>VYLN01000013.1_pt1 | contig 62987 bp, 58 predicted proteins | sample 5109471 | NCBI WGS metagenome assembly VYLN01 (sample SAMN12291806, study PRJNA351875) | freshwater metagenome | isolation source: freshwater lake | place: USA: Michigan, Lee Lake | collected 2013-08-06 | reverse complement strand
GGTAGAAACGCGGTAGAACGGGGAACGTTTGGGGGCTCATGTGCGAAGAAAGGGTGAAGGAAGCGACTGTACTCCGCTCAGCGGCGGGTGGGCGAGGCAGGCGGGCGCGGGCGGCCTGCTGGGGGCAGATTCGATTGTGCAACCGGCGGCGGGGCGGGGCGGTATCGTGTAAACTCAGAGTGTGTCGCACGGAATCGCGGCGCGCGAGGTCGGCCTCGCGAAGGAAAGCGTGGAACGCAACGTGAAATTCTTCTGGTCAAGGCAAGCTGATGTGAACGCGGATGGGACGGTGATGCCGCCCCAGCCGCCCAATGACCGCGATGACACGCTGCCCCCGTCCTTGTGGCAACTCGCTGTCAAGTGGGGCTCGAGCTTGACGGTGCTCGCGCTGATTGTCAGCTTGGTTGTGCACATCAGCGGCGGGGTGATTGCGAACTTTATTACGATGCGCGGCGATCTGGGCTCGCGCGGTGGCGGCAGCGGCGGGGCACCGGTCGAAATGGCCATCGGCGCGGCCGGGCCGTTGTCAGACTTGAGTGATGTTGCGGCAGGACCCAGCTTGCCTGCGGTGCCTGAAGACGTGGGGGGGGGAAGCGTTGAGCTTTCGATGTCGTCTGCGGGCAGCGGCGCGCCGGGCGTGAGTGATGGTGGCGAAGCGGGCGGCTCGGAACTGGGCGGGCTGGGCGGTTCGTTATCGGGTGGGGGCGATATTTCCATCGGCGGCGGGCTGGGCGGCGGGGGCGGAGGCGGCGGCGGCGCGAGCTTCTTTGGTGTTGAGGCTTCGGGCAACAGGTTTGCATTTGTCGTGGACGTTTCCAGCTCGATGCAGACTGATCAACGTAATGTCCGGCTGGTTCGCGAGCTTCGATCTACCATAGAGAATTTGGCTATCACTGCCGAGTTCCTCATAATCGCATACTCTGATGCAAGTACTGTGCTTGGCGGAAAACTAGAGTGGCGAGAGGCATCGCCGAATATCCGTCGACGGGTTTTCGCGGAAACCGAGCCGTATACAGATCCGGGCAATCTTGGCGCGAGCACCATGCCTCTTCCTGCGTTTGAAGAGTTGTTTTCACTTAGGCCACGGCCGGACGCGATTTACTTCATGACTGATGGGCAATTTGACGAAACGGTGGTTGAACGCGTGGCGATATTGAGCCGGAGTGCCGGTGGTGTGCCCGTGCATTGCATCTGCTTCGGCGATGATGCGGGCGGAAAACTGTTGCAACGCATCGCGTCGATGACCAAGGGCACGTACACGTTTATTCCGAGCAAGTAACATGCGAGAGCTGAGGCGACAACTCTGCGGCGTAGTGTGCGTGCTTGCGTGCGGCGAGAGCGCAGCACGTGCGTGGGCGCAACTGGCCTCAAGCATGCTGACGCTGCGCGACGGAGTCCCGCCGCCGGCGATGCTGGTGCGTGATGTGACGGCCGATGGCGTGGAACTGGTCGCGGGCGAGAGCGATGGGGCCGCGATGCAACTGCTGACATGGGATCGCGTGGCGAGTGTGCAAGGCAATTGGCGCGACAAAGCCGCTCCGTATCGCGCGATGAGCAACGATCTGTGGCGCGCACGCGTGCGACTGGAACGCGGCGACTCGCTGGGTGCGGAGCCGCTGTTGGAAAAACATGCCGCAACTTTCGCGCAGCGGCAAGGGCCGCTCCCGGCGATGGTCTGGTCAGGCTTGCTGCGATGCCGCGTGAATCGGCAGGCGCAATCAGCGGCAATTGTCGCGTGGGCGGGCGTGGTTCGCGCGGGTCAAGGCGAAGTTGTCTTCGCTTCGCGAGCCAAAGCCGGCGATGAAGCACGCGACACGGCGATCATTGACGCGGGCACCATGCTCGCGCCGCAGCTTGCGCCGATTTTTCTGCCCGCCCCGTCGCTGCAAATCGTGACGCAGGCGATCCCCGCCAAGAGCGAGACGCGCGCCGACAAGTTGATGCTGCTCTACGTCGCCGCCGCAGACTTTGAACTCGGCCGCAAAACGCCGCTGCCCGCTCGCGAGAGTGACGATGTGGCTTTGGCGCTGACGTGGGACGTGGTTGCCGCACGCATAGGCGATGATGCAACCAAAGCAACCGCCAAGAAAAATCTGCAAGCCCGTCTGCTCGCAGATGAGCCGCCGCGATGGCAAGAGGCATGGGTGCGGGTCGCGCTTGGACGCTTGATGATTGCGAGCACGGACGTTGAAGAACGACGGCTGGGCGTGGTGATGCTGCTTCACGTGCCTGCGCGACTGGCCGATGCCCATCCGTATCTTGCGGGCGTCGCACTCGCCGAAGTCAGCGTCATGCTCGCGCGCGATGGCGATGTTGCCGCCGCACGAAACACGCTTGCGAAGCTCGAATCAGACTTTCCGGGCCACCCGGCACTCGCGTGGGATGGCCTGCGCGCAGTCCGCAACGCAGAGGTGAAGAAGACCGCGAGTGCCGATTCGCAGGGAGGCGTGCGATGATGCCAAGCCGCGCGACAATGCTGCGATGGAGTTTCGCCGCGTGCGCAGTGATGTTGCTCACGGCGCGAGCAGGCTTGGCGCAAGTCGCAATCGAACCCATCGATGAAGACGCGGGCGAAACGGTCGAGGCGTACATCGCGGACTTGGGCCTCACGGATGTTTTGGCCGCCCACCTGCGACAAAAACTCGCAACCGCAAAGCCTGAAGAACGGGCACTAGCCGCCAATGAACTGGCACGCTTGTACACCAAGATGCTGGCCGACTCGACAGATTCCACCCGTCGGCGCGATGTCGAAACGTTGGCACGGTCGCTGCTGAAAGAGTTTCCCGAAGCCGACGGCGCCGAGCTTCGCATCGACTTGTCAAAAGCGACGTACTTACGTGCAGAAGAAATCGCAGAGCGCGATCGGCTTGGCTTAGCGACCGACGCCGACAAACTCGAAGCCACGCGCATTCTCAATGACGTGATTCCACAACTCACGCAAGTGCGCGAGCGTTTGTCGCGTGACGTTGCAGGACTCGAATCACGCGAGAAACAAGCCGCGCCCGACGAAGAGTCGATCATTCGAGCCGCACTTGGTGATGCGCGGCGTGTTCGCTCGCTCGCGGCCTATTACGAAGGCTGGAGCCGGTATTACCTCTCGCTGCTGACAGACACCGATACCGGTCTCGTCGAAGCGATGGAAGCCTTTGGCATTATCTTGAACGCGGCCGCCGGCAGCGTGCCTAGTTTGGAGCGGCTGCCAAAATCAACCGTGCGATACGAGCACGTGGCGCGGTCGTGCATGGGCGTTGCGTTGTGTTTATCGCGACTGAACGACACAGACAACGCTGTGCGATGGCTCGATCAACTCAACATCACCGAAGACTTGCCCGACAACGTCGACAAGCAGCTTTTTTCTCGCCGGCTGATCGTGTTTGCGCACGGACAGCGATGGAACAACGTCGAAGCGTTGGTTCGCCGCTCGCGCGTGATGGGTGAAGATGGCAAGCCCACGCCCATGACCGTCGCAGATGCCCGACTGCTCGCAATCGTTTCGCTGCGAGCTTTGCGAGAGCCGCAACTGCGTGAGAACTTTCGCACGAGTGTTCAAGGACTGGCGCAGCAAGGTCTCGCTGACTTGATCGCTCGCGGCGAACTGGGACAGATCGTTGATCTCGTGCAGCAATTCGGCACATTGCCGCTGGGCGATGCAGGTTTTGTCAACGCATACGTGCGCGGCATGCTGAGCTACGACCAGGCGCGAGAACTGCACCGCAAGGCCGATGGCGACAATGAAAGCCCTGCGAATTCAGCACCCGTAGTGAATGCGTATCGCGACGCCGCGGGCTTGTTCGATGCGGCGCTGACAGCCAGCGATGCCAAGCAGTTTGATGCCGAGCCCGCACGCGTCATGTTGCGAAAGGGTTTGTCGCTCTATTACGCAGGCGATCTGTTGCCCGCTGCCGATATGTTCGAAAAGGCTCAGGCCGAAGATCGCGCAACCAGCAGCATCAAGCAAGACGCGCTGTGGTTCGCAGTTGTAGCGCTGGATGCGGCGGTTGAAAAAGGCCAAGCATCGCAGCGGCAGCGGCGTGATCAACTCGCAGCAGTCTACATCCGCGCGTTCCCGCATTCGCAAAATGCAACCAGGTTGCTGCTTCGACAAGTGCAAGCCGATGGCATCGATGAGCAGCAAGCACTTGATATTCTGCTCGCCGTCACGCCGCAGCAGCCGCTCTATCTCGCAGCCAGAAAGCAAGCGGCACGCATTCTGTATCAGCAGTTCAGACGGGCCCAAACAGCCCAGCGAACGTTCGCCGCCCTGCGATTTGTCGAAGTTGCCGAGCCATTGCTCAATGAAGAGGCGGCACAAGCGTTGGAACTGTCAGGCACGCAAGGTACCGAGGCAGCACTGGCCGCAACAGTCCGAGCAAGGCAACTCGCCGATGTGTTCTTGAGTCAACCCTCGCCCGATGTCACGCGCGCGCAGGCCGCGTTGGCCACGCTTGATCGATTGGTGCTGCGTTACTCGCTTGACACGCGCGAAATCGAATCCGAAGTCGTCTATCGCAAACTCCAAATCGCGCTCGCAAAGAACGAAGCCGCGCAAGCGAATGAGATCGCCGACCAACTGCGCGGCATGGCGGGGCCGTTCGCGATTGCCGCAAGTCAGTTGATGTATTCGACGGCCCTCGACGTGTGGCGCACGCAAGAGCAAAACAACGAAGCCGCTCGCGGCGTTGTTCGCCACGGCTCCGCACTGCTGGCACAGTTGAAAGGCGCGGGAAATGCCGCCGCCGTTCGCGAGCAAGTTGCGAAAGCTGCCGCGGCACTCTGGATCAACTTGCAAGACAAGCAAATGCTCACGCTGGCAATCAGCGTGGATGAAGAGCAAGTCAAGACCGGCACTCGCGCGGTCAGTACGCTGCGCCGGCTCGCGACCATGCGTGAAGCAGCCGGGAACGAAGCGGCCTCGCTGGATGTGTGGAATCAATTGCTCGCATCGCTTGACCCAGGCTCCGTTGATTGGTTTGAAGCCCGGTATCAAACGCTGCGACTGCTGCTCGAAACTGATCCGACCAAAGCGGCGACTGCATACGAGCAGTTCCGCTTGCTCTATCCACAAACTGGTCCCAAACCATGGGGCGAGAAGATCGACGCGCTGGGTTTGCGTATGCCACGCATCACGCCCGCACCCAACGCACCTGCCGGAGGTGCGCGATGAGCGACGTCATTCCGCTGGCGAGCGGATCGGGAATTCCCGAGCCTGACGCGGCGCAGCATTTTCTTGGCGTCCGTGGTGCCGACGCAAACGAGTTTGTTCTGCTGGGTCTCGCCCCCGGAACCGCAACGCGTGACAACGTCATCAACGCACTGCGGACGCAATTGACGCGCGTGGCGCAGCATCCAGATGCTGGCACGCGCGAAGCCGCACAAGTGCGAGTCATGTTGCACGCCGCTGCATCCCGATTGCTCGCGCCGCTCATGCCGGCAGAACAGCCAGCAGTCGTCGCGCCGCCCGTCCAGCCGGCGGCTCTTGCAAGTGCCTTCGAGCGTGCAGCAGTTCGACTTCTCGCTACGCATGGCGGCATGAATCACGCGTCGCTCAAAATGATCCGGCAGACAGCAGCCGCCATGGGCGTAAGCGGCGATGAATTGCAAAGCGTGATGGTGCGGCTGCCACTGCTGGTTGGCCAAGCCGCAAACGCGCCCGCCCCAAGCGAGAACGTGATTCGCGTTTCGCGAGGCGAAGAAGATCGCATCGCCGCACCGCTCCGACAAGCCACGAGTGACGACGCGACCAAGCGACTGATTGTCACTGCAGCCGTGGTGATTGCCGGTGGATTGCTGCTGCTTGGCGGCGTGGCATACGGCGTCCGCATTATCTTCGAGAAGAAGCCCGCGACTCCAGCGGGCGGTGCGGCAGTGGTGGGGGCTGGTAACGCAGCGAACGCGGGCAATGCGAACGACGCCGCGACTGCATCGCCTTTGAGTGATTCGCCTTCGAGTGACGCGAAGATACTCGGTTCGCAGGCCTCAACGACTGATCGCGATCGCAAGCCGGTCGCAGCCGCAAAGTCGCCCGAAGAACTCGTGACTGCACTGCGGGAAGCCAGCGTGCTGGCACGAGCCGACGCGACGCGTGGTGCCGATGCAATCAATACTGCAACTGCAGGCTTGGGCGCGGTGTGGCCCACGATGCCCAGAGATTACCTCGTCGCGGCGGGTGATTCGTTCCTCGATGCGATATACGCGGTGCAGCGTGATGAAACCGCCCTGCAGCGAGTGCTGGATGCGCTGGTTGAGCAGGCTAGTTGCAGCCGCGAACTGTTCGACGACGAGCCAGCACGCGTGGCACAATCCATCTTCGCACGCTCGCTCCTTGCGAGGCTGCAAGTCGAGCGAGACTTGCCAGCGAGCGCTCGGCGGACACTGCGCATTGCAGCAGTGGCTGGCCTCATAAACGAGTCCGCATCGCGCGGGCCCTGGGCAGAGAACTTGTACGACGCAACTGCGGCAGTTGGACGTGGGCTTGCCGCGGCCGCGTCACCGCCATCGCGATTACCTCCCGAAGAAGCGTGGAAAGTTTTCGTGAGCGCGGCACGAGCAGCAACACCTGAGGCAGATCGACAAGAAGCGCAGCTGCTTGCTGCCCTCGACAACCTCATGGCAACTGGCAAAGAACCCACGCAGGATGCTCGTGTGCTTATGGGCATCCAAACTCTTGCATCCGCGATTGATTGGTCAGGAACAGGCGGCGGACGCGGAGCACTCGTGGTGTGGCTTGCGCGAGCTGACGTTTCTTCGGCAGATTTAGCCGTGCTAACGAACGTAGTGGCTGGAAAGCCAGAGGCAAGTGCAGACCGCACGTTCGCACTTTCTCCCAGCGCGAGCGATCAGGATCGTGGCGAGTTGCGAGATCGTTTTGGATCGCTCTGGCAAACGCAGTCCGTTGGTGTGCGCCGTGACTTGGCACTCACATGGCTCGAACAGGCAACCAATGTGGTGCAAGAGTCCACGCCTACCAGTGTTGACGATGCACTGCGAAAGAGCGTGCAACTCGCGTACCTGAACGCATCGGCCGCCCGCGCATGGCGCGGAGATGCCGTCATCGAAGCAAGATCCATACCGGTGTTGCCACCAGCTACGCCAAACAACAACGCGGCGGTTTTCGCGATGCTGCACTCTCGTGGCAACGACAAGTGGGGTGTGGACTACCTGCGAGCAGGTCCCGATTTGCTTCGGCGGCGAGATGCGCTACGAGCGATACTGGGCGAGTTGTCGCCCCTGGAAGCCAAACTGCTGGTCATTGATGGCATGCGAGGGCCCACGCAAGATATTCGCATCGAGGCTCGCCGAGCTTTGACTCCCGCAATCACTTCACCAGTCGTCACGCAAGCAATGCTCGACTTCGCTCCGTTCATGCCTCCAACCCGTGAGGTCTCGCAGTTGGTCGCACAAGCGACAGGACGAGCTCTACCCAGCCCACGCAATCCCGCTTGGCGAGTTGAGGTCCGTCGCGCGTTGGTCTGGACCTTGCTGCGACATGTCGACGATGGTCGCATGACGGACATTACCACAGCCGAGAGCTATTTCGCAACCGCATACGGCATGCGAATGCGCGTTGAACCCAAGGCTGCCTTGCCAGCGACCGAAGTGATCGCAAGGGTCTACGACGAACTAACGGTCGATGTCCAAGCCGTCACGCGTCTCCGCGGTTCTTCCGCTGAACTGACGCAACTGCGCGCACGATCGCGCGAACGACTGCGAGCTGCAGTCGGTGACGTGCAGACATACGTTGTGTATGAAACCGGAATCGTCGAGTTGCTTGCGCTGGCGGTCGCGAGCGAGAAGCCAGCGATGGCGGCGGAGATAGAAAAGGTAATGGAGAAATGGCGGCGAGACATGGCCCTTGCAGGGCATGTGTTGCAACAGATTGAACGCAGTGAACACGCGCAGTTGCAGTTGTGGGTCATACGGATGAAGGAGAGCGCATGAGAACGCATCTCTCGATCTTCGTTCTCGCAGGCACCTGCACAATTGCTCTTGTGCAGGTCAATTCTGCACCAAGCCAACCCTCCGGCGATCCGGCGAAAACGGATCAATTAACGACTGCCGCCGAAAAACCTACGTCCAGCGCAACCGCTATCGACAGTTGGACACCGCGTCTGGCTGGACTCTCGCCCGATGCGCCCGAGGCGTACTTACTTCTCGCCGAGGACATGCTCGACGGCACCAGTGATCCGCGCGTTCGTCGCGTCGCCTCCGAATTGCTTGTGCTCGCGATCGCGAACGGAAGCACGCAGGGCGATACCGCAACCGCCAGCAGTGCCGCCCTCGCTCTTGCCGATACTTCCGCCGATCCGCAAGCTCGGCGTGCCTTGCGACTGCTTGCTCGTGCGCTCGAACCTCGCCTCGCTCCCGTCAGTTGGAACCTGCCTCGCAAAGCTGCAAACGCAGGCTCGACTGACTACCAAATCGCCGTCGCAATCGGCAACGCTCGCAGTGGCCAAGGTGCGTATGTTCAGCAAGCGCTGCGCCGCACCGAAGTCTCGACGCGCGCTGATGCAACTTCGCCCATCCTCGAACAGTTCGGCCTGACTGGTGGTCGCGATTGGATCGAACGAACCGCTCGCAATTGGCCGTGTCCTGAGTGTTCCAACGCCCTGATCACGCGTCGCGGCAACGAACGCCGGCTTTGTGGCACCTGCAAAGGCATGCCCGGGCCTGCGCTTTCAACGACCGAATATGTCGCCACGCTCCGAGCCGAACTTTTTCTGCTGCGAGGCGATGAAAGTGAATGGAGCCGGCAACTCGCCGTTGATTCGGGCGAGCCGCTGCAAACGCTCGACATCGCAGGTGTCTCGAAGCTCTTCAATGTCAATGTGAGCAAAGGTTACTTCCGCAACAATCGCTGGACGACCAACGCCGACGGCACCGATCCCGCGCCGGTCGTGCCAGAAGGCGAGCAAGCAACCCCCGCGCCATCACCCGCTCCGCAAGACCCAACGCAGCCCCAGCCGATGATTCCAGGGCCGCAGCAACCAACGCAACCCAGCCCCTTCCCCAATCCATCACCAAGTCCTTCACCGAACCCGCTGCCATCAGTGCCAGGCCTGCCCACGCCTCAGCCAACAACGCCGCCTTCAAATCCGCAGCCAACCAACCCCAGCGAAGATCCGTTGCCAGGCGAAGTGCCAATCAACATCCCCGCGCTACCGCCAATGAACCCGCAGCCGCAGCCACAGCCGGTACCGCCACCGAAGTAAACGCGAAGCGATGCGTGCGATGCTGGTTCTTCGACATGCCGCTTCTTCGACTTGCAACTGCGACCAATTACAACTTCGGCAGCTTGCAAAACCCCTTCACGGCACATACGAGTAATCAGCCGTCTCCGGACGCTTGCTGTTCACCGTCGGATCCACTGTCACTCGCAGTCTCACGTGCAAATCGACGTACAACAAATTCGCCTGCGTCTGGTTTTTCACAAACCACTGCATGCCCCGGTCCGCCGCATCCGCTGAATCGAAGTTGTAAATCGGGTGCGTTCCAATCGCCCACGTTTTGCTCGGATTACGCACAATCGGCATTTTCCCGCCACCACGCGGCACCAGCGTCGCCGCCGTCTCATCGCCCACGATGTGATCGTTCAGCGTGTATGAACTCCCCACAAGGTCATACATCGAATCCGTACGGTCCAGCCCCGGAATCGGCACGCCCGTGTTCGCCGCACCCTTATCCACCGGACTGCGAAACGCCTCCATCGGCACCACGCCATCTTCACTATCAAGCGGCACCGGACCGGTATTCAAATACCGGTTCAGCGGCCGGCGCTCTGCCCCAATTTCATCAATGCCATAAAACGGCAATAGCCCTTTTTTCCCGCCAAAAAGTGACCCGATGATGTCCTCGCCCCCGCCCGGCAGCGGCCCTTTCGCTTGCGGCATGAGTCGATCAAAGTCATTCCAATACATCTGCAAACCCACGCCAATCTGTTGCAGCCTCGCGCCACACGTCGTCGTGCGGGCCGCTAGCCGCGCCGAGCCCAGCGCGGGCAGCAAAATTCCAATAAGCAGCGCGATGATCGCAATGACAACCAGCAGTTCGATAAGCGTGAAGGCGCGGCGCATGTATGAAGATAGTCTGCATTCCGGATGCACGCGGCAGTAGAAAATAGCAAAACCCCCGCCAAGATTGAACATGCAAGCAATCGTTCGCCTCGCTGACTCCAAGTGGTTCGCCGGCCTCGTCATCGCCGTCATCGTCCTCAACGGTGTACTCGTTGGCTGGCAGACCTACGACATGCAAAACCAGTTCATCCAGCACGCACTCAACGTTTGCCTGGGCATCTTCGTCATCGAACTGGTCGTCAAACTCGTCGCCGCCACCAGCACGCGCAAACTCCCCGAGTTCTTCAAAGACGGCTGGAACATCTTCGACGTCATCGTCGTCGTCGGCTCGTTCCTGCCCGCCGCTGATCCCACCATGACTGCCCTCGTGCGCGTCATCCGCGTGCTGCGCGTCTTCCGCCTCGTGCGCAGCGTGCCCGAACTGCGGCTCATCGTCACCGTCCTCGTCAAAAGCGTCGTCAGCATGAAGTACATCACGCTGCTTGCCGCCATCATCCTCTTCATCTACGGCGTCATCGGCGTCAAACTCTTCGGCCAGCACATGCCCAAGGAATACGGCACGATGCACGAAAGTTTCTTCACGCTCTTTCGCGTACTGACGGGCGACAACTGGAGCGACCTGCGCTACGCCGCCGAAGGCCAGCCCTGGCAATGGAAAAACACCTTCTACCACGTCAGTTGGATCATCGTCAGCACCTTCCTGCTCATCAATCTCATCGTGGGCGCCGTGCTCAACAACTACCAGGAAGTGCAAGAAGCCGAACGCAACCGCGAACGCAACCTTGATACCAGTGATGAGCGACTACTCGAAATCACCCGCGAATTGCAGGCAATTCTAAAAGCTCGCGGCAAGGACTAACCCGCCACGCGAGCCCGCGCCAGCAATCAATCCAGCAATCACACCCACACAACCAACTCAATCACACTCACCCCAGCACCCGCCCCAAATGCCCCTGCGCATCCGCCAGCTTGTCGCGAGCCTGCGCTGCCGTCACATTCAGTCGATGCGACACAATCGCCGTCTTCACTTCGCCATCACAAGCATCGAGCAACTCAAGTGCCGCGTCCCGCTCCAACTTCGTCAGTGTCGCGATGATCCTCGCCGCACGATCGCGCAGCTTGTTGTTGGTCGCCTTCACATCCACCATCAAGTTCTCATACACCTTGCCGGCCCGCACCATCAGCGTCGTTGATATCATGTTGAGCGCAAGCTTGGTCGCCGTCCCCGCCTTCATCCGCGTGCTCCCCGTCAGCACTTCCGCCCCAGTCTTCAACATCAGCAAGTGGTCCGCGTGCTCGGGCTTCTCAATCGTCGTGCAACACAGCAGCGCCGTCAATGGCGATGCCTTCTTCCGCTTGGTCTTGCAATACGTCAACGCCCCAATCGCATAAGGCGTCGTCCCGCCCGCCGCAATCGCAATCACCGTGTCATCACTCGTCAGTTCCAGTTTCTCCAGTTCATCCCACGTCCCCTTCGCATCATCCTCCGCCCCTTCGCTGCTCTTGCGCAGCGATCCATCGCCCCCCGCAATGATGCCCACCACCCGCGTCGCCGGCACACAAAACGTCGGCGGTGCTTCGCTCGCATCCAAAACCCCCAGCCGCCCACTGGTCCCCGCGCCCACATAAATCAGCCGCCCACCCGCCAAAAACCCAGCCTCCGCCGCTTCAATAAATTTCACCAGCCGCGGCCGCGCCCGCTTAAGCGCCAGCACCACATGCCGATCCTCGCCGTTGATGAGCTCCGCAATCTCCGCAACCGACATCGTGTGCAGCGTCTTGCTGCGAGGGTTACGTTTTTCAGTGTCGATATTCGAACGATCAGGCAGGTTGGGCATGACGCAGGATACGTCCGCACACGTCCCCGTTCACAACACAACCTTCGCTCCCGGCGCAATCTCCACTTTCAACCCGCGAAGCTCGCTCGCCTCAAGAGCCGTCATCGCCGAAATCTCCAACACACAATCCACCGAACCATCTACGTTCCTCGGCACCTTCACCCCCGCCGCTTCCAGCCACCTCGCGGCCCGCGCCGTCTGCAGCGCCTTGCTGCTCTCGACGCTATCCACACCCGTCGCGTTCTTGATGGGCGCAAACTCTTCGTTGCGATCCGTCTCCATCACAATGCTTTGCTTGCACATCGCCAGCGCATCGAAAATGAACTTCTCCAGCTTCACGCCGTTGTTCGCTGTTGGCGTCACCGCATTTCCCGCCGCATCAATGCACGGAATCTTCTTCTCCGCGCGGTGGCAAGGCAGCGCAAACGCCGGATTCGTCGCCAGCCGCTGCAAAAACTCCACGCTCATCACGTGAATCGCAATGCTCCCCGCATTGAACGCCAACCCCCCCCCGTTCCCCTGCGCATCCATCTTCTGCGACAGTTCCTTCGGCATGTCGCTGTACTCAATCACTTCCGTCTTGCCATTCGCCAGGCAAAACACGCCCACCTTCTCATCAGGTCCCGCCTTCGCCACCATCTTGCTGCTCATCTCGCCCGACGAACCCCCGTACCCCTCGCCCTTCACCCCCGCTCCAACATGCAACCCAATAAACACCGGATCAATCACCCGCACCAGCGGATTATCCACCTGAAAATAGCTCAATTGCTCCACGCCCCGCCGCTGCATGTCCGCCAGCGCGCCGCTCACATGCAGAGCCCGCACGCTGCCGCCGTGCCCATCCGGATTGGTCGCAACCTCATGCTTGCTGCTCATCAGCATCTTGCCCGTCGCCATATCCAGACTCGGCATCACGCCCTGCTGAAAGAACATGATGCTCGTGGGATCAAGCCCAAACGAATTGTGCTGGCGAAAAAAGCTCACCGTCTGTTCGTGGTTCAGCGGACTGGTCATCACATACCACGGCACGCTCACGCCATACTTCTTGCCCGTGGCCTTGATCGCCTCCGCAAACATCGCAAACAGCGGCTTGTTGCTCACCGCCCCCGCCGGATAGCACCCCTTGGGCCCCTCAAACCCCAGCCGCGACCCCTGCCCTCCCGCCACCACAAACGCCGCCACCTTGCCGCGCCGAATCAAACTCTCACCCGCCGCCCGCGCTGCCTCGCGGTCCCACGTCGTCGCACGGCTAGCTGGCTCGCCCCCGCCCCCCCCCTTCACCGTCCCATCCAACGCAAAATACCGCGCTGGCTGCAAATCCGCCGGTAGCGCCAGCACCGGCTTGCTCAGCACATAACTCTTCACCAGCTCCGGCAAACTCTCCAAGTCCATCCCATCAAGCTGCGACAGCAGCCCATCGCGCTGCGCCCCCGCCAAACTCGGCAAGAAGGCCAGCACATGCGATTGATTGATCTTGGCAAGACGACCGGCGACAGATTCGAGCATGGAGAGAAGGTAGGAGGGCAGGCTTTGACCAATCAAAAGCCGCCAGCACCGGCGTGCGTTTGTGGACCATGGAGCATGCAAACGCGTGGAGCAACGCGACGAATCGGTGGAGCAACGCGACGAATCGGTGGAGCAACGCGACGAATCGGTGGATCAACGCGATGAATCGGTGGACCAACCCAACTGTTTTGTGGACTATCGCGATCGTTTCGTAGACTAACGCAACCGTTTCGTGGACGAACGCGATCAATCGGTGGACCAACGCAATCGTTTCGTGGACTAACGGGATCGTTTCGTGGACCAATCTGATCAACTCGTGGACCAAATAAAGTCGTTGGTCCACCAGCAAAAGCTGCGACGGCACGAACTTGGTAACCGCTGGCACGCTTTGTGACGATTGCCACGCGCCATAACCAGCCCGCACGCAGATTGCTGCACTTGCTGCACGCAGTCTTAGCGATGCGTTGCCGATTGCCACCGCAGAGGGTTTGCGGGCACAGCGGGCGAGTGTCGCTCGTCGTTTGCAACCTCGCGATGGAAGGCTGCGGCACGCAAGGGTCGCATCTGGACGACATGTGACATGCCCAGCATGTCAAGAAAGGGCGTGAACCATGGGAAGCATTCCCACTTCACCGCGCGGAAGCGTTTTGGCCTGGTGCGAGGCGCACGTTGATGTCTTTCGCACCAACGCGGTTGCCATCGGGCTGACGGCCGATCAGGCTCTTGATTTTGGCGTGGCAACGGAGACATACGCAACGGCGATTGCCGCTGCTGAAAAAGCACGGCAGGAAGCCGATGCGCTGACTGATGCGGCCAACAACGCCTATCGCCTCATGCGGCGGCAGATGACAAACGCCGTTTCGGACATTCGCCAATATGCCGAAGATCAGCCGGATCCGCAGGCCGTCTACACGCGGGCCGAAGTTCCCGCACGGCAAGACCCCAGCGCGGCCCCGCCCCCCGGCCAGCCCAGCAATCTCTCGGTTTCACTGGTCAGTGCCACGGGCGCACTGGAACTGCGCTGGAAGAGCAACAACCCCAGCGGCACTAGCGGCACCAGCTACATCATCCGCCGCCGCTTGCCGACGGAGGCCAACTTCTCGTTCGTTGGCGTAACGGGTGAACGCCGCTTTGTGGACAACACCTTTGTGGCTGGGCCCGACACTGTCGAGTACACGGTGCAAGGCCAGCGCGCGGATTCATCCAGCCCGCTGAGCGAAATCTTCGTGATTCGCTTTGGCCGCAACGGTCCGGGTCGGCAGCTCACGATCGAAACCGCAGGCAATGCTGGCAGCAGCACGCAAGGCAAGCTGGCGGCGTGACCCGCTGAGACTTGCTGCGAAAATAAAACACCCCGCGAGCAATCGCGGGGTGCTTTTATTGAATCAGCTTCTCGTCAAAGACTGCAATTAGTCAGCAACGATGGTGATCGCGCTCGTGCCAGTCTGCACGCCGCCCGATTGAGAAACGGCTTGCACCACCCACGTACGCAGGTAGTTGTTCTGCCACTTGAGCGGGTTGGCATCCGCTGTGTCGGCAACGTTCACGTTGCCGATGTTGGTCGTCACCGGTGTGCTCAGGTTGTTGTCGGTTTCTGAGACGAACATGTTGTCGGGCTTGCTGCGCTGACCAGCGGCAAGGCCAGTGAAGTTGAAGGGGTTGTTTTCGGGGTCAGGGCGGGTTTCGAAGTTGACGTGGTTGTCGTTGTAAGCGATGTTGCCTTCCCACGTGGTACGGCCGCCGTGGATGGCGAGCGTGGCCGAGTTGGTGCCCTTGGGGTTCGTGATCACAAAGCCCTGGGTCGTGTTGGTATCAGGAACCAACGCCGAGATGGGGTTGTTGTTCTGAAGAGCAACGGTGTAGGCCGGGCCGCGGTTGCCGAGAATGGCTTCGTTGGCTTGGAAGGTGTTGGTCCACTTGGCGCGGCGTGAGCCGAACAAGGGCATCATGGCGTAGCTGTTGTTGCCCGTGGGGTAGGGGCTGTTGGCGGGCGTTGTAGCGACGAACCCACCCGGACGGTTGCCGCCGCCGCCGGTGAGAGCGCCGAAGGCGAACTCAGCCGACGAACCGCGGAAGCTGGGGTCCCAAAGGGCCTGGCTGCCGGGCTGGCCACCCGCGGGGGTGGGCGAGTTGGCGGGGTTGCTCAGGGCGTAGTTGGTCATCGCGCTGATGTAGCTGCCTTGCTCGGCGGGGCTGACGGTCAGTTCAGGGCTGAAGAAGCCGTTGAACAGGAGGACCGACAGAATGCCGCCCAGATCATCCTTACCGCTGGTGGCGGTGAGGGTGGTGTTGCCGCGGTCAAGCGCGCTGGGGATGGGGTAGTTGTCGTTGTTGTTCTGGGCGAAGAGCACCATGCCTTGGTGCACGCCGCGAACTTGGGTGCTGTCCTTGATCTGGCGGGCGCTGGCGCGGGCCTTACCAAGAGCGGGGAGCAGAATGCCGATGAGCAGGGCGATGATGGCGATCACGACCAGCAGTTCGATCAGCGTGAAACCCTTGCGATTCATATTCATGGGAAACTCCTACGCGTGCCGGACTTGTGCTTTTCAACGCGACGCATCGCGTCGTTTCTCAAAGCAAAGCAACAAGCTCACTCGCACGCAAAGAACACATTGGCGACCGACGACTCAACCCTGAACCCCATCGCAACACGCGACAAGGCCGACTGTGGGACACGCATGCTCACGCCGACTGGTGAAAGTCGCATTTCGCATGGTCTTGGAAACCGGCATCCATCACATCGCCGTCAATCGCCAAAGCACGACGCGAAGGAACAAGTATCCGTCCGGAATGTCGGCAGGGGAGCGAAAGTGCCCAAGCGGCGGGCATAAGGCTGCGAGGTGTGAACCATCGCATAAGAACGGGAGTTGCAATAAGCCGCTCGATGAACTTTCAGATTTCCGACTGCCTCCTGCTGCGTTCACACACAGCAAGCTGTCACGAATCGAAACTCGAAACAGGTCGCGAGAATAGGCTGGCTGCTAGGAGAAGGGAATGAACCCCGCCGCTGCGAACGTGCCAAACTCGTACCAATCTCGTTTCTCGGTCCGTGAAGGCCTGCCGAAGGTTTCCGCTCGCGGCAGGCTGAGGAGCTAATCTACCACAAATATTCGAGAACCGCAAGCGCAAGTTCCATGAAGGTGCACGATTCTCATGCCATTCATGCAGGAACCGACAGGATTCCCGTAAGATAGGGTTTTCTCCCGCGTATCTCCGCCGCCAAGGAACAAACGCATGCCGAACGAAACTGCCGCACCCAACCAATCTCAAGCAAACCACCCCGAAGCCAAACTCGCCGCTCTTGGCCTTGAGCTCCCCGCCGCCAGCGTCCCCGTCGCCGCCTACATCCCCGCCAAACGCGTCGGCAACATCATCTACACCGCCGGCCAAATCCCCATGCGCTCCGGCACCCTCCTCGCAACCGGCCCCGTCCCCAGCAAAACCTCCATTGAGCAAGCCCGCGAAGCCGCCGTGCAATGCACGCTTAACGCCCTCGCCGCCATCAAGGCCGTCGCAGGCGACCTCGCCAACGTCAAACAAATCGTCAAGCTCGATGTCTTTGTCTTGAGCGACGACGGCTTCACCGAGCAACCCAAAGTCGCCAACGCCGCCAGCGAACTCATGATCGCGATTTTCGGCGAAGCTGGCAAACACGCCCGTGCCGCCGTCGGAACCAACGCTCTGCCGCTGGGTGCAAGCGTGGAGATCGCGTTTGTGGTGGAGGTCGTGTAGTCGCGTCTACAATTCGCAGTATGGCCATCGACTACCGCACGATCATCACGATTGAGCCAGGGAAGCGCAGTGGCCAACCCTGCATTCGCGGCATGCGAATCACGGTGAAAGACATCCTTGAGTATCTAGCCTCCGGGATGACGGTCGAGGAAGTGCTCGCAGACTTTCCCGAGTTGACACGAGACGATATTCAGGCGGTTTTCGCATTCCTCGCCGACCGCGAAAAGCGGGTTGATTGGCCAGCAGCGTGACCCGCATGAGTCTGCTCTTTGACGAGAATATTTCACGGCAACTGCCCCGACTTGTGGCAGCGGAGTTTCCTGATTGCCAACATGTTGCGCCGCTGCGGCTTCTCGGTGCGAGCGACGACGAAATCTGGCGGTACGCCGCCGCGCATTCATTGTGCATCGTCACCAAGGACGATGACTTTCGACAGCGAGTGTTGCTCGCAGGCCCGCCCCCGAAAGTGCTTTGGTTATCGTTGGGGAATGCGTCGACAAACCTCATCGCGGCTATCTTGAATGCTCGTGCCGAAGCAATACGGTTGTTCCTGAAGGATCAACAGACGGGACTTTTGATACAAACGCGATTGCGTGACTCGTAAGACGGAAACCCCCATGCAAATCTACCTCGACAGCGCCAACCTCGATGACGTCAAAAAGGCCAACGACCTCGGCGTCCTCGACGGCGTCACCACCAACCCCAGCCTCATCGCCAAAGAAGGCGTCCCCTACACCAAGCGCCTTGCAGAAATCTGCAAAGTCGTCTCAGGCCCAGTCTCCGCCGAAGTCATCGCCACCGACTTTGACGGCATGCTGCGCGAAGGCCTCGAGCACAGCACAATCGCGCCGCAGATCGTCGTCAAACTCCCCAGCACCCTCGATGGCCTCAAAGCCTGCAAAGCCTTCAGCGATCGCGGCATCAAAACAAACCTCACGCTTTGCTTCCAACCTCTCCAAGCCATGATGGTCGCCAAAGCCGGCGCCTTCCTCGTCAGCCCATTCATCGGCCGCCTCGACGACATCGGTCAAGACGGCATGCAACTCATCCGCGACATCCGCCAGGTCTACGACAACTACAACATGAAGACGCTCATCCTCGCCGCCAGCGTGCGCCACAGCAACCACCTGCTGCACTGCGCCCTCTCCGGCGCCGACGTCGCAACCTGTCCGCTCAAAGTCATCACCGACGCCATGAAGCACCCGCTGACCGACAAGGGAATTGAGATCTTCCTCGCCGATTACAAGAAGGCATTCGGCTAAACAATCACGCGCCGCGACTTCTTGCCCACACATCAAGAGTTATGACGTCTGATTCACTCTGAGAATTGGTTCATCGCCATACGCTCACGCAAGTGTCATCGCATCCGCAAAAACCGCGAGTCTTGCCACCCGATCAGTGGGCTCATCGCCGCGGCGAGCCGCGCACATTCGCTGCTGCATGGGTCGCCTATCTCTTCGGCGGCGTCGCCATCGCGCTGCTAGGCGTTGGCACCATGGGTCTGGTCGCGACCGACGTCTACCGCGCTGCCGCTCGCCTCATGATCGCCATCACCTTCGTCGCGATCTGGATTTTCTGGCCCATGCTGCGCCTCAGCCAAGAGCGACCCCGCCGCGTCGTCAGTGCCTTCGCCGCAGACTTTCTACTCGTCGTCATCCCCTCGTGGGCAATCGTCTGGCCGCAAACCCTCGCATGGATGGCCGCCTGGCCCCCAGAAGTCTGCCTCGGTCTCTCGCTGCTACTCACTGCATGGTCCGCGCTCGTCGCCGCAGTCCTCACCTGGTACTTCGGCCGCGGCCCCATCGACGAAGACCCCGCGCCCTCGCGCTGGATCATGATGGTCGCCTTCGTCCTCATCGCCTGCATCGGCCCTGCTCTCAGCATCGCAAGCGGCGCATACGCCGACAAGTCTGTCGCCATCGATCTCTTCGGCATGTCAAGCCCCGTGGGCGGCGCGATGCAACTCGTCGCCGACCAAAGTGCCGCCGGCGCAGCCGCGTCCATGACCAAAGAACACTGGGTCTTCGTCTTGTCATTGCTCGCCGGTTCGCTGCTCACCTGGGGCCTCGCCGTCTTCGCCGCCCGCGAAGAGGCCTGATTTGCGGTCCAAAGCGTCTCCTGCCGACCAAAGCCTGCTCGCCTAGCCTTAGCGTTCGGTGAAGATACTCGTGCACGCTCAGCCGGAAGGGTTTTTCGGCTTGGGTGTGTCACTTGCTTTGTGCAAAGGTGCAGCGGCTATGGAACTGGTTACGAAGGCTGATAAAGAAAACATCGAGGCGCGTCTGGCCGCTCTCATCGCCAATCGCCCTGCGATTTCGCTGCGCATCGCCGAGGCTCGCGCCATGGGTGACCTCAAAGAAAACGGCGATTACCACGCCGCTCGCGAGCAGCAAGGCCTGGACGAAGCCGAAATCCGCCGCCTCCAAGACCGCCTCGCAAACATGAGCGTCATCGACGAAAAAATGACCGCCGCCCTGACCGACACCGTCTTCATCGGCGCGATGGTCAAACTGCGCGACGAAGGCGACGGCGACGAAGACTACTACAAACTCGTTGGCGAAACTTCAGGCGCGCAAGCCGGCGACTACGTCGAAGTTACCGCCACCAGCCCTATGGGCGAAAGTCTGCTCAAAGCAAAAATCGGCGAAACCATCCGCGTCAACGCCCCTCGTGGCGTCAAGCGTTTCACAATCGTCGAGATCATTCGCTAAGCAACATCCAACAGCGTGATCGAACGGGGTACCCCATTTCACCAGACATTCTGCAAGCTGCCCAGGCCGCCGATGATGGTGACGGTTGCGAGGGCATTCATGCCTGCGCAAGCGACGAGCATCGCCGGGACCAATGTGAGAGAACGTGGGAGTCGCATAGAGCCTCCAGGGTTGAGAGATGGGAACTGGCTCACGACGTCAGGGGGAGCCACGACTGCATGCGACGAATTGCAGACGAGTCTGTCATTATTATCAAAAGAACATCTTTTACCGCGCGAAAGCGTGATGTGGCGACTGCCGTAATCTCTGTCATGACGACGATCTACCCCGCCACACCCATCGTAACGTTTTGTCGCAGCGTGCCGCCGACGATTGAGATTCCTGGCAGCGCAGTAGTCACCGGGCCGCAGCGAGCGTTGCCGCGAGTGCAGTTGCTTGAGCACGTCAAGAACGCCACCGTGCTCGTCACGTGGGTCAGCGAACGCGTGGATCGCGAATTGCTCGACGCGGCCGGACCGGGGTTGCGAGGCGTGTGTAACTTCGCGGTTGGCACCGACAACATCGATCTGGCCGCGTGCAAAGAGCGGGGGATCGTGGTGACCAACACGCCCAACGCTGTGACCGAAGGCACGGCGGACTTGGCGTGGGCGCTCGTGCTTGCAGTTGCGCGGCGATTGAATGTCGCGGATCGCTTTGCGCGCGGCGATGAATATGCGAAGATTGGGCCGCTGGGACCTGATGAGTTTTTGGGATTGGATATCACGGGCAAGACGCTGGTGATTGTCGGCGCGGGTCGCATTGGGTATGCGGTCGCTGCGCGCAGCTTGGGGTGGCGATGCCGCGTGCTGTATGTGGCGCGATCGCGGCACATGGATTTTGAGATGGCGCCGATTGCGGGCGAGCGCGTATCGCTGGAAGAAGGCATGGCACGCGGGGATATTGTGAGCGTGCACACGCCGCTGACGAAGGAGACGCGCGGGCTCATCAACGCGAGCAACCTGAAGCTGATGAAGCGCGATGCGATGCTCATCAACACCGCGCGCGGACCGATCGTGGACGAAAGTGCGCTGGTTGATGTTCTGGAACGCAAAGCGATTTGGGGTGCCGGGCTGGATGTGTTTGAGCAAGAGCCCATCGTGCATCCGCGGCTGCGTCAATTGGACAACTGCGTGCTGAGTCCGCATATCGGCAGTGCGAGCAACTGGAGCCGCGGCATGATGACTCGCATGGTTTGCGAGAACGCGCGAGCGATCATTGCGGGGGAGGCGGCACCGAATCGGTTGTGGTGAGGCAGGGATGCGAGTATTCGCTCGGATTAGCGTCGAAAGATTGCTGGGACAGTCGCTCGCTCGCAGGCAAGCCACGTTCTGGAGCTGTCGGCACGTCGCGGAAGCTAGCCGAACGTGGTCACGACCAAACGCTATCCGAGACTGGACAACCGGGGTGAGCGTCCTAAACTAACCTCTGCAAAAAGTCGCAATCGCCCTCCTAGCTCAGTTGGTAGAGCAGCTGACTCTTAATCAGCGGGTCGAAGGTTCGAGTCCTTCGGGGGGCACTTCGATTTGAGCCTGTGTTTGCAGGCTCTTTTCACTTTCGCCCCACAGCCCAAAGCGAGGCGGAAACCAGTTTGTGGCAGATTTTGTGGCAGTTGGGGCTCGGAGCCTGCAGCCATGTGGCGAACTTCCCAAGGCGAACGGGTGCTGACCGGCGGTGAAGCTGCGGCATTCAAAGCCGGGCTGAGCGATCTCGTTCAGGATCTGGCGGAGTGGGGCGATGACCAAACAACCGGCGTCGAGGCGTTCGATGCGCTCTCGTACGGCCAGCGGCTGGCACTCTTGGTAGACCTCGCTGGCGCTTTGCTCAACCCCTCGGTGCCCCCGCCCTCGCACACTTCGGCGAACGAGTCGGCGGTACACGCCATCTATCGCCAGTTGCTCACGCTGATCGAGGTCGAACTCGATAGCGATATTCCCGCCACCAACGCAAGGCAGTTGGTCCGAATGGCGTGCTTCGAACGCGGTCTGGACGCGTTGTCCGACACGGACGACGACCTCGACGCGTGGCGGGTTGCCGTCGAGACCCTGAGCGATCAGGTTTTGTGGGACCGTGACTTCGAGGATGGCGCCATGTTCCTCGACGCGGCACTGGAGAGCGTGAACCGCGACGAGGTCGGCGTGGGAGTTGAATACTTCGCCACGGTATCGCGTGAGCTTCGCGACGCCGAGATCGAACCGACACTTGTCCAGCTGCGTCAACTGGGACAGTGAGCGGGTCTACGTGGCCCCGTCCGCGTGTTTGTTCACGATGGCGAGGATCGCGTCCTTGGCGTCCTGCGGCAGGGACTTCCAGCTCTTGACGAGGCGGTCAAGGCCGTCGTCCTTGGATGCTCCCGTGATCCGGTCCATGTCCGTCTGCCGCACTCGGCCCAAGTAGTACTTCCGCTCGACCTCTTCCGAGTGGCCCGCGATGGCGGTCACGGCCCACGGGTCCTTGAGTTTGTCGCGAAAGTCCTGCACGGCGTTGCGGCGCAGTGTCTGAAACAGGTCTTCCCAGGGCTGCACGCCAGCTTTCTTGAGCGCGACACGGAGCCGGCTGTGCTGGTTGCTGCCGCTGCGACGGTCAACCTGGTTCCCGGGGACGATGAAGTCGGTGTCGCACCGATCGTGCCTGCATGCCTTGAGAAGGTCAAAAAGGACCGGGTCAAGTGGGACCATGCGTTCCTGATTGGTCTTGGTCACGCTCTCCGGAAGGGTAAGGGTTCTCTGTTGCCAGTCGATCATGAACCATCTGGCTTCGAGCGCTTCACCTTTCCGCAATGCAGCGAATCGCTGCAGGGCGATGAAGCATCGCCAGCCGTCGTTGCGGCATGCCGCGAGAACAGATGCGAATACCTCGCGGTTCACATAGACCCAACCCCGGTCGATTTTCTTCGGCTGCGTGCGGATGCGAGCGAACGGATTTACGGGGAGGACGCCCTGATGGACCGCCTCGTTGAGGATGCAGCGGACATGGCGGCAGTAGTGCGCCACGGTGGAGGCCGACAGAACGCGCTCGACCTGCCTCTCACCGACCTTGACAGTTCGCGGCGCGCTCAGCGATGCGAACCACTCCGCGGCCACGGTTGCGGTGATGCGGTCGATGCGCGTCGTTGTGCCAATGAAGTTCATGAACTTGTCCGCAGCCTTGCGGTAACTCTGTTGGGCGCGGTCGCCGAGATCGGGCTTGAGCGTGATGAATGTTTCGATCCACTCCGCCATCGAGGGCGGACGGCCCACGTCTGCCTTGAGGGGCTGCGTGAGGAGTTCGATGCCGAGCCGCTCGCACAGGACGATCGCCTGGCGTCGGCTGATCTCCGACTTGGGGCCGAGGCTCCTGGCCCGTCTGCGACCGAGGCTGTCGTAATAGCACGCCTGCCAGTAGTCGCCATTGCTCGACAGCTTGACCTTGGGCTTCTCCGCCATGACGCACGTCCCTTCTCAACGCCAGCTCTCATCGCGGGTTGCTCTCGGTGATTCGCTCAAGAAACCGCTCCAGTTCCTGCCGTCGGTACCGTACACACTTGCCCACCTGCGTTCCTCGAACGAGTCCCTGCTTCCGGTATCGCCGGAGCGTCTCCTCGGGACTCTCAACGTCGATGATGTCGAGTCTCAGATATCGAATCGCTTCTTCTTCCGTGAGGAGCTCGGGGCAAGGCGTCGCTGGAACCACCTCGACAAGACGTCCGTCGGCTTCTCGCCGATAGACGGGTGGCAGGATTCCAGGGATGAAGAATCGGTCGCTCATGAAACACGCACGCCGTAACGGCACCGAGGCAAAGCGAAAACGCAACACCATGCTGGAGGAGGAGTCTGGTCGCTGGCAGAGTGGGTCTCGCCGGAATGAACGCTCATGGCAAGACAGAGCGATGGGCAGATCACTTCTTCGACTGAGACGCTTCCCACTCGGCGCGAGATGGCGCGTCCGTTGCGAGCCACTCCTCGATCGTCCAGCGTTCCCATCGCACAGCGCGGTTGAATCTCACCGGTCGGGGTAGTCGTCCGTCCTTGTTCATGCGCCACACTGTGGCGCGGCTGATTCCGAGAAACTGGGCAAGTTCAGTAGCGTTGAACGTGCCCCGCTGGGGAAAGCGGGGATTGCTCGCAGGGCTTTGCGTCTTCACGGTTAGCATGGAAGTCACTTTCGTTTTGTTAGCATACAACAGTACGCTTGGGGCAAAAAAACTACAGGGTTGAGGAGAGCGCTAGCAGGTATCGAGGGAGGAGCAATGGAGGGCCGTCGATCAATCGGAGTTCGCCGAGTCGGAAGAGCACGCCAGGGATGGCCACGTTGAAGTGCCGGGCCATTCCCGGTACAAACACACGCCGCCAAAGATCTTCGGTGCGAGAAGTTCTCCGCATGAGCGAGGTGATGGTCTTGAAGCTCTCAAGCCCGTGGTCGCTAGAGATCTTGAAAAGCGAATCGACCAGATCTTCGATGGGCATCAGGAAGGCCGCGGCGAATCGCTCGGCTTGACGTTCGGACGCATTGTCGTAGAGAGACGAGTAGAGAGGATCACCGAGACGAATCCCCGTTTCTTCTGGATTCTCGATATACACGTGTCCCAACTCGTGCGCAGCCGTCCACCTTACCTTGCAGTCGTCGTGCGCCACCATGTTGGCGATGCGGATCACTCTGTCTTGGGGCATCGCGTAACCCACACAATCCGTCAGTTCCTCGAATCCGTAGTCGATCTCAAGCTCGCCTTCGATCCAGTCCTCGACGGGCACAGGAATGGGTATCCGTTTCAGTCCTGCTTTGATGCGACACTCTTCGAGGCAATCCCGCGCCGCGAGTTCCGCGGCAAGGTCTTCTGGACGCGGCTCATCGAATGGGAATGGCAGCGGGCTGCTCATGATCGCTTCTCTCCCGTAGCTTTTTTCGCGAGACGCTGCGCCTGATCGATAAGCCGATCCCAATCCTCCGCTGGAAGTTCACGAGCAGCACGAATCAATGCAGGAGCCTTCGACGCGAGCATGGTGTTCTCGGTGCCGACTTCGTCCAGGACGGTGTCAGCCCGATTCCAGCCAGCTCGGAGCTGTGCCTCAGGCAACTTGTAGTGATTCGAGATTCGCAGGAGCAGTTCTTGAGACGGCGTGCGACGCCCCTTTTCGATGTCCGTCAGGTGCGCCGGGGCAATACTCAGTATCGCGGCCATCTCGCGAAGCCCCTTGCCCAGAACCTCCACCCGTTGCCTTCGAAGGGTCTCGCCGATGGGTTCAGTTGGGGGACGTCGTTTGGCCATGAAGTCTCCGGGTCAAAACTGTTCGCTAACAGTTTATGCTGGGTTCCCGCATTCGCACGAACTTTCTGGGGTTCTCAAGGACTCGTGAGACTTCCTGAGGCGCATATCAAGGCCATGCCAGCATTTGCGCTCCTGCTTGCCTGCCTGTTTTTGGCCCATCAGCCTGCGATTGCTGGCGGTCTGGCCGCGGCTCTCCTGCTGTACCTTCTGCTTCGACGATGAGCCACGCTCTTTGCTTTTCACGCCATTCCCCTGTATCCGATGGGGGTCGTCGGTGAAAGCCAAACGCTGATCTGACGCCATTGAGACGGGGCATGCCACCCGGGAAAGCCGCCTCACCAGCGGCCATAAGGGGGCGGCCTAACCAGCCGCCGCGGTATGTGCCCGTAGAGCCGGATGCGTCGAGAGACGCTCGTCCGGTTCGACGGAGGCTCGTCGGAGCAAATCCTTGATTTCATTGGAGGGGCGTTCCCTCCGCAAGGTCCAATCCCGGCGTTCTATCCGATGGGTCCCCCCCCTGTTGCGAAAAGGGGCGACGAGGACACGCCCGAGCATCGGATCGCCGATGCTGCGGGCCGTGTTGCGTGAAGAGGGTGCAAATCCCCCCAGGGGGTTCGGGCCATGCCGTTGGCGTGGCCCGCTCAACCTGAGCCGGCGTGGGGAGTTCGCGTGTGGCGACACACGCGACCGAGTCTCTGACCAGACTCGGCGATCGGGCATCAAGTTGCCCGACGACGAAGAGCTCAACCACGAGAGGCCCGACACTCCGAGAGGAGCACAAGGGCTTGCCGGTAAGTCCGAACGGAGACGGTGCCGAACCGCTCAAACTTGTAGCCGATGGGTACGCGGGAGCTTCTCGTTTCTACCCGCAGAAATCGCTAGTGCTTCCACGAGGATGCACACGCGGAAACTATGCCACGCGGGAGCGTGGACATACGGCGACAGGTCGGAGGACAACCTCCAGGCGACGTGACCGTTCGGATGACGCGCATCACTAACTCGGGAAGGACTGTTGGGGCCGGGTCCCGCAAGGGATGGTCCCCGGTGCCACGCCAGGTCGGCGTGGTGCTTCAAACCCAGCAGTCTGGGAGAGTGCCGCAAGTAGGAACGGACGGAAGTCCGGCGAGGCCGCTGCAAGGCAGTGGCGGCCTCGTTCGCTGCACTACGGGTGGTGCCGGGTGCAATCAGCGAGCACGAAAGCGGTGACGGGCGAATGCCCGTCTCAATGGCGTGCCGGGGTGCTTCTTGTAGAAGTGCTTCGGTCCGTGACAGGTGTTCATGCGGCTTCAGGGGACCCGCCTTGGCGGGCGGGTTCCCTGTGGCGGCGAAATGACGGTGAACGCTCGACGTGTATCGAACGCACGGAGTGGACGCCGGAAAGGTTCTCAGCCGCAACCACTATGGAGTGAGCACGCACAACTCGGGAAGCGAGTTGCACTGCGTGACGCATACCGATGCGGCGGCTCTCGAAAGGAGACTTCGATGAGGTGAGTTCAACGGTTCTACGAGCATGGATCGGACCCCTGCGCTCTCGCGAAAGGTCAAGAGGTTCAAGGCTTTGGCGGTTGTGCCCGAAACAACCGCCTTCTCGCGCTGAAGCACTCCGCGTGCGATCCTCGACTGGTGGTCATGTACCGCTGCGTCGCCATCACTCCCGAAGGATTCATCCAGCAACTGGCCGTCTGCTATGTGGGCCGGGGATACTGGTTCTACGTCACCGGCGAGGTACCCGAGCACAAGGATCCCGCGGACATAGACCGCAAGCTCATCGAGCGATATCAGGTAGACCTCTCCCGTTGGGCCAGGCTGCGGCGAAAGAAGGCGGGCTTGGCGAGCATTCAGTACCTCCGGCATGGCCGCTTCTTCGTGCTGGTCGCGACGCACGGGATGCACCTGATGTTCACCACGGAGTCGAGCGTGCTCCACGATGCTCGGCGGTCGCCCATTCGGTTCGCTGGCTACGCCGTCAGCTATCGCGGTGGTCATCCGCATGTGCGCATCGACCATGCCGCGTACCTGGACTTCAAGGCCAAGCTGCTCGACCGGGCAACCCGAGCGCCAATCCCGGAACTGTGTGCGATGTTCAGATGTGCCCCGTTCGAGCCCTACGCGCCGGTGCGGCGCCAACTGATCGCGGTGTGGCGGGCCGTCAATAGGGCGAGGAAGCTCGCGGGGTTGGAAGCACTGCCCATCGAGTGCATCCGGCTCCGTCGAAAGATCATGCGGCCGTTCGGAGAGTGCTCATCCAGCCGAGTCTTGCTGCCCGCTCATCACGAGCTGGTGTTGGCGGCGGTACCGCCCGAGCCGGATGAGATCGATGCTCACCAAGAGGCCGCAGAGGGCCGTGTAGACGATGTACCCATCGATTCGGGCACTTTCGACTTCGCTAGTTGCCACGGTGAAAGCGCTGCCTGCCAAGAGTGCCAGCACGCTGAAGTAGACCGAGAGAACCGACTCTCGCCCGCTCCGACCAGCGACCTGCCCGTCTCGGCTGGGATGTTGCGACTGGAAGGTGAGGAGACGCTGACCGAAGAGCCTGTTGATGTGCCGCTCGATCTCGTCGATGCGTAGCTTGACGTCGTGTTTGGAACGTGCGTGCCCCAAGGTTGACCTGAAGAACCCTACCAGCACCAAGGGCAACGCGATCAAGACCATTGGTCGCACGGACTCTGGGAGGAGCGTCGTACCCCCGAGTGCGGCCGACAGGATGGCCGCCGTCGCTGGAACACGCTGCTCCATCGCGCCCAGTCTGAACACCAGCACGGAATAGAGAGCTCGATATTCCTCGATCAGCACGTCGACCGGCTCGGCCTTCGCCGAATGACTCCTTTGTCCCGCTTTCAGATTTTGAGCCATCGCCAGTGGAAACCATGCCCTGAGTACCGTACAAGTACCGTACTGTTATGACTCGGGGTGGCATTGTGGTGCGTCCGGGTGGTCCGGCGGCCGCAATGAACCTCCTCAGTTTCTGGAGCGGGTCATGCCTGGATTTAGTGTGCGGCTCGAAGTGGCGGAGGGTGTGCGAGAGACGGTTGGCCTGTGGACCTCACCGGGGCCGGATGAGGGGGTCTCGGTGCTGAAGGTGCTCATGGACCTCGGGCAACAGACCATCGACGAGGCCGAGCGGCTCGTCCGGCGTGGTCGTCTCAAGGCCCCCTTCGCCATCGGGCGGCTCATGGCCCACGATGACACCCCACCGCTCATTCACGCCATGGAGCTGGCTGAACGCTCGCGACCCATCGACCTTCGGTCGCCATTCGAGGATTGCGAGACCATCGCCGGGGGCTTGTGGACCGCTGAACATGTGTTCGACACCCCTCGCGAGGATGGTCTCGCCAAGCTCCGCTTTGCCGCTGGGACGAACGATCTCCCGGCGCACGTGCACGAGCACTCCGACCGCTGCCTCTTCGTCCTGGAGGGCGAGGGGACGTTCCACGCGAGCCCATGCGATTGGCGCTCCTTCGACGGAACCGGCATCGAATCCATGCCGGTTCGGGCGGGGGATGTCGTAGTGTTCAACCGGGGAGTGCTGCACACCTTCGGCGCCCCGCGGCGGGAGCTGGTGCTGGTCAGCTACCACTCGCCGGCGCTGGCGTTCGATGATCCGCGGCAGTTCACGGTGCCGCGCTTGCAATGGACGCCAACACGCGAGACTCGACGGGGAGAGCATTCCATCGCTTCAAGCTAAAATGGAAGCGCTGCTTCAGCTGCTTTGCGATTCCACTCGATTTGCCGGGGTTCTCCGACCGGCGTGACCGCCGCGTCGTCCCAGTCAAAGAGCACGAGGCAGTCTCCAAGAAATCGCGTGCTCGGGTAGCGAAGGCCTTTGAAACCGGCTGCACGCGCTGCATCGGCGATGAATCGAGAAACAAAGTATTCAGGCTTCCATGGCCCCTCGCTCGCCTCTGCGAGGTGGGGACGGATGTAGCTCAACCCAGCCGCGAGGTAACTGGCGTCGTCGTGAAGAGCGCTCTCATCGAAATGGCTGGCGAGGTCAAGCATTGGTCCTCGAACGCCCACTCGCCAAGCCATCACCCACGCAACGCCTTCATCCTGGCGAATGGCTTCCGCCGCCGCTACCTCAATCGAAGACGCGACGTAGAGCACCCTCTGACCAACGTGGTTGAACCGCCCTTCATTCTTGCACTCACTTGCTGGCGGGGGGCCGAGTTCGGAGATATCTGGTCTCGCGTTCGCGCCGATTACGCGAGCTCGCCACCAATTGTCCTTTAGGTCCAGCGATGCGTGCGGGAATTTCGCAATTGATCGCAGAACTCTCTTCCCGATGCTGTGTGTCGCGCCAAGCAAGGGCACTCGCGCAAGATGAGCGGTGAAGTCTGCGAAGCGCGGTGCAAGCCTCGTCGCCCAGTCCCGGTAGACTCGCTCTCGCTCACGGTCCTCGCTGGTACGGATGCCGACCTCATCCCCGAGCGAGAACGAACCGTCGCAGTTGGGGCAATGCAGGCGGGTGGCGGTTTCTTCGTGCTTCGATTCCGGCATCCGATGTAAGTCGAGCAGATGCTCGATGCTGACCCGATCACCGTCGCACCAAATGACCTCTTCATCTTCCTTGTCGTAAGGTTGGCAGGACTCGCAGCTGACGATGTCGGCCTGGATGCGTGAAAGTTGGCTTCGATGGTTGCGTTCTGGCATGACGGATGGGGTCACGTGTTCGAGGCGGTGAACAGTTCGGGCGCTCCAAGTCCATCTACGACGAGGGAGCGGCCTGTTGGGACGAGGCCGTGTTTCACGAGAGCCTCCCGAGCTGACTCCACCTGCCAATTCGAGAACTTCTTGGCCTTCTCGTTGCTCCACTCAAAGAACCGCCGCACGATCGCGTCGGGCGTCGCTTCGACCCCTTCCGCGACAAGGGAGTTCCATGCTGCGTGGGTCGTCGCGTGCAGCTCGGCGGCCTTGGAATCCCATGACTTCGACGCGGTTAGCAGCGCTTCAAACCTTGCCCATTGATCACCGACCAAGGCCTTACACGCCGCCGAAGCCTGCGTGCCTTGAGTGCCGGGCCGGTAGTGTGCATCGCCCGGGTCGCGGGCGGCCTTGTTGGCTGTGAACCACCTCTGGCTGGCGGCGTGGGATTCGGTATTGGCCTGCAACTTGCCATCGTAGGGGCCGGCCGCGTCGCGCTTCAACGGCTTCTCGGTCTTCGCGTTGCAGAGTGCCGCGGCGAGATAGGTGAGTTTGAACAGCTTCTTGCGGCCGAGGGTCGGGTCTTTCGGGAATCGTCGGACGATCTCGGCCTGGACCGCAGCGAAGTCCTCGAACCGCCACACGACGGACTTCGCCCGAGCGAGGTCCGCAACGGCTTCAGGTTTGGCCTCGATGGCTGGAACCAGTTCGCCACGGAACGCCTTGGCAAGGATGGATTGAGTGAGCTTGTCCGCTCGGGCCTGGGCGAGGGCGACGCGGCGTTCGATGGCGTCGGCCAGCTTCATCAGCGAGTCGACGCGGCGGACAATCTCGGTCTGCTCAGCCATGGGCGGCACGGCTACAGGGATCGCACGGGCGTGCTCCACATTGATGCGAGGCATCGACATTCCGAAGTGTCGTTGCTTCATCCACGCCTGAGCGTGCTCGCTCGCGAGGAACCGTGCGAGATACGGCCCGGATATGACCTCCGACGGCCTCATCCGGACAGTTCCCTGAGTCAGATTTGCACCTTCGAGGCCATGCGGAACGGTGGCTACCCGGAGGTGCCGGATGATGCAGAGAAGCACGTCTCCTTCGGCCAACGTGGCGCGATGGTGCTTTGCCGCAATCTCAGGAGTCGTGCGACGGAGTTGATCGATAAGTACGCCGCCATCCTGAATGTCTTGCTGCCGGACGTACGGCACACCACCCGCGACTTCAGGTCCGGGCAAGACGATGCCATAGGTGATGATCGTGTCGGGAGCAACAATCGTGTCCGCGCGGCGATATGCCCATGTCTCCGGCAAAGCGGGCATCAACTCCAAGTCGAGTTCATCCTCGGGGGACTTCTTCGTCTTCCGCTTCGGACGGTTGCGGTCGAGTCGACTCAGGCCAGATTCCGCGGACTCCATATTCGAGTGACTACCACGCCAGTCTTCGGTGAGTCTGCCTGAACACGCGGCGGCGAGGACGGCTTGGCGGAAGCGTTTGAGGATGGCGGGGACGTTGGCGAGGCGATCGCGGGCAGCGTCCGCGCGAGCCGTCAGCCGCTCGATGGCCTCCACGATCCGTTTCTGCTCGGGAAGGGGAGGGACTGGTACCTCCGCATTCTCGATGAACTCGGCGGGCACGCGCTTCTGGCCGACGGACCCCGTCATCTCCATCGCTGCTGCAGAGCGGAAAGACTCTTGGCGAATGAAGTAGTAGATGAACTCAGGGAGCACGTCACCTCGGCTACGGAGCACGTGGAACTCGGTCGAACCGAAGCCAAGGCCGTTGGAAAGACCGCGTGCGATAGCGGCTTTGCCGTTCTCCATGCAGGGCGTAATCTTGGCCATGATCACGTCTTCGTCGCGAAATGCCGTGAAGCCTTTCGCGACATCTGTGTACGGCCGTGTCAATGGGCTCTTGATTGTTCCCGAGTCGGCATCAACCGCTGGCATGGGAACAAAGGTCACGGGCAGCGTGTCGGCCACAGTCCCACGTTTGGGCTTGGGAGGATTGATCTCGCAGACCTTGCCGAGAGTCGAAATCGCCCAAACGTCCGGTGCGACGTTGGCGGGTGCCGCCGTCTCGGGTTGTGCCGGTAGTGTCTTCATTGCAATCCCGCCAATCTGCAGAGCAGGATGATGTGCGAGCAGGTCATGTGGAGCATGTGCTCGGCGTGAGCGGCCTCTACGTCGTGCTGGGGAACGGGGCCGCGGCCGTGTGCATCGCCGAGCTTGTTGCGGACTGTGCCTACGCGCTTGAAGAGTTCGACGTAGAACGAGGGAAACAACCCATTCGCGTGACAAATCTCGACCAGCTTCGAGCAGGTGTCCTTGTCCTTGTCGTAGGCCCACTTCTTTTGGTCACAGAGCGTCTTGAGGACGCTCTCAAATGCTGACCCGCAGGCCGTGATCGCGTCTTCGTATCGGCCAGCCCGGAACGCTGCGTGTGCGGACAGGATTTCCGAGTTGGCGACACGAAGGGCGCTGTGGGCGAGCAGTTCGAGTGCCGGCTGTGTCACCTCGGCATGGAGCAGTTGATTATCGCGGCGGATGGCTCGCGGGTACTCTCGCTCGATGTACGTGCCCTTGCGCTTCCTGCCAAAGAGCGTGCCTTCTTTCTCGACGTGATGTTCGATGAAGCGAGTGAACTCGTAGCCGACTCCGTGCTCCCGCAGGATGGCATTGACCGCATCGACCCCGGCCTGTCCTCCGCTGTAGTTGAACACACGAAAGCATGCCTCGATGAAGTCGAGGCCGTGGTCAGGATCGCAACAGAAAAAGTGCTCGATTACCGGGTCATCGCTGCGTCGGGCGGCCTCGTACCCGGGTCGAAACAGACCGCCGTACTGCTTGTAGAGCACCTCGCCAACGTCGTTCAAGAGGCGTCGCATTCCGCCGTGGTGTTCATCCACAAAGTCCTGGAGCGACGCGAGAATGCGTGACTTCACATCGTCCGGCAAGTCGTATCGCAGCACGGCGGGGAGTGGAGCGTTGCGACGCGAGTAGAAGCTGGTCATGATGCCCCCTCCTCTCGCACGAGGCCGAGGCGTCGAAGGTGTCCCATGATGCCGCGGAGGTGCGGCGTTCTGAACTCGCGCACAAAGCCGTTCTCGCCCAGGTAGAACCGGATACGGCCGCCGCCAAAAAGAAGTTTCAGCAGGATGATCGGTTGGCTGTGGTATTCAGTGAGCGTGACACGATCGGTGAGCGAAGGGAGCGGCTGGTTGTCGAAGACGGCGTTGATCCAGGATGGTGGGTGGTTGTGGATCAAGATGACTTCGTTGGCGAAGCCAGATTGGACGTGGTTGATCATCGCGGAGCGAATGTGCGGCGGAATGGCGACGGTGTCAGGTGTGCCGCGGTTGTGGGCGATCTGTTCCACCTTCGTCGTCTTGCCGTGCCTGCGACCGAATCCGACAATGAGGTGTTCAAGGCCGTCGCCGTGCGTGGCTTCGATGCAGCCGCAGAGGAACGCGTTTCGATTGAGCGGTGAGCGGGGCTTGTGGAGGGAGTCAGCGTCCTTCTTGCACGCGGCGGCGACCGGCGCGATGCCGCGTTCATCGTCGCGTGTGAACGCGATGGAGTTGTCCGGATCAGCGATGAGATGCGCTGCGGTCTCGATGAGGTGAGCAATTGCATTTGGATGGCTCATGCCTTGACTCCATCAGTGTCAAGCAAGCCGAGTACGAGCTGTAGTTCTTCGACCGCGGCCTCCAGTTCGCTGATGGCATCGGTGGCGAGTTCGTCCGGCTCGGGTAAGTCGTCGGCGTCGTCGAGCGACTCATCCTTGAGCCATTTGAAACCGTCGAGCTTGAAGTCTCGCTCCTTCACCTCGTCGATGTTGAACCGCTTCCAGCGGTTGCCGCCAAGCCAGCCCTTGTCGCCCGCGGGGCTGTCGCCCTCTTCGCGAGCCTTGCCTTGCTTGGGTCCGAAGCGGCCGTTGGGATCGACGCCATAGCACCGCTCAAACTCGGCGAAGTGCTCGCTGGTGAGCGGGCGGTCTTTTTTGGTGATGCCGGGGACGTTGGTGCGAGCGTCGTAGATCCACACGTGCTTGGTAGGCATGCCCTTCTGAAAGAAGACCACGTTGGCCTTTACGCCCTGGCAGTAGGGCGTGAACGTGCCGCGAGGAAGTCGGAGCACCGAGTGGAGGTTGCACTCTTCCGTGAGCACCTTGAACACTTCGCCCGCTTGGTCGGCAAAGAGACAGTTGTCGGGGAGGACCACGGCCGCCCGGCCGCCGGGCTTGAGCACAGTGAGAATGTGCTGAACGAAGTTGAGCTGCTTATTGCTGGTCTCAACGGTGAAGTCGTCGCGATTGGGCGTCTGGCCCGCACCCTTAGTGCCGAAGGGCGGGTTGGTGAGGATCACGTCGTACTTGTCGTTCGGCGGAGGGTCGTAGATGGTGTCTCCCGACCCGATGTGCGGCGTGACGTTGTGGAGGAAAAGATTCATCAGGGCGAGTCGGCGTGGCTGGGCCGTGAGGTCCTGGCCGATGTACGTCTTGGACCGCACACGTTTGGCAAGATCGCGGTCGATGGCGCCGCCCTTGGTTTGGTCCATCAGCCACTCGTAGGCGCAGACGAGAAAGCCACCCGTTCCGCACGCGGGGTCGGAGACTGTGAAGTCCTTCGCGGCTCTCGGGTCGGGGCGAACGCACCGGCAGATCGACTGCATGAGTTTGCGGGGCGTGAAGTACTGACCCGCACCCTTTTTGCCTTCACTCGCGGCCTTCTCCAGCAAGTGCTCGTACGCCTCAGCTTTCACGTCAACACCAAGGCTGGTCCACTCCACTTCGTCGATGAGGTTGATCACGGCCTTCAAATTCACCGGCTTTGTGAAGCGCGACTGTGCCCCCGCGTAGATTTCGGTGAGGATGCCGCCTGCCTTGCCGAGCTTTCGTAGCACCTCGATGTAGGTTTCGGTGAGCGTCTCGCCAGAGAGGTCGCGCACGTCCGGCCAGCGGCATCCCTTGGGGAGTTCGACGGCCTTCTCATCGGCCATCTTCAAGAAGAGCAGATACGTGATCTGCTCGATGTAGTCCATGTACCCGATGCCGTCGTGGCGGAGGGTGTGACAGAGGTGCCAGAGTTTGTCGCCGACGGAACTGCTCATGCTGCGATCGCCTCGTTCAATGTGCTCAGGACCGTACGCAGTTTGCCGTCAAACGCACGGTCGGCCGCTCCCCAGCCGCCTGCGTTGGCGAGGACCGGGATCACGTCGAAATCATCTTGCTCGATGGACAGGCTCTGCGTGAGGTGGTCTTTGATCCGGTCAAGCCATTGTTGCTGCTGCGGCGAGAGCGGCGACGGAAGCACGCCGGACAGTCGCTTGACCGCCCGCTCGACGCGCTCACGCGCGGTGAAGAGCGGTTGACCATCATCCGCTGCGTGTTTGACCATTGAGATGATGTCCACCAGCGCTTTGCGATAGCGGACATCGTGCGCTCGTTGAAGGTTTTCGACTGTGAATCGCTCGGGTGTGGCCGTGAGCTTGTCCCGGAGTTCTTGAAGAGCAGAAGTGGACCAGTCGCGGGGCTTTCTGAGCAGAATCTCAATCGCAGCCACCTTCGCCGGATTGTCGCGCACGAATCGCTCGAACGCGGCGAGATAGTCCTCGGGCTTGTGCTCGTTGCCGAGTCCGTCGCGGATGAGCCACTCGCTCGTCACCGTGTCGCGTTGCTCCTCGGCGACAATGAACGTCCGTGGAGCCCGCGGGTAGTTCTGGAGCAGGTCTTGGAACGCTGCATCTCGGAGCAACTTCATCGTCGCATTGAAATCGTCTCGGAGGGCTCGCGGGAGTCCGCTGGCAAACTTCGCCATGTCCCCTTCGGGGATGTACGCGGAGAAGAGATCGCGAGCCTGGCCCGACATCTCCTTGTCGATGCGGTGAAACCTCTTGGCCAGGACTCGCGTGGCGTAGTCGCGGTCGCGGTTCTGCCAAACGTCTTCAACCAGCTCGGGAATTGTTTTCCCAGCCGGAGTCGGAGCGTCCGCCGCGAAGTCGCTGGCGGTCTTGAAGTACTCGAAGAGTGTTCCGTCAAAGCAGTCAAAGACGGTGAAGTGCGACTTGTCGGGGTGATGGAACCCCTTGCGTGTGCCGCGACCGAGCATCTGCTCGAAGAGAATGCGGCTCTTGACGGGGCGGAGAAAGACGATGAACTCCAGGTCGGGGATGTCCACGCCGGTAGACATCAGGTCAACAGACACAACAACGGCGGGGTTCGGTCGATTGCGGAACTCCTTGATTCGCTGGAGTGGCCTGTCCACGGTGCCCGTGATCTTGGCGACGAAGTCCTCGCCGCGGCCAAAGACTTCTCGGCACAGTTCGACGATGGACTGGGCATGGCTCGTAAACGGCTGGTCGTTTACGGCGAAGATCAGCGTCTTGGGGAAGCGGCCGTAAGTGCGCTCGTGTTCCTCGGCATACTTCTTGAGTTCCTCGATGACCTTCCTGTTGGAATCCGGAACCGTGATCTCGCGCTCTATGGAGGAAGCGTCGAACTGCCGCTCGGCTTCGAGCCTGTCGAGCCGCTTCTCACCGGTCTTGGGGTCAATATACTTGACGGCCTCGTTCTCGGTCAGGAAGACACCGTTGATGCGAACACCGGACTGGACCTTCACCGCGTCGTAGTCCACGAGAAAACCATCCTGCACCGCCTGCCTGTAGCCGTACTCGAAGATGGTGTCCTTGAAGTACGCGAGCGTGTGTGCTGCGGGGGTCGCTGTCAGTCCGATGCGGATCGCATCGAAATGCTCCAGCGTGTCGCGCCACACCGAGAGTTCCTGTGCCGTATATCCCCGATGGCACTCGTCGGCAATGACGACATCGAACGCGTGGATAGGGATATCCAGTCCTTCTTCTGCATCGTCGTCAAAGGCCTCGTCGTTGGCGAAGCGGGCCACGTCTCGACCGAACAGGTTCATCGCCATGCGCTGAACGGTGCAGACATAGACGAACGTGTGTTTGGGTTGCGGGTCCAGCAAGTGGTCGGCGGGCAAGGCTTGAGGATCAAACCTCTCCGTGTTGCCCTCGTCATCAAGGTCGTCGCGACGAAAGCGTTGACTGAAAAGCTGATAAAGGTCAGTGAACTTGGTGGTGCCGTCGGGTCGAAACGCATTGAAAGCCTGGACTGCTTGGGCCGCGAGGGCGCGTCTGTCCACGAGGAACAGCACGCGACGGGCTACTCCAGACTTGAGCAGCCGGTAGATCTGATTCACCGTTGTGAACGTCTTCCCGGTGCCCGTCGCCATCGCCACAAGCATTTCTCGGCGGCGCTCCGCGATCGACGATTCGACAGCGATGTTGGCGTCGCGTTGATAAGGTCGGACCCTCGGGTGGTTGTTCGGTGCCGAGCGTAAGCGTGCCAGTGTGGCCGAGAGATCGTGGGAGAGCCGCTCCCTTATGCCACCGGGAGTTGCGTAGTCAGCCACCTGCCGGCTGAGATTGAGTGGGTGACGGCAATCCCTGAAGAAGATCTCTGCCCCGTTGCTGGACCATAGGAATGGAACCCGAAGCCCCTCAAAGTTGAACGGGCTCGCGTCAACTCCTCTCGCGTACCGCTCTGCTTGGGAGAGCACATTCTGCGGGTCTATGTCGCGGCGTTTCGCTTCGAGGATTCCGACGATTTGCCCGTCCAGCACGAAGGCATAGTCCGCTGGCCCATGGGCCGTCTCCAGCTCGGTGACAACGTGATGAGACAACCCGGAGGTCGACAAACCAGACCGATAGGGCAGCAGTCGCCAGCCCAGCTCGATGAGCCGAGAGTCGATGCGGGTCTTTCGAGTTTGCCACTCAGATTCGGTCAGGTCGCCTCCCTATCGTGGGACGAACAAGCCAGATCGTATCTGTTTCAGGGTGCCGAGGGATTCAGGCTTAAAGGAAAGAGAAGGACCGGTGGCGGTCCAATCTCCTTGGGAGGACTACGTCATCATGGCAAGCAGGGGCCCAGCGCTGGCATCGATCTCGATACGGTCCCCGGCATTGGTGCATTTGCCGCCAATCCGGGTGATCGCGTCCACCAGCGAAAAGATGGTGAATCGACCCTGACGCCGTGCGAGTTCGAGTGCCTCCTTGGCCAGGGCCTTGCCGACGCCGTGCTTGGCGAGGGACTTGAGCACCTCTTCCTCGTCGTGACCGAGCGATGTGTTCATCGCTTTCTTGATCACCTCGACGAAGCGGTCGCGGCGTTCGTCGCGGCGCTCCACGAGCCGGTTGATGAGCACCCGGATCTCGCGCAGAGCGTCTCGGACGTTCGCCGTGTGCTTGCGGCTGAAGTCGATGACTTCGACCGCATCCCAGACGATGTGGTTGCGGCACACGGCCTGGAACCAGAACGTCTGGATACCCACCGACCGCTTGCCCACCTCCGAGTTCCAGAGGAAGAACCCCGGCGCGAAAGCCTCGCCGTTGATCTCTGTCCATCCCGTCGGGTCGATCAGGAAGCAGAACATGTCCTGCTCGCCCCGATAGAGCCCGGTCCCGCCCTTGGACTCCCCGCTACCAGCCTGCTGCGGCGGCTGGAAGTCCGTGGCGAACTCACGCACGATCGAGAGCAACTCGATGTCGTGCAGGCGGGTGTAGCTGGCACCGTGCACGGAACGGACAAGGTCGTCCGCCGCGTACACCTGCAACGGCTTGATGCCTCTCGGCAACGTCTCGGCGAACACCGACGACGCCGTCGGCCCCGAGAGCCGATTGACGGTGTCGCGGTTGACGCCCGCGAGGCCACAGAGTTGGCCGAAGCTCCAACTGTTGAGGCGGAACGTCCGGTCTTCGCCGATGCGGAGGGCGAACCTCCCGCCGTCGGCGAACGCTTCGAAGTCGTCGGGCATCTCCCACAGGTCGCGTGAACGTTCCTGCTGGGCCTGGCAGTTCTGCCACAAGTCGTCGAGGGTCGCGAAACTCTCGTCGGGCGTGCGGCGGAACAGCTCATTGCTGGCACGGGTAAGTGCCTGTTTCATCGTGAACTCCTTTCAAAACGGGGGTTTGGAAACCTTGAAAAACCGTGAATGCCACCGGTCCTCAGGGAGTTGTGACGGCCGATGCCAAATGTGTGCTGTTTACCGCGATCAGACCGCGATCCGCTCGACGATGTTCCGGCTAACGCGAAGCTGCCGTCTGTCGTAAAGGCGCGTTGTTCTGGGGTCAGAGTGACCGAGTAGGAACTGCACCTCGGCGGCATCCACACCCTGTTCCAACAGATTCGTCGCGGTCCCCGCACGGAAGGAATGGCAACAGAGTTCACGGGCGGGGAGACCGGACGCGAGCATCCTTCGCTTGACCATGCGGAGCATGTCGTTGGCCGACATGCCCCGCTGGGATAAGCGGCCGGAGTGTCCCGCCGCGGTCGTGAACAACGGGGCGTCGGGATCATGCCCCACAGTCTCGGCGAGGTATCGGTCGAGCATGCCCTCCAAGTCATGCCGCACCGGTATGACACGCTGCTTGTCGCCCTTTTCGTCGAACCGCAGGTACCGCTGGCGGCCGTCGCTGAAGTAGTCACGCCTTGAGAGGTCTGCGACGGCGCCAACCCTCGCGGCGGTGAAGATGAGCGTGGCGATGATCGCTCGGTCACGAATGCCGATGGGCCGCGACAGGCCAATGGAGTCGAGCAAGGCCCGGGCTTGGCGAGCGTCGATCGCGGGTGTCTTGCCCTCTGACACAGAGTGTCGCGGCCCGCGGACAGAGAGAGCAGGGTTCAGCATAATCGCGTGCCGCTGGACGCAGTAGTCAAGGAATAGTCGGATGGCGGCGAGGTGGAGCTTGCGTGTCGGCTTCGATGCGGGGCGTGGCGTGCCGCTGGCTCCGATGCACTGCATCCCACGGATGTAGTCGGAGACCACACGGGGCGGGATCTCTTGGAGCGACAAGCCGAGCTGGTCGGCGTGCTTCAGGAACCGGTGAACCGCGTGGGCGTAAGCACGGGCTGTGTGCCCGCTGTTGATACCGGCAAAGAACTCCTCGTACGCAAACCGGGCGTTAGGGCCAGCGTCGCTCACGGTCACCGGGACTGCGTCGCGTGAAGGGATCAGTGCTAGGGTCGGGTCATCCACGCGCCTCCACGAGCGTTGCTGTGTTCATCATCGATCCTTGGCTCGTGGCGGCTTGGCTCGCGCAGAATCAGAACCGGGCTTAGGCGGTCGGGGTGCTTTTACGAGTGCTCCTCCCGACTCATCTGGTTCATCCCCGAGGCTAATGCGGACTTGAATCAGCGCGAGAAACTCCACGTCCACCACGCTCCACCACGCTCCACGCTGCTTGGGCGTGCCTTCGCCCCGGAGCACTTTCAGAATTCGCTCGTACTGCAAACGCTCATGAGTACCCGGCCTTGTCTTGGCGTGGAGCCGTTCGATGGCCTTGATGGGGTATTTGCGCCGCAATCGCTGGACTTCCTCATCGCTGATCTCGTCCTGCACGGGCGTCCTCGAAGCGGCCTGGCGTGCCTCCGCGGCTTGCTCGCGGATCGATTCACGAAACCCCAGTGTGCGTGTCGGAGCCGAATCTGTCGTGGGCGGAGCATCGGCACTGGGGGAGTTGGTCGAGCTATCTAGGTCTTGCCGAACCAAGTGCCTGAAGTACTCGGAGATGTTCCCGAAGAACCTTGCCTTGATCCGTTCCATGACGAGGCGCTGCATCTCGGCGGGCATGGAAACGCTGATGGTGACGATGTCGGCCATGTCGGACCTCCTAGGGGTCAGTGTAAACCAACCGGAACTGTTCACAACTATTCGTGACAGATCATGGCGCGGTTCCATCGTTCTGCGGCGTCGGATTGCCGATCGGGCGGGTCAGGAATGGGTGCTGCCTCGTGCCGGATAACGTCCTTTATCCGGCACGAAGCGGGCGTGTGGGGATCGCCTCGGAGCGATCGATGTGGGTGCGGAATGTGTGCATCGTGTGCACCGCCCGTCGTATCCCAAGGACCTTCCTTTGTGAGAACCTACGCGGCTCCCGAAGAATCGGCGGGCGGCACACCATGCTTGCTAGGACCGCGATCTCGACCGCTTGCCTCGCTTCCTGCGACTTCGTCGGGATCGCGTACTGCACGGTTTGGCCTCCTCATTGTCGGGTGCGGGCAAGCCCACCGAACCCGCGTCGCCGCTGGCCGCATCGTCGGGCATGCCTGTCGAATCGGGCTTCTCGGCCTCAGCCACCGCGTGCTGCTCGCGGAGCGCCTTCCAGCTCGTAGGTTCTGGAATCTCACGCTCGGCTTCCAGCTCGATGGCCGCCAGATCGATCGCGAGGATCGCGGCGATACTGCCTGCGTCTCGGGCCTGGGCACGGGCGGTCTTCAGGTCCGTGCCCGACAGTCGCCGTGCCCAAATCTGCACTACCTCCATGAGTGCTTCCACGGCCCGGTCCGTCGGGTCGTTTGCACACCGCTTGTGGAACTGCTCCCACGCTTCCTCGTCATGGCAGCGGTCGAACCGCGTGGTCGTACCGAAGCTGAGCAAGAGCGAAAGCGGGTCAAATGAACGGGCCGACTCATCGCTACGAACCGCCATGTCGCCCATGACTTTCCGGGCGGCTTCCGCCGTGAACTCGCGAAGCATCGCTTCGACATGCTTGACCACGAACGCCTGTCGGCGCCGGGACAATCGGTCCTCCCGCTCGGCGAGCGTCAGCGTTCCTCGACCAGGTTGTCCGCCCTCCGTTGCCGACGCGGAGTTGGCGTGGGGGCCGTTTCGCTGAGTCTTGTCTCCCAGGTCTGCATGGAGCAATGCGCCCGCCTTGGGTCCATCAATCTGCATGATGGGCGTTCCACAAGGGTCGGACTTCTTGACGACGCGGAGTTGGTACAAGCGTGTAACGCGGTCGCCCACGGCCTGCGTGGTCGCGTTGCCGATCTTCTGATACCCGACCTGGACCAGTCGCAGATTCGGGTGGTCGCTGCGAAGCGAGGCTTCTCGGGAAGTGAGGTACGCCGCGTGCTTGCGGTCGAAGCACGATGGGTCTAGGCACCGGTCCGTGGGCGACACGCTGCCGTCGGCTGGGAGGTCCTCGTGGTCGAACAGCACCGGCTGTTTCCCCGACCGTTTCGGACAGTTGAGGCACGACCCGGCGACGGGTTCGATCCCCTCGTCGTTCAGCCCCCACGGCATGGATGCCAACGTGTGGAGCCCATCGTCGATGATCCGGCGGAGTTCCTCAACCGTGGGGAATCCTCGCCCGAAGATCGCGGCGAAGTCGTCTGCTGCAAGTGCATCCTGTGTTTCCGAGGGCAACCGGGCAATGAGTTCAAGGTGGGCAACGCTCAGTCTCGAAGCGTCGCTGTCTGCGACGAAGACCGCGTCCTTCCACGCCTCGGTCAGCCCTGCGAGCGATGCCCGCCGGAGCACGAAGGCGAGTGACTTCCCCAGCCGAGCGGCAAGCTGCTTGGGATTCTGTCCCTGGTCAAGGGCGGTCTGGATGGTCCGGCCTTCTTCGAGCGGATGGAGATTCTCACGCTGGAGGTTCTCTGTGATGGTGATCGCCATCGCGGCTTCATCATCCAGACGGCGGACCACGGCGGGAATCTGAGCGAGGCCCGCGAGCTTCGCGGCCCGCCACCGGCGTTCGCCGGCACGGATCTCCCACTTCCCCTCCTCGCTGGGGTGCGGACGCACCACGATCGGATGCAGCAACCCCTCACGGGCGATCGACTTGGCCAGCGATTCCACGGAACCGTTGGTGATCCTGCGGCGCAGGTTGTCGGCGGTGGGGAGGAGCTGGTCGATGTCGAGCATGCGGACATTGGGACGCTTGGGTTCGGCGCTGAGCTTCAGTGCGGTGGCCACGGTGGACCTCCTTCAAGAGAGGACGGGCTGTCCACGTCACGCGACGCGGACAACCCGTACTGGGGTTGGAGATTGGGGTGCGCGTGATCGCACGCACCGCGTCGCTCGCGGCGAACCAACTGGTTTGACAACCTTGTGGGATACGACGGAGCGGCGTCCTGGCTCGTGGTCAGGATGCCGCGTGCCGGGATACTTCTACACGGCGTTGAACATCAAAGACGACGGCACCATGCCACAACCGCAATGGCTGGTCAAGAAGCGGACCTGCCGCAGTCTTCCGCTTTCCTCTCTTGGATTGGTCTGCCGGATTCGGTCGTCGTCCTCGGGGCTCACCGTGGGGCCCCCGAGGATGACGAGCGAATCGGCACGATGACCGTGCCCGAACATCTGACTCTCCCAACCTGCCGGATCGGTTCCGAGTCTGAGGGGCTTCTCGTCAAGTCGGGCCGCAAGGCGTGGTTTCTGCCCAGCTTGAACACTGCTGACTACGTGAGTAACGCCAGCACGCCATTCTCAGCAACGGTGCCAAGCCAGTGCTGCCAGAGATGCGTAGAACTCCATGCGACAACTTTGTCGCACGAATATTCCACCTGTGCCTCCGGGGTGGTGATACCGGAGGCAATGCGGGTTCGCCCCGCAGTCTGTCGTTCGGGCTTTGCCGAGTGCCCTGCGGGGTACCTGGGAAAGCAAGGAGGCTTCACTATGTATAACCATAAAATGATGAGGAAAACATGGGCAAGCTACTTATCCCGGGCAACGGGCAAAAACCACCATTCACGCGTGGATTGGACGAAGTCGTGGAGCTCGACGAAGCCAACAACGAGCTCAGTCGGCGTCCGTTCTACGGCACGATGGTGTTGGTCCGCAGAGATGGCAAGCGGCAGCTTGTGTATTACCTGCGGTCCTTCCGTCAGCCACCAATGCGTTGGGAACTGCCGGCGTTGTGGGTTCTATCTGCTTTTGCACTCGCTCAGTTGATCGAGTTCATTAGCTTCTAGTCCCCTGTGAAGTCCGCACCTTACCGTGCGGCTTCACTTTTCTAGTCGGCGTCCCGCTCATCCCTCACCCTTGGTGGGGGCCTCGGGCCGGGCCGCATCGCTCGACGGAGCGAGCGATTCCGGTATCGGTACTGGGATTTCAGCATGTCGCACGGTCCAAAGAGTCACGTTCAACGCGAGGAGCATGACACATCCGATCCGCGCGTAGGGCGGGCGGTCATCGACTTCCGTGAGAATCCGGAACACCGAGTCATGGTTCACAGGCACTCCGAGTCCATCTGCGGTCTTCGCAGTCTTCTGACATCCGATGGGTGGGATCGGCCAGCTCGATGGGGCCCGGTTCCGACTTGTCCGATCAGAGAGTGCTTTTGCGGGCGTCAACATGCACTTTGCGTATCACAGACCACGGGGGAACGCAAGCACTTTCAGACCGGGCCTGGTTGGAGTCTCGGCACTGGTATCGTTAGCGGTCATGTTTCCTTTCCTTGTACCCCACCAACAAGGCTAAAAAAAAGTGGTGGGACACTCACGGTTGTCAGTCCCTGTGACTCGATCCGTGTAAACTCGCCCGAGCTCGTCCGACTGCATTGCGCGACTGGACACCAAGAGCTCACACGCCGCAACTGGTCTTTGACCGACTCCGGCGACGGCGAGTGAGACAAAACCCCTGCGGGGGTTTTGTCTTTTTTGCCGGCGGTAACTTCACTCATGCCGCGACCATCGGTCGGATGACCACGGGTGGTGTGGGATAAATCCACACTGGCACGGGCGTGGGCGTCTTTCCGATTCGACAGACAGGGACGCGGCGGCGTATCCAACGGCTCAGTTCGTTTGCTTGATTCTGGTCACCCGGGAAGAGATAGGTCAGCACGAAGATCTGACCTAGCGCGAAGCACCGCCAGACGTTGAACCCGTCAGAGCTCACGAACTCGTCAATGTCTTCAATTGCTTTCTGGAGACTTCGCGTCGGCGCTACCCGGATGAGTGACATCCGCTCAGGGTCCGTGGCATTGCTGCGATGGGGATAGCACGGTTGCCACTGGGGCGCCTTCAGCCTGGCACGGTCGGCAACCCCTTCAACGACCTTCGCGAAGTGCGGGGCATCGAAGAGTGGCCGGGCCGATGGGGTTGAACAGCAGAACCGAAGCACGGCAAGCCGCTCCTGAAGTAGCGGCGCTTGTCGCTTGACGGTAACCGGGCAATAGCACTCCGTCAACGTTCCTCCGATGATCGCCTTGTGTGGCGACCAGACGTTCTTCGCGACGAACTCTCCCGCAATCCGATGGGCCAGCCCGTGGTCGAGCGCCGTGACGACTCGAACGAGTGAGCTGAGTGTGGCGACTCCGTACAGGTCAGCGTGCGCCTTGGCCTTCCGAACAATCGACGGGTTGAGAGTGTTTGTCTTAGGCACGGTTTCCATTCCTACTCTGCCAGAAGCCCACCGCAACCGCCGCGAGTCGTTCCTCGTGGTCGGCGTCGATGGACAAAGGCGAATCGTTGTTGATTGCGGCGGACGCTTCGCCGCCAAGGTCTTCGATGTCGGGCCACTTCTCTGTCCGGAGCGTCGCGTCTTCGGCCTCGCTGAGGGGCCAGACGCTTCGAACCGCGATGGGGAGTCCGGCGAACTGGGTGTATCCGCTGCCTCGCGACACCAACAGGATCGAGTCGAGCGGATGGTCGCTGATCGCCATCACATCGTTCTGCGTGAGGCGAGGCTTGATCGCTTGTGCGTCCGTCTTCGTTTCGTATTCCGCAGAGGCCATCTCGAAGTGCGATCCACCCGCCTTCTGGGTCCAACTCCGAACGTACATCAGTTCCTCGCCTGAAGAGTCAACCATAGACTTGACGTCTTGCGGGTCCGAAAGAGAGAAGATGCGTTTCACACGCGTGTTCGTCCGCACCGTGGGACGCAGGTCGGTGTCGGGTGTCTTGAGGTCGGCAATCGACTGGTTGGCGAGTGTGACTGACAAGCCGTAGCTCCGAGCTTGCTCAAGGATGACACGGAAGTTCTCGCCGGCGATGCGCTGGAACTCGTCGATGATGAGATAGGCCTGCTTGGGCTTACCAGGGTGTTCTCGCTGCCGGTCGATGCATGCGGTGAGGAGGCTGTAGAGCGCGAGCTTCGCGATCTCTCGCACGCTGATGCTCTCAACCGCGGCCGGGAGATAGAAGTACACCACCTGATTCTGTTCCAGCACCGTGGGCATGTGGATGGCATCCTCGATCCTGGTGGCCGATGTCGCTCTGGCGAGCATCTTGTACTTCGTCAGTGCCTCCACAGTGGAGAGCAGTTCCAGCGTGTCTTTGAACTCCTTCTCGTTGTCGCCTCGCACCTCTTTGAGTTTCGCATACAACTCTTCGAACGAGTTCGGCTTCTTCTTCACCTTGGGACGGCGCCTGCCCACCGTTTCGGTTTCTTCATCGGCACCGCCTTCAGCATTGGCAGCGTCCTCCATCACCTTGAGGAGCAACGAACGCGACTGCCTGCCGTAGTACCCTCGGCCGTAGCCTTCTCCGTGGTTGAGGCTCAGCGCGTCCATCAACAGGTTGCAAAGCTGGATGTCCGTCCGATACTTGGACTCAAGACTCACGAACGGGTTGAAGTAGTGAGAGGGCTTGCCTTTCTCTGGCGTGAACACGCGGAACGGAACGCCGCGTGCATCAGCTTCCCGCTTCGCGAGCTGGAACAGGGCGGGGTCGCCCTTCAGGTCAAGGATGACAATGGGTGGACAATCCGTCCTCGCACCACCCTCGCCCGTGTGACCTCGAATCAGTTGGATGATCATGGGCATGAGTCCAAGACTGGTCTTGCCGCTCCCCGAGTCACCGACCATGTAGCAGTGCTCCGTGAGCAACGCCTTGTCGAGCAGCACCGGGAAGTTCGCGTGTGGCTCAACGCCAAGGAAGTGGTGATAGGCCTCACGCACCGAGCCGAACAACGCTCCGTCCGCCACATGGCGAGAGTCCTTGATGCGGTCAACGTACCACTGCCACTCCGTCCGACCGTCGTTGTCGAGCCCCACGTGAGCCTTTCCGTCGTGGTCAACGCCGCCTTCAACGACGACCCGCAGCCGAAGAACGAATCGGAGCGGCCTTCGAAAGACCGTCACGAGGAGCGCTGCTGGGAGGTACGCCGCGAACAGAATCGCGAGCACTCCGAAGCCCGCAAACTCCCAGTTGCCCTTGTCGAAAATCTCCTTCCACACAAACTCCAGCCATTGCGCTGGCTGCTCGTTGTAGACCCGTTCATGCCATGGAAATCTGTTAATCCCGTACTCTGCCGAGCCAATACGCTTCAGGTAATGGTCCCCGAGTGGGATGAACAGAGTGAGCCCCATCGACAACGTCACCATGAAGGGAACGCAGAGCTTGGTCAGCGCCTTCATGCGGCTGCCAAATGGTTGCGAGGCACGCCACACACCAGGCGCAAGAGCGTCGGACCCGCCGTAAGTGACGAACGGGCTGAGCACATGCACCGCGCCGCGCACCAAGTCTCGCATGGGCTTGAAAAACCCTCTCACCGTCATTGGTCCACGAAGGATGAGGAGCGGTGTAAGCGCGAGCACCCCGATGGTCAGCCATGTTGAGAAAAGCGGCAACGCGACAATGACAATCAGAATCGCGGACAAGAGCTTCCAGTCAGGTGCCTCGGTCGAAGTGACGCGCATCGGACGCTCTCGCGTGGACGGCTTGAGACGAGGGTGGGTGTAAAGCCAGTCCAGATAGAAATCGAACGGCAGCTTCCAGTTTCGCGCAATGAAGTACGCAGCGATTAGAGCGGCGCCAGCTGTACCATTCACGCGGTGCATGAACGCCCATGCGATGAACTTCACCAAAGCGATGCACGCCATGGGCACGAGAAGGGCGTAGAACAAACCGCGAAGTGTTGCGACTCTGAAGAACACCATCCACGCCATCCATACGACTGAGATAGTCCAAGCGATACCGAAGGATGGTCCTGGAGGCAAGTGTCGTCCCGCGACAATCGCGACCACCGGCAAGATCGTCGACCAGACGAAGAGCCAGACAACTCGGTCGTGAGCCGCGCCCTCGATCTCCTCGGATCGGAACGCCTGATGCCGGTAGGCCAGACTCATCCCCGCCATGGCCTTGAGGTTGGGCAGTAGGCCGAAGTTGTGACGAGCTGTCGAGCGTGGAGCGAAGTCCAGAGAGCGACGCCGAACAACACTGACCGGCTGGGAGTACTTGTAGACGTCATAGTTATCGCCGGGGCCGCCCATGACCGCTCCCCGCTCGCCGCGGTCGGCGTTCCGCCCCGCGGAGTGAATGGGCCGCGGTCCGGTGGTCGGGTGCGTGTCGGAGGTCAATGACGGCTCGTTGATCGATTCCATTGGTCTTGATTAGCTCCTGGACCCTTGCGATTCGGGATTCACCTTCGAGGAGGACGAGGAAAGCATACTGGTGCTTTTTGAGCCACGGTGCGAGGATCGTGCTTCTTCTCGCGGCTTCAATCCGCTTCCGGAGGGACTTGAAGATCGTTCTGGCTGGTGTAGCTGGCCCCGAAACGAGTATCCGGAACACCCTCGGAGCCGGGACGGACTGGATGATGTGGGCACCCTTGGGTGGGTTGTCGCCGAACAAGTGCGCCAGTTCGTTCCTTTCGAGCCGCCGACGGTCTTGAACCCCCGGATCGACGCAGCAGTGCCAGAGGGCACCGAGATGCGTGAGGAACGCCTGCGGTTTCGGAGCCCGCGTCCTGCCCAGCGGTACGCCGAGACGTGCCGCCTCCGCCGCTGTGAGCTGGTAATACCGGAGCCGCTGCGGCAACCCTTCCCGGGATTGGATGCGTCCCTCGGCCAGGAGCCGCGTGATGACGTTCCCCGGATTGCGCCCGCCGAAGAACTGGCGAGACAGGACCACGCGAAAGCTGATCCGGTAGAGGGCGAGGTGCCGGAGGATCTGTTCGTCGCGTTGGTCGTTGCGGTGTGTCACCAGAGTTCGTATCCCAGGTTGGCGCGCTTGCAGTAGGCGTGGAAGGCGGTGAGCTTGTCCACGGCGTACTCCCCGACAAACTCGATCGCGGTGAGTGCTCGACCATCGCGGACGATCGCGTCGGGCACCTTGTCCCCGGGCTTGGCCCGCTTGATGGATGTGTTCGCCGCGAGCAGTGATTCGGAACGCCAGCTCTCAGCGCGCGTCGCCAGTTCCTCCCGCATCCGGAGGTAGACCGCGGCGAGGTGGAGGTCGTGGGTGGCTTCGCTCGGACGTGGCTCGCGACCGGGAGCCCCGCCCACCAACGTGACAGCCTGCTGCGTGGCGTACACGAACTCCGTCCGGGTCGGCGCGCCGCCCCACCGCTTCCGCCCTCGGTGCGAGATCGAAGCCAGGTCGGGCACCGGCAGTCCCGGCTGCCAAACCGCGAGCGGCGCTTCCAGTTTGACCTCCGGATGGGCGAGCATCGTGGCGATGCCGACGAGGCCTTTCGTCGCGAGCACCTTGAGGCGGGCCTTGCAGTTCTTCAGCCCGGTCGGCGTGTCGTCCCATGCTGCCTTCGCCACCTGGGCGACGCTGCAACATCGCACCCGGAGCGCGAGCATGCGCAGCATGTCTCGGTCACGCGAAGCTCCATCGAAAGCCTTCGGAACCGGCTTTTTTACGGCCTTGGTGGGACGGGTCTTGGATGATGGTCGCTTTGCGACACCACGCTTGTCGGGAATTGCTCGTTTTCCACGTCTCATCTGGACAGTGTTACGCATGACATCACCCATGTGAAGCGTCGGAGTCATCGAATGGGTGCGTGCGCGTTGCTGGCGTGCGCACCAGTGCGCATGGAGCCGTTGGCGCGGCGATGCGATGGTCGCGTGCGGTGCGTTGATGAGTGGGCGCGACCTTGCCGTTTGTGGGCAGAGCTCCCAGCCCCGGCCCGCGACCTCACGCCTAGATGGGAACCGCGATTGTGGCGAGGTTCACGATGGGCGTGTACAGGTCGATGTCTTGGCTTGGCGTCTCGATGCTCAGGCAGAGCGAATACGGCGCCGTCGTCTCGACTTTGCCGAGGTGCGGACGCTCCCTCCACCAACCCGTTACGGGATAGACCGCTAGCATGTCCCGTCGAGCGAGCTCGCTCGCTTTACCCGTCCACCAGTCGCTGTGCAGGCTTCCACGAACGCGGTACTTGGGACCGAGCATCCATCCGGGGTCTGAGGAATCATCGGCAGTTGGCGCGTCCGCGTCCTCATCACGAGCCGCTGCCGACAACCGGCCAAGGAATGCCGCCTGAGATTCCTCGGGTCGCTTGATGTCGAAGCGGAGGCCGTGCGACGCATACCGGAACGAACGTGTCCATCCGCGGAAGCCGGGGCTGGGTTCAACAAAGTACGAGAGTGTGACCCGGAGCGTCACCGGCGTATCACCCAGGCTCGCGAGCACCTCGCTTGGCCACGGCAAGCCGTGCACCGCCATCTGGTTTGACTTGGCACCCTCGGTGGTCAGGATGAACGGCGTGAGCGCGCCCTCGGCAATCAGGGTGACGTGGTTACGCACACTCCAGATCGCTTTCGCCAAATCCGGCACGCCGTATCCGAACACGCGCAACCGTCGGATGCGGTCGGCCCGGCTGGTCCCGGGACAGTCCGTCTCCATCTGCCTTGTCCAGCGAGCCGCATGCACCACCACGGAGCGCACGGTTTCAGGTCGCATGGCGGGGTACGCCGCTTGGATCATCGCGCACGCCCGTGACGCCAACGCGGTCGCGGCGCTTGTGTCGGCATTGAAATCAAGCATCGCGCCCGAGCGACCAAAGCCGGTCGTGAGCAGTACCAGGTCTTCGAGATGCGACATGAGCCCTGAGTCATCGCGCCCCCAGTTGCCGCCGTCCATCACGATGTCTGGCTTGTACGGCCACACGCTACGGCCCTCCGCTTCCCACGCGGCCGTGGTGCGGCTGGTCGGCGTCAGCCCGCCGAACGGCGCCACGGCCGACCATCCGTCGTATTTGCGAGAGGTGACCTGATGACGGCCCGCGAATGCCCCAACCGTGATCGCGTTCCAAGCCTGGGCCGGGTCCTCGATGACCCCCTCGGACGCGAGATTCGCGTGGGGGTATGTGTAGTCTCGTGTGATCTGTTCGCGGAGGTTACCCGCGGACACGCACAAGAGTCGTGTGTCTGCGCCTCCGTTCCAGGTGAGCTGGTCGATTGCTGCGGACCATGAAGTCGGGCGACCGTCGCGGATCGGCGTGTGCTTGTCGGTGACGGCCATGCATAGCACCCGGCTGCGTTCGGGCTCAGCGACCTCGGCCCGTGCCGCCGCTTGACGGATGGTCTCCCCGTAGAGCTCGGGCCGTGTGACGGCCCGGGGCGGGAAGATCTTGACGGACTCCAAGCGGTGCGAAAGCTCGATCGTCTCCCTCGACTGAAAGACCTCCGTGAGACACCCATGCAGCGCGTTGCCCGCCATGCAGGTGCCGTGCAATCGGTCATCATGGTCCGCCGTGCCCCACTCTGGGTCCACGGCGAGCATGTCTTGTTCGAGGAGCGACGCTTCGAGCAGCGGGTGGGCACGCCGCACGCCGGTGTCCATCAAGCACACAGCGGGAGCGCCAAGCGGTGCTGGTCTAATCCGGGTGACCGCCTCGGCGATCACGGCGGACTGGTCCGCAGGGGCGAGGTCCAGATACGGCGTCGCCGGCTCAGCGGGATATCGAAGTTCGGCAACTTCCATGAGGAGCAATCGAGAGCGGGCCCAGTCGCTCGGGGTGGCTCGTAGCAACGTCACCACACGCTCGGGGAACTCAAGTCGCTGGGTCGAGACGTCCAGCCCGAGGGCACGGGCCTGGTCGGTGAACGCTGCATGAACGGCCTGCGGTTCTCCCTGCTCAGCCCGGAGCCACACTTCCCACCAGATCGCCGCGTCAGCCGTCGGGAACGGGCGGGCATCGGTCCACAGGTCGCGTGCAATGGCGAGCCGCGCAACGGCGATGCTGTCGATGAGTTTTTTATTCCGCCGGTCTTTGGACTTTGGTGATCGCTTCTGCTCGTCCTCGTAGTCATCGATCTTGCGGATGAGCTTGGCGAATGCATCCCGTGGCACGAAGACGTTGGCGAGCTGCTTCGTACCCTCGGTCTTGACCGAGAGCAGGCGGATGGCCGCACGACGGTCGTCGAGGCTATCCGACTTCAAAAGGAACGTGGGTTCGCTCTCAAAGGTCAGGATGAGCCCCGGGACCGGCTGGGCTCCGTCGAGTTGAACGGCCTGTTGCTGCGCCGCATCAAGCTGCACTCGGAGCGCACGGGCGTGGGACAACTCATCGTCACGCGGGGGTGACCTGAACTTGGCACCACGCACCTTGTGCGGGTACCGGTATTCCTCGGCTTGCACGCCGCCGATGATTTGGAGGTGACGGAATCGGCTCACCGCTTCGCGGCCGATCTCCGAGAGCGTGTGCCCGACCGACGGCGACGCAGCGCCTCAGTCAGGTCGGCCGTTCCCACGGTCTTGCGGCCTGCCATCACCACGTCCTTGGCCGCGTCCTCGCAGCCCCGCACCACCTCGGCGTGACTCAGTCCCTTGGACGCCGCCAGAACACGCTTCCACTCCAGCTTGGCCGCCCCGAACATCGCCAGCCGATTGGCGATCAGTTGGCGGACCATGGGGGTGGTCGGTCGGGTGAACGTCAGGATGTCATCGAAGCGGCGGAAGAGCGCGTGGTCGAGCGTTTCACAGTGGTTAGTGGCGGCAACGATGATGCTCTCAGAATCGTCGCGCTCGATGAGCTGAAGAAAGGAGTTGACGATGCGACGCGCCTCACCCACGTCATTCGTGGAGGACCGACTGGTGCCTAACGCGTCGAACTCGTCGAACAAATAGACGCCCCGAGTGCGCTTCATCGCTTCGAAGACGGTGAAGAGCTTCGCCGCCGTCTCGCCCATGTAGCGGGTGATCAAGGTGTGGAACTGTATGACAAGCAACGGGAGCCCGGTCTCACCGGCGAGGGCCTGGGCGGTCATGGTCTTGCCACACCCCGGCGGCCCAACGAGCAAAAGGCGGCGCCTTGGCTCTAAGCCATGAGACCGCAGCGACTCCGCCTGACGGTTCTCTTGCAGCACGCGCTCCAGGCGTTGGCGGAGTTCAGTTGGGAGCACCATCTCGCTCAGGTGAACACGGGGAAAGCTCGCGGTGAGGAGAGCGGCAAGCTCGCCATCGGGCCTGGTGATGGGCACGGCCCGGGGCGCAATCGAAGGCAGGGTGGTGCGTCGGGAGCGGTCCACCATGTCCTGGATGGACTTCGCGAGCGCAGCGTTGCCGTCGCGGGCCGCGGCCGCGGCGAGTTCCATCGCCACGGTGCGGAATCGCTCGTCATCGCGGCTCGCGAAGCTCGTGACCAAGGACTTGATCTGTTCCGCCGACGCCATGCTGGATCCTCAAACCGGGGGACGATGCCGACAGTGTGCCAGCAAGGACCCGGTGCAGCAATCATGGTATCGGCCTTTGGGCGGGTTGGGATTGAAAGGGTCGCGGATCGTGCCGGATTGATCTTGGCTGGACCAAAGGAACGGGGAGTGGCGCTCCGGGCTCCTTGAACATGGTCTCGTGAACAAACCTCTGAACGATGGTCGGGCTACGCCGCCTGCTTCTCGCTCTCCTTGTCCTTCTGCCGGTGCTCGTGAATCCACGAGTGGGCGGCATCGAGGGCCTTGGCGAGCGGGAGCAGGTCGTCGCCTCCGAACGATGAACTCTCCTGCCATTCACCCTGTTCGTCCCGGTATGACCGGGACACGGTGACGTTGTGCATGGTGCCGTGCTGCGTCTGGTTCTCCCAGACGACGGCCTTGACGGCTCCGTAGCGGACTGTGTGAACGGGGGGATTGGCCTTGGCCTTCCCGCCGTTCCCGTTGCTGTGCTTTCCATTGCTGGCCATAGAACTTCCTTTCTGGAGACCTGGGGAGCGCCACTCCACCGGCTTCAGGAGTTATGCGATGACGGCGGGTCGGTGTTCCCTTTGCGGTGGAGTTCGCACGCTCAGGAGGCTTCACCCGTTGTCAGGATTGAAGTTTCTCGGTTCTGCCGGCTCGGGCATCGTCGTCGGGGCTCACCGGCCGTGGCCCCGGCGAGGATGACCGGGCCGGTGATGGACCGCACCCGCATCTGCCCGCCTCACTGCCCCCACCCCCTGCCGGACGGGTCTGAGTCCGAGGGGCTTCTCGTGCATGCGCAGACGAAGGGAGTGACCGATGCTCCGGCATACCCACTCGCGCCCTGCCTCACCGCACCTCAACCCGGGCCGGTGGAGGATCGAAGGGCGCGATGGATGGCCTGCGCAAGCAACCGCTCCATGGCTTCGCGTTCATGCTCCCTGCCTCTGGCATTCCCGGGGAGCTTGATGACCCCGAGCGAACGGAGTTCATCCTCAAGCCGCGGCCACGCCCCTGAGAGCGTGAGCAGCAAACTGCGGACGGCACAGCTCGTGTTGATCCGAGCGCCCGTGCTTCGCCGCACCATTTCGGTGAGACGTGAGAGCATCTCGTCCGTTGGCTGCGTGAGCACGCACTCTCGCTTAATGAGCGTGTGTTCCCGCTTCGTGCCCGCTCCCGAACTTGCAGAGGGTGTGTGGAAAGGCTCGTTCGGGCTTGACGAGGGCGATGACGGCACGGCCGTTCTGGCCCCAAGCGCCGCCGCGGGGTCGAGCAACCGGGACAACGGGCTTGGGTTCGCTGATTGTTGAAGTGGCTTGGCCATCTGCACCTCACCCGGTCACGGCTGGGAGGCTCGGGTCCGGTTTTGAGAGCACGCGGAGACCCGGTCGCCGCGCTCTGGCCCGGTGAACTCTCTCAAGGGCCATCTGCTCGACATCGAGCGGCATGAGCGTGGCATCGAGGAACGCTCGGCGGTTCAGCACCCGATGCTCGATCTCCGCCGCGAGGCAGAGGTACTGGAGCGCCGATCGCATCTCTTGGTACTTGGGCATCTGGAAGAGCGTGCGTCCCCTCCCCGAGCATTCCGGGATCGCCACGGCCTGCGAGATCACCGTCTCGAACTGCCGTCCGGGCAATGCATCCCCAACCACCGACTCAAGCTCGGCGCGCAGTCTGGTTGCCCTCGGGTCCACGTTGGAGAACACCACCCCCAGCACCTCCAGTTCGGGGTTGCGATGGCGGCGCACCTCGGCGATGTCCCCCAACGCTTCGGACAATCCTCCGAGCGAGAGCGGGTGCGGGAACGCAGAGATCAGGAACCACTCCACGCTGGCGTACGCCGCGACGGTCGTGGTGGCCGCCGCCGATGGACAGGTATCGAGGATGATGAAGTCGAACCGTTCCCTCGCCTCGGCGATCGGTCGTTCGAGCAGCCGCGTCTTGTCCACGAACTTGGAGAGCAGCGTGTCCAGTTCGGCTAGCTGAGGCCGGGCCGGGATGAGGAGCACACCGGGCGGCATGCCCTCGGTGATGGCGAGCGCTTCGACCCGTTCATCGCTGGTGAGCAGTTCGAGCGATCCAGCGTAGCTTCCAGTCGGGAGCCCCAGGTGCTTGGTCGCGCCCGCCGCGGGGTCAAGGTCGATGAGGAGGACGCGGTATCCGCCGTGGCCGAGGGCCGCCGCAAGATGCACGGCGTTGGTGGTCTTCCCGACCCCGCCCTTCTGGTTCCCCACCGCGATGGCGATGCCGAGGGGTTTGAGTTGAGGTGCGATGTTCATTGGCATTCCCTGTGATTGTGTGTTCCGGCCTTCCCGACTCCCCGCACCCACGCACGCTGGAGAGCGGGACGGCGAGCACGCCCGCCCTCGTGGGTGAGGCGCTCTCCGCGAGCGATACCGCACAAGGCTCTGTCATGGCAAGGAGTTTTTTCGATGCGCACAGGTCTACCCGCTTTGCCGCACGCGGGTCCGCCCGTCCTCGCGTGGTCCGGTGTTCGGGCACTCCCGAAGTCCAGAAAACGTCGGGCCATGACTTTCCGCTTGCATCTGGCCGTCGCGTCGGGATAGAGCCGGTCACACACCCTTGCCGTGCAGCGGTCAAAGTCAGAGAGAGCGAAGCCCTCGGGCGGGTCGCATCATCGGAAGGGGAGAACAGAACAAACCGCGAGGTCTGAACAATGAGGGATAGGGGCCGGGCATCGTTGCAAGATGCCCGACCCTGAGTGTTGTGAGTGTGGAGTGCGGTCGGCTGTGGACGACCAGAAGGGTCCAGTCATACCGCGATTCACGGTGCGCCGTCAACCGTCGATGTCATCGACTCGGGAGGCGCAAGCGCTCGCACGTCCTTCGCCTTGCATGATGGGGATGGGACTTCATGGCGACGACCGCATCACGGATACCAGAGGGCGGCTACATCTTGGTCGAGGCCGGGCACCTCCTGCGGGCCTGGGAGCTTCACCACGCGAAGATCATTACGCTGCTCGACCTGCGGGTGTGGCTGGCGTGCCATGAGCTTGTGGCGAGGCGCCAGGGCGCTGAGAATCGTCAATGCGCGAACTACACGCACGAAGAACTGGCCCGGCTGGTGTCCGTCACGGCACTCGGTCGCGTCAAAGGCAGTCTGCGAAGGTTGGAGCGTGCCCGTTTGGTGACATGGAGCACCAACTTGGTGAAGATCACGCACCCGGGACCATCCGATTCCCACACCTCATTCATCAGCATCCGGCGTCTGGTGCCCATGCCGCGGCGGATGGTGCGGTTCCTTGCCGCCGGAGCGTCTCGCTCGGTCATCGCTGTCGCGTTTGGGGTCATGCTCCGCTGCCTCTTCATCCGACGCGGTGAATGCTCAGGGATCGGTCGCTGCAAAGCGAGCTGGGTCGCGGACACGTTCGGGATCGATGAGCGAAGCGCCAAGCGCGCCCGCGGCGAACTCGTCCGCATCGGCTGGGTCAAGCCGTTGGACTCATCGCAGTGGAGCATGAATCGCTGGGGGGGTCAGTTCCAAGTGAACCTGAACTGGAGGTCCCCAGACTCGAAGCGTCCAACTCCTCGGATGTCACCCCAGACCCGCCCAATCGAGCCTCGTTTGTCACCCCCTGAATCAAACAAGCATCCCCTTCGGGAGTACACACACCAGAACCCCGCCCGGCGCGGACCGGCTGGTGTCCGGAAGAGCCCGGCGAAGAGTCTCTTGGCTCCATCCCTTCGGGATGTCCATCGCTCGGACCTGATCGACCGCGAACGCACCTTGGCGCTGCACCATCAGGCGTGCGAGCGCGGGCTCGCCGAGCGGAGCGAGGCGGGCCGACTGCGGTTCGTGGGTCTGGCTATGCACGCCCGGCGGTGCGGAACGCGGAATCCCGCCGGGCTCTTTGCTTGGCTGCTCGCCGGTCGCCGATGGGGTTTCATCACACAAGTCGATGAGGATCAGGCCCGAGAACTTCTGAGAGGGGAGGGGGGACGGTCCCGAACCAAGTCGCCAGAACCCGCCCGGCACGCCTTCTCCAAGGCGGGGTTGGTCGGACAGAACCTGATCAGTCAGTTCGGACGCGAAGATGCTCAATGCCGATCAGTTGCAGCATCCCGGGTCCACGAATCGCTAATGTGCGTGAGGTAAGGCGCTGTCGGATGCTCCTAGTGGTGTCCTCAAAATTCATTCGACATCATTGCACGGGATGCACCGCCGTCGCGTTGACCACCACTCCCTTGCCATCGGCCGAGGCCACCTTGGCGACCACCACCACCTCGGAAAGTTCCTTCAATCCGCGGCGGCCCTTCAGGTCGGTGCGGACGATCTGACCCTTGGCGTCCACCACCTGCACTGTCACAGAGTTGGCAAGGATGTCCTCCTTGGTCTCGCAGCAATAGTCCCACGGCTTCGCACACTTGTCGTCCGGATTCTCGTTGCAGGCTTTGAGCCCGCGACCGATGAGCGTGAGGACGGCGCGGCCTGCGACAAAGGGCTCCTTGCTGCCACCCACGCGTCCGCGAAGCACGATCTCATCTCCCACCTTAAGAGCCCCAGAGTTTCTGACCTCCGAAACGTCCTTCGCGTTCTCCGGCTGCTTCTCGACGAAAAGGCCGCTTGGCAGCGGAGCCTTCGGCACATGCATGGACACCGCGGTAAGCACCAGCGCATCGGTGCCGTTGGCAGACTCGACCTTGCCGGTGACGAACACCTCCGCGCCCGGCTTGAGCCCGTGCTCTCCGTTCAGGCCCGCGCGCAGTGGCTTGCCGTTCGCGCCGACGATCTGGATCGTTGCTCGCCCCTCCGCCGGGATGTCGCAGGCGGTGTCGGGCAGTTTCTCGGACGGCGGGCAGCACCCCTTGCGGGTGGACTCGTCGACCAGCGTGAACATGGCGCGGTTCTCGACGAACGCGTCCTTGGACATCGCCACGTTGCCACGCACTGTAATGGTCTCGCCGATCTTCGCGGACTTCATCGCTGCAGTGATCTCCAGCGCGCCGGCGGGAAGCTCCGGCTTGAGCATAGTCTTCACGTCCGTCACGCTCTTGACCTGCGCCTCTGCTGTCTGGGGCGTGAACACGCCCACGCCCGCCGCTCCGCTCAGCAGCATCGCCGCCAGTGTCATCGCCCGCATCGACGCCATCAACTTGATCTTCACCGTCTGCATATCGAAACTCCTTGAGAACATTGTTGGAAGACTCTCGTCGCGCCGCACGTGCTGTGGCGGCGCACTCGTTCCTCATCACACCGCCTTGAGCGCGACGGGTATCGTCGGCTTCAGGCACCGTATCGCCGGGGGCAACGCGCCCACAACGCCCAGAGCCAGGCCCGTCAGCAGCCCCAGCCCGATCACCGTCTCGTCGATCTTCAATCCAAAAGCGCCCATCGAGAAGCGCACGGCCACGCCGTCGAGCAGAAAAACGCCCACGGCGCACGCGATCAGCCCGCCCGCCGCCGTCGCCAACGTCGATTCCTGGATCATCGACCACACGATCGCCATCCGCCGATAGCCGATGGATTGCAGCGTGCCCAGTTCGCGGATGCGCGACGCGAACGCGGCGTACATCGTGTTCAGCCCGCCAAACAGCCCGCCCACTGCGATGAGCCCCGCCGTCACCCACGCGACGATCTTGATCGGCCCGAAGAAACTCGCCAGCTTGCCGTAGTACTCGCGCTCGGTCATGGGCACGAGTTCCAGGTCCGGCCGCGTCTTGGTGAAGGCCGCGACATCGGCAAACTCGGCCCCCTCGCCGGTCGCTTCGTTGTACGGGTCGAGCGTGACGACGACGCACGAGATGGTGTCGCGCCTGGTCGCGGTCATCGCGTCGGCCAGCGGCAGCCAGACCTCGGCCTCGACGACGGTCCCCGGCGCGCTGAAACGCCCGACGATGGTCCACGGGCGTCCGTCGATGGTGATCGCCCTGCCGACCTGCACGTCGCTCTCGGCAACGCCCAGCACCGTGCCCGCCATGCGCCCGACGATCACTTCATCGGCCCCGCCCCCCGCTACGGGCCAACGTCCCTCGGTGAGCGAGACCGACTCGTGCACCAGCGCCGCCGCGGGCGTCACGCCGCGCAGCATGACCTGGCGCGGCTTGGCCGCCCCCCCCTCCCCCACGCCCACGGGCAGCATCACATGCACCTCGGGCGAGACGTACGCCACGCCCGCACGGGTGCGAATCCCCTGCACGCTCGCCGCGAGCACCCCCGGCGTGGCGGCGGGGATCTCCGAGCGCTCGACGCTCTCCTCGCTCCCCGCGCCCATGAGGATGACGTTGTGCTCCCCGCCGGTGGCCCGCAAGGCCTGGCTCATGCCACGCACAAACCCGCCCGCGACCAGGATGAGCAGCACCACCATCGCCGCCCCCGCGACCGAGAGGAACAGCCTGGAGGGCGAACGCCCCAGATTGCGGACGGCATAGTCAAACGGAAGAAGTCTCATAGATTCCTCTTTCACACCGCACGGAAGCACGACGCGATCTCGCGACGCCCGGCCCGCCACGCGGGCACCAGGCCCGCGACGATCCCCACACCCGCCGAGATGATGAGGCCCCAGGCCAGGACCGACCACGATGCGCTCACGCCGATCGACAGTCCCTCCTGCGACAGGCTGAAGTTGCCGAAGTGGACCACCGCCACGGCGATGCCCGTGCCGATCGCGCCCCGAGCAGGCCGATGAGCATCCCTTCGCTGACAATCAACCGGGCGATGAGGCCGGAGCGGAACCCAAGCGTTTGCAGCACCGCGTGCTCCTTGATCCGGTCCTGCACGCTCAGCACGATGGCGTTGGCGACCAGCGCCAGCACGGCGGCGAGGCACCCCCAGCCGAGCCACTGCGTGAACTTGACGATCTCCACGATGTCGGCCCCGGCCTGCGCGACGAAGGCCTTCTCGGGGCTGGTCATCGTCGGGTCGGCCTCGGTGCGGAACTCGTCGTCGATCGCCGTGGCGACGGCTTCCATCATCGCCGGGTCATCGACGCGCACCGTGAACTGCGTGACGCTCCCCAGCCCGCCGCCCTTGCCCGCAGCTTGCTGCAGGAAATCAAGGTGCACATAGGCCACGTTCTGGTCTTGCGCTTCGGCGGAACGCACGATTCCCGCGACCGTCACGGTGATGCCCGACGCGTCGAAGGACTGGCCGACCTGAAAGCCGCGCCGCGCGGCGAGCGTCTCGCCGACCAGCGCTGAATCCGAGCGTTTCTCCCACTCGGCGACGGACCCGGCAATGAGCTGCCACTTGTTCGCCCACCCCTGCGGCCCGGCCAGGTCCTCGCGCGGCACGCCGCGGAACGTGACCACGTCGAGCGAGGCCCGGCAGTTGTTGACGACGATCTTGACCGGCACGGCGGTGACCACGCCCCGGATCTTCTCGATCCGGTCCACGTAGAACTGCGGCAGGCGGCTGGCGGCGGGGCAGAAGCGGTTGGCGCGGTAGACCACCAGCGTGGTGTCCCCCGCGGCCGCCTGCGTCGATCGGCGCACGCCCTCCTGTAGCGTCTGCACCGCGATGAACAGGAACATCGCGATGGCGACGCCCGAGAGCGTGAGCACGCTGCGGACGCGGTGCCGCCAGAGCTGCTTGACGACGACGGGGATGAATTTGGGGGCGATCATGGTCTTCTCGCGGGTGCGTGGGTGTCAGACGGGCTGGGGGACGGTGCTTTCGCGGCGGGCGGCAAGGTCGGCGGCCTCGACCAGCCGGCCCTTCTCCAGGTGCAGCGTCCGCTTGGCGTACGCCGCGCTCTTGGCGTCGTGAGTCACGATGATGAGCGTCTTGCCGAGGTCCTCGCAGAGCCGCGTCATCAGGTTCATGATGGCCTGCGCGGACTCCTGGTCGAGGTCGCCGGTGGGCTCGTCTCCGACGATGATGGTCGGGTCAGTCACGATGGCCCGCGCGATGGCGACGCGCTGTTCCTGACCACCAGAGAGCTGGCGCGGGTAGTGGTCGTGGCGGTCGGCGATGCCGACGAGTTCGAGCGCGGTGGAGACCTTCTGGTGCCGCTCGCGGGCGGACATGCTGTGGAGCAGGAGCGGCAGCTCGACGTTCTCGTACGCCGTGAGCACGGGCACGAGGTTGTAGAGCTGGAAGACGTAGCCGACGTGGGTGCTCCGCCAGTCGGCGAGCCGAGACCGCGAGAGCGTGGCGATGTCGGTGCCGCCGATGATGAGGTTGCCCCCGCTGGGGCGGTCGATCCCCGCGATGAGGTTCAGCAGCGTGGTCTTGCCGCTGCCCGAAGGGCCCATGAGCGCAAGGAAGTCTCCGGCGGGAACGTCCAGGTCGAGTTCCTGTAACGGCGTGATGGTGTTGTCGCCCTTCTTGTAGGTCTTGGTGAGCCGGCGGCACTGGATCAGTGCCGGGGCGGGGGAGAGTGTTCGGGAGTGCGTGTTGTTCGTGGTCATGGCTTGGCTCGTGCTCGCGCGGTTGGCGTGGAATGCAGGGTCCGAGTCGTGGCGTTACGGGGTGGGCGAGGCTGGCGTGTCCGAGTCACTGGCGTGCTCGCCAAGGACCTTGAGGCGTGTGCCGTCCTTGATCGCGGGCGGGGCCGGAGGGTTGAGGATGACGCGGTCCGTCAGTCGAAGGCCCTCAGTGACCGCGACGAATCCCTCGTCTGTCGAGGACGCGGTGGCGATGTCGCGGCGGCGTGCGACCGGCGTCCCGGCGGACGTATCCACGACCCAGACCTGGCCCGTTCCGTCGCCGGTTGTTGTGACGGCGGCGACGGCAACCAGCAGTGTCATGGTGCTGTCTCCGTAACCCGCGGAGCCCGCGCCGATCCCTAACGCGCCTCGCTCACGCTGCGAGACGGTCGCGGGCGCGTGGAGCTTGACGCGTGTGAGCATCTCGGGCTTGAGTACTGGCGAGGGCGCGTCGAGGGCGACCTTGAACTGCACGGTGTTCCGCTGGATGTTGGCCTCGTGCACGACGCGCGAGACCACGCCGCTGAAGGTTTGATCGGCGAGCGCCTCGGTGCTGACGGTCGCGCGGGTACCGACCCCGACCTTGGCCGCGTCGGCCAGTGGCACATCCACGCGCACCTGCAGCTTCGCCGGGTCATAGACCCTCAGGACCGCGCCGGCCATGCTGCTTGAGAGTCCGGCTTCTGCGCCCTTGCTGCCCATGCTGATGCGCGACCCCGGCTCGACCAATCGGGCCAGCACCACGCCCGCCACAGGCGAGCGTACTTCCATCCGCGCAAGCCGCAGCGCGGCTTCGTCCCGCAATACAAGGGCCGAGGCGTGGGCCGACTCGGTCTGCGCGAGAACCGCCCGCGCCTCGTTCACCATCTTCTCCGCCGTGGTGACCTTTGCCTCCAGGCCCTCCAGGCGGATCTCCATCCGTCGGAACGATCCCTCGCTCACGCCGCCCGCGGCCACCAGATCGCGCTTCCTTGTCACCTCGTCGCGTAGTTCGGCGACGGCGGTGCGATCGAACACTACCTGCGACTCGGCAGTTGCGACCGCCGCGCGAGCGCGGGCGACGTCCGAGACACGCTCCGCCACCGTGGCCTCGGCAACTCGCAGCGCCAGGCGTGCATCCTCGTCGACGAGTCGGGCGACGACCTGGCCGACCTCGATGCGTTCGCCCTCCAGGACCAGCACCTCACGAACCACGCCCTCGGCCAGCGCGGGGACGCTGACCGAGTACGGGGCGGGCTCAATCCAGCCCGGGGCTTGTACCGCCACGGGGCCGAGGGGCGCATCGGAGGGGGCTGTTTCCGAGCCGCTCGTTTGGTCAGGTCCCTCGTCAGGGATGGGCTTTCCGACGCCTGCCTTCGGGATCGCGGCGGCGACATGCACTGCCAGCCGCGATTGGAGCGCATCGCGCGCCGAATACGCGAGAAGGCCGCCGGTCGCGAGCAGCACGGCGGCCGGGATGAGCAATCGCGTCGCCCAGCGAGCCCTGGGGCGGGCGATGACGGTAACGCTCCCCGCCGGCGCGGGCGATGGTCTGAAATTAGACTTTGTGGGTTGCGAGCCTCGTCGGAGCGCCCGCAGATCGGTCTGCGTGGTAGCCATAGTTGGTTCCTGCGATGCGTACACGGCCCGAGACGTACAAGGGCGAGCAGGCGGGTCAAACACGGTCACTCCGCGCAT
>VYLN01000012.1_pt1 | contig 64196 bp, 54 predicted proteins | sample 5109471 | NCBI WGS metagenome assembly VYLN01 (sample SAMN12291806, study PRJNA351875) | freshwater metagenome | isolation source: freshwater lake | place: USA: Michigan, Lee Lake | collected 2013-08-06 | reverse complement strand
GGTGGTGGTCGCGGTGGCGATCGCGGCGACCGCGGCGGCGACCGTGGCGAACGCGGCGGCGGCTGGTAAGCTGCTGGCGTCGAGCCAACTCGCAACACCTAACAACCTCATATGAAAGAACAAGCCCGCAGGAAACTGCGGGCTTGTTTGTTTCTCGGCGATTGCGCGACAACGTTCGTGGATTGCCATGGTTTGGCGTCTTTTCAGGAACGTGCGGGCAGGTTGGTGCGTATACGGTCTCCAACTGATGTATTGCGTTCCTTGGAGCGCGACAATGCACGGCGTTCTCAGTCGCCGAATGCCGCCGGGAAACGGCGACGCCCGAACAATCGGAGCAGCCATGTGTACAAGAAAATGCAGCGACTCAGCGTTTTGTGGGGGCCGAACTTTTTGCTTTGCAACTGTGGCGATGATTTTGACACTTGCTTCTCCGCTTGCGCGGGCGCAGAGCAGCGACGCCGAATCGCCCGCCTCGATTGAAACGAGTGACAGCCCCGAGTGGATGCGGAAGCTGAAGATTTTGCCGACGAGCGACACGGCGATCAAACTCGCGGATCAGGTGAAGACGCGCGAGCAGAAGGACAAGGACTTGCGGCGGATTCGTGCAAAGCATTTTGGCACGATGCAGAAGGTTGAGATTCGCGAAGCGGGGATTGCGAAACTCGCGGAGTACAACGATCCGGCGTTGTATCCGCTGATGGTGGAGCTGTTTGAAAAAGAGAAAAACGATGTTCGCACGGCGATGCTGGACATGTTTACGAAAGCCGAGAGCGACGCGGGCGATGCGACGCTGACGTGGCATGCGATTTTTGGGCGCGATGAATGGATGCGGGAGAACTGCCGGGCTCGGTTGCGTGGGCGGCTGCGCGATATTGAGACGGGGAACATCACGCATGACAATGTGAAGCTGGTGTTGTATGAGGCGCTGCGCTCCCCCACTGCTAAGCATCGGGCGGCGGCGGCGCAGATGGCGGATGCGCTCAACTTTGTGGAGATGATTCCGTGGTTGGCTGCGGCGCAGCTGAGTGCGGAGACGCGGGCGCCTGAGCGGCCTGGCGCGCTGGCGTGGATTTTGGTGGGGCAGCAGACTGCGTTTGTGAGTGATTTGGAGCCGATTGTGGCGGATAGCGCGGTGGCGTTTGATCCGCAGATCAGCACGATTACGACGGGGACGATGATTCGCGTGGATGATGCGGCGGTATCGACGACGCGGTACATCTATAACTTTGATGTACACAACAGCCTGGTGAATATGTCAACGCGCAACTGGGGGCAGGGCACTGCGACGCTGGGGTTTGACTATCGCAAGTGGAAAGAGTGGTATGAGTTGACGTTTGAGCCTTATTGGCAGAAAAAGCAGATGGAAGTGGTGAAAGAGCATGTGACGCAGAAGACTGCTGAGGAAAGTGCGAACCCGCCACCACCGAAGGCTGAGCCTGGGAATGGCGGCGAGCAAAAGGCTGAGCCGAAGTAAGCGTGGCGTGAAAATGGAAAGCGTGAACGAACGATCCAGATGCGAGTGAATCGCGTCGGGCTTGTTTTCACTTGGCGATGAGTGTGTGGATGAACGCTGCGCGATTACAACGCAGTTACCAGGCGATGGCGACGGCGGCGGCGACTTCTTTGGTATGCGTCAGCGAGATTTCCCAGTGGGAGAGGCCGCGAGAATCTGCGATTTTTGCGGCGTTTGCGGTGAGTTTGATGACGGGCTTGCCGGTGGGGAGTGTGACGACTTCGATGTCGCGCCAGGAGATGCCGCTGGTGAGGCCTGTGCCGAGAGCTTTCATGACGGCTTCTTTGCAGGCAAAGCGAGCGGCGAGATGTTGTGCGCGGTTGCGGCGGCCTGCACTGTGGGCGACTTCGCCCGGTGTGAAGACACGGTCGAGGAACTTGGTTGGATGCTGCTTGAGGAGTTGGTCGACGCGGGCGACGTGTTCGAGGTCGATGCCGAGGGAGATGGAGGGGGCGAGGGTGCGCGCGAGGGAGGTGAGGGCGAGGTTTTTTTTGGTGGCGGTGCGCGGGGGGGGCGATTTTCGCTGCGCGTAGCGCTTGCGTGATGTTGCGCGGGGGTTTGAATCGAGCGCTTGCGCCCTCGTGTTCTTAGGTTTTTTTGGGTTTCCCATCGGGCTTGCTCTTGGGGGCGGGCTTGCTTTCGGGCTTTGATTCAGACTTCGCGGCTGACTTGTTGTCGCCAGATTTTGATTCGGTGTACTTTGTGTCTGAGGACTTTGTGTCTGAGGACTTGGTCTCGCTGGGCTTTGCTTCGCTGGTTTTAGTGTCAGCCGATTTCGTTTCGGTGGGCTTGTCGGCGTCGGCGGCTTTCTTGTAACCTTCGGTGCGGTAGTCGGTCTGATAGAAGCCCGAGCCTTTGAAGATGATCGCGCCGCCGGTACCGATGAGGCGTTCGAGCTTGGGCTTTTTGCATTTTGGACAAGTGCGCAGCGACTTGTCTTTCATGCTTTGGAATTGTTCAAAAGTGTGACCGCAGGCGGTGCAGCGGTAGTCGTAGGTGGGCATATGAAATCGATAAAGTGGAGAGCGAAAGGCGATAAATGGGGAAAAAGACGCGAGGTTTTTGGGCGGTAATGCGGGACTTAGCTGGGCGCGACGACGACTTTGGCGGCGCGAAGGACTCGGTCGTCGGCGTTGGGCATCATGAGGGCATAGCCGGGTTGGAAGACTTCGACGATGTTGCCTGGCTCGACACCTTCGGCGGCGCGGAGCATGAGGGCTTCGTGCTTGCCGGGCATGAACTCGTCGTTGATGGCGGGATTGATGAGACGCACGCCGTGTTGCTGGAGAACTTTGAGCAGTTCTTCGCGAATGACCTTGACGCCTTCGAGCACTTGCTCGCCGGCGGATGTTGTTGCGGTTTGTTTGAGAGCCATGTCGAAGTGGTCCATGACGGGGACCAGATTTTGCACGACGGTCGCGATGCCTTGCTGCTTGGCGGCGATTTCGTTCTTGAATGAACGGTTTTGATAGTTCTGGAAATCAGCCATCAAACGCAGGCCCTTGTTGCGTTCGTTGTCGACGGCCATTTCGAGCTCGCCTATGCGTGCGACAAGTTGATCAACGTCGAGACCGTCGGAGATGTCGTGGACATCTTCGGGACGGGGCATTTCGCGATCATCAAGTGGTTGTTCGTTTGGTTGCACTGATTGGTCCTCGGTCTTGTGCTTGGTCTGGTGCTTGGTCTGGTGCTTGGTCGTTTGGTGGGTCTTGTGCTCGGGCTTGAACTCGCGCGGGTTGCTTGGCGAATCGCCCGAGTTTGGTTTCTTCTTCCAGAACACTTGCGCTCCTGACGCCTGACCTGAGGCTTTGCAGCGATCAAGGTGAGGGTATGAGAGTTGTTGCGTGACTGCGGTCAAGAGTGGTGGATTGCATCGGAAACATCCGAACCTTCGCAGAGCCTCTGGGCTAGCGTCGGCGGCGATCAATCACCCTTGAGGAAGTCCCCCACTTTCTTCCAGAAACCTTGGCTTTCGGGCATGACGGCTTTGTCTTCGCTTGCGGCGAAGTCACGCAGCATTTGTTCTTGCTTTGAAGTCAGTTTCTTGGGCACTTCGATTTTCACCACGACGGCGAGGTCGCCTTTCTTGCCTGAGCGCAGGTTGGGCAGGCCTTTGCCTTGCACGCGGAAGAGTGTGCCGTGCTGGGTGGAGCGCGGAATCTCGACTTTGGCCATGCCTTCAAACGTCGGCACGTCGATGTTCGCACCCAGTGCGGCTTGCGTGAAGCTGATGGGCATCTGCAAGATCAGGTGATCGCCTTCGCGCTGGAACATGTCGTGCGGCTTGACATCGACGACGACGTGCAGGTCACCTTTCATACCTTCGCCGTTGAGACTCATCTCGGCGGGCGGCGGTTCACCTTCGCCCGGCACGCGAATGGCTTGGCCCGCTTGAATTCCCGGCGGAATTTTGACGGTGATTGCACGCTTGCCAGGAATGCGACCTTTGCCGCGACAGCCATCGCAAAACTCTTTGACGACTTCGCCTCGTCCGCCGCATGCGGGGCACGTCGTAACCATGCGGAACATGCCGCCAAGGCCAGCTTGCTGCACGCGACCTTGGCCGCCGCAGGTTTGGCATTTCACGGGCTTGCTGCCGGGCTTTGCGCCAGTGCCAGTGCACTTCTTGCAGACTTCGAGGCGCGTGAATTCGACATCGCGCTCGCAGCCTTTGGAGACATCGTCGAGCGTGATTTCAACTTCGGTTTCGAGGTCGTAGCCGCGCACGGGGCCGCGTCGGCCGCCGCGACCGCCTTGGTTGCCCATGCCTTCGAAGATGTCGTTGAACATCGAGAAGATGTCGGTGGGGTCCATGCGCGAGAAGTCGTGGGTCGCGGGACCGCCGCCGCGGCGCAGGCCGTCGTGGCCGAACTGATCGTAGATTTTTTTCTTCTCGACGTCTGCGAGAACTTCGTAGGCCTCGGCGCACTCTTTGAATTTGGCTTCGGCTTCTTTGTCACCCGGATTGCGGTCGGGGTGATACTTCATGGCGAGCCGGCGATAGGCGCGCTTGATCTCTTCGGCATCAACGCCTTTGTCAACGCCGAGGATTTCGTAGTAGTCACGCGTCGTGGGCATTTTTGAAACTCGCTTACCACAGAGACACAGAGGCACAGAGAGAAGTCAGAGGACTCGGCGATGGATGCCCTTCGTCATGACGGGGACGTGGAAATTCAAAAGTAAACCGATTCGCTTGTTGAGTAGTCGCATGTAGCTGAGCAGTTGTGCTTCATGCACAGGAAGCACAACTTCAACTGCCTTGAGTTCGAGCACGACGAGACCATTCACCAACATGTCGGCGCGATATGCGGCATCGATGGTCACATCACGATACACGATGGGGACATTGACTTGACGCAACACATCAAGCCCGCGGTGCGCAAGTTCGATTGCGAGACACTGCTCATATACGGCCTCCAGCAAACCAGGCCCGAGCGATTTGTGCACTTCAATAGCGGCACCGATGATCTGCTGCGTGAGCGGATCACGTTCCTGTTCCGGATTGACCAGTCCCGTCCCAGCCAATCTCAACGCCTTTCTCTGTGGCTCTGTGTCTCTGTGGTAAACAAAATTCACACGCGCCCGTCTCCAGACGCGTGTGCAAATCTCAGACAGTTGCGCCGGTTTCGGCTTTCTTATCATCCTTCAAGTCAGTAATCAGCACGTCGGTCGTCAGCATGAGGCCGGCAACGCTCGCCGCGTTGATGAGGGCGGTTTTGGCGACCAGGGCTGCGTCGATGATTCCGGTTTTGACGAGGTCTTCGTACTCGCCGGTACCGGCGTTGAAGCCTTGGTTGCCCTTGGCTTCCTTCACGTTTTCGACGACGACATCGCCATCGAAGCCGGCGTTTTCAGCGATTTGCTTGCAGGGGTACTCGACAGCCTTGAGGACGATTTCGAAGCCGAGCTTTTCGTCGTCGTTCTTGCTCTTCTTTTGGGCCGCCTTGATTGCATCTTGTGTGCGGAGCAGGGCAACGCCGCCGCCTGGGACGTAGCCGTCCTTGGCTGCTGCGCGGGTGCTCTTGAGAGCGTCATCGACGAGGTCCTTGGTGGCCTTCATCACGCTCTCGGTTGCACCGCCGACGCTGATCATCGCGACGCCGCTGGTGAGCTTGGCGAGGCGTTCCATGAGCTTCTCACGGTCGTATTCGCTGGTGCTCTTGTCGTACTGAGCCTTGATCTGATCGGCCCGGCTCTTGATGTCCTTCTTGTTGCCCGCGCCTTCGATGATCGTTGTGTCGTCCTTGGTGATGACAACTTTCTTGGCGCGGCCCAGTTCGCTGACTTCGACGCTCTCGAGCGTGCGGCCCAGATCTTCGCTGATGAAGTTGCCGCCCGTGAGAGTCGCGATGTCGGCCATCATGGCCTTGCGACGATCGCCAAAGCCCGGAGCCTTGACGGCGCAGATCTTCAGCATGCCGCGGAGGCGGTTGACGACGAGCGTTGCGAGAGCTTCGTTCTCAACTTCTTCGGCGACGATCAGCAAGGGCTTGCTGCTCATGGCGACTTTGTTGAGCAGGGGCAGCAGATCAACAAGGTTGCTGATCTTCTTTTCGTAGAGCAGGATGTACGCGTCTTCGAGCACGCACTCGCCGGTCTTGGGGTCGGTCATGAAGTAGGGCGAGAGGTAGCCCTTGTCGAACTGCATGCCTTCGACGTAATCGAGCGTGGTGGTTGCGCCCTTGCCGTCTTCGATTTCGACGACGCCGTTTGCGCCGACTTTGTCGATGGCTTGCGCGATGAGTTCGCCCACGTTGGCGTCGTGGTTGGCGCTGACCGTTGCGATCTTCTTGTAGTCGTCCTTGCCCTTGCACTTGATGGCCATGCCATCGATTGCTTCGGCAGCGGCTTCGGCAGCTTTGTTGATGCCGCGTTGGAGCATGACGGGGTTTGCGCCAGCGGTGACGTGACGCAGGCCTTCAGTGAAGATGGCTTGCGCGAGCACGGTGGCGGCGGTGGTGCCGTCACCCGCTTTGTCGGCAGTGCGCTTGGCGACTTCGTTCACCATCTTGGCGCCCATCGCTTGAAAAGGCTCGGGCAGCGAGACTTCCTTGCTGACCGAAACGCCGTCTTTGGTGACGTGCGGGCCGCCGTACGACTTTTCGATGACGACATGGCGACCACTGGGGCCCATGGTGCATTTGACGGCTTCGGCCAGACGATCAACGCCTTTTTTCATTTCGATCAGGGCGTTGTCAGAGAACATGATTTGCTTGCTTGACATGGGGAACTCCAGAAGGCATTAGGGATTAGGGATTGGGCATTGGTGCCGAATCACTCGTACCTGAGCCGTAATCAATCAGACACATCTTCCAACTTGCGAATGAGGCCCGCCAAGATGCGTCCGCACTCGTCAACTTTTTCTATCAGCTCATCGTGCGTCTGCACGTTGAGATAGCCAAACCGCGATGAGAGTTGCACTTGGGTAGCAATCTCGAACAGAGAGCCACGGGCTGTCCGGAGAAATCGCAAATAGTCGGGCCGTGTTCCACGACCATAACCCTCAGCGATGTTGCTTGGGACCGAGACGCTGGCACGGCGAAGTTGCGAGATTAGTCCCAAACGCTCATCGGCTGGAAGTTGTTTTGTAACGACAAACACGCGTTCTGCGAGTTCCATCGCTTTCTGCCAGACCAACAAGTCTTTGTACGAACGAATCTCACTCATCGTCTTTCACCAATGCCCAGTGCCTAGTCCCTAGTGCCTGCGTTTAGCCTTCGACGACGCCCAGCAACTCACTCTCGCGCATGATGAGCAGCTTGGTGCCCTTCACTTCGACTTCGGTGCCGGCGTAGCGACCGTAGACGACGTGGTCGCCGATGCGGACGCTCATTTCGGCGCGCTTGCCGTTTTCGAGGCGCTTGCCTGGGCCAGCGGCGACGACTTCGCCGCGCATGGGCTTTTCCTTGGCGGTTTCGGGCAGGAACAGGCCCGAGGCGGTTTTGGTTTCACCTTCGATGGGCTTGACGAGAACACGATCTTCGAGCGGCTTGACGGCCATTGGTAAACTCCTTCTCTGCATGACATGCGACGCGCTGCGCGCGTAGCGAACTGTTTGACGAACCAACTCTCTCACGAATCACTAAGTCACTGACTCAATCACCTGCTGAATCACTGCACGAATCACCTGCGGTGCATGCGACAGTCGCTGCGCCGCACCGGGCCACATCGGGCCGGTTGCATCAGCAGCAACACTTACACCTTCGGTCGCGAGCTGCCGCCGCCTGCTCCGCCAAGGGGCTTGACGGCCTTGGGTGCGGGAGCTTGGCCTGGGCCGCTGCTGCCGGGCTTGCCTTGCGGGTGTTCCTCTGTAGGCATGCCCACGTCGCTGCCGGCTTCGACTTGGAAGATGTTCTTCTTCGGAGCCATGGGCGAGGTGCCGCTGGCGCCGAGTTTGTTGCGAAGGTCTGAAGCTTTGGCCATTGATCAACTCACTTTCTGTGACGATGGGTTTAGAAACCCATGCCACCCATACCGCCCATACCACCCATTCCGCCCATGCCACCCATACCTCCCATGCCGCCGCCGCCTGCGGGTGCGGCGCTCTTGGGTTCGGGCTTGCTCGTGATGACGCAGTCAGCGGCGAGCAGAACGGTTGCGACGCTGGCTGCGTTTTGCAGGGCCATGCGGTCAACCTTGGCGGGGGTAATGACGCCCATTTGCACCATGTCGCCGTATTCCTCGGTCAGGGCGTTGTAGCCGAACGTACCCTTGCCGTCGGAAACTTTGCTGACGACCACGCTGCCCTTGGCGCCGGCGTTGTCGGCAATCGTGTGCAGCGGCACCGCGAGTGCGGCGCGGACGGTGGCGATGCCGCAGGCGATGTCGAAGGCTTGGCGGCCCACGTCTTCGCTGCTCTTGTCGTCACCATCTTTGCCGAAGACGCTCTTGTATTGCTTCATTTCTTCGAGAGCCTTGCGAGCACGGATGAACGAGACGCCGCCGCCGGGGACGATGCCTTCAGCAACCGCGGCGCGAGTCGCGTGAAGTGCGTCCTCGATGCGGGCCTTCTTTTCCTTGAGTTCAGCTTCGCTGGCTGCGCCGACCTTAACGACGGCGACGCCGCCCGCGAGCTTGGCGAGGCGCTCTTGCAGCTTCTCGCGGTCGTAATCGCTGGTGGCCTTTTCGATTTCGTTGCGAATCTGCTTGATGCGGCTTTGAATGTCCTTGCTTTCGCCCACGCCTTCGATGATGGTCGTGTTGTCGGCATCAACTTCCACGCGCTTGGCCATGCCGAGATGACCCATTTCGACCTTGTCGAGGTCGATGCCCAGGTCCTTCATGATGGCGGTTGCGCCGGTGAGAATCGCGATGTCTTCGAGCATTGCTTTGCGACGATCGCCGTAGCCGGGAGCCTTGACGGCGCAGACGTTGAGCGTGCCGCGGAGTTTGTTGATGACCAGCGTTGCGAGCGCTTCGCCCGTCACATCTTCCGCGATGATGAGCAAGGGCTTCTTGCTCTTCATCACGCTCTCGAGCAAGGGGACGAGCTTCTGCACGTTGTCGATCTTGTCTTCGTAGATGAAGACCAGGGCTTTGTCGAAGACCGTCTTCATGTTGTCGGTGTCGGTCACGAAGTTGGGGCTCAGGAAGCCGCGGTCAAACTGCATGCCTTCCACGACATCGACGATGGTGTCGATGTTCTTGCCTTCTTCAACCGTGATCACGCCGTCTTTGCCGACCTTCTCGAATGCATCGGCCATGATCTTGCCCACGCCGGCGTCGTTGTTGGCGCTGATGGTTGCAACGTTTTCGATGTCGGCCTTGCCCTTCACGGGCTTGGCGAGGCTGTTGATCTCTTTGGTCGCGACTTCCACGCCCATCTTCATGCCGCGGATGAGCGCGTTTGCGTCAACGCCAGCGGCGATATGACGCAGGCCTTCCTTGAAGAGCGCTTCAGCGAGCACCGTGGCGGTGGTCGTGCCGTCGCCAGCCGAGTCGCTGGTCTTGCTGGCGGCTTCCTTCACGAGGCGAGCGCCCATGTCCTCAGCCTTGTTGCTGAGTTCGATCTCTTCGGCGACGCTGACGCCGTCCTTGGTGACGGTTGGGCCGCCCCAGCTCTTATCGAGCACGGCGTTGCGACCGCGGGGGCCGAGGGTGGCCTTGACGGCCCGGGCGAGCTTTTCGACGCCGGCGAGGAGGGACTGACGAGCATCGACATCAAACACGAGTTCTTTAGCTGCCATGGACGAGACTCCAAATGTGCCCGGTCTCTATCGCGGATCGGGCAGAGAAAGGAAGGAAAGTGCCAGAATACGGGAAAACCGATTCTCCGCCGCCGGGGACCTGACCGGTCCGCAAATCTCTCCGAATACGGACAGAATGCCTAGGTCAAAGACACCTACGAGTGTTTGCTATGTGCAAAGCACGTGCCAGCCCAAAGGCAAAGTCGAGGCGAGTCGCAATCTGCCATAAGCCTAGCTCTGAGGGGACTTCGGAAAAAAACTACCTATCTCTTCGCGAGGCCCGATGTGGTCGTCAGGCACTGCAATCTGCTTGCGATCAACGCATCTGCCAAAATGACAGCGATACAAAATCTATCAATCAGCCTGCTTTAGGGCCGGGTACGAGCGCCTCCGGTCGTATTGATTCCCATCCGTAACTGCATCGATGCGGAGAAAATCCTGCCCGTGCGGCCGTTAACGTCTTCCTGACTTGCGCGGCTAAGTGCACGATCGATCGCGCCAGGCAACCGGCTAATATGCAAAGTCAGTCGAATCGCCGTGCCAGCGTGTTTAGCTGTGGAACGCACTTCCGCGTTACCGCCAACGAAGGCCAAGCAGGCGTTTCCACTCACGATTGCAAACTGTCCTGCTTCACGCGCGATATTACTGATCATTGCCAGTCCATACCCACTGTTGTCCCATTCCTCGGGATTGCTCTCCGGAAAGTCCTCTCGCAGTTTCTGTCGCATTTCTTCGCTACGAGGCTTGTCGGCCTTTCCGGACACGCCCGGACGAATTGCCAACGAAAGCGCCTCCTCATCTTTAGCTACTCGATATGAAGGGCACTCTGCAAGGGCCTCACGAATACCTTTGCCTTCGTCAAGCCACGCTAGTTGGATAGTATCCTTAGTAGGGCGAGTAGTGCCACAGTACCACACTTCGTTTGCGCCGCTATGCTCAAACACATTACGAAAGGCCTCACGGAAACAGTATGCGAGGTCAGTTTGAAGTCTTTCCTCACCTGAACTCAGAACGGTAGCACAATTAATTGCTGCAAGCTGTACTGCCTGGCTACGAATTGGATCACGGCCGCCGGACTGTCGATACAGTTTGTGGTACTCGAGAGTGGAAATGGGAATAGTCTTTTGAGTCGAGCGGCCAGCAGTTGAGACACTGATGCCGATACTCTGCCAAAATCCCAAGTGAGCGGCAAACTGATGGCCCTGGACATTCATGTCGATACCCGAGACACGATGCTTCACGCTGCGAATTGCAGAACCAAGCAAAAGCAAACTAAAGGGTTCGATGTGCTGCAGATTTGACACATCGATTTCATGCTCATCGTCGACGGGTAACTCGCGAATTTTTGAGCAGACGTCTAGAACGGATGGGAACCCCAATCCGTCCACTGGAATGACAAACCTCATTTGTATCTCCTTGGCTCTGACACTATTGCACATTCATACACGTAAACAATTGCATCGAAGGACCATTAGTACAGTTGATCTGTAATGATGCATCTTGTGTAATCATACGATAGCGTCGTAGATGGACAGGTCAACGTACGATTGCGGCGCAGCGAAGCGGGTATAGCAGCGAGTAAGTGTCAACTCGTCGAGCCGACGATGCTACCGAAACCCATCCAACGGAAACGCCGGGTTGGCCAGTGGTCTGAGGGCCAGCGCCAGCAGGGCTCGTTCGGAGTCGTCGCCGGCTATGCGGTTGGTTTTGAGGGTGTGGCAGGCGGTGCAGCGGTGGATGATGGCCCATTCGCCGGTGCCGAGGCCGGTGCGCGAGGAGTTGTGGTCGTCGCCTCGGACTTCGAGGGCGATGGGGGCCATGGGGGCTTTGCAGGGGTTGGCGCGGTCGCCTGGGGTTTCGTCGACGTGGCGGCTATAGAGGCAGGCGGGACAGTGGTTGCGGTGCTTTGTGCCCCAAGCGATTCCGGGGACTTGGAGTTTGCAGTGGATGCAGGTGAAGCCGTCCGACTCGTGTCGGCGTTGGTGATCGTGTTTTGACATTGGTGATGACCGAGAGCGAAGAAACGTTTCGTCAAGCTGCAAGGGCAGCGGTCGCCTGACAGCGACTCGGGCCGCGCGCAGGCATCGCGCGGGACACTCGGGGATGAGTGGAAGAGTCGGGAAACGGGCTGTCAGGCAATGGCGGTCATCAGTTGTAAATGTAGGCGCGAAGGATGCGCGAATTCTGGAGAAGATTCAGCAGAAATGCAAGGGGCGGCGGAGCAATCGACATCCATTCGTGTGAGATGAGAGACTACGCCGGGGCTTTTTGTTGCGCTCTGCAAGCTGGTGCCGTGCGGCACTGGGCGAAGTTTGATCTTTCACTCAGTGAAGGAGACTGAGACATGAACAAGACTTTTGCATTGGGCGCGGTTGTCGCGGTGGTTGGCTCGGCGATGTCGGCGAGCGCGGCGATTGTGACGCTGCAAGCGACCCTGAGCGGCGCGAACGAAGTGCCTGCGAACACATCGACCGCCACGGGCTCGGCGATCATGGTCATTGATACTGACACGCGTGCGTTTACGCTGGACTTGACCTTTACGGGTCTGACCACGCCAAGCCGCGCTGGCCATATTCACAACGGCGCTGCGGGCACCAATGGTCCGGTGATCTTTGGTCTTGACAGTGCGGCGACTTGGGCACTGATTCCCGTCGGCACCTCGGGTGTGACGAGCTTCACGACGGGTGGACCGGTTGCGTCGCCCACGCTGTTCCCCGCTGCTCAGTTGGCGAACTTGCTGGCTGGCAACAACTACGTGAACATTCACTCAACGGGCATTCCGTCGGGCGAATTGCGTGGCCAACTTGTGGTCATTCCTGCTCCGGCCGCGCTGGGTGCGTTTGGCTTGGTGGGTCTGGTTGCCGTGCGTCGCCAACGCCGCGGGGTGTAAGGCTTTCGGAAACGAGAACTGAAACGACAGCGGCTTGCGAATGTTCGCAGGCCGCTTGTCGTTTTGGCGGGTGGCGCGGGCGAGCGTGAAGGTTGTGGTAAGTTGCGCGTGTGGGTCGTATCATGGTGCATGAACGATCCAGACACTATTCTTCTCGAAGCCGAAGCCGCGATGGAAAAGGCTTTGGACTATCTCAAGGCCGAGTTCAAGGGCGTGCGCACGGGGCGTGCGAGTCCGTCGATGGTTGAGTTTCTGAAGGTTGAGGCGTATGGAAGCTTCACGGACCTGAAGGGCTTGGCGTCGATCAATGTGCCTGAGCCGACGCAGTTGCTCATCAAGCCGTTTGACGCGACGCTGCTGCATGCGATCAAGAACGCGATTGACAAGAGCGGCATGGGCGTGAACCCGATGGTGGAAGGGAAGATGCTGCGCATCAATCTTCCGCCTATGAGCCAGGAACGCCGACAGAAGGAATCGCTGCGCATCAAGAAGATGGCGGAAGAGCAGAAGGTGATTATGCGCAACGCGCGGCGTGATGCGAACAAGCACGCGGACGCGCTGAAGAACAACCCGGCGAAGCACGTGCCGGAAGATGAGATTGAGCAACTGAAGAATGAGATTCAGGAGTTGCTGAAGAAGTATGAGACAGAGACGGATAAGCGGCTGGATGACAAGACGAAGGAGATTATGACGATATAGGGGGGGAAGTACCGGAGTACCGGAGTACCGGAGTGCCGGAGTGCGGAGCCTCAAATTTTTGTGGCTCGTAGTGCAAGAATTGAATGGAGCCCCGGGGTGGGGCTCTTTTTTTCATTTCAGTTGCGCGATCTGCGCACTGGGTGCTGTGCGCAGGTCGATCATCGTGGCACGTTGCGTACGCGTGGGAGTTCGAGACTCGGTCCGAGACTTCACACTTCACTCTTCACACTTCACACTTCACACTTCACACTTCACTCTTCACTCTTCGCACTTCGGTACTCCGGTACTCCGGTACTTCGGTACTTCGGTACTTCGGTACTCGTCCGCTCAACACGCTCCGCCAGCAAGCACGTTGAAGAAATCAATCACGTCTTGGTCTTCGGGGAAGACGCCGTTGTTGTTGAAGTCGATGTCGTTGCAGGGTGCGCATTCCGCGCCGGCGAGGACGTTGAAGAAATCGATCACGTCTTGGTCTTCGGGGAAGACATCGTTGTTGTTGAAATCGATGTCGTCGCATGACGTTGGGCGAACGAAGGTGACGATGAGGCGGGGGCGTTTGCCTTCGCCGCTGGTTTCGCGAGCGAGCATGCGGCGGGCGGTGTTTTCCGTTGATTCATCGCCGCGGACGAGCAGGCCAGTGTTGGTTGCGGGGGCATCGAGCCATGACTGCACAACGGCGGCAAAGTCAGGGCTGCTGGGCCATGTGACTTTGGCTGCGCCAACGACGAGTTGCGAGGAGAGGACGGTGGCGATGTAATCGCCGCCTGGGATCGTCCAGGATGACGTTGGTTGGCAGGCGGCGTACCACGTTGCGTCGCCCGCTTGCGCGTTTGCGCCGCCGCCTTGTGCGCCGGCGGGGATAGTCGGGCCTTCGCACCATGCTCGCGTGACGCTGTGGATGCTGGCGGGCAGGGGCGCGGAGTTGGAGGCTTGGTTGATGTCGATTTGCAGTTGAACGCTGGTGATGGTGCTGCCAGCGGGGATTGCGGAGACATCGAATCGCAGCAGTGTGCGGCGGGTTTGATTGAGTGAGTTGTTGCCAATAAAGATGTACTCGCCGCTGCCGTTGGCGAGGGGGGCGATGGAGGAACTTTCGTAGAGGGTGGCGTCAGCGACGGCGATGAATTCGATGGACGCTTGCGCAAAGCAAACGGCCGGAGCGAGGGTGATCGCTCCGGCCGTGAGTATGTGAGCCAGAATCGTGCGGCGGGGTTTGGTGAGCGTGGACATCATGTCAGGTTCGTTTCTCAACCTTCGGCGGTTGCGAGAGACCGGATCAAGATGAAGAACACAAACCAAGGCTTATCCGACGCAGATCATCTTGCTGGGCGGTTTAGTACGGGCAGGTGCCGCCAGCGAGGACGTCGAAGAAGTCGATCACGTCTTGATCTTCGGGGAAGACGCCGTTGCGGTTGAAGTCGATGCTGTCGCAAGCGACGCAGGCACTGCCAGCGAGGACATCGAAGAAGTCAACCACATCTTGATCTTCGGGGAAGACGGCGTTGTTGTTGAAGTCGATATCGCAGCCGCAGTTGCCGCCTTGGGGAACCATGATGTTGGCGTTCACGCTCGTGACGGTGCTGAGGGCGGTGGCGGGCTTGAAGAGGCCGATGGTGGCGGTGCCAGCAACTGGAGCGCGGTCAGAGACGAAGCGGTAGGTGTAGCTGGTGCCCCAACGCAGAGCGTTGGCGTTGGCGTTCTGAGCGAAGGTTTCGGTGGTTTCCCACTTCACCTGGGTGTTGGACTTGCTGCTGGCCCAGTCGGTGCCGCTGTAAGGCTCGCCGCTGTGATAGGCAACGTCCTTGAAGCCGATGTTGTTGACATCGACGCATGCGCCGTCGCCGGCGATGTTGATGGCGAAGGAGGAGGCTGAGCGGTCGCTGAACATGTTGTAGACCATGTACTCGTAGTACCACTTGCCGTTGCCCAGGTCGGTCACGTTGTAAGCGATTTGGAAGCGGCCTTCAGCGGGGACGTTGGTGCCGGGCAGGGGAGCCGAGGGAACGTCGACATTGACGATTTGGACAGTGGGCTGAACGCTCTTCCAAGCGAAGAGTGCGCTTTGCAAGCGCTGGGTGCTGCCGTTCCAGGTGAAGGTGCCGCCGGTGGTGGCGTTGTACGCGTAGTTCGCACGGCGCCAGCTCACGTTGTTCCAGGCGTTCTTGACCCAGATCGGAGCGGCGACGGTGCCGATGTTGGTTTCGGCGGGGTGATCGTCTTGGGTGATGTACTGACCTTCACCGAAGTAGATTGCGCCGCTGTTGAGTGCGGGATCAAGGTCGGTGCGGAGCACTTGGAGGCGACGGAAGATGCTGCCGCCCGTGGCGGTGCTGGGGACGGTGGGGACGCCAGTCACGGGATAGGGGTAGATGCCGGTGAAGGCGTTGACTTGGTAGCGGGGGCCGAGACGTGATTGGCTGCCGTTGAGGCTAGCGGTGTAGGGGTCGCTGCAAGTTGGATCGAGCGTTGCACCGGTGCTGTCGATCGTGACGCAGGGGTGGCAAAGGCTCTGCGCCAGAGCCGTGAAGCCGTGCTTGAGCCAGCTTTGGCCGACCTGCTCAAACTGGCCAACTGGTGTTGTGCTGATGGGCACACCGGTCACGGCGTCACGCAGGGTGACGGAACGATAGCGGTAGAGGTTTTGGCCGATGACGGGGTGGAAGTTGGCAGGGTTCTGCGCGTTGGCGGTGCCGGTGGTGTACCAGTCGAGCAGAGCAGTACCGATGTTGCAGCTCGTGGTGCCGATGGCGAAGGCGTGGATGGCCGGGTTGGGGCCAGCACCGTCTGCGTCAAAGGGCGTGTACGTTGCCCAGTCCGAGAGGTCACCGACGATGACGTCGGGGCCTTGCGTGCGGGCTTGGCCGTGGGCCAGACCAGCGACCATTGCAACCGCCAGCAGGCCGCTGGCAAACCCGATCTTCTTGTTGACGTTTTGCGCCATGTTCAAATGCTCCTCACGGCAGTCCTGAAACAGGACAACTAAGAACCAAAAACCCCGCACACGACAGTGACGTCGGCGAACACCGACGACACGAACTACGCACCCGCGTCCGTCACGGGAGTGCATTAGATACACAATACCACAAACTCCGGATGCTGCTAGCCTGAATTTTCACTCTAGAGCAAAAGAATTTATTCGGGCCTCGCGATGCCGCCCTGTCGGGTGACACGGGATACCCCGAGCCTAGGGAATTTACCATGTCGCGTACATACGTGCGTGGTGGTCTGCGGTTCGGCCAGCATCTCGGGCGGCGGCGTCTTTGCCTTGCTCGCGGAGAGCTTGCTCGAGCTGCTTCCAGTATTGGACGTTGCGTGGGGCACGCTCGATGGCTTCTTCGAGCCAGGTTGTGGCCTGCGGCCAGTTAGCTTGGCCGGCGGCGAAGGCGGCGCGGACTTCTCGCAAGGTTGCCGAAGAGGGGCGCTTGGCGATGAGGGCGTCGAGCTTGATTTGAACGGCGGTGAAGGCGGCTTCATCGCCCGCGTTTGCAGCAATTTGGGCGAGGGATTCGATGGCGCGGCGCTGGGCTTGTTCCTCGCCTTTGCGGCCGCGATCGATTACTTGTCGCAACTGAGATTCAAACTCGGGGCGATTGCCTTGTTGCAGCAGGCCGAAGGCGGAAGCGACGCGGACGTGGTCGGCTTCGGGGCGTTTGGCGAGGATGTCGGTCATCGCGGTGTAGAAGTCCGCGTTGGATTTTCCTTGGAGGGCAAGAACCCGGCGGTACCCCACCACCATCGCTTCGTTGGGGTTGCCGCTTTGGACTGCGCGGCGGAGGAATTTCTCGGCTTGGGGTAGGTCGCCTGCAACGGCGGCGAGCCAGCCAAGGCGGGTGAGTTGTCCGGGTTGGAGAGCCCAGCCGTAGCCCTGGTCGTCGCGATTGCCCGCGCGGGTCATGAGATTGATGGCTTGCAGGGCGAGGGCTTTTTGCTCGGGGTCGGGGGAGTAGTTGGGCGAGAAGACGACTTCTTCGGGGGTGACGACTTGGTGGTCGAGCAGTTCGGCGCGGGCTTGTGTGAGGCGAACCCAGCCGCACCAGCCGCCGAGGGCGATGCCTGCGAGTGTGAATGCGATGAAGATGTAGCCGGCGGTTTTGAGGGAGCCTTTGACGCGGAGTTGGAGGTTTTGCAGGCGGACGTTGGGGATGCGGAAGAGTTGCGTGAGTTTCCAGACGCAGAAGGTCATACAGCCAGCCATGGCGATAGCCATAAGCATGGGGACAGCGTTCCATGCGCCGCGGAAGGCCATGAAAAAGGCGAGCAGTACGAAAGCGGCGGCGAGTTCACCCAGGAGCGAGAGGTCGTAGTCGGGCTTGCGGACTTTGCTCTGTTTGGATTGGCCAGCTTTGGCTTGGTCGGTGCGAGGCTGGACGAGGAAGGCGGGTTTGCCGAGTTTGAAGGAGAGAGCGTTGTTGGGGCAGACGCTGACGCAGTCGAGGCACTTCATGCAGCCCGGATCGACGACTTGGCCGAAGTCGCGGACTTCTTGGTGGACGCGGACGTTGCTGGTGCAGACGGCGGTGCAGTGGCCGCAGCCTTCGCAGTTGTCGTTGACGACGATGCGGCCCACGCTGATGCGGTCGATAGGGCCGAAGAAGCCGCCGTAGGGGCAGCCGTAGGTGCAGAAACCTTTGTTGCCCAGGAAGTAGACGGTGACGAAGCAACAGACGAAGATGAAGGGGATGGCGACGTACCAGGGTGGGAAGGTGGACCAGAAATCTTCGACGACGGTGGCGTTGCGAAAGCCGGGGAAGGGGCGGACTTCGCCTATCCAGAGCGGCAGCGGAGCGCGGGCGTATTTGACGGCTTCGTCGCGCAGCATGGCGGCGGGGCCTTGGTCGAAGGCGGGGCCTGCGAATTGGGAGACGGCGATTTGGGTGCTTTCGCGGACGAAACGCTGGAGACCTTCGCGCCGGACGGTGGGCCAGACGAACATGTAGAGTGCGAGGATGAGCGGCACCCAGAGGAGCAGTCGCGAGCGGAAGGGCTTGGGGCGGACGCCCAGTTTGGTCATGATGGTGCTGCAGAGGTCTTGCAGCGCGATGATGTGGCAGCCCCAGCCGCAGAAGAGGCGACCGAGGAAGAAGGTTGCAGTGAGGGCGATGGTAAAGAAGATGATGCCCGCGTTGATTTCGCCAGCTTCGAGGGCGTACATCGATTCGCTGGGTTCGACGGGGCTGACGGTGACGCCTGTGCGGAGCCACTGCACGAAGTGGATGATCATCGCGATGTGGACGGCGATGAGGGTGAAGGCGCGCCACTTGGAGGCTTTGCTTTTTTTGATGGCGGCGTGTGGGGATGCGTCTGAAGTGGCGGAAGGTGGCGAAGGGAGTACGGAGAGGGAGATGGAGCGCGCGGGATTGGCGACGGGCTTGACGTGGCAGTTTTTTTCGCGATCACTCACGTGAGAGTGTATCGGTGCGTGAAGATGAATCAGGCAGAAGAACGGCGATGAAGCAATTACCCAGTAAACCTTGTGTCGTGTGCGGACGGGAGATTACGTGGCGCAAGAAGTGGGAACGTGACTGGGAGCAGGTGCGGTACTGCGGGGACAAGTGTCGGCGGGCGGGGGTAAGTGAAACGGATGCGGCACTGGAGCGGGCGATATTGGAACTGCTGGCGAAGCGAGCGGGTGGGGCGACGATTTGTCCCAGTGAGGCGGCGAGGCAAGTTGCGCCGGAGGGGTGGGAGGCGCTGATGGAGCCGGCGCGCAGTGCGGCGAGGCGATTGGTGGCGGCGGGGAAGGTGGTGATGACGCAGGGTGGGAAGGAAGTGGAGCCTTCGAGGGCGAGGGGGGTGGTGCGGGTGAGGTTGGTTGGGAGGTGAGGAGGTGAGAGGGTGTAGAGGTGAAGGGGTGTTGTGTGATTTTTGGAGCGATCATCCGGGCCTTCGCAGAGCCTCAGGCCCGGCGTCGGGATGTTTTAGCATTCGCTGACGTTGACGGAGATGTTGATGGCGAGGCCACCTTCGGCGGTTTCTTTGTATTTGCTTTTCATGTCTTTGGCGGTTTCCCACATGGTTTTGATGACGCCGTCGAGGGTGACTTTGGCTTGCGTGGGGTCGCTTTCAATCGCGATGTTGGCGGCGGTGATGGCTTTGATTGCGCCCATGGTGTTGCGCTCGATGCACGGGATTTGCACGAGGCCTGCGATGGGGTCGCAGGTCATGCCAAGGTGGTGTTCCATGGCAATTTCGGCGGCTTGGAGGACTTGACCGGGGCTGGCGCCCATCATTTGGGCGAGGCCTGCGGCGGCCATTGCGCTGCTGACGCCTATCTCGGCTTGGCAGCCTCCCATGGCGGCGGAGATGGTTGCGCCTTTCTTGAAGAGGCTGCCGATTTCGCCGGCGGTGAGCATGAAGTCGATGATTTGGTCGTCGGTGGCTTGCATGAAGCAGGCGGCGTACATCATGACACTGGGGATGACGCCTGCGGCACCGTTGGTGGGTGCGGTGACGACGCGGCCGAATGCGGCGTTTTCTTCATTCACAGCGAGAGCGAAGGTGCTGACCCACTTGAGCGTGTCTTGAAAGGTGTGGGCGAGGGTTGATTGGCCATCGCGGCGGACGGCGCGCATCCATGTGGAGACGTTGGTTTCGTTCACGATGGGGACGGTTGCGCCGAGTTTGTCGCCTTCGTGCGAGAAGGCGATGCCAAGGAGTTGGTGGTTGAGGCGGGCGGCGCGGCGCGAGACGTTGAGGCCGCCTGGGAGAGTGCCGGCGGTGTGGCAGCCGCGGTAGATGCATTCGCGCATGACGCGCCAGATGTGGAGGAGGCCTTCGCGAACTTGATCGTGCGTGCGCCAGGTGAGCTCGTTGCGCATGACGATTTGCGGGATGGTGGCGTTTTGTTCTTGGCAGTAGCGTTCGAGTTCGGCGGATTTTTCGATTGGGAAGGGAAGACGAACGCGTTGGCGATGCTCGGCGTCGGTTTGTTCTTCTTGGACGATGAAGCCGCCGCCGACGCTGTAGTAGGTTTCGGCGATTTTGGAGTTGTCGGCGAGGGTGGCTTCGAAGGTGAGGGCGTTGGGGTGGTATGGGAGGACTTGGGTGACGTGGAAGCGGATTTGTGTGGCGGGGTCGAAGGGGATTTCGCGGGAGCCGCGGAGGGAGAGTGTGCGGCGGGCGCGGATGTCTTTTTCGATTTCGGGAAGCTGCGCGACGTCGCAGGTCACGGGGTCTTCGCCTGAGAGGCCCATCATGACGGCGAAGTCGGTGCCGTGGCCTTTACCGGTTTTGGCGAGGGAGCCGAAGAGGTGGACGGTGATGGTGGCGATTTTTGCGAAGTCATTGGAGGCGATGCAGCGGTCGAGGAAGCGTTGGGCGGCGCGCCAGGGGCCCATGGTGTGGGAACTGCTGGGACCTACGCCGATTTTGAGAATGTCGAAGACGGAGATAGATTCCATGGTGGGGAGCGTAGTGAGGGGTGCGTGTAGAGAAGAGGCGAACGGGCGGCGGTGGCGGAGGGCGAATACCTTGCGGCATGACGAACGCGACGACGGCTCGAACAGGACTTGCGCTGCATTGGAAGGTGCTGATTGGGCTTGCGCTGGGGGTGGTGGTTGGGCTGGTGATGAACGTTGCGTGGACGCAGGCGACGTGGCAGAGTTTGGGCGTGAATGACGCGAAGGCATTTTTGAGTGGGGCGGCGAGTGCGGAGCCGGGGGCGAATGACGGGGCGACTTTTGTGGCGCATGCGAGCGCGTTTGTGTCGCAGGCGGGGAAGTTTGTGGGTGATTTGTTTTTGCGGCTGCTGCGGCTGATTGCAGTGCCGGTGGTTTTGTTTTCGCTGGTGGCAGCGGTGGCGGGTGTGGGAGATTTTCGGAGGCTGGGGAGGTTGGGCGGGCTGACGGTGGGCGTGTTTGCGGTGACGGCGGTTTTGGCGGTGATGATTGGGATGGTGCTGACGAGTGTGGTGCGGCCTGGGAAATTTGTGGATGCGCAGACGCGTGACAAGATAGTGGCGCAGTTTGCGGATGCGGCGAATCAGCGGGTGGCGAGTGCGGAGAAGTTTGGGAATGACAACTCGATTTGGACGCAGGTGGTGGATGCGTTTGCGGCGAATCCGTTTGCGGCGATGAGTAGCGGGAACATGCTGCAAGTGGTGACGACGGCGATATTGCTGGGCGTAGGACTCACGCTGGTGGGTGATGCGCGACGCAGGCAGGCGGTTGAGATGTTTGAGACGCTGGCGGAAGCGTGCTTGCGCGTGGTTGGGTTGGTGATGAAGCTTGCGCCGTATGCGGTGTTTTGTTTGACGACGGCGATTTTGGCGAACCTGGGTTGGAGCATTTTGGCGGCGGTGGCGGTGTTTGTCGTGACGACGATTGCAGGGCTGGCGCTGATTTTGTTTGTGCAGTATCCGGCGCTGATGTACGCGTTTACAACGCGAGAGAATCGCATGACGTTTGGGCGATTCTTCAAGGCGATGGCGCCAGCGAAGCTGCTGGCGTTTTCGAGTTCGTCAAGTGCGGCGACGCTGCCTGTGACGATGGAGTGCACGCGGAACCTGGGGGTTTCGGAGCGGGTGACGGGGTTTGTGTGCCCGCTGGGAACGACGATCAACATGGATGGGACGGCGTTTTATCAGGTGATGTGCGTGACGTTTCTCGCGCAGCTTTTTGGCGTGGAGTTGTCACTGGCGCAGCATGCGACGATTGGGTTTATGGCGATTTTGGTTGCCATTGGCAGTCCGGGGCTGCCTGGGGCGAGCATAGTTTTGATGGTGTTTGTGCTGGATGCGGTGAAGGTGCCGACGCAGGGGCTGGCGATCATCATCGCGGTGGATCGGGTGCTGGATATGTGCCGGACGGTGGTGAATGTGGCGGGTGATGCGGCGGCGAGTGTGATTGTGGCGAGCAAGGAAGGGGAACTTGCGACGGAAGCGGCGATGCAATCTCAAACGCAGGCGGCAGCGGACAGCCGATGATGTGGAGATATGTGTGGCATTTTGGGCATCGTGACGCCGAAGGGAACGCAAGCGAATACATCGCGCGAGACGTTTGCGCGGGTACGTGATGCGATGGAGCATCGGGGGCCGGATTCGAGCGGGGTGTGGCAGCATGAGAATGTGCTGCTGGGGCATCGAAGGCTCGCAGTGATTGAGCTTTCAGCGGCGGGGCAGCAGCCGATGTTGTTGCATGATGCAGGTGACGACGGCGCGGTGCGGAGTGCGATGGTGTACAACGGCGAGTTGTATAACGACGCCGAGTTGCGAGGCACATTGGAGGCGAGTGGAACGTGCTGCGCGTCGGCGTCAGATACGGAGACGCTTGCGCGATGTGTGCAAGTGATGGGAACGGGCGTGATTGAAACGCTCCGAGGGATGTTTGCATTTGCGAACTGGCACGTGCACGAGAGAACGTTGGTTCTCGGTCGCGATCCGATGGGCATCAAGCCGGTGTACTACGCGACTGTGCGGAGCGGCGGGGTTGAGCATTTTTGTTTTGCGAGTGAGTTGCAGGCGATGGAGAAGTTGCTGATTGCGCTGGGGCAGAGGTGCGAGCCGGACATGGTGACGGTGAGTGCGTATACGACGACGATTCGGGCGACGCTGGGGGCACGGACCTTGCTGCAGGGGGTGCGGGTGGTGCTGCCTGGGGAGGTGATTGAGGTTGATGCGGGTGGAGATGTGCTGCGTGTGACGCATCAGATATCGCATCATGTGTCGGGGCGAGCGGCGCGGCGGAGTGAGGAGCTCGCGAAGGAACTGGGTTCTTATGAGAATGCGGTTGCGCGCGTGCGCGAGACGGTGATTGAGAGTGTGCGGGCGCATTTGGTGAGTGATGTGCCGGTGTGTACGTTGTTGTCGGGCGGGCTGGATAGCGCGATTGTGGCGAGTATCGCTCGCACGGAGCTTTCGTTTTGTGCCGGGGCGCGGGATAGTGGTGACGGGGCCCAGGTGAGTCCGGATTTTGCGTTTGCGGTGGAAGCGGCGGCGGCTTATGGCATGCGGCATCAAGAGGCGATTGTGACGCGGGAGATGTTTGCGGAGCAGTGGGCGGCGATGGTGAAGCACAACAGGCAGCCGCTAAGTACGCCGAATGAAATTGCAATTCATCATGTTGCGAAAACGCTTCGGGCGGCGGGGTGTGTAGTGACATTGTCGGGTGAGGGGGCGGATGAGTTGTTTGGTGGGTATGACTTGGCGCTCACGCAGGCTCGTGATGCGTGGGCGAGTGGAAGGGTGCGCACGGTGGAAGATGCGGGTGAGTTTGAGCTGGATGCGAATGCGTGGATTGCACGGGTAATGAAACAGCAGGTGCTGACGGCGGATGCGTGGCGAGCGGCGGAACAGGATGATGCGTTGCGAGGGCACTATCGCGAAGCGTTTGCGAAGGTTGCGGCAGAGCGCGATGATGATGAGCCTTTGCAGGCGCACTTGCGGTGGCAGCGGGCGACGAACTTGGTGGGGTTGTTGCAGCGGCTGGATACGGCGACGATGCGAGCGGGGGTTGAGGGGCGCACGCCGTTTGCGGATGTGCGGGTGATGGAGCTTGCGGAGAGTTTGCCTTTGGGGTGGAAGCTCCGAAGCGGTGACGCGGGGCTTACGACCAAGGCGGTGCTGCGGGATGCGTTCGCGAGTGATGTGCCTGCGGGGATTTTGCGGCGACCCAAGGCGAGTTTTCCGCTGCCGTTTCAGGCTTGGGTGGGCGATAGTGTGAGCGTACTTGGGCGGAGCGAGTTTATTCGCGAGATTGTGTCGCCTGCTGTTGTGCAACAGGTGATGGAACACCCGCGCGAGTTGTGGCATGTAGCTTGGCCACTGGTGAACCTGGCGATGTGGCGTGGGTGAGCTTTTGGCCACGCAGTCGCGATGAACGCTACAGATGGACCGACTTGCCAATCTTCACGCTCGATTAGGTTGCGAAAGGTGCGAACGTATGGCATGTCATTCGTATGGCGTTGAACAGCATTAGCGGCGAATCTCCGAAACAACACCGCATGCGAGCTGCAGAGCGGCATGAGGCGCATGGTCTGCGTTGTCCATTGGGTGAGCTTATTGACCTTTCGGCGACGGGTCTGCGTTGCAAGTGCAGCGGCAAGCCCAGCGTGGCGCAGGGGGCGGTCATTCCGCTGGTGCTTCAGAATAGCAACCAGACGATTCGGCTGATGGCGCGGGTTGTGTGGGTGCGGAAGGTTGGACTGATTACGGGTGAGTGGCAGGCGGGGCTGTATTTTCTGGACGTGCGGCCAGGGATCAAGGCTGCAATTGAGCAGTTTGCGAAGTATGGATTTATTCAGAATCTTGGTGGTGGTGCGAGTGGATTGGTTGATGTGACGCCGACGATGGCAACGACGTCAACGACGTCAAACTCGACCACGGCAACTTCGGCGAGTGCGACGAGTACGGGTAGTGCGACGAGTACGAGTAACTCGTCAGGCAGCAACGGTGGCGCTGCGAAGGCGACAACGGGCAATGCTGGTACGAACGGTGCTGGTACGAGCAGTGCAGGTACGAGCGGTTCGAGTGCGAGCAAACCGGCGGCTGAGCCGAAAGCGGGTCCGCAGGTTGACCCGGCGGCGCAGCGATTTACAACGGTGGAGATTGAGGACTTGTATCAGCACCTTGGGCTGACGATTGACGCGAGTGAGAGTGAGATTGTCAATGCGTATCGCGCTATTGCGAAACAACTGCACCCGGATCAAAACCAAGACCCGGCTGCGGCAGAGCGGTTCATCTTCATCAACAAGGCGTATGGCGTTTTACGAGATACGAGCAAACGAGCGAAGTATGACATGATGTTGCGGGCGAGCCAGCAGGGACGTATGAACACGACTGCGCGGGCGGCGTGAAACTCGTGAGTGACGGGCTTTACGCGTGCGTTGACGCGGGTGAGCCGCTGGCTGACGTTTGGTGGCGAACTGGCTTCATGGGCTTGATCCATTCTGCGATGCGCTGCACGCAGAAGTAGAGCACGGGAATGAAGAACAAGCCGAGGATGGTTGCCCCGACCATGCCGCCGAAGACGGCGGTGCCTAGAGCGCGGCGGCTGGCGGCGCCTGCGCCGGTGGCGTTGAGAAGTGGCACGACGCCCAAGATGAACGCGAAGCTGGTCATGAGAATGGGACGGAAGCGCGTGCGGGCAGCTTCGATGGTGCTGTCGAAGATGGACTTGCCTGCGGCACGATTTTCGCGGGCGAATTCGACGATGAGGATCGCGTTCTTCGCGCCAAGACCGATGAGAAGCACGAGGCCGATTTGCGTGAAGACGTTGTTGTCAAGGCCGCGGTACATGAGGGCGAGGGCTGCACCGGAGACGACCAGCGGCACGCTGAGCACGACGGCGAAGGGCGTGGCCCAGCTTTCGTATTGCGCGGCGAGGATGAGATAGACGAGCAAGATGCCAAGAGCGAAAACGATGAGGCCTTGACCGCCTGCGAGCTTTTCCTCGTAGCTCATCGCGCTCCATTCGTAGCCCATGGCATTACCTGTGACGGTTCCGTTGACGACTTCTTCCATTTGCAGAAGCGCATCGCCGCTGGAGATGCCTGGCTTTGGCGCACCGAGGACGGTTGCCGACTGATACATGTTGTAACGCTCGACGCGGTCTGGGCCGAAACTTTCGCGGACGGTAGCGAAGGAAGAGAGCGGGACCATTTTGCCTTGCGGGTTGCGAACTTCGAGGCGGGTGATGTCGGAAGTGGTGAGGCGGAATTGCGAGTCGGCTTGGACGTTGACTTGGAAGGTTCTGCCGTCGCGGTTGAAGTCGTTGATGTAGGAACTACCGAGGGCGGACTGCATGGTTTGGAAGACGGATTCGAGAGGGATGCCGAGTGAGAGCACTTTTTCGCGGTCGATATCGACGAAAAGCTGCGGCGTGGCTTCGCGGTAGCTGCTGAATGAGTAAGCGATGCCGGGTTTACCAAAGGATGCGCCGACGGTTTGGTCGACGGCTTGCTGCAGAGCTTGGCGGCCGCGATTGGCGCGGTCTTGCACGCGGAGGTCAAAGCCGCTGGCGTTGCCGATGCCTTGGATTGCGGGCAAACTGAAGGTGATGAGCTGGGCCTCTTGGATGGGCTGCACGGCGGCGTTGATTTCGCCGATGATTTTTTCGATGCTGCGGTGGTCCGTGGCTTTGCCTTTGTAGCGTTCGTCCCAGGGCTTGAGCACGATCCAGGCGTTGGCGTAGCTGGTGCCTTGGCCTTGGATGACGCTGAAGCCAGCGAGCGTGACCACATCTTCGACGCCGTCGATTTTCTGGACGCGTTCGCTGACACGCTCGATGACGCTTTTACTGCGCTCGAGGCTTGCGCCGTCGGGAAGTTGGGCGGCGACGACGACGAAGCCCAGATCTTCGGTTGGAACGAAGCCGGTGGGGACGCTGCGGATGAGTTGGACGGTGCCGAAGACGACGCCAACGAAGAGCAGCAACGTGACGATGGCGACGCGGACACTTTGGCGGACGATCCAGACGTAGATGTTGGTGATGAAGTCGAAGACGCGGTTGAAGAGGTTGCCAGCCCAGCGGAGGGGGCGGAAGAGGATGAAGCCTTGGTTGCTTTGATGGGCTGGCTGGCCTGCGGCGTGGCCGTGAGCTTTGAGCAACAAGGCGCACAGAGCGGGGGCGAGCGTGAGAGCGCAGACTGCGGAGAGGGCGGTGCTGGCGGCGATGGTGAGAGCGAACTGGCGGTACATCTCGCCCGTGATGCCCGGGAGTGCGGCGGTGGGCAGGAAAACGCTCATGAGGACGAGCGTGATGGCGATGACTGGGCCGGTGATTTCGGTCATCGCTTTGATGGTTGCGTCGCGGGCACCCAAGCCGAACTGGGTCATGTTGCGTTCGACATTTTCGACGACGACGATGGCGTCATCGACGACGATGCCGATGGCGAGGACAAGACCGAACATGGTGAGCATGTTGATGCTGAAGCCGAAGGCGAGCAGCAGGAGAAATGTGCCGATGAGCGAGACGGGGATGGTGAGAGCGGGGATGATGGTTGTGCGGACGCTTTGGAGGAAGATGAGGACGACGATGACGACGAGGATGAAGGCCTCGATGAGGGTTTTGATGACTTCGTGCTGCGAAGCCTTGATGAACATGGAGCTGTTGTAGAAGAACTTGGCTTGCACGTCGTCGCCCAGTTTGGCTTGTGGGCGAAGCGGGTTGCCGGGGCTGTTGAGAGCTTTGAGTTTGGCTTCAATGGCGTCGGTGAGATCAACGAGGTTCGCGCCGGGCAATTGGTAGCAGACGATGATGCTGTTGGGTTTGCTGTTGAAGGTGCTGAGCGTGCTGTAGTCGCGGGCGCCGAGTTCGACGCGGCCGATGTCTTTGAGGCGGACGCGGGCGTTGCCTTCGGACTTGACGATGATGTCGGCGAATTGCTCGGCGGAGGTCAGGCGACCTTGCGTGTTGACGATGAGTTCGAGGTTGGTGCCTTGCGGGGCGGGTTGGCGGCCGATTGCACCGGCTGCGACTTGCACGTTTTGCGCGCGGATGGATGCGGCGACTTCGCTAACGGTGAGATTGCGGGCCTTGAGCTTCTCGGGGTCGAGCCAGACGCGCATCGCGAATTCTTTGGCGGGCAGAATGTTGGTCGCGCCAACGCCTGGGATCCGGGCGAATTCGTCGCGCCAGTAATTTGCCAGGAAGTTACTGAGTTGGACGTCATCGACGGTGCCTTTGGGGCTGCTGAGTGAAATGACGCCCGCGAGGCTGGTGCTTTGCTTGCGAGTTGTAACACCGAGGCGGCGAACTTCTTCGGGGAGTTTGGCTTGAGCGATGGCGACGCGATTTTGGACCAGGACGCTGGCGATGTCGGTGTTGACGCCGTTGCGGAAACTGACGTCGAGCGAGTAGCGACCGTCGCTGGCAGTACTGCTCATGTAGATCATGCCTTCGACGCCGTTGACTTCTTGTTCGATGGGCGAAGCGACAGTGTCGGCGATGGTTTGGGCGTTTGCGCCGGGGTAGAGCGCTTCCACGCGAACGATGGGCGGCGCGAGCTCGGGGTATTGGGCAACGGGCAGGCGCGTGTACGCGAGTGCGCCCAGCAGCACGATGATGATGGAGATAACGCAGGCGAAGATGGGCCGCGTGATGAAGAACTTGGAGAGCATGGGGCGGTCCTGAGGTGGCCGGGTTGGAGCGGCGGGACGCGAGGTGAGCGTGGCGTGCGTGGTTAGACGTCAAAGTCCGTTGGTCAACCGGGCTTCTTTTCAGCGGGTTGCGGCGTGGCTGGCGCGGCGGGCTTTTCGGCAGGCTTGGTTGTCGCTGCAGATTGCGTGACGGGCTTGACTTCGGCGCCTGGTCTGGCGCGTTGCAGGCCGTTCACGACGATGCGATCGTCGAGCGAGACGTTGAAGAGTGGTTCGCCCTTGTCGTTGGTGCGAGGTTGTTCATCATCGCCCAGTTGCGGCAGGATTTTTCGCATGGGGGTGGTGATGTTGTTTTCGGTGACGCGCAGCGTGTCGCCTGTGCGGACATCGCGGCGCTGTACTTTGTTGGAGCTATCGACGAGCATGACGTAGCTGCCTGTGGAGTCGCGAAGCACGGCGATATCGGGGACGAGCAGAGCTTGCTGCTCGCCCACGATGCTGCGAATGCGGACGAAAGAGCCGGGCAGAATAGTGCCAGCTTGATTGTCGAAGACAGCTTCGATTTTGAGCGTGCCAGTGGCGGTGTCGACGGTGTTGTCGCCCCACTTGTACCAGCCTTCGTGCGGGTAGCCTTGTTCGTTGGCGAGGGCGAGGGCGACGGGCACGTTTGCACGGCCGTCTTCGCCTGGGCGACGATTTTGGTTCGCGCGACGGAGTTCGAGCACTTGGCGCTCGGGGATGAAGTAGGTTGCAAGGACTTGTCGATCGTTGATGATGGTTGCGAGCAGCGTGGCGTCGTTGGCGCCGACCAGTTGGCCGAGTTCGACGGTTTGGATGCTGAGGCGGCCCGCGATGGGGGCCTTGACTTGCGTGAATTCGAGGTCGAGTGAGGCTTGCGTCAGGACCGCTTCGGCGAGCGTGACCTGAGCGGCGGAACTGTCGCGTTCGGCGACGGCACGATCGAGTTCGAGTTTCGCGGCGGCGTTGCGATTGACGGCTTCGCGCGTGCGCTCGAGCGTGGTTTCTGCGAGTTGCTGGCTTGCTTTGCGGACGGCAACTTCGGCCTCGGCTTGTTTGACGGTGGCTTGGAAAGGGCGCGGGTCGATGCTGAAAAGCAAGTCGCCGACTTTGACGGGTGCGCCGTCGACAACGTGCTTTTTCTCAATGAAGCCGCGAACGCGGGCGCGGACTTCGACGGCTTCGATGCCACGAATGGTGCCGGTGAAATCGAGCGTGAGCGGAACGGTTTGCGCGATGGGCGAAGCGACGGTGACTTCAGGTGGCGGCGGCGGCGCGGGGGGTTGGCCTTTAGGTTTACAGGCTGCCAAGGCAGCGAGGGTGAAGGCAAGTATTGCGAAATAGGGGAGGAGGCGAGCCGAGTGGATCGGCCTTGACGGGAAACTGATGGACATGCAACACCGCTCCTTGCGATTCTGTTGGCGACTTCGAAGTCGCGAAGAGATTAGCGACTGCGATGCGTGAATGGCCGAGCAGTCACGGAAAATGTCACATCTTCGTACGGGTTTTGGGACGAGCCATATGTTGTGATGCGAACGAATCCCGTGCGATGCGTGCAGTTCGTGCGCGGGGATAGTCGCTCGGCTCTCGAAACGCGAGTGGAAACTTAAAGATTGATTACGCGTTGCTGCGGAGCAGGCGGTCGGGGCGGAGCCAGAGCCATGAGATGGCAGCGCAGATGCCTGCGATGGCGAGGCGGACAGCGGTGGTGAGAAGTGCGAGGCCAGCGACTTCTTGCGTGCTCATGCCGATAAGTTTTCCGGCGCCTGCGGTGCCAGCTTCGGCAAAGCCCAATGCACCGGCGGGTGCGCCGGCTTGGAGGAGAAGGTAGACAGAGCCGAGTTGTGCGCTTTGGGCGATGGTCATGGGGACGCCCAAGATTGCAGCGGCGATGGCGAAGCGAGCGGCGAAAGTGGCGACATCGACGGCTCGAATGGCGAGGCCGGCCCCCACTGCGGTTGGGCTCGAAATGAGGTCGGCGGTGCCCAGCGTCATGAAGCGGAGCGCTTTGATGGAGCTGCGGGTTGCGAGTTGGCCTACGCCGACGATGGCGAGCCACGCGAGCAGGAGCAACGCGAGGGCGATGGCAGTCGTGCCCAGGAGCGTTGGCTGGGGCCAGATTTGTGATGCGAGCAAGGCACCGCCCGCGCATGCGAGGATGCTGGCCATCGAGACGCCGCCGAAGGTAATGAACCAGGAGATGAGTTCCTTCAAGGCAACTTTGTGGCGACGGACATGAATCGCGCTGCGGACAATCATGCTGAGTTTGAAGGGGAGGATGGAGAGGAAGACAGCGATGCTGTTGGTCGCGAGCATTTCGCCGATGGGCAATTTGCGGCGAGGCGTGAGTGTGACCCAGAAGACGAGTGCGTCAAGCACGATGGAGAACAGTGAGAGGCCTACGAGAGACGCGACAAGCAATGGTGATGCGTTGCGGAGATTCTGGAGGGCTTGGCGGTTGTCGCCGCCTAGGGCCATTTTCATGGCCCAGATCATGAGAGCGATACCGATGAGCAAGCCGACAATTTGGATGATGCGCTGCAGGGGCGACATGCGTTTGCCGGGAATGGCATCGGCGGCGGATTCGGCGGCGGTTTGAGCTGATTCGGGTTGCGCGGGCAGATCGCTCATGGGCTGGCCAGCATACGCGCGGAGGCGGGTGCTAGCGAACGCGGCGCAGGCGGGCTACCACTATGCCGCGTGATTCTGACTGTGGTCATTCCGGCGTTCAATGAACAAGCAACGATTGCGGGGACGATTGCGCGCGTGCGGGGAACGGGGCTGGCGAGCGAGATTGTGGTGGTGGATGATGCGAGCACGGATCAGACGCCTGCGATTTTGTCGTCGCTCAAGGCGAGTGATTTGGTGGTGCTGCGGCATGAAAACAATCGCGGCAAGGGCGCGGCACTGCGAACGGGCTTTCAGCATGCGCGCGGGGACATTGTGCTGGTGCAGGATGCGGATGCGGAATATGACCCGGCGGATTATCCGCGATTGCTGGGGCCGCTGCGCGATGGGAAAGCGGATGTGGTTTTTGGAAGTCGATTTGTGGGCGGGGATGCGCACCGGGTGTTATTCTATTGGCACAGCGTGGGGAATCGGGTGCTGACGCTGTCGTCGAATGCGTTCACGAATTTGAATTTGACGGACATGGAATGCGGATTCAAGGTGTTTCGCAAGGATGTGCTGAACCGCGTGAACATAGAAGAAGAGCGATTTGGATTTGAGCCGGAGATTGTGGCGAAGGTTGCCCGGCTGGATGTGCGGATTTTTGAGGTGGGTGTGAGTTACAACGGCAGGACGTATGCCGAGGGGAAGAAGATAACGTGGCGCGATGGAGTCGCGGCGTTGTGGTGTATTTTCAAGTACAACGTGCTCAAGTGATCGACGGGCAGCAATCGCATGCACACACAAGGACAAATATGACCAACGCATCGCCCGATGACTCACGAGTTCGTTCTGCGGAATCTCTTGCAGCAGCAGCGGCTTGGCCCAACGGCACGTTGGAAGTGATTTGCGGGCCCATGTTTGCGGGGAAGACTTCGCTGCTGATTGCTCGGCTGGCAGCGGCAAAAGCACGCGGGCAGAGCGTGGCAGCGTTCAAGCATGCGAGTGATACGCGGTATCACGCGACGCATCTTGCGACGCATGATGGCCAGCAGATTGCGGCGATGGCGGTTGCTGATCCGATTGAACTTTTCGCGCGGCTCGGGAAGGCGCAGGTTGTTGCGATTGATGAGGCGCACTTTTTCGGTGCGTGGTTGTGGGACATCATCGTGCCGATTTTGCGAGATCGGCGGACGTTGATCGTTGCGGGTGTTGAGCGCGATCATGTGGGGCGACCATTTGAGCCGTTTCCGCGGCTGCTTGTGGAAGCTGACACGGTGACGAAGCTGGGTGGGCCTTGTAAGAAGTGCGGCAAGCCGGCGATTCATAGCCAGCGGATGAGCGAAGATGCGTCGCGCGTGGTTGTGGGTGGGAGTGAGTTGTATCAGGCGCGGTGCCGGGAGTGCTTTGGGAAGCCTTGAGATTGCAAATGTGATTGAATCTCGCAGAGATCAGTCGTTTCGCACGATGACGTGAGCGGCGGTGCGATACTCATTTTCCCAACGTTGAAACGTGGGTTCGGCGACGTTGTTGAAGAAGACTTTGGCCTTCTCGACGCCCCAACCTCGAACGCCGGTGCGCTCGAGATGAGCCCAGCGATCCCAGCGGATGCAAGCGGGCGCTTCAACGAATACGCGAATGTCGATGATGGTGCGAAGCGTTTGATGAAGGGCGTGGATGCCTTCGATGACGATGGTTGGGTGGGGATGCAATCGCGTGATGCTTTCGCGGCGATGCGTGTGAAAGCTCCAGATGGGCGCTTCGGTGGGATTGCCGGCGCGGAGGTCGGCGATGTTCTGCAGAAGCGTGGTGAAGTCAGCGTGACGCGGGTCGTCGCGCTCGCTCTCGGGCACGTGGGCATAGTCGGGCAGGTAATTGTCGGTGCTGAGCACGCATGGGGAAAGTTCGCGCGCGAGGGTGCTTTTGCCGGCGCCTACGGGACCGGTGATGCCGATGACGAGCGGCGTTGGCAAGTGACTGGCGCGTGCGAACAGATGGGTGGATGCTTCGCGAAAGGGAATGGTGGGCGGTTGTGACAAGATGGCATTGTTCGCGAGGTGAGTGAGCCGGGCGGTGAGCGGGCGTGCAAGATTCGGGTGAACGTGGTATGCTCCGCGTATGCAATTGCAAGGACTGATCGGCGTCGTGGTTTTGCTCGCACTCGCATTTGCGCTGTCGACGAATCGCAAACGAGTGAACTGGCGACTGGTGGGCGCTGGCGTTGCGCTTCAGTTCGTCATCGCGGTGTTGCTGCTGCGTGTGCCGGGGACGGCTGATGCGTTCGCGTTTTTCGCGACGATTGTGACAAAGGTCATTTCGTTTGCTGACGAGGGCATTTCGTTTGTGTTTGGGAACCTTGCGAACGCGGGCATGCCTTGGGGATTTGTGTTTGCGGTGAAGGTGCTGCCGATCATCATTTTCTTTGCGAGTTTGATGGCGGTGCTGTATCACTTGGGCATCATGCAGCGCGTGGTTGCGGTGGTTGCTTGGCTGCTGCGAAGGACGCTGGGCGTTACGGGCGTTGAAGCTCTTTCGGCGAGTGCGAACATTTTCGTGGGACAAACCGAAGCTCCGCTCACTGTGCGGCCTTATATCGCGACGATGACTCGCTCGCAGATCATGACGATTATGGCGGGCGGATTCGCGACGATTGCGGGCAGCGTGATGGCGGCGTATATCGTGAAGCTGGGCGGCGATAGTGAGTCGCAGCGAGTGCTTTTTGCGACGCACTTGATGACGGCAAGCGTGATGAGCGCGCCGGCAGGGCTGGTGATGGCGAAGTTGATGATGCCGGAAACGCAGACGCCTCGCGATGAATCGATGGACAAGTTGGTGCAAACTGAGCGAGAGACGCGGAACGTGCTGGATGCGGCCGCGGCGGGCGCGACGGATGGGCTCAAGCTCGCGCTCAACGTTGCCGCGATGCTGATTGCGTTTATTGCGCTGCTGGCGATGCTGAATTGGCCGCTGAGCACGCTGAGTCAGTGGGGTCCGATTGATACGTGGCGCGTGTCGCATGGGCTGCCGATTTTCACGTTTCAGAACATTTTGGGAGCTATTTTGCAGCCGTTAGCGTGGACGATGGGCGTGGCGTGGGATGATTGCCGGGAGTTTGGCAGCTTGCTTGGAACGCAGGTCATTGCGACGGAGTTCGTCGCGTATCTCAATCTCTCTGACCATATCGCGAACGGGACGGTTTCACCTCGGACGAGCCAGATTGCGGCGTACGCGTTGTGCGGCTTTGCGAATCTGCCGAGCATTGCGATTCAAATTGGCGGGCTTTCCGCGCTTGCGCCTGAGCGGCGGGCGGAGTTTGCAAGCATCGGGCTGCGTGCGATGGTTGCAGGTGCGCTGGCCTGCTGGATGACGGGTGCGATTGCGAGCATCATGATCTGAGAGATCGAAGAGCAAGAAAGTTCGTTGTCGTGCCGGGTTGCAGCCGATCACTACGCTTGCATATGCCTACGCAACTACCCAATCCTCGTGTGTCGCCGCGGTTTGCGGGAATCGTGACTTTCGGGCGGTATCCGCAGCTTGATGCGGTAGCGGCGGAGAACTTGCCGCTTGATTGGATTGTTTATGGCGTGCCGTTTGATGCGGGCGTGACGTATCGACCTGGGGCGAGGTTCGGGCCGCGTGCGATGCGTGAGGCGTCGCAATATCTCAAGCGATATCACATCGAACATGATGTGGATGTTTGTGAGAAGCTGAGCATTGCGGATGGTGGCGATGCGCCCGTGAAGCCTTATGACCTGCGCGAGAATGCGGTGGCCGTTGCGGAGTGGGCGTTTGCGCTTTCGGCGGGTTCTCGCGGGACGACGAAGTTGCTCGCGCTTGGTGGTGACCACAGCATTGCGTATGCGAATATTCGTGCGACGTACTTGCGGCAGGGCAGTCCGAAGGGTGGACTTGCGCTGGTGCATTTTGATAGCCACCTTGACACGGTGGACGCGGTGTGGGGCAATCAATGGGGGCATGCCAGCCCGTTTATTCGTGCGATTGAAGATGGGTTGATTGACCCGCGGCACATGATCAGCATTGGGATCAAAGGGCCGCTGAACGCGGCGAGCGACTTGGATTATGCGAAGGGCAAGGGAATTCGTATTTTGACGCGTGATGAATGCTCGCGGCGCGGCGCGGAGGGATGCCCGCGCGAGTTGGGCGATTTTGTTGCTTCACTGAAAGATGCGCCGGCGTACGTGACGTTTGACATCGACGCGGTGGACCCTGCGTTTGCGCCGGGAACGGGTACGCCAAGCGTGGGCGGGTTCTCTTCGACCGAAGCACTTGCGATGCTGCGTGCGCTCAAGGGCTTGCATGTTGTTGGTGCGGATGTTGTTGAGGTGCTGCCGGACCGGGATCCGACGGGAATCACGAGTTTTCTTGCAGCGCACATTGCGTTTGAAGTGCTTGCGCTAAGCGCGTTGCGAAAGTGATCGTGACTGCAACTTGTGCGATTAACTACACGAGTGAGACTCTACGCAGATTGAGAATCAACTCGACTTGGCCTGTGGGTTTGCTGAGACGCTGCGCGATTTGGACTGGCGTCAGGCCTTCATCAGCGAGTGCGTAGACGTCGCGATGCGAATTGCCAGCGGAAGTGTCGAGCGATGCCATCGGGGCAGAGTGACGGGGTTTGACTTCCACAGTCGGCTGCGGCTTAGCAACGAGAAGCTTCTCGAGCGTGGCGATTCGCTCGTCGGCTTGCTCGAGCATTTTTTCCATGCGAGCAGTTCGCACGTCGAGTTGATGCACTAATCGCTCGGTCAGTTCGGTCATATCGCGGTGCAGTTGCTGTTCTTCAGTTGATGCGGCGGATTTCACGGGTGCTGCGAGGCGTGCGGCTGACTTCTTGGCGATTTTTCGGCGCTGCCAGATGGACCATGCGACGAGTGCGGTCCCAAGGACGATGGCGAGCGATGCCGTGGGCAACTGCTCACGCCAGGTTGTAACGACTGCCACGGGTTGCTGTCCGGACTGCTGCTGAACGGCTTGGTGCTCGATGGGCAAGTCGCGAACGAAGTCGGGCACTTTCATTTGCGTGGATTGCGATTGCTCGACACTTTCCGATGGCGGCGGCGACGGCGCGAGCGTGACGGGTTTGAAATCGGCGTGCGTCGGCTCTTCGCCCGGAGCGGGTGGGCCTTGTACTTGGCTGGTGTCATCCATGACGCTTGACCTCCGTGTCTATCTCATCACAATGTCGTGACAATGTCGTATCGCGGCCGCGAGCAATCCAACTCGCACTGATCCATATGATCGGCTCGTGCATTCTTGGAGCGTCAGTTCGCGGAAACTTTTGACTTCGCCCAATACCGGGCGGGCAATTCGCGAGATTGTGCGCTCATGGCGAGAACTCTGCGGCGGAACGGCGAAACGCGACACTTCTCGGCGGACGCTGCTCGCGGTTTCGGGTGGTGCAGATTCATCGGCGATGGTGCTGGCGCTGACTGCGGGGGTTTCCAAAGCGAGCGATCGGTTTGTGATCGGGCATGTGGTGCACGACATGCGCTCGGCGAACGAGACGGCGGCGGATTTGGAACTGGTGCGTGAACTGGGTACCTGGGTGGGCGTGCCGGTTGTGTCGGGGCAGGTGCGTGTGCGAGAAGGCAGCGGTAATGTCGAGTCGCGGGCGAGAACGAAGCGATATCGCAAGCTGAGTGAGTTGGCGCGCGAAGCCGGATGCAATGCGGTTGCGACAGGGCACCATGCTGATGATGTGCTGGAAACGATGTTGATGCGATTGATTCGTGGCGCGGGGCCGCGAGGGCTTGCGTGCGTGGCCCCGGTGCGGAAGTTGAGCGAGGGCGTCTCGCTCGTAAGGCCGCTACTGATGCAAACGCGAGCGATGTGCGAACTGATTTGCAGCACGGCCAACTGGGAATGGGCGAGTGATGCGACGAATCATGATCTCTCGTTCGCTCGCGCGAAGATTCGCGTGCAGGTGCTGCCGGTTTTGCGAGAACTGCGGGCAGATGGCAGTAAGCGAGCGGCGGCGAGTGCACTCATAATGCGCGACGTCGCAAAGCTGCTTGCGGTGGATGCGAGTGACTTGCTTGAGCAAGGAAAGTTTGCGGCGGGATATGCGTGGCCTCGTGCGGTTTGTCGCAATGTCCCTGGAGTCGTGCTGGGCGAGGCACTGCATATGGCGTTCACGCGAGTTTCGGCTGACAAGCATGATCGGCTCTCGCAGCGAATGCTCACGGGCATCATTCGTGCAGTGCACGATGCTCGCAATGATCGGCGGGATTTCACGCTGGGGGCTGGCGCGTCGCGATTGCATGTGCGAATCGAAGCGTTGACTGTGACAATTCATCACGAAGCATGATGAACTGACTGCTCGCGCGATTGTTTGTGCGATACGATTACGCGAGCCACGCGTCATCAAACTTCATGCCGCTGGCGATGGTCGCAGCCGGGCCATTTTCAACCATGCAGCCGACGGGATATGCACAGTAATCGACGCTGAAACTACCTGCGGGGCGGTGATTTCCAGAGTAGCCAAGACCACCGAAGGGCAGTTTGCTGCTCGCGCCGGCGGTGCCGGCATTCACGTTCAGGCAGCCGGCTTTAGCCTGTTGCAAGAAGCGAGTGATGCTGGATTGATCTTTGGTAAAGATGCTGGCGGCGAGGCCGAATCCTGTTGCGTTGGCTTGTTCAATTGCGTCGTCGAGATTCTTGACGATTGCGATGCGCAGGAACGGACCGAAGACTTCGACGTCGTCACCGGCTGTTGCGATTGAGGCGTCAGGCTTGCTCTTGATGAACTTTTCGACACGCATCACGCTGGGCGTGATGTACCAGCCGCTGCCGACAATTCCGCGAGTTGGAGCCTCGGCGTCGTCGAGACTGCGGGCGGGAACGAGCACTTCGCCGCCAGCTTTTGCGAGTGCGGCGATGGTGCTGAGCATGTGATCTCGTGCCGCTTGCGAGATAACTGGACCCATGAAGACCGGATGGTTTGCCTGCGGATCGCCGATCATCACGCTGCTTGCACCTTTGCATACCGCGCTGATGACTTTGCTGGCGACAGCTTCATGCACGATAACGCGGCGCGTGCAGGTGCATCGCTGGCCGCTGGTGATGAAGGCGCAGCGAATGCACTCGATGACCGCTTGCCGCAAATCGGCGTCGGGCATGATGATCGCGGGGTTGTTGCCGCCCATTTCGAGAGCGAGAATGCGACCCGGGCGGTCGAGGTTCGCTTGCATGATGCGTTTGCCGACGGGCCAGGAACCGGTGAACAGGATGCCGTCAATGTCGTCGTGCGTGCTGATTGCACTGGCGACGTCTGCGGCACCTTGCACGAGGTTGAGGACGCCTGCGGGGGCGTTGTGTGCTTGCAAAGCTTCGTCGAAGAGTTCGGCGAGGAACTGCCCCACTGCTGGGGTTTTGTCGCTGGGTTTGAAGACGATGGTGTTGCCCAACGCGAGCGCGGGGACGATGTGACCGTTGGGCAAGTGAGCGGGAAAGTTGAAGGGCCCGAGCACGGCCATGACACCGTGGGGACGAAACTCGCAGGAGCCGGTGCGCTGCGGAGACATTTTGGTGAGGTCAACGGTATAAGGCGTCACGCGTTTGAGCGCGCCTTCGGCGGAAGCGTCGAGCGTGATATCGACTTTGCTTGCGAGCAGGCCGGCTTCGGCTTTGGCGTCCCACGTGACCTTGCCAGTTTCAGCGACGAGCAGTTGCGTCAGTGCGTCCATACGCTGGGCTGCGAGCTTCTGAAACGTTCGCAGCACGGCGATGCGGCCTTCCATTCCAAGCGCGTGCCACGCAGGTTGAGCAGCTTTGGCGGCTGAAATCGCGGCGTTGACATGCGAGACGTTGGGCGAGCCTGACCAGACAACTTCACCGGGCTTGGCGGGGTTGAAGCTTTGCAGCGTTGAGCCCGCGAGCGGCATCCACTTGCTGGCGATGAGGTTGGATGGCGGGTGAGCGAGTGAAGGGTGCTGCATGGGGGGCTCAAGACGGGAACACAGAGGGAGAGAGAGGACGGCGGAGGAAGACAGATGGAAGCTGAAGATGTGGGAAGGTATCAAGCGAGTGACGTACACGCGGGAGTGCGTGGTGGTGCCGATCTGCTCTTTCTCGCGAGAACACGATATCTTCTGCGATCAGACCTTCGCTTTTTTGAGTCGCCTTTTGACGGGATTCGCTTCGACTTCTCGCGTCAAGCCAAACTTGCCCATTGCGGTCATGCCCAGTTGCGAACCTAGTTGCACGCCGAGCAGTTCCATTGCTTCTTGCGTGAGGCGGATGGGGCCGTCTTTGGTGACTTCGACGAAGGTTTCGGTTGCGCGAAATTCGCCCTCGCCATCGAGGGTGCTGACGATGGCGGCGGTGGTGCAGCGGTCGTCGGTTGTTGCCTTGCCGACCTCGGTCATGCGTGTTGCGGCGACGAGAGGAATCTGCTCGGTGATGGCGTCGATGTGTGGACCGCCATCGAAGGGGTCGATGTAGCCGCGATATTTGAAGCCCAGACTTTCGAGCAGCCTGCGAGCGGGAATTGTTTCGCGTGAGACCACGCCCACCATGTTCTGTACTTCAAGCGGGAAGAGCGTGAGATAGATTTCGTCCTTGGGCAACAGATCGCTGATGAACGCGCGGTTGTGTTGACAAAACCGATCCGCTTCGGCGTACTTGACAGGAATGAACTTGCGGCCGAAGGTGTCCCAGAAGAGATTGTCGCCCTGGCTCGTCACGGGCGGCATCATTTCGGCAAGGACGGTTGGCGCGAAGAGGCCGCGGTGCAGGCCCATGAAGTGGAACCGCACGAATGACAGGAAGCGACCCGGGCGCAGTTTGTGGCCGCGGTGGCTGGGCTGCATGATGAGGCCGCCAACTTCGCTGGGGCCGCTGGTGTCGCCATCGAGTTGTGCGACGGTGTGCGTGGTGCCAAAGCCGAGCGAGGGCGAGTGGAATTTCTTTTCGCCAACTCGCATGCGCCAGTTGGGGTTGCCCGGGCCGCCTTGGTGGGCGCGCACTTGACTGGTGCCGATTACTGCGCCGGTTTCAGGCTCGATGACGGAGAACATGAACATGTCACTCTCGTGTTCCATCGCGGCGAGGCCACCGCCTGCCGCACCCTTGCGGCGCGAGCCGTTGCTTGTGGGTGGTGTCGTTTCAGTCTTGGAAAGTTTGCCCTTCTTGACGCTCTTGACCATCTTCGCGGCTTTCGCATCTGCGGCACCGTGTGCAACTCGGCGGAAACAGCCTTGGCTGTGCTCGATCTTTTGCGCGATGATCTGTTCATCAGGCGGCAAATTGATGAAGTACACCATCCGCGCGAGCTTGAACAGCGTGGCATTGTCTTCAGGTTTGCTTTGACGAATCAGAAACACGAGCGACTCCCTTCAAGACGGTTTCAACACAAAGGGCACAGAGCACACACAGGTGGGATCGAAAGAAAGGCATGTTCCAAGCACGAGCGGGGCTGACAACACCATCGAACCCGGCGCTATCTCTATGCCCTCTATGTTCACTGTTTTGAAAACGCATTTCTATCCCGCGATCTTCGCCAAGCCGCGTTCGATGCAGGCGAAGACCTTGGGCCAGTATTCATCTTTCATCGCGGGCATGGGCGGCAGCATGCGGACGTGATATGGGCCGTGGCCGCAGTAGAACAGAATCACGCCTTCATCGAAGCATGCTTTGCATGCGTCCATGACTTTCTTCTTGTCGCCGCCGAAGGGCGTGAATCGGCACATGCCGCCGACGCCGCCCACGAGTTTGTCGCCCCCGCCGTTGAGAGAGGCAACGGGCGGGAACCAGTTGGGGTGCTTGGCGATCAGTTCCAGCGCGTGCTTGCGGAAGAGGGCATGATGGCGGGCAAACTCGCCGGTTTCGCCGTAGTAGTTGCCATCGCGCAGTCGCTCGATGACGCGAGTGCCCACGCGGAAGCTGCTGCCTTCGCCGGTGAACGTGCCGCTCAGAATTGCGGTCTTGGGGTTATACTCGTCAGTCCACGCCGTCGCGCAGGCTTGCGTCATTTTGCCGACGCAGAAGACGTCGACGTACTCGCCCAGATCAAAGTGCTCGTACGCGAACATGCGGCTGGTGCGGCCGAAGGTTTGAATTTCATCGTCCCACACCGCAATCTTCTTGGCCTTGCAATAGTCCATCAATGCCTTGAAGTAATCGCGATCGCCCACGTTGAAGCCGCCTTCGCCTTGGCACAATTCAAAGATGAAACATGCGTGCCCGCCTGGATAGCGATCAACATATTGCTCCAGGTGCCACAGACACATGTCGATGAATCGCTTCTTGCCAGCGGGGCCGCCGCCCATGCGTTCGACGGCGTTGGCGTCATAGAAGGGCATGTAGTCGACCATGACGCCGTTGGGCAGGCCTTCGCGACCGGCGTGGTTGTCGCCGATTTGGGCCATGACCATGCTGCGACCCATGAAACAGTCTTTGAATGCGAGTACGCGGGGCGTGGGCGTGAAATTCGCGAGCAGTTTGGCTGCGTCAGGAGCTTCGAGGTGACGCTGGAACAATTTATGGAAGCAAACTTTCAGCGCGTTTTCATTCGCCATTGCGCCGCCGGTTGAGATGTAGGCGTGCTTGAGTTTGCTGCCCTTGGCGGCTTCTTTGAGGAACGTTTCGGCGAACTGATAGGCTTCGAAGTTGCTGACAAGGTTGCCGTGCTTGAGGGTGTCGTCGATGCCGCCAGCAAGTGAGGCGGAAATGAGATCAGGATCGCTGTGACCAAAGAAGTGGACGCCGATGCCGCAGATCATGTCCCACTTCACGCTGCCGTCGGCGAGTTCGACAAGCGGGCCGTTGCCCACGCCGCTGCCGATGAAGGGGTAGAGCAGAGGCCGACCGCGTGCGGCGGCGGCGCGATCCATCAGTTCTTTGAATTGCGACGCGAGGGCGGGGTTGCCCGGCTTGGCGTCGGTTATCTGGGCACTCTTGGCTTTGACCTCGGCAACCGCGGCGGCGATGGCGGCCTTGACGGCGGGCGACGCGTGCAAGCTCGCACCGACCGTGCCTGCGTGGGCCGTGCCGTTGGTTGCGTGAGAAGTCGAGGCGGAGGCGAACGTGGTCATGACGGACTCCTAGGAATGCCAATGGTAGGGGTGTGGATTATCGGCAATTTCGCGTGCAAACTCGTGAGGATGAGGTTTGGGGACGGGCTCGGCTGGCACAATTTCTGCTTGTTTTCGTAATTCTTGTCCAGCGACGACAGCGAGTTGCGGATTAGGAGTAGCCCGACTTGATCGGCCAACCCAAAGGACACCTGCCATGCGTTTGTACACCCGCCAGTCTGCCCATTTCCGTGCTGCCTCGCTTGCCTTGGCCGCGAGTTTGTTTGGCGCTGGTCCATCGCTCGCGCAACTGCAAACCTATCAGGGTCTGCTGAGCGAAGGTGGCCAACCCGCGAACGGGACGTATGACATTCGCTTTGATGTGTACACGGATCAAGTCGCCGGTACGACGGTTGGCATTGGCAATGTGTTCAACGATCAGGTGGTCAGCAACGGGCTGATCACCAGCACCTTCAACGCTGGCGTGGGCGTGTTCAATGGCGAAGAGCGCTGGATGCAGATCAGCGTGCGTCCGGGCACATCGACCGGTGCGTTCACGCCGCTGCCCCGGCAACGCATTGCTGCAACGCCTTACGCAATGCGAAGTCTGAACGAACGCTGGACGCCCAACGGCAGTGTGCTTCGAACCGACTTGGGAATCAACACGGTTCGCATCAACACTGATGTCTCGCCGGTCAGCGATTCGGGCCTGAGTGTTCGCGGCAATTCGACCACTTTCAGCGGCGTTTACGCCGATGTTGAGAGTGCGACTGGTTCATCGTATTTTGGGTGGGCGACCGGTGGCACTTCACGCGCCGAGATGATCTACAACGGCACTGCAAATACACTGCGACTTAGCATGGGGGGTGGCACTCCGGTGAGCATCAACGCAACGGGTCTTGTTGGACTTGGTGCGGCCCCAAGCGGCACGGAACGATTGCAGGTGAGCGGAGATGCTCGCGCCACCGGCACTGTGTCAGCGTCAGATCTCGCGTACACCGCGCCGCAGACCAAAACGCTATCAATTCCGGCATCGGCGTTCGTTTTGAATGACAACACCAACATCACCAACCTCCGGTATCTCAACGATCGCGTGACGTTTGTCGGTGCCGTGACGAGTGCTTCATTGATTGCTCCGGTGTCACTGCCAGATGGGGCAATCGTCACGCAGATTACCGCGATCGTCTTTGACAACGGCCCGGGCGACTTCGATATCGACTTCAATCGTGGAACATACACCGTGAGCGGCGTGACGGCGCTGGGGACAACGACGACGACTGGTACTTCGGCATCTCTGCGAACAATTACCGGAGGGGTGGCTGTCTCGCCCATCGATAGTTCCGTTGCGCAATACAACGTGATCGTTAACAACACAGACTGGGACGCGTCACTGAATTACCTCAAAGCCGTGCGACTGACGTACACCGTGACCAAGCCGGATTGATTGGCTGCAAATCCGCCGAGTGTCTGCGGGGCGTGAGGCAAACACGTCTGCGACGAAATGAGCGGGGCGTAACCGACACAGGCCAACACGAAAACCGCCGCGCACGTAATCGTGCGCGGCGGTTTCTTTTTTTCTGCTTCTGCTGAGTCGCTCAAACTCACGCAACCAAGTTGGTTGCTTGCTCGATGCTCGAAACGACCTGCCGGACTTGGAAGGGCTTCTTCAGGAAGCTGTCGTAGCCCTGACCACGCAGGCCCATCGCTTGGCCGTCGGTGAGTTTGCCGCTCATGGCGATGACCTTGGTGAACTGGAGGTTTTCGTTCTTGCGAATGTTGTCGGTGAAGACCTTGGCGTCAACGTCGCCAACGTGGAGGTCAAGCAGAATGACATGCGGCTTGAACCGCTCGCACTCCATGCCAGCTTGGAAGCTACTGGTGCAGGTGCGGACTTCGTAGTTGGTCTGTTCGCCCAGAACCTTCTCGAGGATATCGACGACTTCGCGCTCTTTGTCGACAACCAGCACGCGAGTACGGCCGCTGTTCTGGCCTTCAAGCGGAATGCCGTGGGCACGCATGAAACGCGTGAGTTCGCTGGCCGGGATGCGACGGTCGCGGGAGCCGGGGATGCGGTAGCCTTTGAGGGCGCCGCTGTCGAACCACTTGCTCACGGTGCGGGGTGCGACATTGCAAATCTTGGCAACTTCGCCCGTCGTCAGTACTTCTTTGTCGAAGGTCATCTGCCTCACCTCTTCTAATTTGCTCTTGCGGACGCCTCCCGGCACACACACACGCCGAGACAGTGGCTTGGCGACATCCGGCCCGGACGGGACCACACGTCGACCGGTTTTACATCGGTGCGTTTGAGGCGGCAAATCAGCTTGTGAGGAGGAAAGGGGCAAAATGGGGACGAAAAGAAACGGTCAAATGGGCAATCCGCCAACTGGCTAAACTCCCGAGAAGCCCACAAGAATTATTTGGCCATTTGACCATTTGGCCATTTATCCCTTCAGCTTTTGACAGATCGGCTTCTTTCGGTTACTCTGCCTAACCTCGTGGCTCCTCTTGGAATAACCGTCCAAGGGATATGTTGTTTGTCCGTCCACGTCCCTGATAACGCGGAGTCGACTCGCCCATGGCCCAGACGACCGATCAACGTCGCCAACCCCTTTTCACTGGTCTGCTTGCTGCTCTGGCACTGTTTGCGGCAGCTGGTACCACCGTCAACCTGGCGGTTGCTCAGCCCGCAGACGACGCAGCGGCAACCAAGCCCGCGACTGACAAGGATTTGGCAGATGACTTTGTGCACTACATCCTGACGTCCAACAACCAGATGGCAGTCAGCACGGGTGCCGAGTTGCTTGGTCGCAACTTAAAGCCCGCTGAGTTTGCGACGCTGGTTGAAAGCATCGATGCGCAACGCTTCACGGGTGCGGTGCAGCGTGGGAGCCGAAGTGCCGCCGAAGACCTTCGGGCATTGAGCGGCGCGCTCGACAAGGCCTATCAGAACGGCCTGCTCGCTCGCGCTCGCGATCCGGAGATGATCGCTCGCAACATCAAGAATTTGACGGGCGGCCAGCGTGCTCGCCTGCTCGCTCGCGAGGGCCTCAAGCAGGCTGGCGAATACGCCTTGGTGCAGTTGCTCGACGCTTACGTTCAAAATGACAACAGCGAACTTTCGGTCGCCGCTCAGGGTGTGATGATCGACATGGGTCGTCAATCGATTGTTCCGCTGACAACGGCGCTGCCCAAGCTCAACGGACTGAACCAAGAAAAGGTCGCTCGCTTGCTTGGGCTGATCCCATATAAGCAGAGCCTGCCCTTCTTGACTGATCTTGCGGCGACGACCAGCAACACCGCCGTTCGCGCGGCTGCTGAGCAATCCATCGCTCGCCTTGGCGGCCAACCCGGCAGCGCGGCGGAGCAGTACCGTGGTCTTGCCGAAGCCTATTACGACGAGAACAGCAACGTCACCAGCTTCCCGGGCGAAGAGCATCAGCTCTTGTGGAACTACGACCCGCAGACGGGCCTCACGATGCGTGAGATTCGCACGCCGGTCTTCCATGAAGCGATGGCGATGAAGCTGCTCGAGCGCGCCATGCAACTCGAAACCGGCAGCGGCAGCATCAACGCTGACACGCTGGCTCTGTGGGTGTCGAGCAACTACTCACGCGAGTTTGACACGCCTGAGGGTTACGCCAACCCAGCCTACCCCACTGCTGCGGCAGCGGAAGAAGGCGCATCGGCCCGTCGCGGCGCTCAGTACTTTGGCGTAGCGAGCGGCAGTGACGTTGCCCAGCGCGTGCTCGCCCGTGCGATTGATCGCAAAGACACCCAGCTCGCCCGCGCGGCCCTCGCTGCGGTTGAGCAGATTGCTGGCAACAAGGCTGTGAGTGATCAAGCTGGCGTTCGCAGCCCGCTCTCCAACGCGTTGCTCTACCCCAACCGCCGGGTGCAGCTCGATGCCGCGTTGGCAATCGCCGCGACGCAGCCCAACCAGACGTTCGGCGGCTCCGAACGCGTGATCCCCACGCTGGCAAGTGCTGTCAAGGGCTCGCCCGACCAGTTCGCAGTGGTTCTGACCACCGACATCGAACGCTACCAAGTGCTTCGCACGATTCTTGAGAAGAACGGCTTCACGGTTCTGCCCCAAGGCGCGTCGTTTACTGAACTCGCTGGCCCCATTGCCGAGGCTCCGTCGGTTGACCTCGTCGTTCTCGCCGGTTTCACCGGTGACAGCGGCTCGGTTCTCAAGACCGAAAGCCAAAGCGGCCTCAAGACCGCTGCCAGCCCGGTGCTCATCATGACGACGCCCGAAGTTGTCATTGAGCAAAGCCGAGCATTCCAAGCGGACAATCGCGTTGCGGTTCGTCCGATGGGCACGGGCGAAGAAGCCATCGTGAACACCGTCAACGACCTGATTCAGAACGCTGCTGGCGGCCCGATGACGGCGGATGAAGCACTTGCTTACGCCGACCGCTCGCTCAACGCGTTGCGTGACTTGGCTGTGAGCAACAACACGGTCTTGCCAGTGAAGGACTCGGCCAGCACGCTGGTTGCTTTGCTGCCCAGCAGCACGGCTGAACGCCGCTCGCAGCTTGCCGAAGTGCTGGGTCGCATCGCCGATGAACGCGCTCAGCGTTCACTGGTTGACGAAGCTATCGAAAGCACGGACGACGCTGATCGTGCGATGCTGCTGACGGCAGCTGGCGAAAGTGCCAAGCGTTTCGGCAACCTGCTCTCAACCTCGCAGGTTGAACAAGTGCTGGAACTGGCGACCAACCCTGACGAGAAACTCGCAACGGCTGCGGCTGCCCTGCTGGGTGCACTCAACGTGCCCAACAAGGACCTGCTGCCGCTGGTGCTGGGTGAGAAGTAAGCACTCGGGCCCGACGAGCTGAAAAGAAACAAACCCACGAACACGGTTCGTGGGTTTTTCGTTAGGGTTTTCGTTGAGCTATGCAAAGCTTACTTCGCAAGGTTTACTTGGCGAGTTTGGCGACCAGCCGCCACACATCGTGTGGCGTGAGATTGCGACCCGAGGAGGCGTTGAACTCGCGTACGAGTTCGTCCATCTTGCTTGTGTAGGGCAAGTTGTCGCGAGCACCGAGCGTGCCGACGAGTGTGATGATGCGATCTCGCAAGAACGCTTCTTCGTCGGCAGAAACTTTGATAGCGGGCGTGGGAGTCTTGCCGAGTTGCGGCAGCTTTTTTGCTTTTCGCAGATTGTGCAAGCGGTGCAGCACTTCTCGCTCGTCGCGCGGGTCGTTGGCGGCTCGCAGCGAAACAATCATCGCGGCAAATTCATCGGTATACGGCAAATCATCCAGCCCGCGATTGGCGGCGACATACGCAGCGACAAGTCGGTCATCAGCCGGTGACAACTGCGAGGTTGGACCTAGATCAAAGAGCGTGTCGCTCATGCGTGCTTGTTCCTTTGCGAGCAGTCATGATCACTCCCACTTGACACCCTTCCACTTCGCAACCCACAACTGGCTGCTGGCGCGTTGTTCGCCAATTGCCGGGCCTTGACGCTGGCTCGTCCACATGAGCCACTTGCCGTCGGGGCTGAACGCGGGAAGCACATCGGCTCCGGGTGCGTAGGTAATGCGAACGTGCTTGCTCGTCGCCGCAGATTGCTCGGACGTTGCGTCCGCGGGCAGAGCGGCGAGTTCTTTCCATGGAACGCTTGCCGCGAAAAGTTCGTAATTGGTGTGACCCGCTTCGCTGCTGGCGTACACGAGAAACTCACCGCTTGGGTGCCAGAATGGAGCCCAGTTCACGTGTTCGTTGCTCGTGATCTGCCATTCACGCTCGACGCCCACGGGGACATCGACGCCTCGGTCGTCTTTTTCAAACTTGAGCGTGGCGACGAAGAGTTGGAGCAGGTCATTGCCCTTGCGATCGCTGCGGAAGCAGATTGATTTGCCATCGGGCGAGAAAAATGGGCCGCCGTCGTATCCGGGAGCGACGATGATGGGGTGCTGCTTCCTGGTTTGCGTATCGTAGATGTAGATATTGGCGTCATGCTTGACGGGTGCGCCTTCGGGCGTTCCGGCGGGTGCGTCTTCGATGTGAGCGTAAAGCACAAACCTGCCAGTTGGGTCGTAGCTGCATTCGGCGTCGTAGTTCGCACGCTCGAACATCTTCTTGGGCTGGGCAAAATCTTCGCGAATATCGCTGAGTTTCATTTTGCCAGCTTCGCCGCTTGGTCCAACGGCTGCGAGTTGGCGCGTCACGATGTCCATTTCGCTGGGGAACATCCACACGTACTTGCGATTGCCGACTTGGAAGCCGCTCTTGCTTTCGTCGCTGGGACGCACCATGGTGCTGCCGAACATGACGACGGGGGAACGCGGGCTGAACCAGCCGCAGGTGTTCGCGCTGTCGGGCGGGCTGATGCGGACGACGGTTTCGAGACCGGTGGGCGTGCCGCTGCCGCAGCCGGCGATTTTCGCGACGTACATGCCGTAGAAGGGATCGGGTGCGTCTTCGCCAGCGGGCTTGGGCGTGGCTTGGAAAACAATGAGGCCTTCGTCGCCGGTCATCCAGGCCCAGTCGGGCGCGAAGTAGGCTTCGCCCGCTTTGACAAAGTCGGTCGCGACGGTGAGTTGCACGGGCTCATCGAAAAAGGCGAGTTCTTTCTCGCGCCAGTTGGCATCAACTGGAGCAGGTGCGGGCGGCTGGAGGGCGATGGCGGCCAGAGCGAGCAATGAAAGCATGAATGACTATATGGGCGGGATACTCGATGTCGTGGCGGTGTGACGGCTGCTCACGCACTCGCTCGCCGTAAGCGGTCGGTAATGGCTTGCCAGACGGCGGCATCTGGGCCGCCATCTGGCGGGGCGATGACGGCGATGAGGTCGCAGCGGCGGGCGTCGGCAGATCGCAAAGCGGCGTAAAGACCAGCCGCGTAACCGCGAGCGTCGAGGGGGAGCAATTCGAGATGGTGCGGCGGGGCAATGGCGAGCGCGACGTGACTGATGACGACGGCGGATCGAACGCTGGTGAGCAGATTCCGCAGGTCGGCAAGAGAAACGAGTTGCGTGCGTGTCGCCGGGGCGTAGTGCTTTTCCAGCAGGCCCGGGCTGTGCAATGTGCCTTCGTGTTTCAGGCCCGGGACGAAATCTGCGACGGGCTGCTTGAGCACACTTGCGATCTGCTCGGCAGAAATCAGACCAGGTCGCAGCACACGTGGTGGTTGACTGTCGCGATCGGCGAGTAACAGCACGGTGCTTTCAATACCTGCGGTACACGGGCCGCCGTCAAGGACGTAGACGGTGTCGTCGTCGAAAGTTTCACGCACGTGCTGGGCGCAGGTGGGACTGACGCCGCCGGACTTGTTCGCGCTCGGGCCAACGAGTGGTTTACCGAAACTTCGCAGCAGTTCGAGCGTCAGCGGGTGGTCGGGACAGCGCACGGCGACGTTGGGGCCGTTGGCGGTCACTATTGCGGGCACATCGCCAGCTTTGGGCAATACCAGCGAGAGTGGGCCGGGCCAGAAGGCGTCTGCGAGCAGTTGCGCCTCGCGCGGCCAGTTGCTGGTTACGAGGCGTGCGTGCGCAGTATCTGCAACATGCACGATGAGCGGGTTGTTGCTGGGCCGACCCTTGGCCGCAAAAACGCGGGCGACGGCAGCTTCGCTCAATGCATCTGCACCCAAGCCGTACACGGTCTCCGTGGGGAACGCGACAAGTCGGCCTTCTCGCAGGCGTGTAACAGCTTCTTGCAACATGCTGGGGCCGTGGGCCATGAGCGACAGTAGTGATTCAAGGCCCGATGAGCAGCACGAAGGCGGCGAGCAGGAAAACGGCCAGCACGGCCGCGATGATCGCAAGGCCCTTGGCATCTTCGCTCCACTTTTGCGGCGCGGGCATGAGCGACAGCGTTGCGTCGATTCGTTTCTGGGCTTCGCGCGTGAACTTGCCGCCGGTGGGCAGAACTTCACCCCGGCGGGCTGCATCTTGCACGATAGCGATGATCAGATTGGCATCAAAAACCCGCAGACCCAACTTGCGGGCTTGCCTGTGCAGCGCATCGCGTTTCTCGACCCGCAACAACGCAGCGGTGCCACCCTCGATGGATGCTGCGACGGTGGATGCGAAAACCAAGCGGGCATCGCCATCAAGCAGCGGTTGCCTGGGGACGCCTAGCGGGTCGTAGAGGTCGCTGCTGCCGTCAGATGGCGCAAGCCGAAGCGTGGACTGTGGGGTCGCACGATCACCCGGCCTTTGTCCCAACGGGCGAACAGGCGACGCGGCGGTCGGGGATGGGTCGTTCTTGACGAAAAGCACGTGCAACGAATGTACCGCGCACGCGCGTATTCGCCAGCAAAACGACGACTCTAACTGAGAAGAACTCGTATTTTTGATGTCGCCCCGCCGATACAAATGGAACTTTGGACTACGTTCGTTATTACAACTATCCTGTGAGGGTTCCGTTACTTGCCGACGGCTTATGAGACCATGACCACGATGTCATCCAACACGCTGACCAACTCCACCGTCACGCCTCTTGCCTCGGCGGTCCCGCCCACTGGCGATGTGTGGGGAAATCTGGCGACAACGTTGTCCGTCGCGGCGGTTGTTGAACGAGCGCAGCAACTTTCTCGCAAAGGCAAGCTGCCCGGCTTTGCGAAGGTCAACGACACGTTCTCGTTTGCTGGGTTTGGTGAGCCGTTTGACTACACGGTGGTGGCGCGGGCGGCGGAGGGCGGCCTGAGCTTTCACGCAAAGATGCAGCAGAAGTTGCCGGTCATTTTTGCCGTTGTGATCGCTGTGAGCGTGTGGCCCGGTTCGTGGCTGACAGATTCCATGCTCCGTTCGTACTTTGAAAGTTACAACTTTTCGACGTGGTTCACGTATGCGTGGTACATACCGCTCACGGTGGTGCCGCTGCTGTGGATGATTCCGCGGATGCTTCGCAAGAGTCGGCAGGCGGCGTATGCACACACGTGCGAACAGATCGAAACGCTGCGGGCAGCGTTGAACCCGTAAGCCTCCTACAAAACCAGCGAGATGTGGGACCCGCGAGCTATTCATCAGGCGATCGTTGAGGGCTTGTCGCTGCATGAGGCCGAGCTTGCTCGCGAACAGGCGGTGCGGGGGCTTGACGCGATGGACGAGCTGGATGTGCATCCGCTGCTGGCTCATAGGCTCGCCGCGGCACATTGGGGCGTGCTGCGAGAAGTGCCGTATCCGGTGACGGCTGGGCTTGGCAGTGCGGGCAATCGTCCCAAGCATCGCGAGCGAGACCGCTGCGACCTTGTGCTTACGCCAGAGACTGGCATGACGCTCGCCGACCCGATTGCGACGCTGCGCGAGCGCGATGCGTGGCAGGGCTCGCTCTTTGAACAGCAAGCACAAACGGCTGCGCCGGCGAAATTCAGTTGCCCCCCTACTGACGCATTCTGGCTTGAGGTGAAAGTCGTCGGGCAGTTTGCCTTTGTGCATGGCGTGCCTGTGCCCAACTCGGCGTACGGCTCGCAGCTCACTGCGGCGTTCGCGGGTGATCTTTCAAAACTCGCTGCTGATGCTGAGGTGCGGCACGGCGCCGCATTGCTCGTGCTGTTTACGCAGGACCGCGAGGTTGCGCAGCATGACGTCACCGTCGCCATGCACCGCGTGCTGGACAAGGGCTTTTCGCTGCGAAACCCGATCATCGAGAGCTTCGCGATTGTTGATCGCATCGGCAACGCGTGTTGCACTTTGGCGATGGTGCAGCCTTGAACGAATCGCAACTGCTTTCGCTCTTGGTGTGTGCCGAACTCACGAACAATTCAGACGCGTGCTGGCCGCATGACAGGCTCGACGATCGAGTTCGCTTGGGCCATCGCGGCATAGTCCTGCATCGCCGCCACGCCCCAGCCGCGTTCGCGGATGGCTTCAATCGCTCGTGCCGCAGCGACGGCGGCAGTTGCGGTTGAGATCAGCGGGATGTTGAGCCGCACGCTGGTGGCGCGGATGCGGCCTTCGTCGGTCTGCCATCCCGTGCGCGTGGGCGTGTTGATGATCATGCTGATTTGGCTGTTGTGCATGAGGTCGAGCACGTTGGGACGGGCACCGGCCGCGATCTTCTGCAAGAGCGAGACGGGCACGCCGTTGTCGATAAGGTACCCGCCCGTGCCGCTCGTCGCGTAGATCGTGAAGCCCTGCTTGTGCAGCGTGCGAACAGCCTCGAGCGCGGTGGCGCGGTCTTGCTCGCGCACGCTGACGAAAACGCCGCCCTTTTTCGGATCGGTCGGCAGCGGGTTGTTCGCGGCCATTTGGCTCTTGGCGAAAGCAACGGGCAGATCGCGGTCGATGCCCATGACTTCACCCGTGCTGCGCATCTCGGGCCCAAGTACCACGTCGACGCCTGGGAACTTGCTGAAGGGGAAGACACTTTCTTTGATGGCGTAGTAGCTTTGCGGCTTGAAACTACCAAGTTTGCTCGCAGGCAGCAATTCAGGCAGCTTCTTGCCCATCATCGCTTTCGCCGCGATTGCTGGCCAGGGCGTGTGTGTGGCCTTGCCGACGAACGGCACCGTGCGTGACGCACGCGGATTGACTTCAAGCACGAAGATGTCATCGCCCTTGACTGCGAGTTGCAGATTCATGAGCCCGCAGACGCGCAGCTCTTTGGCCATTGCTTTGCCAAGTTCTTCAACGCGGGCGAGGATTGCGGGCGAGAGTGATGCGGGCGGGAGCGAACAGGCGCTGTCGCCACTGTGGATACCGGCTTGCTCGATTTGTTCCATGATGCCGGCGATGACGGCGGTGCCTTCAGTCGCGCGGCCGTCGGAAGCGCTTGCGTTACTGAAATCAGCGACGACGTCAACATCAAGCTCGGTTGCACCGTCGAGGAACTTATCGATGAGCACCGGCGCGTCGTCGAGACCTGCTGCGACAAGGGCTGTGGTCATGAAGTGTCGCAGCGCGGCTTCATCGCTCACGATTTCCATGCCGCGTCCGCCGAGGACGTAGCTGGGACGAATGAGGACGGGATAGCCGATGCGTTTGGCTTCGCTCACCGCTTCGTCGAGATTCTGCGCGATGCCAGCGGCGGGGCGTTGAAGCTTGAGCTTCGTCAGCACTTCGTCAAATCGCTTGCGGTCCTCGGCACGGTCGATGGAGTCGACGGAAGTGCCGATGATGGGCGCACCGGCGGATTGCAAGCCATGAGCGAGATTGAGCGGGGTTTGGCCGCCGAATTGGACGATGACGCCGTGGACGAGATTGCCTTCGGTGGCGCGCCCCTCCGGGGCGGGTGCATTCCCGTGAGCGTGCGATGCTGGCATACTGCCGCCCCGGAGGGGCGGCCCACCCAGCGGCGCACCGTTCAGCCGCTCCACGATGTTCAACGTGTCCTCAAGCGTGAGCGGCTCAAAGAACAGCAGATCGCTCGTGTCGTAGTCCGTGCTGACCGTCTCCGGATTGGAGTTGATCATCACACTTTCAAAGCCCAGTTCCTTCGCCGCAAACGCCGCGTGCACGCAGCAGTAGTCAAACTCGATGCCTTGGCCGATGCGATTGGGGCCGCCGCCGATGATGATGACTTTGGGCTTTGAAGTGATGCGGACTTCGTCGGCGGGAGAAGTACCGGAGTGCCGAAGTACCGAAGTACGGGAGGAAGAAGACGCATTGCCTTCGGTACTGCGGTACTGCGGTACTGCGGTACTTTGCCTCTCATACGTGCTGTAGTAATACGGCGTGACAGCCTCAAACTCAGCGGCACAGGTGTCAACGAGTTTGTAGACAGGTTCAATACCCAGCTTCTTGCGATGACTACGCACTGCGAGGATGTTGGGCGTGCTGATGCTGCCGAGATAAAGGTTGGCGAGCTGCGCGTCGCTGTAACCAAGCTGCTTGGCTTCGAGCAGAACGTCGTGAGGTACGTCTTCAAGTTTGCGATAGCCGGCGAGCACATCTTCAAACTCGACGAGTTGCTTGATCTGGTCGAGGAAGAAGTGGTCGTACTTGCAAAGCTGATGAACGCGCTCGATGCTCCAGCCCATTTTGAAGGCGTAACGCACGTAATACAGCCGGCCTTGGCTGGGCACGCTCAGCTTGCGAGAAAGCTTCTCGACATCGATGGGCCACTCGATAGCCTGGCCATCGGCGGTGCGCAAACCTGTGTCCGTCGCTTCCAGGACGAGTTGCTGCGACTCAACCGCGCGAGCGGCGAAGAGCCACTTGTCGTTGCGATCAAGCCCTAAGCCAAATCGCTTGACTTCCATCGATCGGATGACTTTCTGCAGCGCCTCTTTGAATGTCCGGCCGATGGCCATAGCTTCGCCGACGCTCTTCATTTGCGTGGTCAGCGTTTCATCAGCCTCGGGAAATTTCTCGAACGTCCACCGCGGCATCTTCACCACGCAGTAGTCAATTGCGGGCTCGAAGCATGCACTCGTGGTGCCTGTGATGTCGTTCTTGAGTTCATCAAGCGTGTAGCCAACGGCGAGCCGTGCTGCGATTTTCGCTATGGGGAAGCCCGTCGCTTTACTTGCGAGCGCACTGCTCCGCGAAACACGCGGGTTCATCTCGACCACGACCATCTCGAAGGGCTTAGTGCCGTCGGCGTTGGGTTTTGGATTGGGATTGACCGCGAACTGCACGTTGCTGCCGCCGGTTTCAACACCCACGGCACGCATGATGGCGATGGCCGCATCGCGCATCGCCTGATATTCCTTGTCGGTGAGTGTGAGAATGGGCGCGACGGTGATGCTGTCGCCCGTGTGCACGCCCATGGCGTCGATATTCTCGATGCCGCAGACGATGATACAGTTATCGTTCTTGTCGCGAACAACTTCGAGTTCGAACTCTTTCCAGCCGATCACGCTTTGGTCAATCTGCACCTGCGTAATCATGCTGGCAGAGAGACCTCTCGCGACGATATCGCGGAATTCTTCGAGGTTGTAGGCGATGCCGCCGCCTGTGCCACCAAGTGTGAAAGCGGGCCGAATGATCGCGGGAAGCCCGATTTCCTTGAGGAACACTTCCGCGTCGGCCAGCGTGTTCACGGTCTTGGCTTTGGGCAGCTTCAGGCCAATCTTCTCGCAGATGTCTTTGAAAATCTGCCGATCTTCAGCCCGGTGAATGACTTCACGATTTGCACCGATCATCTCAATGCCAAACTCGGTCAGCGTGCCGTTATCCCAAAGGGCACACGCACAGTTGAGCGCGGTTTGTCCGCCCAGCGTGGGCAGAATCGCGTCGATGCGCGGGCCGCGCTTGTTTTCGAGTTCGATGATTTTCCGCACGCACTCGGGCGAAATAGGCTCGATATAGGTCCGATCGCTGAACTGCGGATCGGTCATGATCGTGGCAGGGTTGCTGTTCACGAGGACGATGTGGTAACCTTCGCTCTTGAGCGTTTTACACGCCTGCGTGCCGGAATAGTCAAATTCGCACCCCTGACCAATCACAATCGGACCCGAACCCAGAACGAGGATGGTCTTGATGTCGGTGCGTTTAGGCATGGCGGGGCAATTCTCCGTCGTGCGCGTTGTGCGAAGCCTCACCTCCGGTGAAGTGCGCGCAAACTGCAAGGAATATAGACGATTCGCCGCGAAAGTCCAGCGGCGAAGCCAATCGATTTACGTTGTGCTGCGAACACGCCGGGTGATGATACCGACGACTTCGCGGTCGAAACGAAGCACGAACAGCGTCAGGATCGGTCCATTGCCGGGTTTGGAGAGTTCTCGCTGCACGCTGTCAGGATCAACCTGTTTGTCGCGCGTTTTGACCTCGACAATGCCTGCACCCAAGTTCTTGAGTTTGTCCTTGGCTCGCGGCAGCTTCCAAGGGAAGTGATCGAGAACCTCGAAGCTCGTGAGGAATGGATCGTCGATGGCGTCGTCACTGGTGAGCAGTCCCAATGCTGGGTGCAGCATCGGGGCTGCGGTTCGCGAACACATCGTCGTGAGCAAACCCACTCGTTCGACGCTGGGGTCAAGTTCGTGGATGAATCGCTGCATCGGACCCACCGGCGGAGGAGTGACGTCTGCCGACCCTTGCAGCATCGCTGTTGGCTCGCTGCGTGAAACGATCGTCGCGGTGCGACTTGCATCGCCGTCACTCAATACGCCCATCCACAAGACAGCTTGCACAAGCCGACCTTCATCGGAGATGATCTCCAACTCGCCGTGCAATCCATGCTGCGATAGTTCGCTCGCGTCAACACCTGGCTGAAGTTTGATCGCGCCATTGCGACGCTTGCGAGCAATTGACTCAAGCACGGAAACAGGCGGCTGGAGCGACTCGAGATCGAAAAGACGTTTGCTGCTGCTGCGGCGTGCTGGATCAATATGAAACGCCCCCGCTGGCAACTCGGCAAGCACATCGCAGGCTCGCGATTCGCAGTTCGCGTTGATGCCAGCCATCCAAGCGCGCGTTTCATCGATATCAACCGCGACCACCTTCAAGCCGGCTTCACGCAGGCACATCGTGTCGCCGCCAATGCCGCAGCACAGATCGAGTATCAGTTCATTTGGCAAACGCTTCGCGAATCGAGCCGCTTTATGCAGGCCGACGCGGCTACTTGTTGACATCTCGGCACCCGCTGGATCGGCCACAAGCGTTTGCCAGCGACTTGGAAACTTGGGCTGCAGCTTGTTGCGAGCCTTCTGCAATTGCAACGCCGCATGCACCAGCGGCATGTCCCACTTCGCTCGCAGACGCATCACCTCAGCGACATCGCCCGCGTCGATACTCGCGGCCTTGACACGCAGCGACTCGCATTGATCGCTCATGAGTGTTTGCCAGGCGTCAAGATCGAGTTGTTGTTCAGTCATTTGATTGCACGCTAGCTCTCATGCGCGATCAAGGCTTATGTCAAGTTCGACGGTTGTGGGCGCGAAGCAAGCGGTGTCGCTGCAGACTTGATATCGCACATACACAATTGGTGTTCCCTTCCACTCACCTGTTCGTTCAAGCACGACAGGAACTTCGAAATCACCATCATACACCTCGACGCGATCCTCCCCCATCTCAAGCGTACGAGGCTGCGGGTAATCGGCGTGCGCGACGATGCCGCGGCCGTTCATCACATCGATGCGAAACGGGATCACACCGTCAGTCGCGGTCGCGCTCATCACGTGATACCCCGGCTCAATCGCGACTCGCACCCGGAAGACGGCAGGCGTATCGGCATCGATCGTGATGCAATCAATATGCGAAAAGACCTGCACGGCGTCTTGCGGAGCTTGGCCCACTGCGGGCTGCACAGACACGTCGGCAGCCGGCAGCAGGTCACGAAGCGTACTGGCTGCGGGAGGACATGTTCGATAGATGCGGAGAAGCGCACGAACGCTGTTGATGGCCCCGACCGGGCTTGCTGCAATCGCGCCACTCTGATGAGCAATTGCCATCGCGGCATCTCTCGCAAAGCGATCGTTTCGTGTTGCTTGCCAGAGCGAGACCATCGCGTGCAGCATCATCGAAAAGCCGCTGGGTAATGCGCCATCATGGGTGCTGCGTGCTCGCACGAACAAATCGCTCTGATTCGCACGCGTGTCGTAGAACGCACCAGATTTGTCATCGAAGAAGGCGTTGCGAGCTTCGTCGTACAGCGCAATCGCCTTCGCGAGCGAGGCGGCGTTTGTCTGCTCAACTTCGTGCTCAGGCACCAGAGCGTTGATGACAGCCGCGTAGTCTTCAAGCATCGCGGCGGTGTGCACCATATCACCGCGCCAGGTTCGCTGTAGTTGCTTGCCGGCAGGCATCATCGTGGCCAGCAAGTTGGCAAGTTGCATCGGCGGTTTGCCGGTTGCGACCGCGACAGCACTTGCCATCATGCCGCTCCAACTTGCGAGCGTTTTGTCATCAACGCGTGGCTGCTTGCGCTTGCTGCGATGTGCCAGCATTGCATCGCAAACACGATCGAGTTGCGAGAAGAACTCGTCGAGCGTTTGACCCATCTCAGAAGCAATGACGCTGGGGTGTTGCTTCATCTGCAGCACCCAGCGTCCGGGCTCAGACTTGTGATGCGGATCGAAGAAGTTCGGCTCGCCGCTCACGCCAAACACGGTTGCAGCAAACTCCACATCGGCTGCGCTGACCGATTCCCGCAACTCGTCAGGCGTCCAGAGGTAGTTGAGCCCTTCCTTGCAATCCACTTCGGCATCTTCCGCTGAAAAATAACGGGAGCCATCGCCAGCGACAATGACATTGCTGTGTCGCATGATCCGCTGCGCGACTCGTGCGTAAAACGCATCATCAAACACCCGCGTTGCACGAGCGTACACACTCAGCAATTGTGCGTTGTCATACAACATCTTCTCAAAGTGCGGCACCGTCCATGTCGCATCGACGCTATAACGATGAAACCCGCCAGCGAGATGGTCGTGAATGCCTCCCATCGCCATCTTGTCAAGCGTCACGCGTATCGCGCGATCTACCGCTGTTCGAGAGTCCCCTTGCAGCACTTCGCGTACATCAAGCAAGAACTTGATAAACACAGGTTGCGGAAACTTGGGCGCAACTCCAAAGCCGCCATGCACGTTGTCGAACATGCGGAGAAGTTTCTCTACACACTCTTCGATGGTGTCAAGCCCAAGATGCGCCCGCGGTTGCTCTGCAGCAACATGCTCAGCAACCGCAGCCGCAAGCTGCGCCGCTTGGCCACGCACATCTTCACGCTTGTTGCGATACGCATCTGCCATACCCGCCAACACCTGCGAGAATGTGGGCATGCCACGGTACTTGGGTTCATGCGAGTAATACGTGCCGCAGAAAAATGGCCGCAGCGTATCTGGTTCAAGAAACACGCTCATGGGCCAGCCGCCGTGACCGGTCATCATCACTGTGGCAGCCATGTACAACTCATCAACGTCAGGCCGCTCTTCGCGATCGAGCTTGATGCACACAAAATTCGCGTTCATCTGCCTTGCGGTCGCTTCGTTCTCGAAGCTCTCACGCTCCATCACATGGCACCAATAGCACGTGCTATAGCCGATACTCAGAAAAAGAGGCACGTTCCGCTGTCTCGCAAGCGCGAACGCCTCCTCGCCCCAGGGATGCCAATCAACCGGATTGTGCGCGTGTTGCAGCAGGTATGGACTTGATGATGTTGCGAGTCGGTTTGGCATAGAAGTAGATCAGTATCTCGGCGATCGCAGATTCGCTGCACGCACAGCTTGCCCCATTGGTTTGACGAGCAAACTCACAAAGTGACGGCCGGAAACACCGTCATGCAGCGCGGGCAACTGCTCGGTTGCGATAGCATTGGTATCCGCCGCGAGAGGAACCTTCGCGTTGCCCGCAGCGGCGAAAGCGTTCACACTGCTCGTGAGTGCCGCGTCCCAAGGTAAACGCACGACAGAAATCGTGACAAACCCCTCAATGAGCCGAACATCGTCGTTGTCGCTGTCATCGCGAAGATTCTCGATGCCCGCAGCATACTGCTCCTGCAACTGCGCGCTGGCATCGTGCATGTCCGCGAAATCATCGCGCGAGACGAGCGGACCATCACTGTTCCGCGGATCTGTCGCACCCTTCGCAATACTCGCCAGCACTTCTCGCAGGGCTGCGAGCTCCCGCGAAAGCTCCGCGCGGTAGTGCAGCAATCGATCTGCACTTGCTTGCACGAACACCGGCATGGCGAAGCTACAAAGCGATTCAGCAAGTTTGAGTTCGGCCTGCTGCGCAAGACTTTGTGGTCGACTTCGCGCCACGAGCAAGTTCATGCGCGTTGCAAAGCGATCAAGCCCCGCAACCACTGGCAACGAAATCCCAGGATCAGGCCCACCCTTGAGCAGATCTGCCGCGACCGCATGCAAATAGCTCGCCGGGTCAGCAAACGTGTCGTGTTTTAGAAATGGCCGCAGCGCCAGGAGCTTTGCTTCATGTTCAATGTGCTCAGTCACCGCCCACATGTCGTCCACGGCGGTTTGCCCGCGATGGCTCGCGAGCAGCACGTTGTTGTCCCACAAACGCGTACTCCACGCCCAACTCTCCACAAACTTGCGATAGCTTGGAATGGCCTTGGCAATCTGCGTCGCGGAAAACCCAGCAAGTCCACCCGCGTCGTCAGTTGGCGTTGGAATCATCGTCACCACGCGCCGCGCAAGTGCAAGCGAAAGCATCGCGGCGGGCTCGCGCGATGTCAGGTGATAGGGGCTCAGAGCAAGATCAATCATCTTCGTTTCAAGGTTTTCACTTTACCGGAACGTGCTTGTCAATCCAATCAAGTATTCGCGGAAACTGCATGGGCAACGCCGCGAAGAGCGCCTCGTGTCCACCGGGCAACAGTTCACGCTCGGGCTTCGATTCGGCAGTACTCAAGCGCTCAAGCAGCGTATCACCGAGCGGGCTTGGCACGGCAAGGTCCTGCGTTGCCTGCAAAATCAGGACCGGTTTGCCATGCAAGGCCTTCGCTGTGTGGTAGCTGTCGAGCGAGGCTTGCCGCAGGTACGCATCTTCAAGCGTGCGGAGTTGCTGCGTCGTCGGCTCTTGCGTCCATGTGATGTCGGTCAGGCCCATCCAGTCGTTGTAGTTGCTCGTAATGCCCATGAGCCAGTAGTGGCAGCCGCCACCCACGATCACGCTCGCGAAATATCGATCCGGCTCTCTCGCGACCACCGTCGTCAACGTCAATGCACCAGCCGATGATCCCAGTATCACGCGCGGCTTTGCAGCCAGATGCGGCCGAAGCTCTTCAAGTTTGCTGGTTGCGGCCTGCACTGCAAATGCGATTTCCGCAACGCCATTGTTCGAGCGTTCTGCGATCGTCGCCGCTTCTTCTTCTGGCTTCGACGGATCCACCGTGGCAATCAGCGTCTGCGTGAATCGCGATGGCTGCGCAACCATTCGAAGAACGGTCCAGCCGCGATCGGTCAGCCGGCGTTGGAGGGCAACCAGCGTGCCCTCGGGCGTTCCCAGCAGCCCGGGCATCACGACGGCAACTCCCCGCGAGTTGGCGACATCGGCTGCGTCAAACACCGTAAACCATGTTGAAGTCAGTTCGAGTGATTTTGGCGAGTCTGTCTTCGATGACTGCGCAGCAACTTCACGTGCACTCACGAACCGCATCGTAATGGTCGCGCTGTTTGTCTCGTTTCGCGGAAGCGTCTCGCCTTCGGCAGCCGCTTCGCTCCGAACCACAAAGCCGCCCGGGCGAACTGTCGTGACGAGGTTTCTGTCCTTCGCCGCAGGCACCCCGGCGACAAACTGATCTCGCATCGCTTGTTGCTCGATACGATCTGTTTCCCCACCACTTTGCGACCATTGCCCTTTGGGCTTGCGACGCACACTTTCCAGCACTTGAATCACGCCGCGTTGCGGGCTTGCCACGTCAAAGCCAAATCGCCCAGGCCACGCTGCTTGGAAGTCAGCGAAAGGCAACTTCGCATCAGGCGTGCGAAAGCTTGCGAATGCACCTTCAACGGGCGTCCCATCGGCAGGCACTCCGGCGGGCGAAGGGACTGGTTCATCGGCAACTGCCCGCGCGCACACGACGCCCGCAAACAACGCCGCGACAAGTAAAGTACATTGAACAAACAGGCGCGAGTTCATGACGCGTAGCCTCCCGGATGCCGACGAACCCACGACCATGCACTCGCGATCATGTCTGGCAATTGTGGTACGCTGGGCTTCCAATCAAGTTCACGCATGATGCATGAAGCATTTGCAACGGCCCTCGCCGCATCACCAGATCGGCGACCAAGCACACGCGTTGGAATCCCAACGCCCGTCACCTGCTGCACGGCACGAAGCACTTCCAGAACGCTCGCGCCGCGCCCCGTCCCCACGTTGTACACACGATGTTGTCCCGGCTTGATTACATTCATTACACGCACGTGAGCATCGACGAGATCCTCGACGTGCACGTAGTCACGAATCGCGGTTCCATCCGGCGTCGCGTAATCATCGCCCAAAATCGCTACGTGTGAACGCTTACCACTCGCGACTTCAAGAATGATCGGAATCAGATGCGTCTCCGGCCGATGATCCTCGCCCAGCACACCTGTGCGATCACAACCACACACGTTGAAATATCGCAGTGCCGCACATGCAATCGGGACATCAGATGCTGCAAGCCGAGCGGCTTCGTCTCGCAGAATCTGCTCGCACATCAGCTTACTTCGTCCATACGCACTGACCGGCGCGAGCACTGTGTCTTCGGCCAAAGGTCTCTCAGCATCACCTGTCTCGCCGTATACCGCACAAGTGCTGCTAAACACAAACCGCGACACGCCCAAACCCGTAATCCGCCTTGCTTCATCGATTGCCGTCAGCAGTTCAATCAGCCCGGCCACGTTGTTGCGGTAATAGGTCAGCGGACTCTCGACGCTCTCGCCAACATATGCCAGTGCCGCAAAGTGCATCACCACATCCACACGATGCTGCATGATCGCTTTTCGCACCAGCGACCGATTAGCGATATCCGCATGCACAAAGTGCATCCGCGTTGCCACCGACTCTTCTTGAGCCAATAGTTCCAGCACTTCGCGATGGCCTCGAAAGAGATTATCGACGATAACAACCTCATGCCCGTCGCGCAGCAGCCGCTGCACGGCATGACTGCCGATGTATCCAAGACCTCCTGTGACCATCACACTGGTGGGCATCCTAATAGCGTAAGACAGCAAAGTGACAGACCGACCATGAGCGATTCACCAACGAGCCCAGTTTCACAAACCGTCACTACCCCTAGCGCCGGAGCACCTGACGAGAAGCTCTACCCGCTTCGCAGCTTGCTGGGTGGCATCCTCATGGGTTTTGCGAACATTCTACCGGGCATTTCCGGCGGTGCGATGCTTCTGCTTATTGGCGTGTACCAACGCTTCATTCAAGCTGTCGCCGATGTCTCGACGCTCAAACTGCGATTCAAATCCATCGCCTTTCTTGCTCTTATCGCTTGCGGCGCGTTCGTCGCCATTCTCTTTTCCGCAGGCCCCATCAAGGCTGCGATTCTTGAACATCGCTGGCAACTTTTCAGTCTCTTCATTGGCTTGCGGCTTGGTGCCATTCCGCTCGTCATGCGTTGGGCTAAGCCCATGGATCGGACCGTTTGGGCTGGCATCGTCGCTGGACTGGTCATCACCGTCGCTCTCGCCGTCACGCAGTACACCGGAGCTGGCACAGGTGCGTCTGGATCAAGCACGCCGCTCACGCGATTCGGCGCGGGGCTTGCTGGCGCAAGCGCCACGATTCTGCCAGGCATGGACGGCAGCTATTTCCTGCTGCTCATGGGTGAGTATGTGCCGATTCTTGGCGGCATCGATAAGTTCAAGACCGAGTTGCTCGCGTTCAACATCAAGGGAATGTGGAACACAGGTCTCTATCTGCTCCCAGTCGCGCTTGGTGTCGCACTCGGGCTCGCAGGCGTCAGCAACCTCATGCGCTGGCTCTTCAAGAAACACCGCGGCGCAATCGCCGGCGTCCTGCTGGGTGTGCTGGTCGGTGCGGTCGGTGGACTCTGGCCATTTCGAGAAGGCGTCGCGCCGCAACCCGGCGAGACCATCCGCGGCGTACTTGTGACGGAAGAGAACAAAGCGTCATTTGACCCCGAAGATCATCGCATGGCCTTCTTCACGCCCACACCCGTGCAGATCGCCAGCAGCATCGGCTTGGTTCTGCTCGGCATCGCCATCGCGTACGGCATGAGCAAGCTCGACCCGGAAGAACGCCTCGACGCAACTCAAGAAATCAAGTCCTGATCGGCCGTCGCTCCGCGCTCACCACTGCTTCTTCATCCAAATCGTTCCCGGCAGCGGATCATCGTTGTAACGCTCGCAGGCAACGAATCCAAGTTTCTCGTACAACGCGCACGCGGCCGCGAAATCGCTCTCCGTATCAAGCTTCATGCAGCGATACCCAGCGTTCACCGCCCGCGCGAGCAACGCTTCTCCCAGCAGCCGCCCGATGCCCAGCCCGCGACCAGCAGGCTGCACATACATCCGCTTCATCTCGCACGCCGGATTGGCATCTCCGGCTCTGTAGCCACTCGCGTCAAGCGGCCGCATCGCGATGCACCCAAGATACTCGCCGCTTGTGCGACGCGCGAGCAGAATACAGCCGCCGGGAGCCGCATACTTACCCGGCAGCGCCGCCAACTCCGCATCAAATCCCTGATAATCCAGCGGAAATGGCAAGCTCGCCGCGTACTCGCGAAACAACACGCGAGCAGCTTGCAACTCTGCCTGCGATTCGGCGGCGACGATGTCAACACGCACAGCACTCATGCGTTATTCTTGCACGCATCCAGAATCAGTCTTCGCGCCGCCGCACCGTCTGTCGTAGCCGCCGCAGTTCCTCTGCAACATCATCCCGCGACTTGCCGCCAGCCGCGTTCA
>VYLN01000024.1_pt1 | contig 65098 bp, 50 predicted proteins | sample 5109471 | NCBI WGS metagenome assembly VYLN01 (sample SAMN12291806, study PRJNA351875) | freshwater metagenome | isolation source: freshwater lake | place: USA: Michigan, Lee Lake | collected 2013-08-06 | reverse complement strand
TGCGAGTCCGATGATTTCGCGGCATGCGGCGTTTTTGCTGGGGGAGATTGGCAACAAGAGCGCGGTGCCGCTGCTGCGAAGTGCGGCGATTGATCGCACGAAGCAGTTGCCGCCGGATCAGCAGCCGATTTTTCAGTTGATGGTGACGGAGTCGCTGGTGAAACTGGGCGAGACGAAAGAGAAGGCGGCGATTCAGGCGGCGTTGTATCCGAGCCAGCCTGGCGAGATGGAGTCGATGGCGCTGGCGGTGCAGATGCTGGGCGAGATGAAGGATCGCGATTCGCAGGGGCAGTTGATCAATCTGGCGAGCTATCGCGACAATGCCGGGCAGCCTTATCCGCCGGAAATTCGGTTGGGGATTGCACTCGCGCTGGCGCGGATGGGTGTTGTGGGCAGTGAAGGCGTGGTGATTGCGGATGAGTTTGCGAAGAACGACAATGCTGCGCTGCGGAGTCAGGCGGCGTTTGTGTATGGGGCGCAGGGCGCGTCGTCGCTGGACAAGTTGGCGGAGATGATGAAGGACCCGAATCCGCAGGTGCGCGTGTCGGCGGCGGCCAGTGTGATGCGGAATCGGTGAGTGTTGTCGACTCGCTACAGGTCTTTCATGCGGCGCACTTGTGGGATGGCGAAGACGACGACGGCGGCGACGAGGATGGTGCCGATTCCGCCGCTGACGACGCTGGCGACGGGGCCGAAGAACTTGGCGACCAGGCCACTCTCGAAGCCGCCGAGTTCGTTACTGCATTCGATGAAGACGCTGTTGACGGCGCCGACGCGGCCGCGGAGGTGATCGGGGGTGCGGTTTTGCACGAGGACGTGGCGGATGACGACGGAGATGTTGTCGAGTGCGCCGCTGGCGGCGAGGGCGAAGATGCTGATCCAGAAATTGGTGGAAAGGCCGAAGGTAATCATGCAGAGGCCAAAGCCCACGACGGACCAGAGGAGAACGGGGCCGGTATTGCGGAATGGTGGGCGATGGGCGAGGTAGAGGCCCATGAGCAGTGCGCCGACGTAGGTTGCTGAGCGGAGTGCGCCGAGGCCGACCGGGCCGACTTGCAGGATGTCTTTGGCGAAGATGGGGAGTAGGGCGGTTGCGCCGCCTAGCAAGACGGCGAAGAGATCGAGGGTGATTGCGCCGAGGATTTCTTTTTGGGTCCAGATGTGTTTTGCGCCGGCGAGCGTGGACGTGACGCTGATGGGTTCGGTGCTGAGGATTTGTGGTTTGGGGCGCGTGAGCAGGATGCAGAGTGAGAAGAGCAGCGTGCCGGCGGCGGTTGCGGCGTAGGCGGGCCAGGCGGCGTTTTGTGAGGCGATGAGCACGCCAGCGAGGAGTGGGCCCAGCGTGGCGGCGAGTTGGAAGAGGACGCTGTTCCAGGTGACGGCGTTGTGGAAGAGGGATTGCGGGACGAGTTGGGGCAGGTAGCTGTTGCGGGCGGGGCCAGCGAAGGCGCGGACGACGCCGCTGACGGCGAGGAGGATGTAGAGCCAGATGATGGGGGCGCTGACGAAGCTGGCGTAGGCGAGGATGCCGGCGATGAGGGCGAAGCCGCCTTGGGTGAGAGCGATGATTTGTTTGCGTTTGAAGCGATCGGCGACTTGGCCTGCGATGAGGGCGAAGAGGAGGACGGGCAAGGCGCGGGCGAGGCCGGCGTAACCGAGTTGGAGCGGATCGTGGGTGCGCTCGTAGATTTCCCAGCCGATGGCGGTGCCGAGTATTTGCAGGCCTGTGCCGGAGGTGAGAAAGCCTGCGGCGTACCAGCGGTAGTTGGCGATGCGGAGGGCAGCGATAGCGTCGTGCTTTGGGTGCTGCGCGGAAGGAGTTGATTCGTCAGCGGCCATGCCTGAGCGACATTAGGGGGCAGGCGGGGGCTGGGGACTAGTTGGTGATTGTGGTTTTGTGTAGGCGATGTCTTTGGTGTTGACTTGTTTGAGCGGCGCGTTGGTGGTGGGGTCGTAGGGCGAGTGGGGGCCGTCGCCAGTTCGAAGGCGGTAGAGCCGGATGATGCCGTAGACGGCGATGATGACGATGAAGGGAGCGGCGCAGAAGGCGACGCATGGGGAGAACCATGAGAGGGATTGTTCGAGGGATTGGAAGCGTTGGGGCATGGTGTGAACCGACGGAGTTTACTCTGCCCACCACTTTCTGCCGTCGCGTTTCACGCGGCGGTAGAGGGTGTCGCGTTCGACGGGGGTGAAGCCGGCTTCGCGGATGGCTTTTTGCAGGGTCCAGGTGTTGACTTCCTGGTGGGTTGCGACGGCGTCGGTGCCGCTGCCTTGGCCTGAGCCGTGGTTGAGTTTGGTGATGTCGTACCAGACGACGGTGCCGTCGATGTCGTCGGCTCCGCTTTGGAGCATGATCTGGGCCATGGGCAGGGTTTGCATGATCCAGAAGGCTTTGACGTGGGGGAAGTTGTCGAGCATCAGGCGGGCGATGGCGAGGGTGCGGTAGTTTTCGAGGCCGCTGGGGCCTGGGAGGTGTTCGAGATCGCAGCCGTCGGGGAAGAAGGGGAGGGGGATGATGGTTTGGTAGTAGCCGGAGGCATTGGGGACTGGGGATTGGGCATTGGGGGAAGAGTTGGTGCCGAATGCGAAGTGTTCGGGGAGGATTGCGCCGGGTTTGGTGAGCGTGATGATGGGGGCTTTGGCGAGTTCTTCGCGGTAGCCAAGGTGGCCGCCTTCGGTGGTGGTGAGGTCGTCGGCGTCGGTGGTTGATGGAGATTCGGAGGCGGTGAAGGACTGGGAGGGGTCGGCTCGGAGAGCGGACGTACCGCCGAAGAGGCGCGCGAGGGCTTCGTCTTGAGCGCGGCGGAGCATGTCCATGTGGACGAGGCGGTCGTGGCGTTGTTCGATGTGGCCGTAGAGGAGGGTGGCGTTGGTGTTGAGGCCTAGTTCGTGGGCGACGCGGTGGACGTCGAGCCAGACGTCGCTGCGGATTTTTCCTTTGTAGGCTTCGTCGTGAACGCGATCGTCGAAGACTTCGGCTCCGCCGCCTGGGAGGCTGCCGAGGCCGGCTTTCTTGAGCTCGCTGAGGACGAAGCGAATGGCTTCGCGGCGGGCGGTGCGGCCTTCTTCGCCTGGTGCGCTTGCGCCTTTGTAGACTTTGGCGATCTTGCAGAGGTGGACGATTTCAACGGCGGTGAAGGCTTTGACGTGGAGGTCGCTGCCCATTTGCTGGGCTTCATCACGGAGGGTGGCGATGAGGTCGGTGTAGTAGCTGAAGGGGAGCGTGGGGTGGAGGCCGCCGACGGAGTGGATTTCGGTTGCGCCGCTTTCGACGGCTTTGCGGGCTTGCTCGCGGACATAGGCCATGTCGCGCGTGTAGGCTTTTTCTTCGCCGGCTTTGGCGAAGAAGTCGCAGAATTTGCACGAGAGGGCGCAGACGTTGGAATAGTTGAGGTGGCGGTTGATGTTGTAGTAGGCGTTGGTGCCGTGGAGGCGACGGCGGACGCTGTCGGCGAGTTCGATGACGGTCCAGATGTCGGGGGTGGTGAAGAGGAGGTCGCCATCGGCGAGGGAGAGGCGCTCGCCGCGTGCAACTTTGTCGGCGATGGCGTCGAGGCGTGGGTCGCGGCGGGGGAGGGAGGGGCGGATGGCGGGGGCGGTTGCGGCGGGCATGGGAAATGATAGGCGGCGAAGTTTCAATGTGGATTGAAAGTTGTGAATTGCGTGGTTTATGTGGGTTATGAGGAGGATTTTACCCGTTGAGGGGTATTGGAACTGGTGGGCGTGCAAACGCGGAGGGATATGGCCGATGTCAACGGCACATGCGCGGTTCTGGGCAATCAAAGAACGGTGGCGGTCGACGCGAAAGCTATCGCTTGGTCGCGGTGTTGACCGTGCAGGCGCTGCTGGTGGTTGCGGGGTTGGCGGTGGTGCTGATGCCTTTGCAGTCGCGGCTGAAGTGGCTGACCAGCGAGCGGATTGAAAGTGAGAACTTGGCGGAGTCATATCGGCTGGCGAATGCGATGCAGCAGGTGTCGCAGGAACTTGATCCGAGTGAGCCGGTGTGGCGCGATGCGGTTTCGATGATTTTGGCGACGGGGTCGTTTGGGGCGAAGGCGCGCGTGGTGGTGCTGGGCGATGATGGGCGCGTGGTGGCGACGACGGGCGGCGCGACGCATGCGGATGCGGCGTTGTTTGACTCGCGCGTGCGAGTGGCGGGGGCTGACTTGCGCGTGCGCGATGCGAATGTGGGCAAGGCACTGCTGGGGACTGACGAAAACGACAACTGGATGTTTGTGCAGGCGATGCCCAATGGGGCAGTTGTGGTTGTGGAGCAAGAGCAGTCGCAGGTTGCGCTGCAATCGCAGGCGAGTTCTCGCATGATGCTGGGGTGGGCGGCTGGGAGTTTGACGGTTGCGCTGTCGCTGGGGGCAATGCTGGTATATGCCGTCATTCGCCGGCAGCATGTGGTGCTGGAACATCGCAACGATGACTTGGCGGTGACGCTGGAGAAGAGACTGACGCAGAGTTTGTCGGCGCGGACGGCGCTGATTTTGGGACTGGCGAAGCTGGCGGACTACCGCGATACGGATACGGGTTCGCACCTGGAGCGGATTTGTGCGTACAGCGATTTGCTGGCGAAGGAACTGAAGGCGACGCATGGGGAGATCAATGACACGTGGATCACGCACTTGAAGCCTGCGGCGAGCTTGCATGACATTGGCAAAGTGGGGGTGCCTGATCCGGTGCTGCTCAAGCCTGGCAAGTTGACGCCCGCAGAGCGCAAGTTGGTGGAACGGCACACGTATATGGGCGCGGATACGCTCATTGCGATTCGTGCGGAGTTGGGCGATGACGAGCTGATCAACTTGGCGATTCAGATTGCATTGTTTCACCATGAACGATGGGATGGCAGCGGTTATCCGCTGGGGCTGCGGGGTGAACAGATTCCGCTTTCGGCCCGCATCGTTTCGTTGGCGGATGTGTATGACGCGCTCACGAGCCGGCGGGTATACAAGAAGGCGATGGCGCACGAGAAGGCCTGCGAATTGATTTGTGATTTGCGGGCAACGCACTTTGATCCGGAAGTGGTGGATGCGTTTTTACGAGCCAAAGATGACTTTGATCGAGTGCGCAACAAGTTACAGTCGTTTGGGGACTTGATGGAAGCAGCGCACACGAAAGCCGCAGCGTGATGATGGCGGCGGTGAACGACGCGATGGCCTTCACGAGCGGGATGTGTTTCGCAATTGAATGAGAAGCAGCGCGGGGCGGATGGGGCCTGTGAGGAGCGTGCTGGCTTCTTGCTGGCGGCGCAGGATTTCGCGCAGGATGGGTTTGGAGCGAGGATGACGGGCGGCGATGGTGCGGGCTTGGCGGGCGATGCGGGTGTAGAGGTTCGCGTCGAGTGCGCGGACTTCGCGGGGTGTCATGGTGTGGGTGCGCAGGACGCGGTCGCCTTGCGAGGTGATCGCTTCGCAGAGGTCTTTGAGTGATTGCGGGAGGTCATCTGCTGGTGGCTCGCGCGGGGTGCGGACGGCGTCGTCGATGATGAGCAGGCCGCCTGGGGTGATGAGCTTTCGCATGAAGGCGATGCCTTCAAGGGCGGGTAGGAGGCTGAGCATCATGCCGGCTGAGAATCGTTGACGGGGGCGGCAGGTGTGGATGTCTTGAGTGATGAAGTTGCAGCAGTCGGCGACGTGGGCGGCTGTTGCGGCAGCGACTGCGGATTGGATGAATGGTGCGAAGGCATCGACACCTGTGATGCGGCAGCCGCAGGCGCGGGCGACGGCGATGGCGGAGGCGCCTTTGCCGCAGCCCATGTCGATGAGGTGATCAGATTTGTTCACGCCGGCGGATTGGAACCAGCGGGCGACGCGTTTGGGCGAGGTGCCGAGGGCATCGAGATGGGCGAAGAGTTCGGGCAGCAGTGGCAGTGCGGCAGTGGGCACATCGAGCGAAGCGGCGATGCGGGTGAGGAGTTGCTGAGATGGCTTGGAAGCAATAGGCGTGTTTGGCACGGATGATTGATGCCGAGTTATTGCTGGATGGTGGGTTTGCTGCGTTCGCCGCGTTGCTTCCAGTTGGCGAAGGCGCTTTCGCGGTCTTTGAATTCGGTACTGCTGAAGACGAGCTTGGAGTTGCCTACGGAGATTTCGTCGCCGTCGACGAGGGGGACTTCGGTGGTGACGGCGCGGCCGTTGATGAGGGTGCCGTTGGCACTTTTCATGTCGAGGGCGAGGTATTGCTTGCGAGCATCGTCGTAGCGAATTTGCAGGTGCTTTCGGGAGATGCGTTGGTCGGTGATTTGGACGGGGACGCCTTCGTCGCGACCGACGACGAGCGTGCGGTTGCGCATGGGGTAATAGTCACCTTCGTTGGGGCCTGCCACGATGAGAATGGATGCCATGGTCGCCTCACTCCTTTGCCGATGAGCAACGGTAGACGCAATTGGAGCGGTTGGTTGGGTACTCGAGCCGCGTTACTTGTCGCCGGCGAGCTTGGTGACTTCGAACATGGTTTGGGTGCGGACGACGATGCCGGTTGCGGGCATCATGTGGAAGCCCAGGGCAGTGACCTGCGTGGCCTCGCGTTCGATTTCGAGGACACTGAGGCCTTGGCCTTCGGGCTGGGTCCAGAGGTGGTTGAGGAGGTTGTTGCGACGGGCGGTAGAGAGCAACTCTTCGTATGTTTCGTAGTAGAGGTTAGGGGCGAGGGTTTCGAGCTGGATGGAGCTGATGTAACGCACGCCTTGTTTGACGAATTTGTAGTCGATGTCCTTTTCGGCACCGACGATGTGGGCAAAGACGATGCCGGAGGTTGGGATGGGGCGGTCGTGTTCGCAGATGAGTTCGGTGGTGCAGAGGGTTCCGCATTCGAGGCGAAGGGCGTGGCTGCCTTTCATGATCCAGGCTTCGAGTTCGTAGGTGCGTCCGGTGAAGATTCGGCGGCCGTGCATGTCGAGGGTTTCGGGATGCAGGGCTTTGCTGTAGAGGACGACCTGATGGCCGGCGAGGATATTGGGCTTTATTTTTGCGTCGGGTTTTGCTTTGGCGTCGGGCTTGATTTCGGTATGCATATCAAGCGATTGCTTGACGAGTAGTTGGGGGTCAAGATGGTGGGGGGTGGCGTGCGACTCGATACTCATAAAACCTGCTCCATGGGTGTGTTGCCGCATAGTGGGAGACGGGGGTTGCGTCCTGACAACCGCCTTCGCATGACTGGACGAGAATCGTCGACGGTCTGGCGAAGCAACAAGGCGTGAGAGGCGTGGGCTTGAGAGGCTTGAACGTGCGAGGCGTGTTTCTGACAACGTGCGATCATTGAATAGCTAGACACCGTGGCTAACTATTCAGACGAAGGCACTTGCAAATACACGTGCATGTGCGGACGGTGGCTCAACTGGGCCAACACACGTACTCGTACATAAGATACGAAATCTATGGACACATGTCTACACGATCTTGCGAGATATCAGGAGGAAATTTTCGATAGATCGTAAAGTTTGCTGGCGTTGGGGGATATGTTGTCGGTTTTGCGCGAGCTGGATAGTGTTGATGCACCATGGCAAACTGGGATGCGGTATGTTTGTGTGAGGCAACTTGGTGCAAACACACAGTTGTGTGACATCGGGACTCGCAGGATGCGCCGATCGTTGACTTGAACCGGGCAAGGAGTGCCGAGAAATCACGGAAACCAATGCCAAACTTTCGATGCAGGACAAGCTGGCTCGCTTGAGCAAGCTGGCTGTTGCTGAACGCGCTCGGGTGATGAGCGAGGCATTGCTGGTGTGTTCGGAAGAGGAAGCGCAGGCAATTGCGCCGATGCTTTTGCAATTGGCGGTGCGGAGTGGGGTCGAGGAAGCTGCTCCTGCTACGAACGCAAAGACAACGCTTGCGGTACGTCCGACGGATGCCGTGACGCCCAGGCGGGCTGATGGCAAGCCGGATGTGGATGCACTGCGTCGGCGGTATGGGCTTGAGCAACCGGGCTTTTTGGCCGGGGGATTGGGCTCTGGCGATGCTGATTCGCGGGATGCGCGGGGCGGTTTCGTGGATCGATTGCGAAAGTGGTGGAATGCGGAGCGGGATACGGATGCGGACGCGGCGCTGCTCGAGGTGGTGCGTGGGTGGAGCGGGATGCCGACGCTGATGCGAGAGGCGGCATTGGCGGCGGGGGCGGGGCGATGGCAAGGGGTTGTGGGGAAGCTGAATGATGCAAGGCCATCGGTGCTGGGCAATGCGGCGATGCTGGCGGCGGAGGCGGCGGATGTGGGGCTTGGGCCGATGGTGCTGGCGGCGGCGCGATGCGGGGATGCGAAGCCGCGGGAAGTGGCGCGGTGGGCGTTGTTTGCTTTTGCGGTGCTGGCGAAGCGAGAGGCGTGGAGCGAGGCGGAGCGAAAAAACTGGGCGAAGGCGGCGGAGACGGATGAGTTGTGGCGGCGCATGTTGGGGCGAGGATTGACGCAGGGGCTTAGCGGAGATGCCGGGCGGGTTGATGAACTGGTGATGGCAGCGCTGCGTGATGAGGCGGCGGCGGATGCGGCAGGGGAAGCGAGCGTTGTGATTGGGCAAGGGCGTGCGTGGCGCGAGCTGGTTTGTGGTGATGTGGAGCATGTGCAGCGGTCGCTGGGTGCGGCGATGAAGAATCTGCGGGTGCCGATTTCGCGAGAGCGGGCGCTGGAGTGGATTGGGCTGGGGAAGAACACGGTGACGTCGGCGTGCAGTGTGCGGCTGGCGCGATCGTGGGGAGTTGAGGATCATGCGGCGGTGCTGGGAAGGGCGGCGCTGGTGCTGCGGCCTGCGCGGGCGGCGGCGCTTGCGCGTGTTGTTGTGCGGGGTGCACGCGAGAGTGGGCGAGCGGGAGAGGGGGTTGATTTGACGGGTACGGCGTTGCCCAATGCGGGCGAGACGGCGGCGGTGACGGATGCGACGCGGCGAGGGGCCGCGTTGTGGGCGATGGCGATTGGGGCAGATGCGCCGACGCGCGAGCGGGCGCTGGAGCCCATGCTAAAGCAGAGCGATGGGGTTGCGAGACTTTCGGTTGCGATGCGTGGGCCGACGCGGCTGGCGAGAGATTTTGCGTTTGATGCGGATGCAAGGGTCGCGCGGCATGCGTTTTTGCGAGCGTGTGAAAGTGTGCGCGACGGGGCGGATTTTGATGCGGGGCCCGCGACGCGGAGTGTGCACGTGCATGTTGCGCAGTTGGCGAAGGGGCATGCCGAGCGGTTTGCGAAGCCGTTTGCAGCGACGACGGGTGGTCGGCTGGCGACGCAGCGGTTGTGCGTGCTGGATCGTGAAGCGTGTTTGAAGACGCTGCGGTGGATGCTCACGCGTGGGGAGGCGGATGAAGTTGCGAACGCGGTTGCGGCGGTGCGGCGGGCTAACTTGGTGGATGCCTGCATGGATGCGCTGCGGGAGGTCGCGATGAGGCCTGCGACTGGTGTGGAGGTTGCAAGGTGTGCGGCTTCGGCGTGTGCGGCGATGGGGGATAGTTTGCAGGCGACGGGGGCGGTTTATGTGCGCGAGCTTTTGAGGCACGCGGATGCGAGGGTGCGGGCGAATGCGATTGAGGCGTTGGCGCGATTGGCGAGGCGAGGGGTGCGGGCGCTGCCTGGCGAAGTTGTGGAACTCAAGCGTGATGAGCACCACCGCGTGCGGGCGAATGCGGTGCGTGAGGAGTTGGCAACGGCCGCTGAGGCGAAACATCAATTGGCGTGTGTGGAGGAAATTGCGATGATGCTCGCGGATGCGCGGCCCATGCATCGGTTGGCGGGGGTGTGGCTGGCATCGCGGACATTGGTGGGGCCGTCGCGGACGTTGGTGTGGGCGAGATGGACGGAGATGGCGACACGCGTGCAGACGTTGGCGACGAGCGATAGTGATGCACGTGTGCGGCTGCGGGCGGTTGCGTGTGCGGCGGCGACGGCGGCGCTGACGCGGGCGAGTTGGATTGCGAGTGCGGGTGGTGAAGTTGATGCGGAAGTGGCAGGTGTGGCATGATGTGGATGCTGGCACAGAGTGTGCGGGAAGTGATTGAGCCGGTGCGGGTGATGACGGGGCAACCTGAGGTGGTTGCGCAGGCGGACAACGCGGGCTGGATGTTTGTTGTTGCGGGGGCGATGTGTGTGGTGGGGTTGGTGTTGCTGGTGATTGCAGTGCTGCGCAGCGGATGGTGGAGGCAGCGGCGGGCGCCCAAGCGGCTGTCAGCGCCCAAGCAGCTGCGCGAGGGCGATGCACTGTTTGCGGCTGCGGCGGATGCGCTGGGTGTACCTCAAGCGCGGGCGAAGGTGATGCTTGAACTTGCGGAGACGGGGAAGATGTCGCCCGTGGGGATGTTGCTGAGCGACCATGCTGTGTCGCGGGCGATGGTGGCGAACGCGATTGCGGAGCGTGAGAAGCGGTTGTTTGCGTGAGCGAGTGGGTTAGCTGATGCCGCGGAGCTTGTTGAGGCCGTTTTGGGCGGCGATTTTGTAGCATTCTGCGAGCGTGGGATAGTTGAAGACGGTGTTGATGAAGTACTCGGCGGTTATTTTGAAGGCGATGGCACATTGGCCGATGTGAACCAGTTCGGTTGCGCCGGTGCCGATGATGTGGACGCCCAGAATGGCGTGGCTGTCTTGGTGGATCAGCAATTTGAGCATGCCGATTTCGTCGTTGAGGAGCTGGCCGCGTGCGGTTTCGCGGTAGTAGGCGATGCCGCTGTCGAAGGGGACTTGTTCCTGAGTGAGTTTCTCTTCGGTCCAGCCCACCATGCTGATTTCGGGAATGGCGTAGATGCCGTACGGCAGGAGAGCTTCGACTTGTTCGCACTTTTCGCCGAACATGTGGCAGGCGGCGAGGCGGCCTTGCTCCATGCTGGTGGACGCGAGAGCGGGGAAGCCGATGACGTCGCCTGCGGCGTAAATGTGCGGCTTGGCGGTTTGGTAGAAGGCGTTGACTTTGATGCGGCCGCGATCGTCAGCGGAGAGGCCAGCGTTTTGGAGGTTCAAACCGTCGGTTGCGCCCTGGCGGCCTGCGGCGTAGAGCAGGCAATCGGCGCGGAGCATTTTGCCGCTTTCGAGCATGGCTTCGACCATGACCTTATTGCTGCCGCCGGACTGTTCAGACTTTTGCACCTTGATGACTTTTTCGCCGCAGCGCAGGGTGACGCCGGCTTGGCGGAGGTGATATTGCAGGGCTTCGATGATTTCGCTGTCGACGAATTCGAGCAGGCGCGGGCGGCCTTCGACGAGGGTGACTTTGACGCCCAAGGCGGCCATCATGCTGGCGTATTCGGTGCCGATGACGCCGCCACCGACGACGATCATGCTTTTGGGAAGCACGTCAAGGTGGAGCAGTTCGTCACTGGTGATGATGTCGGGTTCGGTGAAGGGGATGTTGGTTGGGCGAGCGGGGTGCGTGCCGACACCGATCAGGATGTTGTCAGCGCGGATGGATTCGGTGGCGAATCTGGTGGCGACGCTCAGGGTGTGGTCGTCGATGAAGGAGGCCATGCCGTGGAGGACTTGCACGCCGTTGTTGGCAAAGTGCATGCGGATGATGTCGATCTCGGCTTGAATGACGCGGTTGCAACTGCTCCAGAGGTTGGGCATGGTTGCTTGGCGAGCGTGGGAGATGAAGTCAGCATCGGTGGGCATGGCAGGCATGGGGCAGCCGCCTAGGTTGAGGATTGCTTCACGCAGGGCTTTGCTTGGGATGGTGCCTGTGTTGACGGCGACGCCCCCGACGACTTCGCGGGCTTCGATGACGCAGACGCGCTTGCCAAGTTTGGCGGTTTGGATAGCGGCTTTTTGGCCGGCGGGGCCAGAGCCGATGATGGCGAGGTCAAACGAGCGCATGGGGGGATTATCGGCGTGTTGGAGGGTGGGCGTGAAAACGAAAGAAAACGCCGAGCGGGTGGCTCGGCGTTTTCGTGTGGGTTGGGGTTGGCGAAGGTTTTGCCAGCCCGGTGTGTGTATGTGAGGCGGGTGGCTGGATTACGGGCAGGTGCCGCCAGCGAGGACGTTGAAGAAGTCGATGACGTCTTGATCTTCGGGAAAGACATCATTGTTGTTGAAGTCGATGTCGTTGCACTCGGGGCATTCGGCGCCGGCGAGGACGTTGAAGAAGTCAATTACGTCTTGGTCTTCGGGGAAGACATCGTTGTTGTTGAAGTCGATGTCGTCGCAGGCGACGGGGTTGCAGTTGGGGGCTTCGGTGTAGCTCAGGGTGAAGGCGAGCGAGGCGGACGCGAGTTCGCCCCAGTTGCCTACGCGGAGGTAGTAGGTGGTGTTGGCGGTGACAGAGAAGATAAGTTGGGACTCGAGGGTGGTATCGTCGATATTGTCGTTGCAGGCGATGGCAGCGTCGGCAGCCGAGGGGCATTCGGTGTACACCGCGATGCGGGTGTCGGCGCCAAAGCCAAGGGTGTTGAAGTCGGCGGTGCCGTCGCAGGTTGGGGTGTAGCTGAACCAGAGATCGTTGTAGAACTGTTGGTCGCCGCCTATGCAGGCTTCGGTAAAGCCGTCGGTTGCGGTGTTGCAGGTGTACCAGGCGTAGGTTTCGGGGGTGATGACATCGGGCGAGGCGCAGGTTTCGTTGGCGAGGACTTGCGGGGCGAAGGTGACGTTCATGACGCCGGGCTGGCCGACGGTTTGGCTGTAGGAGCCGACGCGGATGATGTAGCGTTCGCCCAGGGTCGCGGGGAAGGTCAGGCGAGATTGCAGGTTGCCGCCGCCGATGTCGTCGTTGCAGGCGATGGCGGAGTTGGGACCTTGGGGGCAATTGGTGCCGTCAACGTCGCGGTAGACTGCGAGACGTGTGTCGAAGCCCGAGCCGAGGGTGTTGACTTCGACGGTGCCGCTGCAAGTGGGCGAGTAGGTGTACCAGAGGTCTTTGTAGATTTGGTTGCTGCCGAAGGCGAGGCAGGCGTCGTCGGGTGGGCCGTCGGTGGCGGCGGCGCAGTTGTTGAAGGCGGTGCTACCGGTGCCGATCGCAATGGCGTCGAAGCAGGATTCGTTGAAGAGTGCGGCGCTGAAGGTGCTGAGCGTGAAGTCGCCGAAGGCACCGTTGTAGCCGCTGACGCGGATGGTGTAGGGCACGCCTCCAGTTGCGGTGAAGGTGAGGCGTGAGTAGCGCAGTGGTGAGGCGAAGTCGTCATTGCATGCGACTTCGCCTGCGAGGGAACTAGGGCAGCCGGCGAGGACGCTGAGAACGGTGTCCCATGTGGTGCCCTGCGTGCTGATAGTGATGTCTTGCGTGCATGGCGCGGTGATGGTGTAGTAGACGTCAGGAGAACTGTCGGAAGTGCCGCAGCTTGAGAAGCCGTTGGCGGTGGCGATGCGGGTGGTGCCGAAGGTGGTTGCGCCCAGCGAGATGGATTGGCGGTTGGTGCAGGTGTCGTTGGCCGGTGGGCTGGGCGTGAAGCGGGAGAAGTCGAGGTAGTAGATGTTGCGTGTGTCGTTGAAGAGGTAGACGCGGAGTTTGACGGTGACGGCGAAGTTGTTGGGGTTGGTCCAGTTCACGCTTTCGAAGTTGTTGACGCTGGTTGAGGACGCAAGTTGTGCGCCGCAGTTGTTGAAGAGGGCGATGTCGATATCGCCTTCGTTGGTGTTGAAGCCGCCCACGCCGAAGCTGACGGTGCCGAATGCGCCAACGGTGAGGCTGTACCAGTCTTCGTCAACGCTTTTGACGATGCGGCTGCCGAGGGTGCCGTTGAAGAAGTTGTCGAGGCTGCGGGCGGTAGCGCAGGAGTCGTTGTCTTCGCTATTGTCGTCCCAGTTGGAGTTTGCGAGGATGGACTGGTAGCTGCCGATGAAGTTGCCCCAGCGGCCATACCACGCGTCGTCACTGCTGCAACCGTCGGAGCGAGAGGTGTCGCACGAAAGCACGCCGACGACGGCGCCGTTGAGCAGATAAAGGGGCGAACCGGAGGAACCGCCTTCGGTGAGGCCACTATTCCAGTCGATTTCGGTGCCTTGGGTAAGGCCGGTTGCGCCGCAGGAGTCAAACTCGTCCCAGATATCGCCGAATGCGATGCGCTTGAATGCGCCGCCTGGGTGGCTGATGCCGTTGACAAGGGTGTCTTCGGAGATGAAGCTCTGCCAACTGACGCCGTTCCACCAGAGGTTGCGTGGCACGATGCCTTCGATCATGACGAGGCTCATGTCGGTGGCTTGGGTGGAGAGGAGGTAGTTGGCGCGGACGCTGCGGGGGACGGAGCCCAGGGCGGGAACTGCGCCGTTGCAGCCGTTGGTTTCGTAGAACCAGTAGACTTCGAGTGAGTTGAGGGCGACGCCTTGGTCCTTCATGCAGTGAAGGGCGGTGAGGAAGAAGGGCGTCAAGTCGCCTGCGGGGTTGTTGAGCATGCTGCCTGAGCAGACAAAGCCGCCATCGGTGCGCACGAAGGCCATGCGGCCGACGCTGTCGCCCACGGTCGTCCAGTTGGGGTAGCAGTTCTGGTCAAGGTGGCAGGGCAGTTCGGTCTCGGCGGAGAAGCCGGGCAGGCCTGTACGCGGGTTGCGATAGATGTTGAGCACTTTGTCGATGGTGAAGTGGGTGTTGAAGCGTGCGTCGCCGACTTCTTGCGGGAAGTAGACTTCAATGCGGGCGGTGTTGCTCCAACTGGTCCAGGCCCAGAATTCACTGTTGCGGGTGGGCGCGGTTTGGTTGGGGCCGGTGCCTTCGTAGGGCGAGGGGAGGTTGTTGGGAATGGTGGGGTCGTAGACGATGGCTTTGGCGCCCAGCGGCAGGGCGAAGTCGCGGAGGTGCAAGCGCACGCCGAATGCGCCGTCGAGTTTGACGTCCATAACCCAAAGCCAGCCGCCATCGGCGGTGTTGAGCCAGGTGCCCATGGCGGGATCGAAGTTGGGGAAGTCGCGCAGGACACCTTCGCGAAGGGCTCCGGTGGCGAGAGTGTCCTCGGCGATTATCGGGGCGAGATCGATGGCGGGGAACTGCTCAACGGGGATGTTGAGGTCGTTGAGATTGATGCCAAACTGCGTGGAAAGTGGCTGGGGCTGGGCTTTGGGGGCGACGGCGCCGGGGCCTGCGAGGCCAGCGAAGCCCGGGCCGTCGACGGCGGCTTGGGCGGGGTTGGCGGTGAGATGCCGGGCATCTTGAGCGTGGGCGAGTCCGGCGGCTGCGAGCAGCGTGCAGACGAGGGCGCAGAGGCAATGGCCTACCCTTGCTTGCGTGAGATGGGATTGGAAGCGTGGCATGGAACGTACTCCGATTGCCGCAGAAATTGCGGCATTTTTTGGCTGGCTCGTTGTCACCGACGCATGGACGCGGCGGGGTACAGCGGATCAGCGACATCGGGAATGAAATCCGGCCACGGTGTTTGTGAGAATCGTGAGGAATTTTTGAGAGGGCGACGTGGAGCCTATTGATAGCCAAAATGCTGCACAACGCGCCCTTGAGGCGGCGATGGCGAAGGCGACCGGGGGCGGTGGGTCGTCGATGGATGCGTTGTTGCAACTGGTGTATGACGAACTGCGGGGGATGGCCCAGGCGCGGCTGCGGCATGAGGCTCCGGGGTTGACGCTGCAGACGACGGCGTTGGTGCATGAAGCTTACTTGAAGTTGTTGCCGCGGCGGGAGGGTGAGTGGGCGGGGCGCGAGCATTTTCTTGCTGCGGCGGGTGAGGCGATGCGGCGGATATTGGTTGATCACGCGCGCGGACGCAACCGGCTGAAGCGCGGTGGCGAGATGGTGCGGGTGGAACTCAACGACGATGCGTTGATGCGCGATGATGGGGAATTGATTGAACTTGATGATGCGCTGGTGCGGCTGCGCGAGATTGATGCGGTGGGAGCGCAGGTGGTCACGCTGAAGATGTTCAGCGGCATGACGGAAGCGGAGATTGCTGTTGCGACGACGACGAGCGAACGCACGGTGCGGCGGCACTGGGTTTTTGCGAGAGCGTGGTTGGCGCGTGAGCTTCGGGGTGATGTTGGGAGTGATGCTGGGGTGGAGGCATGACGCGGGCGAGTGACAAACCTTTGGGTGCGCTGACTCCCGGCCGGGCTTTGCGGGCGGCGGAGATATTAGAGCAGGCGCTGGATGCTCCGCCGTCGCAGCAGTTGGACGTGGTGCGGGCGGCGAGCGGCGGCGATGAAGCGATGGAGCGTGAAGTGCTTTCGCTGCTGGGTGCGCATGCGAACGCGGGTGCGTTTTTGCAGCCGCCTTTGCGAGGGGCGATGCTTGAGCCTGGGACGCTGCTGGGCACGTATCGCGTGATTGAGCGGATTGGTGCGGGGGGCATGGGCGAGGTGTATCGAGCGCGGGATGAGGTGCTGGGGCGCAGTGTGGCGATCAAGGTGTTGAGCGATGAGCGGGCGCGAGATGCATCGCATGTTGCGAGGTTGGAGCGAGAGGCGAGGTCGCTGGCGGCATTGAATCATCCGAATATTGCGGCGATTTATGCGGTGCAATCTGCCCGAGATGGGCATGGGCCTGCGCTGGTGCTGGAGTTGGCAACGGGGAAGACACTAGCGCAGGTGCTGGAACGCGGGCCTTTGGCGGTTGATGATGCGGTGGCGATTGCAACGCAGGTAGCGCGAGCGCTGGAGGCTGCGCATGGCGCGGGGATTGTTCACCGGGATCTCAAGCCGGCGAATGTTGCGATTGCGGATGATGGAACAGTGAAGGTGTTGGATTTTGGATTGGCGAAGAGCACGAATGAGGTTGAGATTGCCAGCGGCAGCGGCGCGGGGTTGTCGCCAGTGGTGACGCAAGTTGGCATGTTGGTGGGAACGGTTGCGTACATGAGCCCGGAACAGGCGCGGGGTAAGGCGATTGACCGGCGCGCGGATATGTGGGCGTTTGGTTGCGTGTTGTATGAGATGCTGGCGGGGAAGCGACTGCTGACTGGCGATGATGTTGGCGAGGTGTTTCGCAAGGTGGTTGCGGGTGAGGTGAACCTTGATGGGTTGCCAGCGGGAACGCCAGCGCGGGTGCGGCGAGTGATTGAGCGGTGCCTGCGAAAGGAACTTGACAAGCGGATGCGCGATGCGGGCGATGCGAGAGTGGAATTGGAAGAGCCGCTCGCGAGTGATGGTGTGCCTGAGCAAGCGAAGGCATCGAAACGGATGTGGTGGGTGGTTGCGGCGGCGGCTATTGCGGCGGCTGCCGGTGCTACGGGGATTGTCGCCAGCATGCGAGGTGAGACCAAGCGCCCCGTGCTCAATGAGCAGTACTCAGTGTTGCTGCCTGAGGGTTCGCCTTTGATTCATCATTCTGGATCACCGGTTTCTATGCGAGCGGGGACGCGTGATTTGTATTACAACACGTACGCGCCGAGCGGCGATGTGCGGGTGGCGTGTCGACGAGCAAAGGATGGACGACTTGATTTCGACGGATTTGCTATCGGCGACGCATGCGGCGCGATATCGCCCGATGGCCAGCGGCTGATATATTGGTCATCGCTGAATGGAGCAGTGACGATTGCGATCCGAGATTTGGAGTCGGGTGCGGATATCGCTCACCGCGAGGTGCTCAAGGCGTGGAATGGCATCGCGTGGGTGAATGAGTGGACGGTCGCGGTTGCGCAAAGCATGGAAGAAGAGCGGCTGGTGTTTTGGGATTTTCGCGAGGGTCGATCGTGGGTTCCGCCCAACATCGGTCGGCGAGATGTTGTGCAGCCGGCGGGCGTTGGCGATGGACGCACGGTGGTGTTTTCAATGCATGAAGCGAAGGCGGGCCAGCGAACGCGGGATGTGTTCGCGTGGCGAGAGGAATTGCCCGAGCCGGTGAAAGTGGTGAGTGATGCGCAGATGCCCAAGGTGATGGGCGGGGATGTTTTGCTTTTCTATCGTGGTGATGGTGTGCAGGCCGTGAAGTTTGATGCAAACACGCTGCGCACAGGGGGGCCTGAAGTGAATGTGCTGAGTGGACTCGCGCCGGATACGGAATTGATTACGTGCGGCATGTATGACGTGACAAGCGATGGTGACTTGCTGTACGTGCCCACGACGCAGACGTATGAAGGGGCGAAGCTGGTGTGGGTTGCTGAGAATGGGGATCAACAGGAACTTGAACAGATTGAGTCACGCATGCTTGCGCTGCGGCTGTCGTATGACGCCACGAAAATCGCGTATGTTGCGGGTGGCAAGTCGCCCACGTTGTTTGTGCATGACTTGACGCGCGGTACTAACTGGCCCGTTGCGGAAGGGTTTGTGGTCTTGCCCATTTGGACACGGGATGGTGAGTTTATCATCTACGAGTACGCACCTGACAACGGTGCGCCCCAAGAGCTGCGCAGCGTGCGATCTGACGGCAGCGCGCCGCCGCAAACGCTTGTGCAATTGCCGCCGAAGATATGGGCGCAGCCAACGGATGTAACGCCCGATGGCAAGTACATGATCGTGTCGCGGCTGGTTGGGCCGAGAGATGAGACGGATATTTTCCGCGTTGCGATTGACGGAAGTGGCGAGTGGGAGCCCATCTTCATGACGTATGCTGACCGCACGAATGCGAGGCTGTCGGCCGATGGGTCAATGATTGCGTACACGTCGAAGGAGTCGGGCGAGTGGGCGGTGTACGTGCAGCCTTATCCGAGCATGGATCGCAAAATACGCGTGTCGCCGCAGTCGGCTTTTCGATTGTCGTGGCAGCCGGATTCGAACCGATTATTCTTTCGCGGTTCGGGTGAGGTATACAGCGTGGATGCGGACGCGACGCCAACGCTGCGAGTATCGGAACCGGAGTTGCGTTTCAGTGGTTTACCCGAGTCGCGATTTGATGCGGCGCTTGGGGGTACGCGGATTGTGCAGGCCGTGCCCCTGAAAAAGTCAACGTCGCTGCATGAGGTGCGGGTATGGCTGGGAGCTGAAGCGGAGATTCGCAGTCGGCTGGATGCTGCGGCACGAGCAGCGCAGCGCTAACGCATACCATGTGATGATGCAAGGCGTATTCGATCTTTCGGCGGAGTTGGTCCCTGTTTCACAGGCGATCGCAAGCGGGCTTGCGCGAGTGGAAGAAGTATTTGATAGCCAACTCGCGAGTGATCTGCCGCCGGTGAGCAAGCTCGTCAAGCATGTGGAGAATTATCGCGGGAAGATGCTGCGACCAACGCTGGTGTTGGCGTGTGGCTTGGCGTGCAGTAACGCGAGTGGAGGCACGGCAGAAGATTTTGAGAGGCGGATTGTGCAGTCGCATGTTGTGTGCGGTGCTGTCGTTGAGATGGTGCACATGGCGACGCTGGTGCATGATGATGTGTTGGACGAGGCTGACATGCGGCGGCGCGGGAAGACGGTGAACCGGCTGCATGGTAATGAAGCGGCGGTGATTTTGGGCGATTATTTGATCGCCGGGGCGTATCACTTGTGTTCGACGCTGCCGACGAACGATGCTTCGCTTGCGGTGGGCAAGGCGAGCATGGTGACGTGTGCGGGAGAACTGCTGCAACTGCATCATCGCGATGATTACTCGCTGGATGAGGCGACGTACTTTGAGATTGTGGCGAGAAAGACGGCGGATTTGATTGCGACGAGTGCCGAGCTTGGAGCGATTTGCAGCGGTGCGGATGCTGCAACGCGGGAGGCTTTGCGAAAGTTTGGTCGGGGCGTGGGGATTGCCTTTCAGGTGCAGGATGACATTCTTGATCTGCTGGGCAGCGAGAAGACCGTTGGCAAGAGCGTGGGGAAGGATGCGGAGAAGGGGAAGATGACGCTGCCGATCATTCATCATCTTGCGGCGGCGGATGCGAGGACGCGGGCGAGGACACTTTTGCTGTTGGAGCAGGCGAGTGGCGATATGAGTCATGAGCACGGCGCTGAATTGGTGCAGGCAATTCACGCGACCGATAGCTTGGCGTTCTCGCGTGTTGCGGCGACGAAGTACATCGCGGAAGCCAAGCGCGAGTTGGCGGTGTTGCCTGAAAGTGCGGCGAAGAAGCTGCTGCTTGCGATGGCGGATGCGGTCGTGACGCGAGATTTCTGATGCGGCGCCATGAGCAGGAGTGGTGAGCGAGGATTTGCCTACGCTGTGCCCCATGCTTCGAGAAGTTCTGCATAGCAAGATACATCGTGCGACGGTGACAGCCGCGCTGCCTGAGTATGTTGGGTCGATCACCATCGATGAGGATTGGCTGCGGATGGTGGGGATGCGGGTGAGCGATAAGGTTGCGGTTGCGAACTGTCGTAATGGTGCGCGGTTTGAGACGTACGTCTTTCGAGGCGAGCCGGGGAGCAAGAAGATTGAAGTGAACGGTGCGGCGGCACATTTGGTTGAGCCGGGGGACAAGGTCATCATCATGCATTATGCGCTGATGAGCGATGATGAGTACGCGGGGCATGAACCCAAGGTGCTGGTGATGAGCGAGAAGGGCGGCGTGAAAGAGACGCTGTCGTACAAGCCGGGGCCTGCGGCGATGAAACCAGCGGCGAAGAAGAGTGGTGGCAAGCGAGCGGCTGCGACAACGCCAAAGAAGAAAGCGAAGTAGCGCATGAACGGATTGGCGTGGAAAAAGTCGCTGATTGGCATGGTGCATGTGGGTGCGCTGCCGACTTCGCCTCGCGCGAAGTTGAGCGTGCGAGAAATTGTCGCGCAGGCGGTGATGGAAACCAAGACGCTGCGAGATGCGGGGTTTGATGCGATTTTGATTGAGAACATGCATGATGTTCCGTATGTGAACGGGCCGCATGATGCGGCGACGGTTGCGGCGATGACGATGGTTGCGACGGCGGTGCGAGACGCGGCGGGCGCGATGCCAGTGGGCATTCAGATTTTGAGCCGGGGCGAGAAGGAAGCGCTGGCGGTTGCGCATGCGAGTGGGCTTGATTTTGTGCGGTGCGAGAACTTTGTTTTCGCGCATGTTGCGGATGAAGGCTTGCTTGCAGATGCGGCGGCGGGGCCTTTGCTGCGGTACAGGCGGCGGCTTGGAGCGGAACGAATTCAGATTTACGCAGACATTCAGAAGAAGCACGCGAGTCATGCGATTACGAGTGACTTGGGGCTGAGTGATCTTGCGCATGGGGCGGAGTTTTTTGGTGCCGATGGGTTGATCGTCACGGGCATGATGACGGGGCAGCCGGCGGATGTGTCGGATGTCGCGACGGCGCGGAAGGCGACGAAGCTGCCGATTCTTGTGGGTAGTGGCGTGACGCCTGATCAACTGGGGGCGTTGTTTGCGTATGCGGATGCGCTGATTGTGGGGAGCTGGATCAAGACGGGTGGGGTTTGGAGCAATGCGGTTGATGCGGGGAGGGCGCGGGAGATGGTGAGGGCGCGGGGGTAGCGATCTGCCGAGAGCTCGATTTATGTCGCGGGTTGTTTGCGTGTTGCCAGATACTTCGCGAGGCTCTCGAGCACTTCGCGTTCCATGGCCTGCGCGGTGGCGACTTCTTCGACGGTGACGACGTCGGCGCCCAGGGCCATCGCGGTGAACTTGCCGCTGAGGAAGTTGGTGCGGGCGGCGATGAAGACGTGGGGCGCGAGCTCGCGAATGGCGTGGCCTTGTTCGAGGACTTCGCGGTTGGTGACGTCGCCGTAGACGACTTTGCGACCCAGCACGGCTTGGCGTTTCACGGTCGTGACGTTGAGTTCAACGACGGTGAAACTGACGCCTTGAATCGTGAAGCGATCGGCGAGGGCGCGGCCGACTGGTCCGAAGCCGGCGATGATGACGTGTTTGGGGCGAAGCAGCGGCGTGGAGTCGCCTAGATCAACCTGATTGAGCTCGGTGACTTCGCTGGCGATTTGCGATCCGGAGTCGGTGGATGCGCCGGCGTCGAGTTCTTTCTTGATGTTGCTGACTTGCACGTCGGCGAGGGCGGCACTTTGCGTGAGGGGCGAGAGTCGCACGCGAGAGAATGCTGCGGCCCACTTGTGCGCGGGGCCAGCGAGGATGGGCGTGGCGACGAGCGTGAGAATGACGACGGCGATGGCGGTGGACATTTCTTCCGGGGCGAGGATGGCTGCACCGGCGGCGATGACGATGAGCGTGAACTCGCCGGCGTTGCCGAGATAGACGCTGCTGAGGAAAGCGGTGGGGGCGGTAGCGCCAGCGAGCCACGCGGTGATGGCGATGGTGACACTCTTGAGAATGAGCACGGAGAAGAAGCCGATGGCGATGGGGCCCAGGTTGTTGGCGATGACATCTGGCGCGACGCGCATGCCGACGGCGGTGAAGAAGACGGCCATGAGCAGGTCGCGCACGGGACCGAGTTGGCCTGAGAGTTGGAAGCGGAAGGGGGTGCCTGCGAGAAGGAAGCCTGCGATAAAGGCTCCCATTTCGGGGCTGAATTTGAGGTAGGTGGTCCAGACGGCGCTTGCGAGGGCGATGGCGGCACTTGTTACGAGCACGAGTTCTGCGGAGCCGACGCGAGCGACGGATTGGAGCAGGCGCGGCAAGAGAAAGCGGCCGCCGATGAGCAGAAGGAAAACGCCTGAAACGCTGAGCGCGCCGGAGAGGGCGAAGTTGAGCCACTCGGGGAAGCCGGTGTTGAGTGTGTTTGTGGTGTGTGGGGCGATACCTTTCCATTTCTCGAGCAGCGGCAGCATGGCGAGCATGACGACGCTGAAGAGGTCTTGCACGATGGAGACGCCCATGGTGATGCGGCCGTGGACGGCGTTGAGTTCGCGGCGCGAGAGCAAGACGCGCACGAGAATGGCGGTGGATGAAAGGCTTGCGGCCATTGCGAGCAGGATGGCACTGGGGCCGGAGAGTCCGAGCAAGGCAAGTAAACCTGCGAAGAGGAAGATGAAGGCGACGGTGCTTGCGACACCGATGGCGACGATGTGCACCATGCCTTTGCGGATGGATTCAAGGTCGAGGTGCAGGCCTATGCCGAACATGAGCAGGACGGTGGACAGAGCGGAAACTTGTTCGACGCTGGCTTCAGATTGGACGAGGCCGATTGCGTGTGGACCCACAAGTGCGCCGGCGAGCAGATAGCCTGGAATGACTTCAAGCTTGAAGCGTTTGAAGGCCCACGAAAGGATGGCGGCGCCGAGGATGAGCCAAAACAGGACCAATCCCAGGGGTTGGGAGCCGTCGGTAGTGCCATGTTGAGCGAAGGTGAGAAGAGCGGGCATGAAGGGTGAAAGTAGCCCGGCGAGTGCGCGTTAGTCGGTCTTGTCAGTCGGCGGCGGCATCGTCCAAGAGCGAAGCGATGCGTTGCTGGCGGTAAATGTCGCTGGTCCAGATGGTGCGAGAGTCAGAGATGACTTGCGAGATGACGCGGGTGATTGGTTGGTCGGGCGGGAGGTCGGAGAGTTGGTCGGCGAGGAGGCTTGGGGGTGAGTATGTGCTGCGCGACTGGACGAATTGAGGCTGTGTCATGGCGTTGGGGTCTCCCAAGACCCAGACCGTACCGGCTGGAATGGTTGCGAGTGCGACACCGGGCGCGACGGGGCGGTAGGTGCTTTCGCGGAAAACGGCCATGAGTGCGCCGCTGGCGCGGACGAGTTGGCTGCCGTTTCGTTTGGCGCCGGGGTAAAGTTCGAGGCCTTGGTTGACGCGATAAACGCGATCCCAGTTGGAGGGAGCGCGCATGTCGATGAGTTGTTTGCGGAGACTGCTGCGGAGTTGGTTTTCGTCTTCCACGCCTTGCTCGATGGGCTTGAGTTGTGCGTCTTGCTTGCCTGAGCGGGGTGAGGTATCGCCTTGCTGAGCGGACGCGCTCAGGGCGAAGGCAGCGAGGAGCAGGCAGGCTGGAGTACGCAGAGGCATGTGGAAAAAGTATCGGTGAAATCGGGCAAGCAACTGGTAGATTAGGCGTTATGTGTGGAAGGACTCGCACGCGATGCGGCGGGCGGTGTCGTGTGATGCGTTGATCGTCCAAAATTGTGACGGATTTGCGCGTCTCGGGCATCTGGAATCGGTGTGTTGTGTCAGGTATTCGGTACACTGACAGACGCCTGTCTTGCGGTAACGAATCGCAGGCGGGCGGGTATACGGAGTGAGGCCAGTTCGCGTGGGTGTTTCGCTGGTGCGAAACTTCGTGCGGAGGTCGGGTTGGTGTCCCTTTTGTGGAGTAAGTCTGTCATGTTCAAGACACGCGTGCAGGTTCGGTCATTCTCGCGTTGGATGGGTCGCAGTTTGTCGGGTGCGACGCTGGCGCTGGCGGTTGCAGTGGGAACACTGGTGACGATGCCGGAAGCGGCGAGCGCTCAGGGCATGCGGATGATGACGGGCGGGATGGATTTGTCGGCAACGCGCATGACGACGCGCAGCCTTGAGGATTACTCGAAGCTGCTCAGCTTGGATGAGACGCAAAAGGAAGCGGCGACCGCGCTGCTGGATGGATACATGTCGGCGCACAAGACGGTGACCGAAGAACTCGAAGGCAAGTTTGAAGAGATGCAGCAGAAGGCGATGGAATCGCGCGACTGGCAGAAGATGGGCAACGAATCTTCGAAGCTCATGGTTGAGTATCAAGACAAGACCCGCAAGCTGGAAGAAGACATGCTCGCGAACCTGAAGGGTTTGCTGACGCCTGAGCAGACTGAGAAGTGGAGCCTCGTCGAGCGTTCACGCCGGCGTGAGAAGAATCTGCGGTATGGTTTTTTCAGCGGAGCGGCGGTGGACTTGGTGCGGGTTATCAATCGCAACAAGCTGAACGCAGGTAGTGAAGAAGCCAAGCAGCTCATCGAGCAGTACGAAACGGACATGGACCGCAAGCTGGTTGAGTTTGAGAAGATGACGCGCGAACAAGAAGAAGAGATGCGCAAGCAGGCGGAAGCTGGCCAGGTGGACATGATGAGCCGGATGAACACGATTGATAAGTTCAGCGCGCCCAGCAAGGACCTTCGCGATTTGAACAAGGATTTTGTGCGTCGGCTGGGCTTGGCTATGAGCGAGGAAGATCGTGCGAAGCTGGAGAATGAGTTTGCGAAGCGTGCGCATCCGCGGATTTATCGCGAGTCGCACCCGCAGCAGCAGTTCGCCGCGGCACTTGGATTCAGTGACCTTGATGAGACGCAGAAGACGACGATTACGGATCTGAAGGCTCAGTACGATCGCGATGTGAAGGCATCAAACACGGCGTGGGCCAAGGCAACGGAGAACGCTGAAGATGTTGCGGGCGGCATGGTGAGCCTGATGATGGCGCAGTGGATGCCCAGCGACAAGGAAGGCGTGAAGGCTGCTCAGGATGAAGTGAAGAAGGCTCGTGATGCACGCCGGGCTGTTGATGAGAGCTTCAAGACGCGGCTGGAGCAAGCTCTGAAGCTTGAGCAGCGCAACCGGCTGCCGGCCCGCAAGGCCAGCAACGACAATCCGTGGGAAATGTGGTCGCAGCCGGAAGATGATGAGTGATTCGTACGCAGTGGCAACAGTCCGCGAATGATGTGACGCATGACACAAGCATCGACGAATAGATTTACAGTCAACACAGCCGCGCCGAACACTTCGGCGCGGCTGGCTGCTTCTCGTTTGCTCGAGCAGGCTCCGGAGATTGACATGGCAATTGCCGGTCAGTTGCCAGCGGAGCATGCGATTCGTCGGCGCGTCGTGCCGTACGGAATGAATGGTCGGCGCGTGCTCGTGGCGATGGCGGACGCGACGGATATCGCGGCGGCGGATGAAGTCAGCGTTGCGATGGGCAAGCCAGTGGCACGCGTGGGCACGACGCCTCAGGTATTTGCGGACATGATGCGATCTGCGTATGGCACCACCGCTGCACAGATGGGTGAGCGGCTTGGTGGCGGCGGCGAGAGCGATGATCTTGTCAGCAATCTCGAAGCAATTGAGGCGGATGATCTGCACCGGATGGCAGAGCAGCCGTCGCTGATCAACTTGGTGAACTTGCTGATTCTTGAGGCGATTCGCGCGCGTGCGAGCGATGTGCACGTGGAGCCGTTTGAGAAAAAGCTGAGCGTGAAGTATCGAGTCGACGGGATGTTGGTGGAGCAGCCCAGCCCGCCCAAGCAGTTGCAGCCGGCGATCACGAGCCGTATCAAGATCATGTCGGGCATGAATATCGCAGAGCGATATGCGCCGCAGGATGGGCACATTTCGCTGCGGTTTGAAGGCCGCAAGATCGATATTCGCGTGAGCACCGTGCCGACGCTGTATGGCGAAAGCGTGGTGATGCGTATTTTGGACAAGGAAGCGGTGACGCTCGACCTTGAAACGCTCGGGATGCGAGCGAGTGATCGCGACGGGATGCAGAAGCTGATTGACTTGCCGCACGGCATGGTGCTGGTGACGGGACCGACTGGTAGCGGCAAGACGACGACGCTGTACGCGGCGCTGACGAAGCTGTACGACCCGAGCTTGAAGATCATCACGATTGAAGACCCGGTGGAGTATGAACTCGCGGGGATTAACCAGATTCCGGTGAATCCCAAGCGAGGGCTGAGCTTTGCGGATGGGCTGCGCAGCATTTTGCGGCAAGACCCGGACGTCATCATGGTGGGTGAAATTCGTGATGCTGAGACGGCGGAGATTTCGGTGCGGGCTGCGCTTACGGGGCACTTGCTGTTCAGTACGTTGCACACCAACAACGCCATCAGTGCGGCGAGCCGATTGCTTGATATGGGCATTGAGCCGTTCTTGCTGAGCAGCGTGCTTGAAGGTGTGCTGGCGCAGCGGCTGGGGCGGCGTGTTTGCAAGTATTGCAAAGCGCAGGTGCCGGTTGCGGAGGAAGTAACGCATCGGTTGACGCCCAAGGAACGGGCGATGTTTGCGGGCAACATGTGTGTGCGAGGACGCGGATGTGACAAGTGCGGCAATCAGGGCATGCGTGGGCGATTGGGCTTTTATGAGTTGGTGCTCATGACGCCTTCGCTGCGGCAGTCCATTGCGCGGCGAGAGAACGCGATGGAGATGGCCAAGCACACGCTGCCAAGCTTTGTGACGATGCGGCGAGATGGGATTATCAAGGCGGCTGAGGGCATTACGACGATCGAAGAAGTTTTGCGTGCAACGCAAGATGCGGACGAGGGTGTGAACGCAGAGTAACTCGACGTGTTCGGACAAGGTGCACGGGTTCTTGGCCCGTTCTACTGGAAAGCAAAGTATTCATGCCACGATTTGCGTACAGATCAGCGGGAGGCGGCGGTGGAGGCGTGATCGAAGCGCCCGACCGTTCGAGTGCGCTGCGCGAAGTGATGCGGCGGGGCGAAGTGCCGGCGAGCATGGAAGAAGTCGCGGGCGCAAGTCGCAACGGGTCTGCTCAACTGGAACACAGCGGCGGCGGTCATGCGAGTGGCGCGGCGAGCGGCTCTACGAATGAGGGTTCGCGCGGGATTGAGTTTGGCAGCATCATGAGTCTGCCTGAACTCGCGTACTTCATGCGAGAACTGGCGACGGCGCTGCGGGCGGGGCTGCCGCTTATTCAGGCGCTGAAGACGATTGCTAAGCAAGGTCGCAAGCAGCGGCAGAAGGCGATGCTGTCGAGCATTATCGATCAGGTTGAACATGGCAAGAGTTTGTCGGACGCGTTTGCGACGCAAGGGCCGCCGTTTACGGAATTGGTGATCAATCTGACGCGGGCTGGTGAAGCGAGCGGCAAGTTGGGTGAAGTGCTGGCGCACTCGGCGGACTTGCTTGATAAGGATGTGAAGCTGCGGCGCAGCTTGATGGCGGCAACGCTGTATCCGGCGATTATCGCGGTGCTGGTGATTGGCGCCGTGATTGTTGTAACGACGTTTATCGTCCCAAGCATCTTGAAGCAAGTGGCGGCGCAGGCAGCGACGTTGCCCTGGCCCACGCGCGTCTTGCAGGAGAGTGCGTCGTTCTTTGCAAGTTGGTGGTGGTTGGTGCTACTGATTCTCGCGGCTGTGTTCATTTCATTTCAGAAGTACTACGCGACGGCGGCGGGGCGGCTGAGCGTGGACACGTTCTTGCTCAAGACGCCGCTGGTGGGAACGCTGATGCGTGAAGTGGCGGTCGCGCGATTTACGCGAACGCTGGCGACGCTGACGAGTTCGGGCATTCCGGTTGTGACGGGGCTGCGCATTACCAAAGGTGTGCTGGGCAACCGCGCGATGGAGCAGGTGATTGAGACGGTGATCGAGCAAGTGTCGGCTGGTCGCACGATTGCGCAGCCTATGGAAGAAAGTGGTTACTTTCCGCCCATGTTGGTACAGATTGTGAACATGGGGGAGCGATCGGGCCGGCTTGAGGAACTGCTGGGGCAGGCGGCTCATGCTTTTGAAGAGAAGACGGAGCAAGCGGTCAAGCTGTTTACGGCTGCGCTGCCGCCGATTTTGATTATGTTCTTGGCTGGGTTGGTCGGGTTCATTGTGTTGGCGATTTTGATGGCGCTGCTGAGCATGCAAGATGCGGCGATGCGCGGTTGACGCGGGACTCGATCTGTTGACTGGTTTGAAGAAAGGAATGTGTTGTGAAGAACGCTCGTGCAATCTCTCGTGTGACTTCCGCTGGCGGACGCCGAGGCTTTACGGTGATGGAAGTGATCGTGGTCGTGGTGATCATCGGCGTGCTGGCTGCGATCATCGCGCCGCGGCTGCTGGGGCGCGTGGGGCAGAGCCGATCGGCAGTTGCGCAGAGCAACGCATCGAGCCTCGCGACGGCGATGAAGAGCTACATGTTTGATTGCGGCGCGCCGGAAGGCGGCGCGACGGTGAACATTCTGTGGGAGCGTCCCGGCAATGTTGAGGAGGGCAAGTGGAAGGGGCCGTATGTTGAGAACGTGGATGCGCTCAAAGACCCTTGGGGACGCGAGTTTCAGTTGCGGATTCCGCCTGAATTCAACGCGGATTTTGATATCGTGAGCCTTGGCGCAGATGGCCAGCCCGGCGGCGAGGGCGAGAACGCAGACGTTGTGAACGGAAAGCGAAGCCAGTAAGTGAAGCAGTGTCGAGCGAGCATGATTGGTGAACGCCGGGTGATGCGTTGGGCATCGGGCGGGGCGGCTCGCGCATTTACGATTGTTGAAGTGCTTGTTGTGGTTGTTTTGCTTGCGGCGGTTGCTGGGCTGGTTGCGCCACGGCTAACGAACAACGCTGCTCGTCGCGTGACGGCTGCAGCAGAGAGCACGGCGGAGGCATTGAGCGCGCTTGCGAGGCGAGACGCGATGTTGAGCCAGCCGCTTGCGCTGACGTATGACCAGGCGAGCAACATGCTGCGGTCGACGGTGTTGCAGCGAGACCTGCAACGCAACACGGTGGCGTGGAAGAGTGACGCGTTGCTGCCTGAGGCAGATTTGGGTGACGCGAAGTTGCTGGCAGTCACGGCTGATGGTGCGGAACTGGGCGTGAGTGAACTTCGCATTGAGTTTGATCAGTTTCAGCCCAGGCCATCGCTGCGGATTGTGTTGACTGACGCCAAGGGCGGCAATCCTGTGAGTATTGACATGCCGGCGAGCAGTTTGCAGGCGACTGTCGTGAGCGGTGATATTCGCCAGCAACCTGGCGCGACGCGGGCGATTGATCTGGATGATGAAGGAAAGGAGCGGCAAGCGTGGTGAGACGCTCGCTCCAACGCAAGGTGTCGCGTCCCAGCTTTGTGCTGGCGGATGCGATTGTCGCCACGGTGATGCTGGGTGCGTCGCTGTCGGTCATCGTTGGATTGGTCGGGCGTGCACTGAGCGTGCAGCGGCAGGGCGAGCGATTTGAGACCGTCGCGATGCTGCTTGATGAGCAGTTGCAGATGGTGCTGGCTCGCGGGCCTGATGATTACTTGCAGCGATTCCCTGCAACGGGAAAGTGTGATGCGCCGTTTGCGGATTACGAGTATCAACTTGCGATTACGAGCAATGGCAGCGCGGACGCGTACAGCGTGAAGGCCACGATTTCGTGGCGCGATAGCGGGCGATTGCAGAGCGAGAGCGTTGAAACGCGCATCGCGCCGCGGCGGGGTGATGAGCCTGATCCGGATCGCAAGCCCGACGAAAGCGTGGTGCGGCAATGACGCGTCACGCGAATAGGCGAGGATTTACGGCGGCTGAGTTGGTCGTCGGCATCGTGATCATCGCGATGATCGCAGTGAGCACCACGACGGTGATGAGCCGATTAGTGGCTTCGCGCGAAGCGGTGGCGAGCAATCGGCAGGCGTTTGCGCGGGCGAGTGATGCGGCGGGACGCATCGCGCTGGACATTTCAAACGCGGTGCGCGATGCGGAGCAGCAGCAGTGCAAGGTGCAGGTGATTGACAGCGGCACGAGTGGCCCACCGCGTGATGGCGTGCTGGTGTTGATGCGGTCGCTGCGCGGCGTGCGAGTTGCGGCAACGCGAGGCAGTGCTTCGGAGGGTGATGAGTTTGAGGCACAATTTCGGTTGCAGCAGGGTGACGGGGGCATGATGGATTTGTGGCGGCGTGTGGACCCGGCACTTGACGAAACGCTTGACGGCGGCGGCGTTGCGAGCCCGGTGGTTGCGGGATTGACGTCGCTTTCTGTCGAGGCTTTTGACGGCAATAAATGGTTTGCGGCTTGGGATAGTGACAATGATGGTTTGCCGCACGCGGTGCGGATTGTGGTGACGGCCCGCAGCGACAACGCGCGGACTGAGGCGACGGTGCGGCGCGTTGTGGCGATTGATCGCGTGCCTTTGGCGCCTGAGGATGAAGAAGATTCAGCCAATGGCGACAGCAATTCTGGCGACAGTTCGCAGCCGCAAACGCCTAGTGATGGAGCAAGCGGCGGAACGCCTAGTGGTGGCAGCGGGGGCGGAAGCGGCACGGGCGGTACTAGCGGTGGCACCACCGGTGGTGGAACGGCGGGCGGCTCTGGTGGCGGCACAACGGGTGGCAGCGGCGGCACGCGCGGCGGCGGAGGTGGCGGATGAACGCGACACTTCTGCGAGGACGACGCGGCTTCGCGACGCTCATGGTGTTCTTGGTTATCATTTTCGGCGCGATGGTTGTCAGCATGGTGCAGAGTGCGAGCTACGCGCAAGCGGCAGCGGGACGCGAAGCGTTGGCTCGCGTGCGGGCGCATTGGGCGGCGCGTGCTGGAATCGAGGCGGCGATTGCTCGACTTGAAGCAGTGCGTGAAGATGATGACGACAGCGATGCGTATCGCACGCTGAATGAAATGACGCAAGTGGCCGACGGCGAATTGGCCGGCGCGAGCTGGTCGGTGCGAACGACAGATGATGGTCGTGAAGTTGCCGGTCCGAGCGATGCGGCGAGCAGGATCAATATCAATCTGGCGACAGCCGACCAACTGCGGAGCGTTGAACCTTTCATGGCGGATGACGTGATCGACGCGATTCAGGATTGGCGCGATGGTGATGATGATGCGCTGCCTCAGGGTGCTGAGAGTGGGTATTACGGCGGTTTGCAGTATCCGGCGGGGCCTCGCAATGGCAGCTTCCGCACGCTTGCGGAGTTGGAACTGATTGCTGGCGTCGATGCCGACGACGTGCGCGGCGAGGATTGGAATCTCAACGGGCTGCTTGATCCCAACGAAGATGACGGCGATGAGAGTTTCCCGCCCGACAACGCGGATGGTCGGCTTGATCGCGGGTGGTCGGGCATCTTCTCGACGATGAGCGTTGAAGACAGCAAGGGACGCAGCGGCGAGCCCAAGCTTGATATCACGGCGGCGGAAGAGGGCGAGATTCAGCAGCGATTCAAGGTGAGTGCTGATCAGGCGAAGGCGATTCGCGATTACATGCAGAGCGGTCAGAGCGGCGGGATTCCGGATTTCATTCGCAATAACTTGAGTGATCTGGCGCGGCTGACGGTGCAACGCCGAGGTGGGACGCGGCAGGAAATTCAGCAAGCGGGCCGCACGCAGAATTTGTCGCGAGAGCAGCTTGGGGCATTGATTGATGAAGGCACGACGATTCCGGCGGAAGTGTTGCAATTTGTGCCCAGTCGATTGAACGTGAACACGGCGAATGTGAAAACGCTGGAGTATTTGCCTGAGATTGAGCCCGAGGTTGCGGATTCGATCATTGCAGAACGCTCGAGCAAGCCGCAGGGGTTTGCGAGTGTTGCGGAATTGCTGGATGTGCCTGGGATGACGAGGCAGTCACTGTCGATTGTCGCGCAGTTGTTATGTACGCGGAGTAATGTGTACGTCGTGACTTGCAAAGGTGTGGACGAACGGACGGGATTGGAAGTGGAGATGATCGCGACACTGGACGCAAGTTCGTTGCCGGCGGTCATTCGTGAAATTCGTGTGCGGTAAGCGGTTTGAGGATTCGTATGAGCAATCGCGGTAGCAATTCTCGCAAGCAGCGGCCTGATGTGGTCATCGGCATTCATCAGACTGGTGATGATTTGCAGATGGTTGTGGTGCGGGCACCGTCGGCGGGGCAACAGCCGCGCATTGTGCTTGCCAAGAGCGCGAGTCGCTCGATGATCAGTCAGGAACTGGGAACGTTCAAGGGGGCGATGGTGGTGCGGGTTGCGCCTCTTGCACAGACTATCGCGAGGATGAGCGTCGTTCCGATCGCGGGCGAAGCGGAGATGTCGGCGGCGGTGAACTTGATGGCGGAAGCCGAGTTTCCGGCGAGTATTCCGCCGCATCGAATCGCGGCGGCGGTGCTGCCCAAGGTGAGCGGTGAGGCGCAGACGCGAGCCGCGCTCTTTACGGCGTGGCTGGGGCGAGAGGCAATGCCGGTGATTCGCGAAGGTGTGGATGAGCAATGGACGACGGTGCTGGGTGCGCTGGCGGCACTGCGGGGCGACAAGAAGGGTTCGATTATTCATGCCGACCGGAGCAGTAGTGCGGTGGCGGTGTTGCTGAATGAAGACAGTGTGCAAGCGGCGCGCGTGGTTGTGGATGATGTGAGCGATGAGATTCCGTGGGAACGAGTTTCAGCGGCGGCGGTGCAAGATTTGATGGCGACGAGCGGCCAGGAGTGTGATGAGGCGACTGCGGATGCGATTGTCAATGAGGGACGATGGACTTCGCACACGGACTGGTTGACGGGACGTGTGACGGGCACGTTGATTGATGCCGCGTGGCTTGAGAAGTACGGGTTGCCTTTGGGTGCGGCGCTGATGGTGCTGGATGAGGGGTTGAAGCTGTCGGCACTTTGCGATATGTCGGGCGAAGCTCCGAAGATCAAGAAGCCAGCGATTGTGGCGATTGGTGAGTGGCTCAGTCAAGGAGCGCGGCCCATCGTTGTCGGGGCGGCGGCGATTGCGCTACTGGTGGGTGTGCCGTTTGGGTTGTCGTACGCGAGGTACGCGGCGCTGCAGACGCGCAAGGTTGGGCTTGCGGATATCAATAGCAAGTCTGGCGACATCAAGCTCCGTGCGGCGATGTATCGGCAACTGCAAACTGCTCGCGCGCCGATGACGAAGTTGCTGAGTGACATCGCAGGTGCCGCGCCGGTGGGTGTTGAGATTGTGGAGACGCGTTTGAGCGTTGATCAAGACATCGCGATTCGCGGCAAGGCGACCAACACCGAGGTGCACGGTCAGTTCATGAAGAACTTGAACGCCACCAAGCTGTTTGCCGGTAGCATCAAACCGACACGCACCGAGAGCAAAGACGGCGTGACGGAGTTTGAGTTGTCAGCGAAGCTGGATAATCCGCACTTGCCGGTGAAGGCGTCGGGTGATTTTGTGAAGTCGCCGCTGGCGGCGCAGTTGTGGGGCGAAGGCGCGACGAACACGACGATGCCGGTTGGAGCGGTGCGGCAAGTGACGGCGAGCGGGAAGCCAGTGGTTGGGAACAACGCCAAGCCTGCAGGTGCAGCGGCGGCGGTGGCGACTGATCGGCGGCCCAGCCCGAGCGCGAGTAGCAGTGAGGCTCCGCCTGAGTTGACTGATGCGGATATCGCGAAGATGACGCGAAGCGAAGCGATGAAGGCGTGGAGTGCGCGGGCGGGTTGGGTGACGGCAAACGGCAAGGCCGACCCGGGCGTGAAGGACCGCGTGACTGCGGAGCGAGACAAACTGCGAGAGCGAATGACGGCGGCGGGCAAAGAAGAGCAAGGGGGTACGAAGTGAGTCAAGCGGCATCTATGAATAGTGGTAGTGGCGGGCGGATGAGTTCGCCGATCGGTGATGGCATTGTGCAGAAGCCTTCGATATTCAGTCAAATGCCTCGCGTCGTGCGGTGGGCAATTGTGTTTGGCTTGTTTGTCGCGGCGTACTTCTTTGCGATTGAGCCGGCGATTGATCGCATGAATAAGTGGAATGCGCAAAGCGATGCGTTGACCTCCGCGCTCAAGAATTACGGCACGCAGGAGGCGGAACTTCGCGCAGCTTCGGAAGCGACGCGGCTCGGGCAGCGGCAGTTTGGCGAGGTTGCACTGCCGGGTGATGCACGCGAGCGAGCGGATCAGTTTCGCGATGCGATCAACAAAATTTTGGATGCTCGTGGCGTGGATCAGCGCACGATCAGTTCTAGTAATACTTCCTTGACACAGGGGCCGCTCGTGGATCACGTGAAGGGAGTGTCGAGGGTTGAGATTCAGATTGCGGAACTAGCGTTTGTTTCGACCCCCGAAACAATCGCGGCAGTGCTCGCGGACTTGGAACGTGAGAAGTACGTGACCAGCATCCGGCGAGTGCTCATTCAGCAAGGTGTAGGTAAAGAGAAGGTTGATCGATTGCTGCGCGTCTCGATGAAACTGGAAACGTGGACGATGAGCAAGGTGGAGAAGGCAAAGTCATGACACCAGCATCGATAACGAACCAGCATCCGGTTATGCAAGCGTGGCGACGAACTTCGCTTGCAGGCAAGGTGGCGGCTGCGCTGGCGATTGGCGTGGTGTTTGTTGCGGCCAAGCCCGTATACAAAACGTTTGAAGCGTTGTTTTTGCCAACGCCCGGCGAATTCGTGGCGGAAAGCGATAACAAAAAGTACACCGAGCAGTATGCGGCTGGCTTTGATGGCTATGTCAAGCAGCTTGATGGTCGCAGCTTGTGGTGGACGCCCAGCAAGCCAGGCACGGATGCGACGGTTGTGGTTGAGGAAGAGCAGCCAGCCGAAGGCGAGGCGGCGCCACCAGCGAAGTACGACGGGCCGGCAATTGCGGCGATCGTGCTCGACAGCGTTTGGTTTGCTGATGGCAGCAAACTTTCGATGGCGGATGATGAGAAAGGCGGCATCAAGGTGGTTTCGACCAATGCGCCTTGGGATGCTGTGATTCGCTATCGCGGGAAAGAGTTCACGGTGCCGTTCTTTGAGCGGGATCGGGTGATCTTCAAGGACACAAACAAGTCGTCGGCGCAGTCGCCGGCAAGTAGTTCGGCAGTTTCAGATAGTTCGACCAAGGCAACTTCAGTTTCGACTCCTTCAAATGCGGGAACTAAGGAATGACCACGATGCGACGAACGGCCCACGGCTTTGTAACAGCTTTTGTTCTTGCAGCGTGCGCCGGCACGCTCGCGCCGGCGATCGCGCAGGATGAAAAGCCCGAAAAGCAGGCAAAACCCGCTGGCGAACCGGCGAAACAAGCCAACGGGCGTCGCGTCGTGGAAGGTCCGCCGACGACGCTGGGTTTCAAGAATGTCTCGATCGAGGAGATCATTCCGTTCATCGTGCAAGTCACTGGCAAGGTTGTGATGCCGCAGCAAACGGTGCTGACCAAGAAGGTGACGGTCTTGAATGATCGTCCAATTCCACGTGAGGAAGCGCTGGACTTGGTTGTGTTGGCGTTGCAGCAGAACGGCATCGCGGTTGTAGAGACGGACAAGACGATCACGCTGCGGGATATCGGCGAGATTACTCGGCAAGATGTGCCGGTGCTGGGGCCTGATGTCAGCACACTTGATCGCGGTGATCTTGGTGTGTTTGTTGAAAAGGTGTACGCACTGCGTCACAACACCGCAAAGAAGATGGGCGATGTTGTGAAAGTTGGCTTGCCGGAATTCGCGAAAATCACCATTGACGAAGAGAGCAATCAGATCACGGTCATGGGCAACGTTGCGTTGCTGCAACGCATCGAGCGGCTCATTGCGTCGCTTGACAGGCCGGCGGCGGGAGCGCTGCAGACGGAGACGTTCCGGCTGCGATACGCCGATGCGACGAGCATTCGCAATCAGATCAACGATTTGTTCGGCGAAGCCAGCGGTGCGGCTCGCGGCAATAACAATAACGAAAATCGGCAAGCCTGGCGATTTGGCGGCGGCGGCGGTGGCGAACAGGCCAGTGCCGCGACCGTCGGGGAGATTCGTGTCAGCGCAAGTACGCAGCAGAACAGCGTGACGGTGGTGGCTGATCCGGCGGTGCTTGCGCAGATTCGTTCGCAGATTGAGGATGAGTGGGACAAGCCGCTTTCGGAAGAAGCGGTGACGCCGCGAATCTACGACCTTAAGCACAGCGACCCGGTGAAGGTCGCGCAGTTGCTCACGGGCTTGTTTGGCGGATCGAGCGGCACCACGTCAACGGCGACTGGCGGCGGCAACCAGAATCAAGGCCAGAATCGGCAAGATCAAGGGGCGCCAGCGTCGTCGCAAGGTGCGGGACGACTGGCTGGGCAGTTTACATTTCAAGCGATTCCTGATGCGGGCCGGTTGGTGGTTGTTGCGAAGAGTCCTGACAATCTTGCGGTGATTGACAACATCATCCAGGGGATTGATCAGCCGCAGTCGGTCGGATTGCCCGAGGTGATTGAACTCAAGCACGCAAGTGCGGAAGATCTGGCGGAGCAGGTGAACGCACTTCTCGCTCAAGATGGCACGCTCGCGCAGATTCGTCGGGCGGAAGAAGGTTTGAGCAGTGGCGACAGTGCGGGCGCGAGTCCGTTTGCTTCCGACGCGACGACAACCGGCGCGGCGGACGAAGCGGCTTCGCGTGAGAATCTGAGCTTCTGGTGGCAGCGTTCGCGCACGCCGACTGATCGGCGCAATGCGAGCAACTTGATTGGTCAGCTTCGTATCGTGCCTGTGTGGCGGCAGAATGCGCTTATGGTGGTGTCGCCGCCGGAGTATCGCGAGTCGATTTTGGATTTGATTGCGAAGCTGGACAAGCCTGGTCGGCAGGTGCTGATTTCGGCGATTGTTGCGGAAGTTTCTCGCGAGGATGCGACGAGTTTGGGTTTGCGGTGGAGCAATCAGCAGATCACGACAACCAATCCCGACAACAGCGTGGGTGTGCGGCTTGGCGCGAGCGGTAGCGAAGAGACGTTTGCGAACAGCCTGTTTGATACGTCGGTGTTGAGCGCGAGTGCAGACTTGAACCTGCTCTTGCAAGCTCTGAACGAGAAGAGCAACGTCAGCATTTTGAGCGAGCCCAAGGTCTTTACAAGCGACAATCAGGAAGCAGAGTTCTTCGACGGGCAGGACATTCCGTTCGTGACCGATTCGCAGACCAACGCGCAGGGCAACCTTGTTCAGAGCTTTGATTACCGCGCGGTGGGCATCCAGCTTCGTGCAAGGCCTCGCATCACGGTGAACGGCGACGTTGATCTGCGCGTGAATCTGGAATTGTCGAGCATTGTGCCGGGTGAAACGTTGTTTGGCGGGTTCGTGGTTGATCGCCGTGAGACCACAACGCACACGATCATTCAGAACAAGCAGACGATTGTGATCTCGGGCATCGTGCGCGAAGAGTCGACCAACATTATTCGCAAGATTCCGCTGCTGGGGGATATTCCGTTGCTGGGCGAGTTGTTTAAGAGCCGTGATGTGACCAAGCGCAACACCGAGTTGCTGGTTTTCATCACGCCCATCGTCGTCAACAACACATCAGACAATGTGCCCATGAACGCGCCGTTCATCGAGCGGCTTGAGTCGATTCGTGACGACGTGCATGATCAGATGGGCAAGGAAAAGAAGCACAAAGAAGGCAAGTCGGAGGAGCCGGTGCTTGTTCCCATCGAAGGTGGAACCGAAACTCCGGCACCCGTTGAGCCCACGAAGCCAGAGTGAGCAACATGCAAACACGTGTCATCACTGGATTGCTTCTGATTGCTTGCTTGCTTGCAGTGCCAGCTTGCGTCACGGTTACTGAAGGCGGCCGGGGTATTCCGCTACCGAAGAATGGTGAGCGAGCGAAGAAAGCTGAGGCGAAATCAGCCTCGAAGTCAACGACGACGAAAGGCCGTGAGCCGGAGCGAACGGTGCCGCCTGAGCAGTTGCCGATTCTGCCTGATGGGCAAATTGCAGATCGTGCTGCTGGGGCCACGTTGACAAGCCGCGTGCAGGTCGCAGTGGTGCCGCTGGGCGTGGTGGAGTATGACGGGCAGACGTTGCCTCTGATTTCTCCAGATGGCCGATTTATTGCGGTGCAGCAGGGCATGGCCCCGGCGTGGGAAACGGTGCTGGCACAAGACAGTGCGCCGCTTGCGAAGCAGACCCGTGTAGCGATTTATCAGTTCACGCCGCAGGGCCTGCAGCTGGTTGAGCCTGTCGAAGTGCTGCCGGATGGATTGCTGCTGGGTCGCGATGCAACCAATGAGCATTTCCTGGTTGAGCAGCAGCGGGCAGACGGTGCGCGCTGGATTGCAACGATCGACTGGGCGAGCGGGGCGGCACGTTGGATCGCACAAGGCAGAGATATCAATGCGCATGGCGTGTTTGTGCCGCTGGCAGACGGCGAAGCGATTGCATACACCCGTCGGCGGCTGGGAACAGATGATGCGAATCTGGTGCTTCGCTCGCGGAATGGCGATGAATCAACCGCATCACCAAGTAGTGGCACGTTCGCATTTCCCATGCCTTCGACATCGCGTGATGTGATCTTCGCGACGCAGGTGAGCTTTGACGGCGTGAGTCTCGTTACATTCGCGGCGTCTCGCGCGGGTAGCGTGAAGTTGACGGGCCCGCTTTCGTCGCGGCGGGTGACTGACTCGAAGGAACTGTTCACGGCTTACCAGATGTTCGCGCCGTTGCAACCGAGCGTGACCGTTGGCCAAGCAACCGACGAGCCAACGGGGCTGTTCATTCATCCATCGCGAGGCCGAGCCGCGTTGTTTTCTCCCAAGCCGAACACGATGGCAAACTTGCCATCACAGACCATCGCGGCTGCGCGATATGACGATGCAAGTAATCGTGGTTATTTTGCGACTTCGCCGCAAGGCTTGATCTTCGTGCCCGATGCGACGCTCGGGAGCGACGATCAGTACGCGAGGGTTTTCGCGGGGCCCTACGTGGCTCGCTGCGTGCAGTGGGAATCGCAGCCCACGCTGGTGTTGTTTGGCCCGGATAAACGCAATTCCAAGCGGCTGGAATTGCTGCGAATGCGCGTGAAGTAAAAGCAGCGACACGGCGACTGAATTCCTATGATTCTTTGTCGATGGCTGTCGCTGAGCAAACGCTACAACTCCTTCAACAGCTTTCGCCGCGTGTGCAGCAAGTCATGCTGGTAGATCGCCAGCGGCTGTGGCGACGCCTGCAGCAATTGCGTGAACTTGCGAATGGACGCAGCGGACGAACGGTTGATCCCGAGCGATTTGTGTATGACGTGATGGAACTGCAAGACGAACTGGTGAAGGCGGAGTTGCGCCTTGCGGATCGTTTCTCGTTTGTTCCAAAGATCGTGTATCCCGACGATTTGCCTGTCTCGCAGCGACGGGAAGAGATCAAGAAGGCGATTCAAGAGCAGCAAGTTGTGGTGCTGTGCGGCGAGACCGGCAGCGGCAAGACCACGCAATTGCCGAAGATTTGTTTGGAGTTGGGGCGAGGCGTTCGCGGGTTGATCGGACACACGCAGCCGCGGCGGATTGCGGCACGCAGCGTGGCCAAACGCATCAGCGATGAACTGGGTTCGCGGCTGGGCGAACTGGTGGGTTTCAAAGTGCGATTTGGCGATGAGACGAGTCCGCGCAACTTGATCAAGTTGATGACCGATGGAATTCTGCTTGCCGAGACGCAGACGGATCGCTTTCTGAACCAGTACGACACGTTGATCATCGATGAAGCGCACGAGCGAAGTTTGAATATTGACTTCATGCTCGGATACTTGAAAACGCTGCTGCCCAAGCGGCCTGATCTCAAGGTAATTGTGACGAGCGCGACGATTGACCCTGAACGTTTTGCACGTCACTTCAGTACGCGCGACGCGAGCGGCACGCTGCAAGAGTGCCCGATCATTTCTGTCTCGGGTCGTACCTATCCCGTCGAAACGCGATACAGGCCGCCAGTCAGTGATGATCTGGATGAACGCGATGAGGAGTTTCAGCATCACATTGTGCAAGCAGTGGACGAGTTGTGTACCGAGGGTGCGGGCGATATTCTGATATTCCTTTCGGGAGAGCGGGAAATTCGCGAGACGGCCGAGACACTTGAGAATCATCGCGATCCATCAGGCGGGCGAACGCACGTGCTGCCTCTCTATGCGAAGCTGACGGCAGAAGAGCAATCAAAAGTCTTTGAGCCGCACGACGGACGACGCATCGTGCTCGCGACGAACGTGGCCGAGACAAGTTTGACGGTGCCGGGCATTCGCTATGTGATTGATCCGGGATATGCACGCATCAATCGGTACAGCCCCAAGACGAAAGTGCAGCGGCTGGAGATTGAATCGATCAGTCGCGCGAGTGCTGATCAGCGGAAAGGTCGCTGCGGACGACTCGGCCCAGGCATTTGCATTCGATTGTACAGCGAAAAGGACTTTGCCGATCGAACGGCGTTTACTGACCCGGAAATCGCTCGCGACAATCTTGCAAGCGTGATTTTGCAGATGGCGGCGTTGCACTTGGGCAAGGTTGAAGACTTTCCGTTTGTTGAAGCACCCGACTCGCGAGCCGTGAAAGATGGCTACGAAACGCTGCAGGAATTGGGTGCAATTGATGATCGCTACCAACTCACGCCGATTGGCCGCGATTTGGCGAAGTTGCCTATCGACCCGCGTATTGGGCGCATGATTCTGGCTGCTGGACGCGAAGGCGCGCTGGCGGAAGTGCTGGTCATCGCGTCGGCACTCGCAATTCAAGATCCGCGCGAACGGCCAATGGCGCTTGCGGATAAGGCCGATGAAGCGCACGAGCAATTTGACGATGCCGCTGGCGACTTCATCAGCTATCTCAACTTGTGGCACGCGTGGCGGGAGAACAAGCGGCAGTTGTCGGGCAGTCGGCTTAGGCGTTGGTGCAAGGAGTCGTTCGTTTCGTTTGTGCGCATGCGAGAGTGGGAGGATGTGCACGCGCAGTTGGCGGAACTCGCCAACGAGTTACGGCTGCGCATGAATCGCAACAAAGCCACGCCAGACAGCATTCACCGTTCGTTGCTCACCGGGTTGTTGTGCAACATCGGGCAGAAGCCTGAGAAACTCGACGCGGCTGATCGCGAGAAGGGCAACTACTTAGGCGGGCGAAGTAATCGCTTCAGCATTTTTCCGGGTTCATCGCTCTTTCAAGCTGGCCCAAAGTGGCTTATGGCGGCCGAAATCGTGCATACGACGAAGGTGTATGCACGGACGGTTGCGCCGGTGACGCCTGAATGGATCGAGGAGCTTGGCGCGCACTTGCTCAAGCGCACGTATAGCGAACCTCGCTGGGACAAGCATGCAGGCAAGGTTGTTGCGAACGAGCGCGTGATGATTTTCGGCATCGAGCTTGTTCCCAAGCGGCGAATCAGTTACGGAGCTATAGCGCCGGACGTGTGCCGACAGATATTCGTTCACCATGGGCTGGTGCTTGGTGAGTTGGAGCGGCTGCCTGCATTCCTTGAGCACAACCTCGATCTGGAAGATCGTGTCAAGGAACTAGAAGTACGCACGCGTCGAAACAACCTGGTCGCGAACACCGACAAGCGATTCGCTTTTTATGACGCCCGCGTTCCCAAGGACATTCTCGCGGCGGCGACATTCGAGAAGTGGCGGCATGAGCAGGCGAAGAAAGACTCACGGCTGTTGTTCATGTCATTGGAAGACTTGCTGAGCGACGACGCTGGCTTACCCACAGAATCGGCGTATCCGGATGAAGTGGACGTTGGTCCCTTCAAGCTTCCTTTGTCATACGTGCTCGATCCGTCCCACGAGCTTGATGGAATCACGGTGCATGTGCCGCTCGATGCCTTGGGACAAGTGCAGCCCGAGCGATTCGCGTGGCTGATTCCCGGTCACTTGCGAGAAAAGGTCGAGACGATCCTTCGCGGTTTGAGCAAAGACTGGCGGAGGCTCTTGCCGCCTGCGTCGCAGCTTGCAGAGCAGGTCTTGCCGATGCTGAAGTTCGGTGAGGGCGTGTTTGTCGATCAGCTTCGCGCGGCGATACTCAAAGCGACAACGATTGATGTGCCTAAGGACGTGATTGCGTCGGTGCCCACGCCACTGTGGATGTGCATGCGATTTGAGATCGAGGGTGAAGAGGGGCAGGTGCTTGCTGCTGGTCGTGATCTGAACCAGCTCAAGGCGTTGCTCGCGCCCAAACTAAAAGCCGGCATGCTCACAAGCCCGAATCGCTACAACCGCGATGGCATCAAGCATTGGGACTTTGGCGATCTGCCAGAGCGCGTCGAGGTTGATCGCGGTGGCGTGCGGTTTGGTGCATTCCCAGGAATCGTTGATAGCAAAACCAACGTGTCGCTGCGGCTGTTTGATACATTCGAGAGCGCGCAAGCAGCTACGCGGCACGGTACGCGGCGGCTATTCATGTTCAGTGCAACTGAAGTTATTCGACGTCACTGCACGTACATCCCAGGTGTTGAAACGGCCGCCATGCTCTTTGGTCAGCTCGGTTCGCCCACGCAGTTTCGCGAAGGTGTTGCCGAGTTGATTGCTGATCGTGCGTTCATCGGTGACATGCTGCCGGTTCGCACGGAAAAAGAGTTTGCTTTCCGCGTTTCGCGCGGCATTGAGCGGATGGGAGCTGCAACGCAGGAAGTTGCTCCGCTGCTGACCAATCTCATGCAGTTGTACCATGCAGCGGCGAGGGAGCTTTCGGCGAAGCAGCCGCCGGCATTCGAGCCGGTCATCGGTGACATGCGCGATCAATTGGCTCGATTGATGCGAAGTGACTTCATGGTCGCGACGCCGTTTGAGTGGCTGCGGCATTATCCGCGGTACTTTCAGGCAATCCGCGTTCGTTTGTCCCGGCTGCCTGGTGGTGGGGTCGCCAAGGATCAAAAGCAGTTTGCAGAAATCGCACCACTACTGCGTGGCTATGAAGAACTTGCACGACGCCAGAAGGAACTTGGGTTGAATCCGCAGAAAGTGGAAGAGTTCCGCTGGCTGCTCGAGGAACTTCGGGTGCAGTTGTTTGCTCAGGACCTGCGTACCGCAGTCCCCGTGTCGAGTAAGCGACTCATGGAACTGTGGCATCAGATTGTGAAGCAGTAAGCCGAAGCAGTAAGCCGAAGTAGTAAACAAACAAGGACTCGTCGCGGTTGTTGCAAGTTCTCATCATCCTCGCGCTAGTACTCGCACGACTGCCAGACGTGATCGGGGCAGACGTCACATGGACGCCTGTGCTGCGCGAATATGCCTGGATACCGATTCCCGTCACCCTCTTGTTGCTCGCAGCTTTTCATCTCGTTGCGACGCGTGTCTACAGGCAGTTCGGTCGTCGTGATACCGCCGCACGCATCGACTTCATGTATCGTGCCCTCGACTTTGCCAGATTCACTTCACTGCTCGTGCTCGCCTTTGGTGTGTTCGTATGCGGCTGGGATGCGTGGCTTCGCGCTGCTCTGGGACCTGTGATTCTTGTTGATGAGTTGCTGATCGCATCGCCGGTGTTACTCACGATTGTTGCGACATGGTGGAGCACCGCCCCAGTTGAACGAGCGATGCTCGAAGTCTCGCTCATTCGCAAACTCGACGATGGAGCCGCGATTGCACCTTTACCTACGCGCATGCAAGCTGTATGGCAGCACGTGCGATTCACAATGCTGCTCACGCTTGTGCCAATCGGCTTGATGATCGGTTGGCATGACCTCATGCAGTTGCTTCCGGCGTGGCTCGGCGAGTCGGCTTCGTGGCTTACTCACAACGAGTCGTGGCTTTCATGGATCGGCATCGCTAGCATCTTGCTTACCACGCCCGTCGTGATGCGTGCGGTGTGGGACACCGTGCCTCTCGCATCGTCGGAGCAACGCGACCGCATAGTTGCGATTTGCAAGTTGCATCGTGTGCGAGTCATCGGGCCGCTCGTGTGGCGCACGCACGGATCTATGGTCAACGGTGCGATTCTCGGCATGTTCTGGCCGTGTCGATACCTGCTGCTGACGGACGCGCTGCTCGAGCGAATGCAACCTGCGCATCTTGACGCCATCGTCGCACACGAAGTAGCGCACGTGCGCAACCGGCACATGGTCTGGCTGGGCGTCGTCGTTGCCGCAGCGGCTGTGTGCTCAGGTCTGGCGTTCGACTTATTGTTGCGGGTGCTTCCGAGCGAATACTCACTGCCATGGCTACCCGTCATTGCAACATCCGCAGCGTTTGGCTTGGCTCTTGCAGGGTTCATCTTCGCGAGTCAACGGTTCGAATGGCAAGCCGATGCATTCAGTGTGTCGCATCTCGCGCGGCAGGCAGGTTGCAAGGTCGTCGATGCCAGTAGTGCGTCAACCGTTGCTGCAACGCTTGGTGAAGTTGCTTACGCCAATGGCATGAGCATTGACAAACTCAGTATTCGCCACGGGTCAATTGCTACTCGGCAACGCAAAGTATCGCAACTTGTGGGCGTATCGATTGACGCGTTCCCCATTGATCGACAAGTGCGCGTCATCAAGCTGATATCTATCATCTTTCTCGCAATTGGTATCGCCGCCATGTTCGTACCGTGGTGAAGTCCGTATCCTTGCCGATGCTTTCAGCTACTGAACAACGTCTGGTCGACGGCATAGCCCGCAGACATGATGAATTAGTTCGCGATCTTGCGACCTGGGTTGCCGTTCCAAGCGGCCGCGGTTACAGCTCTGCGCTCGAAGAAATGCGTGGGTTGCTCATCGGACGATTAGTCAAACTCGGTGCGACGCCGCATGAAGTTCAAGGTGCCGTAGCGCCAACGTGGCTGCGAGAAGGCCCAACGAACGCGGCTGAGCCGCCGCCGTTCTTGGTTTGCCGGCGCTTGCGTCCAAACGCGAAGACGCACATTCTACTTTGCGGACATGTTGACACGGTGCATGATCCAGCCGGAAGGTTCAATCGTCTTGTGATCTCGCAAGATGGCACAAAGGCGACTGGCCCTGGCTGCGCCGACATGAAGGGTGGGTTGCTGGTCGCAATTGCCGCGCTTGAAGCTCTCGAATCTGCGGGCGTGCCTGTGTCGTGGAGCTTTGCGATTGTCAGCGATGAAGAGACCGGAACCTTCCACGCCGATGCGGCTCTACGAGATGAAGCTGCGCGTGGCTACACGCATGGATTAGTCTTTGAACCCGCATTGCCTGACGGCAGTCTCGTTGTCGAGCGTCCTGGCAGCGGCCAGTTCATGATCGAGTGCCGCGGTCGATCTGCACACGTTGGTCGCGACTTCGTGAAAGGCATCTCCGCAGTACGCGCACTTGCGGACGCGACCATCGGGGCACTTTCGCTGGCTGATCCCGCTCGCGGATTGCTGGTGAACATCGGACCACTCGAGGGGAACGACGCGACGAACATCGTGCCCGATCGTGCGCGAGCATGGGGCAATGTGCGATGCACAAACAGCGCCGCGCAAGCAACGGCGAAGGAAGGACTGCTCGCGCTCAACGCGAATCACGGCCAACTTCCCAGCACGCACGTAGAACTGCTTTTCAATCGCCCAAGCAAGCCCAAAACGCCAGCCGTCGAACAACTCGCGATGCAAGCTCGTTCCGCTGCGGAGTCACTGGGTCAGCAGTTGCCGTTCGGCGTGACCGGCGGCGTTTGTGACGGCAACAACATGCAAGCTGCTGGTCTCCCCGTTATCGACACGCTCGGTGTGCGAGGTGGAGGTCTGCACACACTTGACGAGTGGATTGATCTTTCGAGCCTTGTTCAGCGCACGCAGCTCGCCGCTGTTCTGATGGCCCGATTGGCTTCAGCGTGACGTCGCCGAGCCATCTGCACGAATAACGATGTGCTCGGTGCCGCTTTTTTCGCGAAGATCCCATGCAGCGCCACACTCCGGGCAAGGCGTGCAGTGGTCGTCGTCAGCTTCAAGCCCGGCGAGGTTGTAGCGACACGAGGGGCACTGTTTCTTTCGCTTCAGCACAAGTCGTGTCCGTGTGAGATGCCGGCTGCCCGCACGTCCCATCCACAGCAGCATTGCAATTGTCACGAAGATTAGCGAACTGCTCACGGGGCTGAACAGCGTGACGGCGACGACCGCCGGTCCTTCTCGCCACGCGAGAGTGACAAGCACAAGCAATCCAACGACGAGAATGATCGGCGGAATGATGATCTCTGGTGCCCGCCGAAGCTGCCGCACAAGCCAAGGGCGCGTGTTATCACTGGCGTCATCGGGAGTGAACCACACCCACCGGACACGCGCAGGGTTGCCGCGATCATCACGAACTCGAACACGCACGAAACATCATTCGACGAGCCGCTCGCGTTAGGTGCGGTTGGCCTTCACGATTCGCACAATCGTCGAGCGCACGAATGTCGCAAGTGCTGAAAAGTCAGCAGCAAGTTCCTATCATCTCTGTTTCATGCCAGTCAAGAATCGCATATCTACACCCGCGGAAGCCGACGCTGCCTTCGCCGCCGCACAGGTCGTTGTTGAGTGCCATCGCCGCCTCACCACGTTCCTCAAAAGTGGCCTGACACTCGCGCAAATTGACACATTTGTAGGCGAGCAGATCGCCGACCAAAAAGCCAAGAGCTGCTTTCTCGGGTATTCGCCGAAGCGGAGCAAGCTGCCGCCATTTCCAAGTCACGCGTGTCTCAGCGTCAATGAGTGCGTCGTGCACGGCTGGCACGGTTACCTGCAGCGCCCGATGCACGAGGGAGATGTACTCAAGATTGACATCGGCGTCACGCACAAAGGCTGGATCGGCGATGCCGGTTGGACATACGTCTTCGGCAAGCCCAGCAAGCAGGTCGCGAAGCTGATGGAAGCTGGCAAAGAGAGCCTGCGACGAGGCGTGAAGCAACTCGTACCCGGCAAGACGTATCTCGCGTGGGCTCGCGAAGTGCAGCGTTGCGTCGAACGCGAACACGGCTTTCACCTGGTTCGCACAATGGGCGGCCACGGGCTTATCGATAACAACAAGCCGTGGCTGCACGGGCCGCCGTACATCTCGAACGTTGAACCAGCCAACGCTCGCGAGTGGCCCGAAAGCATGCAGCCTTGCGAACCTGGCACGCTCATCGCAGTCGAGCCCATGCTCGCCATCGGCACGGGCGAACTCGCCGAAAAGCCCGCCAAACTGCTTCCCTACGAACGCTGGCCCGAGTACATCGCCGATGGATCGGTGAGTGTGCATTATGAGCACGATGTTCTCATCACTGAGAAGGGCAATCGCGTCTTGACCGAAGGCATGGACGAGTTGGCCGATATTGTGATGAAATAGCGACTCGACCTGACCGAGGCACAGTCGACGCATTCGTGGCAGAAGAGGTCTCTATCATGACGCATGAATCTGTCTCTCGCCAACCGCCGCGCACTCGTCTGCGGATCAACTCAAGGGATCGGGAAAGCGTGTGCGATTGAACTCGCGCAGCTCGGTGCGTCCGTGACGCTCATGGCTCGCAACGCTGATCAGTTGCGTGCCGTGCTTGCAGGACTGCCATGCACATCCTCGCAGCAGCATGACGTGCTCTGCGCCGACTTTGCTGATCCAGCTAACGTCAGCAAAGCACTCGCGACGCTCGATGCTTCGCGTCCCTATCACGTTCTGATCAACAACACAGGTGGCCCCAAGGGCGGCCCGATTCTCGACGCCAAACCCGAAGAGTTCCTCGCGGCATTTCAGATGCATGTCATCTGCAATCAACTCCTCGTGCAGGCTCTCGCACCGGGCATGAAAGCCGCTTGCTACGGCCGCATTATCAATATCATCTCAACCAGCGTCAAAGCTCCGCTTGAGAATCTCGGCGTCTCCAACACCATTCGCGCAGCAGTCGCCAACTGGGCAAAAACATTCGCAGGCGAACTTGGTCCGCATGGCATCACCGTCAACAACGTGCTCCCAGGGTTCACCGACACGCAGCGACTTGCATCGCTCTTCGCCGCTCGTGCGGACAAGACGGGGAAGCAAGTGGATGAAGTCACAAAAGCAGCAATCGCGACGATTCCCGCCGGACGCTTGGGCGACGCACACGAAATCGCCGCTGCAGTTGCGTTCCTCGCAACGCCCGCAGCCGCGTACATCAACGGCATCAACCTTCCCGTCGATGGCGGCCGCACGCAGTCACTCTGAAATCGCGAGGTCATCGTGCTGGAACTGGCAAACTACATCAACGGCAAGCACGTGCCCGCAGCATCGCGGAAGGTCTTGCCAATCATCGAGCCTGCAACCGGACTCCAGTACAGCACGGTGCCCGACAGCGATGCAGTCGACGTCGACCAGGCCGTCGCCGCAGCGAAAACAGCGTTTCCAGCATGGAGCGCAATCTCATCGCACCAGCGTTCGCAACACTTGCTGCGGCTCGCAGACCTTATCGACGCAAACGTCGATGCTCTCGCGCGTGCCGAAAGCATCGATACCGGCAAGCCGCTCTCGCTCGCTCGAAGTATCGATATCCCGCGCAGTGCGGCCAACTTCCGGTTCTTTGCAACGGCAATCCTTCACACCGCTTCCGAACTCCACGACTTCGATGGCGGCGGCATTCCAGGCGGTGTGCCAGCGATCAACTACACGCTTCGAAAGCCTCGTGGTGTCGCTGGCCTCATTTCGCCTTGGAACCTGCCACTGTACTTGCTTTCGTGGAAGATCGCACCCGCGCTCGCGACTGGCAACGCCGTTGTCTGCAAGCCATCCGAAGTCACACCCGTCACGGCATCAATGCTCGGCGATCTTGCATCACAAGCCGGTATTCCTGCAGGTGTGCTCAACGTAGTTCACGGCACGGGCGGTTCAGCAGGTGCCGCACTCGTTCAGCATGATGACGTGCCCGCCATTTCATTCACAGGTTCCACGCGTGTCGGCCAGTGGATCGGCGAGCACTGCGGTGCACGATCCAAGCGAACATCACTCGAACTCGGCGGCAAGAATCCGTTCATTGTCTTTGCAGATGCGGACCTTCCAAAAGCTCTCGAAACCGCTGTCCGCGCTGGCTTCACCAACCAAGGTCAGGTGTGCCTCTGCGGATCGCGCTTGCTGCTGCACGAATCAATAGCCGCCGAGTTTCTCAAAGAGTTTGTCGCACGCGTGGCAGCCCTGCGCATCGGCGACCCACTCGAACCTTCCACGCAACAAGGCGCACTCACAAGCGAGGCGCATTTCCACAAAGTTGTTTCGATGGTCGATCAAGCACGCGAATTAGGCGGGCGCGTTCTCTGCGGCGGTTCACCACTTGCGAAGTCAGACTTGCCCACGCGTTGCAAAAGTGGTTTCTTCTTTCGTCCCACAGTCATCGATGGACTTTCGCCCTCGTGCGTCGTTGAACAAGAAGAAATCTTCGGCCCCGTCGTGACCGTCCAAACATTCTCGACCGACGAACAAGCTATCGCACTCGCAAATTGCACGCGTTACGGCCTCGCAGCAACACTCTTCACGCAGAATCTCAGTCGCGCTCACGCTCTCGCGTCCCAACTCGATGCTGGCATCGTCTGGGTCAATTGCTGGATGGTGCGCGATCTTCGCACGCCATTCGGCGGCGTGAAACAAAGCGGCGTCGGTCGCGAGGGTGGTCTCGAAGCTCTCAAGTTCTTCACTGAACCCAAAAACGTTTGCATCAGTGTCTGACAGGAACTACCTCTATGGACCACGCGAACCAAAACATCAACAGCGCGAATGCAGCCCAAGCTCTCGGCGCATACTCGCACGCACGGCGCGTGGGCGATCTACTGTTTCTGGCAGGCGTCGGCCCACGAGTTCGCGGTTCCAAGCAGATTCCTGGTGCAAAGGTCGATGCCGCCGGAAATCTCGTCGACTACGACATCGAAGCCGAGATGCGTTCGTGCTTTGAAAACGTTCGCACGATCCTCGAAGAAGCTGGCAGCAACTGGGAGAACATTGTTGACGTCACCGTGTTCCTCACGAACATGAAACGCGATTGGCAAACCTACAACCGCGTTTATAGCGAGTACTTTCCGCCAGGTTCATCGCAGCCCACGCGTACAACCTGCGAAATCTCCGCCCTCCCGCAGGGCGGCGACACATCCATTCACTTTGAGGTCAAAATCATCGCGACGGTGGCGAACCCAAGTCCGACTGCTTCGTAAGAATAGCTGCATTGACTTTGGAACGAAGCTCATCCAGCCGAGCCGTGTGTGCGGGCGACATTGACAGTCCCCTTGCGCTGAGCGAACTATCACATTCGTAAAGCATCCGTTCCGCTTGTCTGGGCTCGCCAAACTCAACATAGCTCGTCGCAATACCTAGTTGGTCTTCAATACCAAAGTGCGATCACTGCGTGTTCGCCATTGCCCGCAGTTCATCATACAAAAACGTCATCAGTTGGCCAACCGCCGACCAGTCGTCGCCGGACAGCTTCTCGAGCAACATCGTGACTTCGTGCGGCTGATGCGTGCGAGTACTCCAACACACCTGAAGGAATGGTACCCAAACCAATGTGAGAACAAACTCCCACGCTCGCATTCGCAAGCCCGTGACTGACCCGATCTTGCGACTTTCACGGCTGCATGCTCTTGCATCCAACCCAGCCCACCGCCTTTCAATTCTCTATGATGCCCCGATGCAAGTGCCCACCACTGTTCGGGAGATGATCGCTGGCCTCGCCGCCCGCACGCTGACCAGCGAAGCAATCCTCGCAAGTTGCTACGACACAATCGCGCAGCGCGAAAACGTCGTCAAGGCTTTCTTGTCACTCGTTCCGCGCGAGCAGGCTCTTGCACAAGCCCGCGAAATTGACCGCAGACGTGCCGCAGGCGAAAAACTCCCACCAACCGCCGGCATTCCCATCGCCATAAAAGACAACATCGCCGTCGCCAACATGCGCGCCACCGCGGGCTCAAAAATGCTAGCTGACTACGTCTCCCCCTTCCACGCAACCGCCGTCGAAAAACTCCTCACCGCTGGCCTCATCGTCATCGGCAAAACCAACACCGACGAGTATGGCTTCGGCTCGTCCACTGAAAACTCCGCCTTCGGCCACACCACAAATCCCCACGACCCCACCCGCGTGCCCGGCGGCACCAGCGGCGGATCCGCCGCCGCCGTCGCCGCTGGCTTCGTCCCCTGGGCCTTGGGCTCCGACACAGGCGGCAGCGTCCGCCAACCCGCCAGCCTGTGCGGCGTCGTCGGCTTGCGACCAACTTACGGCCGCGTCTCCCGCTACGGCCTCATCGCCTACGCCAGTTCGATGGACACCATCGGCCCCATCGCCACCACCGTTGAAGACGCCGCGATGCTATTGAACATCATCGAAGGCCGTGACGACAACGACATGACATCGCGCGATTTCGCGCAAACGCAATCACCCGCCCAGCCCCGCATCGCGATTGTGAGTGAATACCTTGCCCCGCCCTGCAACGTCGAAGTCGCCGCTGCCGTGCGCAGCGCCGCCGACACCGCGCGAACAGTGGGGGCCTCGCTCACTGAAACGTCTCTCGCCACCACGCAGCACGCCCTCGCGACGTATTACATCATCGCCTGCGTCGAAGCCGCCAGCAACCTGGGCCGCTACGACGGCGTTCGCTACGGCCACCGCGCCAAAGACGCCACCAGCATCGACGATATGATCACCCGCAGTCGCAGCGAAGCGTTCGGTAGCGAAGCCAAACGCCGCATCATGCTGGGTACCTACGCCGCCAGCGCAGGCTACAGCGACCAGTACTATCGCAAAGCCTGCGAAGTCCGCCGACTCATCAAGCAAGACTTCGACCGCGCATTCGAGCACGCTGACTTTCTGCTCACGCCAGTCTCGCCCAGCACCGCCTGGAAAATCGGCGAAAAATCCACCGATCCCCTCGCAATGTACCTCGCCGATGTCCTCAGCGTCCCCGCATCTCTCGCAGGCGTTCCCGCTATCGTCATTCCATGGGGGAAGGACGCCAACGGCTTACCTATCGGCGTGCAACTCACAGCTCAATCCGGCAACGACGACGCGCTCATCGCATTCGCCCGCAAACTAGCGCAGTAACTCCCCTACGTCGGACCTAAGGCCCTGCGAAGGTCCGGATCGACCACTCATTTGCGTAGCCATCCAGCGACCGCTCACGCACTCTCGGGCTTAATCTTCCCAATAACCTCAGCCGGCTGCTGCGCAATCTGGTCGGCAATCTCCCGGCGATTGATCTCAACGTCCCGAGGGAAATCAAACGCGATGCGTACGCGCTCGCCCTTGACGCTCGCGATGCGAACAACCCCGATCGGGTTTTTCGGATCGCCAATCACCACTTCTTCGCCTTCCCTGCGTGTAATGACCAGCATGACACCACTCCCATCCTGGGCGCTCACGCGTCTTTCCGACGCGAATACCGTGGCGCTCCACCACAGAGATCACACCGGAGAGCCCACCACAGGCGCGGCATGATCAAACCACCGGTGAACTTTATACCGCGCATCTCGCGAATCGCCAAGAGCTTCTGACATTTGCTTGGAATGAATTCTTGCGTCAGCGTCCGAAAAACTTCTGTTGCAACTACCTTCTCGCCAAGGTTTTGTCGCAGCCTTCACACGCCCTTTACAAGTGGGAAACGCAAGTTCTCCACCATCTATCCACAAAGAAATGTGTCATTCGGGCCTCATTCCATGAATGCGGACCGCAATGTCACGAATCAATCGATCGCTTCAACGCCCGTCACCTCAGGCACATGGGCCTTGAGATTTCGCTCGATTCCCACTTGCAGCGTAATCAAACTGCTCGGGCACCCCACGCACGCCCCATGCAAACGAATCTGCACCTTGCCCTCGGGGGTTACATCCACAAATTCAAGGTCGCCTCCATCGGCTTGCACCGCGGGGCGAATCAGCTTCAGCACCTTCATGACCTTCTCAGCGACCGAAGGCGAAGCGGCGTTGGCGGTTGGGGACGATGGAGACGGCATCTGCGAATGGTAGCCGCTGGGCTGCGGCGACGGGCGGTACAGTCAGCCATGAAGTTTCGCTCGCTCGTGCACGGATGCAGTCTGGTTGGATTCCTCTTTCTTGCTGGCTGCGGTTCCGACCGTGCCACCACGTTCCCGCTGGAGACGCTGCGCTCGCCGCAGTCGAGTGCTGAGCAGCGTGCAACCGCCATCGATCGCCTAAGCGAAGCTGCGAAAGCCAACGAAATCGCAGCCCAGCGCGTGCGCACCGATCTTGAATCCATCGTGCGATCTGAATCCTCCCCGCGAGAATCACGAGTCGCAACACTGACCGCGCTGCTTGCAAGCACGGGCGAGAAAGCCGACGCCGCGAACCGCAAACTCGCCATCGACCTTCTTCCGACCGAACGCGAACCGCGCATCGTTAGCATGCTCGCTGCTGCAGCCAGCGAGCGCAACTGGACGCAGGCTTCGCCCGCCCTGATTCGCAGCCTGGCTCGCGCCAACGACACGCCAGTGCGAGATCGTGACGAAGCCAAGGCACTCGCCGCGCTCGCACAAGGCCGGTCACTCGAGGAACTGCTGTTCGAGCAGTTTGTCAATCCGTCAACGGGCGATGCAACTGGCGCGGTCGCGGCGGATAACGCCAGCCGCGTACGAGTTGATGCGTGGGACGTGCTCGCGCAACTCGATCCGACAAGCCAGCAACGCCAATCGCTCTTGGCACAACCCGTCGAACCGAAAGCACCCGGCGCGAGTACCATCGCGCAGCTCAAACGAGCGACAACCGATCTCCGCGTGCTTGCAAGCAGCGGCTCCGAAGTAACGTGGCTGCTCTCAATCAAGCCCGACGCTGCCGATAAAGCCTGGTGGCAAGAAGTCACGCAAGCCGTCGCAAAAGTGCCGCAAAGCGAACAGTTGTCGATGCGACATCTCGAAGCGATTCGTCTTGCCAATCGCACCGATGCTTCGCTGCTCAGCAAGTCGCGTGAAGAACTGCTCAGCGTGCTCGAAAGTCGAATCGCAAGTCGGCGAAAAGCCCTGCGCGTGTGGAAAGCCCCGATTCCACCCTACAAGGAAACGCTTGGCGAGCAGCGGTCGCGTCTCAGTTGGGCCGATGCTCTGACCATCCTGACCATCGACACGATGCTGACGCCGCCTTCCGTGCGCGAAGCACTCATCCCACAAGCCCGGGCCGACGAAGCCGACCGCTCCACCGAGTACGGCGGCGTTCTGGTCGCGCGCACAGAAGCGGGCACTGAGCGAGTATGGCCCGTGCTGTACGTACCCCGTGCGGGCCAGCGGCGGGGAGACATGGTCTTCAATCCGTCCGACGACATGCTCCTCACCAGCGGCACGGCCCTCGCCCACTTCCATCTGCACGCCCAGGAAACCAGCAACGTTAATCTTGCAGGCCCAGCCGAGGACGATGTGGCGTACGCAAACCTGCAACGCCGCGCGTGCGTGCTCTTCACGCCGCTTGGTGACGGTAAATTCAACGTCGACTACTACGGCCCCGGCAGCGTGGTGGTCGATCTGGGAACATTGCCATGGTAAATTCGGCCGTGGTAAATTCGTAAAAATCGCCGAAAAAGTGCGAACGTGGCACGAACACACGCAATAACAGTTGCTCGTACACGTTTCACTCTTAGTTCACTCACCGTGGAGGTTCGCATGCTCAAGTCTGGTCGCATCGTTGCTCTTGCTGCTTTCGTGTTTGCTGCTGGCCTTGCCGTCGCGCAGCCTGAAGGCGAACGTCCACGTCGCGGCGATGGCCAAGGTCGCGGCGAGTTTGGCCGCATGGCCGACGGCGCACGTCGCATGGGCATGGGCGGCAACGGGCAAGAAGCTCCGCCGTTCAACCGCCAACAGATCGAGCGATTTGCCGACCAAGTCGCATTGACCGAAGACCAGAAGACCGCGGCGTTCAACCTGCTCGGTGGGTACGAAGAACTTGTCCGCAAGACCAGCGACGAATCACGCACGCGCCGTCGCGAAGCGATGGAGAAGTTTCGCGAGAATCAAGACCAGTCCGTGTGGGACACGGTGCGGACTGCTGCGGCTGCTGACCGCGATGCGCGCAAAAAGCTGGACCAGCAACTGCTGACGGACTTGTCGGCGATTTTGACGACTGAACAATCAGCCAACTGGCCCAGCGCAGAGCGCGGGCTCAAGCGCGGCCAATCCATGCGTCGCGGCTTGCTCGCTGCGGAACGTGCCGACATTGCGGAAATCATTAGCGAAATCGAACTTCCCGAGCAGGTCAAGACTGATCTGCAGCCGGTCATCACGCAGTATGAAATCGATATCGAGCGTCAACTCGCCGAGCGTGATCGCCTGATGGAATCCGCCGGCATGGACCAGATGTTCCGCATGCGGATGGAAGGCGACAACGCGGGCCTCGAAAAGTTCCTCGCCGAACGTCGCGATGCTTCGATGAAAGTGCGCGAGATCAACAAGCGCGTTGCCCGCCAGGTGCAAGACACGCTGCCCGAAACAGCCAAGGCTGCCTTCGCCCAGCGATTCAAAGAAGCGAGCTACCCGGATGTGTACCGCCGCACGCAGGGTGTTCGCGCGTTGGAAGCGGCGTGGGCGATGAGCGATTTGACCGACGAACAAAAACTCAAGATCGATGACATTCGGACTACGTTCAACTCGGCAGCTGACAAAGCGAATCAGAACCTGCAAACCCAGCGCGACCGCATGGAAGAAGCCTTGACGCCCGCGAAACTCGCCGAGCAAGGCATGCGTGCGCTGGATGACGAAGAAATGCGAACCGCGATGCGTGCCCGCCGTGAGTTGGATCAGGGTGTGCTCGCGCAGCTCAAGGATTTGCTGACGCCCGAGCAGTACGAGAAGCTGCCCAAGCCCGACGCCGACGAAGAAGGCGGCAACCGTCGCCAACGTCGCGGTGGTGGGGGTGGCAATGCTGGCGGCGGCGATCTTTGATCGCGTCGAAACCGCAACGAACTGCACGCAAAGATTCTTCAAGGCACACGCACCTGCGTGTGCCTTTTTTTCGGCGCTCATGCATCACTGCGCCATCGCAGTCACAACGACGCGTGTCGAAGTTGCGTCGATGTGAAATCGTTGCGAGTCATGCTGAGTGGCCACCTGCAGATAAGCTCGCACGCTGATGTCATCGGCAACGATTCTGATAATCTCGCCAGCTTGCACCCGCGCAACGCTGCCGCGACCGCCGCCAATGTCACCTTCAAACGTCAGATACGCCCGGCGATGTTCGCCCATGCGTTCACAAGCGAACTCGCCCGCACAAAGCTCGCTTTGTACGCGCAGTGACACCAAGCCTTGGTCGGCTGCTGTTTCAAACAGCCAGTCAAAGTGCCATGTGCCGTCGCTCAGCGTGTGCCGAAGCACAACCCATCGCAGCATGCAGCAGCGTAGCGAACCGCGCAAGTACACAGCGTTCGGAATCGGCTGTGCTACCCAAGATCAATCTGCTCAAAGCTCACGAGCGGCCGGCGCACGCTCTCGCGTCCGCCTTTAAACGTGTCAAGCGATTTCAGCTTGCCAAACGACAAACCAGTTCGCTCCTCGATGAACGCGATCGACTCCCGATATGACTTGTACTGTCCGAATACGAATTCCTTCTTGGGCATCATCGCTTCTTGCGACATCGTGTAGCCGCACGCCGTGAGTTTGCCCGTGTCGTCGTGAATGAACGCGATGACTTTCCAAAACCAAAGCGGCACACGCACGCCGAAGTAGGTCGGATCAACGACGAGGTTGTTCGCCTTCGCAAACGCGTCAGACAGCGGCCCCGCCGGAATCGCCTGGCCCTTGCGTGCAAGTTGCTCCTTGGCTTTTGCATCAAAAAGCGGACCGGTGAAGACGCAAACCCGCATGTTGTCCTTGTCGGCGTGCTGCAAGACGTAGTCCTCAAGCCCCAGCCACATGCCGGCGTTGAAAGGTTGAATCTGCGGGCACGCGTTGGCGACAAAGAACGTGTCGCTGTTGGCGTCCTTCGCTTTGCTGCCCCACACCGGGTCTTCGCGGCGCGTCATGTGGCCGCGGCTGAACTTACCGGTTGTTTCCGTGCCGTAGCATTCGTCTTTGATCTGATCTTTGGAACTGATGCGATTGTCAATCTTCCACGATTCGCGTCCGCCCACGATCTTCACTCGGCTGTTGCCATCGATATTCACCGCGCTGTAGAAGCACATCCGCCGACTCTTGCACATTGCAACCGAGAAGTTGGTGTACGCGAGCAGCGGGCCGCCAGCCGCGGGCTTGTTCACGTCGGTTTTCACTTTGTCCAGCGAAGGTGCCGGCACGACAAACTTAAGCCCGATGAACTTCTCGTCGTATCCGTTCGCATTCTTGGGAACCGATTCCTTTGTTGCGACCGATGGTGGTTTCTTCTTGCTCTCTGGCTTGGGCGCCGCCAGCACCGCCACTTGCACTTTCAACTTGCGCAGCCATTCCTTCACGGTCTCCACACGTACGGCGTAGTTGGCTTTGAGCAGTTCGCCCGCGTAATGCAGCCCGACCGCACGCCCATCATCATTGAGCACCACGCTGCCCGAGTTGCCGCCCAGCGTTGATGCGTCATGCTTGAACGCCCAGTCGCCGTCGTTGTCAAGCACGCGTCCGGGCGCAACACGCTTCACGTTGAAGACGTTCTTGAAGATCGCTTTGGCCATCGCCTCGTTCGCGCCGCGATCATCCGCTGCGGGATAACCCACGATGCTCACGTTCTCGCCTCGTTTGGCGTTGTGATCAGCAAGCGGAATCGGATCAGGCAGCCCGGCGTGTTTCTTCACGACGATAATCGCCATGTCTGGCTGGTCGTTCTGATTGCCGATGAAGACGACGCGATCGAAGATAGCTTCAAACTCGTTGTCGCCTTGATGCTCTTCGCGGAAGTCGATCTGTGCTCGCAGTTCGCCGTAGGTGCCGTCGCGAAGAAACGCGTATTTGCCCTTGTTGCCGCGAGAAAACTCCTCCGCTACGTGAGCGTTGGTGATGATCGTGTTCTCGGCAATGACCCAGCCTGTGCCGTAATAGAACATGTCTTCGGTATCTTCAAACTCCACGCGCCCGACTGATGGAATACGTTGCTCAAGAGCCGAGCGAGCTTGCAACACACGCTGGCGAATGATCGGTGAATCAGGCAAGTCGATCTTGCCATCTCGCACGTACAGCACGGGCCTGCCGTATGTCTTTATGACTGCTTCGGTCAGTGGCCGCTTTGCGTGCTTGCCGCCGGGCAATGGTTCGATGACGGCTTTGACCATCTCGGGTTGCACGCCGCTGGCGGCAGCACGAGGCAGTCTCACACCTTCGCGATTCATCCGCTTCAGTTCGGCTGCGAGTTCTGGATCGACGTTGAGTATTTCTTGTAAACGGGCCATGAAAAACTCCTGCGGCGAACTTGCCGCAGCAGTGAATATACCGAGAAAGTCGCGCCTTGTGTTGAGCCGAGTTGACAACCCGCTCTGCGAAGTCGGAGCGGGTCTCCCACGTTCGTGCTTCGCTCACACCCAAACTTGCATTATCAGGTGCGGCTCTTTACCAACTTTGCCCTGAAACTCGCCGATGCTGGTGGTGACGAGTTTCACTTCATACGTCGGGTGCGCGTCGAGCCATTCATTGACTTGTGTGTCCAGAAAGCCAAACGCATCTTCGCTCAACTTGCTGTGGAAAGTTTTTACATGCGACGCGCCATGCCCTGTTGCTGTAGGCGTGCGCTTCCACGTCTCTCCGCCACTTTTGCGAATGCCCAGTTTCTGCTCGAAAGACTGAATCTTGGGCGGCGGTGGTTCAGCGGGTGGCTGAACACCGAGTGAACCGCCTCCCATGGGACGGATCGAAGGCGAGAGAGAACCTGACTGGGGCGTGCCCAATCCATCTGGCGACAACTGTCGTGAGCGATCCATGCGCGAGCCTCCTTTGGAAGTACGACGACCGCGATCTGCTGGGGTAGTGTACCAGAAACGCACCAACTTGCACGCAGTTTCTTGCTTGATGCATCTCGCTACGCTCGTCACATGCCCCGTCCCTCCGGTTCTTCTCCCCAGCCCGGCAAGTCATTTGGTCAGCGCCCCAACGTCCGTCCGGGCAGCAAGCCGCCACTGCGCGTCCTCGCTACCACCCTCTGGGAATACCCCAGCCAGCACTACGATGCCTTTGTGAGCGAAGAGGGCGAGGTCATCAAGAGCAAGTCTGCCAGCAAGCCCGGCGGAGCGATGCAAGGCCACAAGGAGTACGTGGGTGCCAGCCCATCATGGGTCATTTGGCAATGCCTCATGCGTTACACGCGCGAGGGCGACACCGTGCTTGACCCGATGTGCGGCAGCGGCACAACCCTCGATGTTTGTTCAGACATCAACCGAAAAGGAATCGGTTTTGACTTGGCTCCCGATCGCGAGGACATCCAGCAAGGCGACGCCCGCACCATCAAACTGCCTGACTCCAGCGTGGATTTCGTCTTTATCGATCCGCCCTACAGCACGCACGTGGATTACAGCGACGACCCGCGCTGCATCGGCAAACTCGACGCGTCGGAAACGCCGCAGAAGAAGGTGGAGCACTATTACGACGCCATGGACAAGGTCATCGCCGAGATTCATCGCGTGCTCAAGCCCAAGCGATACATGGGCCTGTACGTATCCGACAGTTTCCGCAAACAGAAGGGCACGATCGGGGGGATATTCATGCCCATCGGTTTCGAACTTTTCGGCATGATGCAAAAGCGCATGCGGCCCATCGACATCATCTCGGTCGTGCGCCATAACCAAAAGCTCGACCGCGGCAATTGGCGGCGGGCCGCCGAGGAGGGCAACTTTTTCCTCCGCGGGTACAACTACCTGTTCTTGATGCGCAAAGATTAAGCGGACCAATCTCAAGACCCCATGATTTCTAGGGCTCCGCTTCCTTGCAACCATCGCGCTCGGGCCTAGAAATCCTCGATTTGGTTATTTGGGCTTGCATTGTCCGTTGATTTCAGTATACTGACCAAACTGTCTGATTTTCTCGTCGGACAGTCGTCTCGGGATGTTTTTTCATGGGCATGACTGGGTCTCGTGGGTAATCGGCAGGGGGATCGCTTGGACTGTCGTCGCGCGTGTGCTGATGGTCTGGGCGAGCCTGTCGTGCGCGTTCGCGCTGGTGTTTGACTTGGCCTCTTTGGGAAGGAATTGTCAGATGCAGAAGAGTAAAGGCACTCTGTGCGCAGCGGCCCTCGTGGCTTGTTGTGCGGCTACGGCTGTGGCTCAGACCACAGGCGTCGACGTCATCGTCGGCGACTTGTACGACGTCGCGCAGTACACAAACGCTGGAACCATCAACGGCAAGCGGTCGTACGCCGTCGGTACAACTTCTTGTAACATCGGAACTGTGCCGCTGACCTGGATTCGTAACAGCGCGGCCAAGTATCCGGTCATCAGCCAGAACCTGTATCGCTTGAGCAGTGGCCGCTTCGAGCAAATCTCACAGGCTTGGCTCAAGCATGGCTATTGCGCTCTCAACGGCACCATCTGCGGACCATGCCCAACGCAAAGTACGCCTGCTTGCGCCTACCTCATGCCTCAGTGCTCAGATCCCTACAGCGCAGGGCTGAATGGCGACCAAAGCGACCTGGGCCCCAAGTGGCACATCAATCCAACGACCGGTGCGATTGCATTCCCCGCGAACACAGCGTCGTGGACTGCCGTCAACGAATCGGGCGACGCGAGTGCGGTCCTGACCAAGCGTCTTGTTGTTCCCGAGACGGATATCACCACGCCTGGTGCTCTCTACTTCATCAGCAGCAGCTACATTCAGCCCGAAGACGCCGCCGCGAACAACGACAACAACAATCAGAGCTACCGCCGAATCACGTTCAACGCGACCTCGAAGGCGATGGAACTCCGCAACAGCACGCAGCGCCAAAAGCCCGGCATTCAAGCTTGGCGCGACTTCGGCGGTGGTGTTGACGCCAGCGGCAATGCCATTCCTGACAACAGCGTCATCATCACGCCGGTTGATGTTGCCAGCGACGGCCGATACTTCATCGGCGTGAAGGTCATCACGCTCGGTGCGAACCAGTATCGCTACGAATACGCGGTGCAGAACCTCAACAGCAACCGCGGCGCAAGCAGCTTCACGGTGCCGGTGCCTGCGACCGCCGCCGTCACCAACATTCAGTTCCGCGATGTTGTCTATCACAGCGGCGAAAAGCAAAAGAGCGACAACTGGACCGGCACGTTCAGCAACGGCGCAGTGACATGGGTCATGCCCAACCTGTACGCTGACGACCAGCAAGAAAACGCTCTGCGCTGGGACACCATCTACGGCTTCTCGTTTGAAACCAACATTCCGCCCGCCAACGGCACGGCGGACATCGGCTTGTTCCTTGCTGGAACAGGCGCCAGTGCCAGCGGCGCAACGCTGGTTCCCAGCACCACCGGCAACGTCGGCCCCTTCAACGACAACTGCGCAAACGCCCAGCCCATCGGCCCAGGCGCGACCAGCATCAGCACAACCGGTGCAACCACTGACGGCCCTGACCAGCCGGGCCAGTGCGTTGTCAGCAACTACACGCAAATCGGCTCTGATGTGTGGTTCACCTACACCAGCGGCAGCTGCGCGGGTGATACCACCTTCTCCATCTGCGATGCAACGTTCGATACCAAGATGGCTGTTTACAGCGCGTGCGGCGGTACATTCCTCGCATGTAGCGATGACTCTGCAGGCTGCGGCACCAGCGGCCATGGTTCAACCATCACGCTCGCGGCTGCCTCCAACACGACCTATTGGATCCGCCTGGGCGGCTTCCAAGGCGCAACGGGCACTGGCACCCTGAACGTCGCTGTTCCCAACTGCGGCCCGCAGAACGAAATCTGCAGCACAGCAACGTGGCTGACCGACAGCGTGCAAGTCACGGGTAACAACACTGGTACGACCGTTGACGTGACCGACCCTGCACTCGTAGGCTGCAGCGGTAACAACGCACCGGACCTGTGGTATCGCTACCGCCCCGCAACCAGCGGCAACGCGACCTTCCAAACCTGCGGCAGCGCACTGGACACCACAATCGCTCTGTACGCCTCGTGCACTGCGACCACACCCCTCGCCTGTAACGACGATACCACGGGCTGCTCTGCCGGTGGCAACGCCAACTACGGCTCACGCATCACCCGTGCTCTGACGGCAGGCACGACCTACTACGTTCGCGTCGCTGGTTACAACGGCGGGACGGGTGCCTTCAACCTGATCGTCAACGGCGGCGGCGGCACTGCACCACCGCAGAACGACGATTGTGCGAACCGCGCTGGTATCCCGCTGGGCAATACCGCCTTCAACACCAGTGGCGCAAGCACCGATGGTCCCATCCATGGCACCACGCAACTGCACAACGATGTGTGGTTCAACCACCCCGCAACGGTCAACGGACAGCTCACTGTCAGCACCTGCCCGGGTAGCGCGTTCCCCAGCATCGTGGCGGTCTATAGCGGCAGCGGCTGCACCAACTATGACGCCCGCCTGCTGGGCTTCAGCAGCGTGAGTGCCTGCGGCGCAAACCGCGCCAGCCTCACGGTTCCCGTGACCGCCGGCAACAACTACACCATCCGCGTCGGTGGCACAACCAGCACCGCTCGCGGCGCCGCAACCCTCAACCTCGCCTTTGTGCCCGACGTGCCGGCGTGTGACAGCATCGACTTCAACAACGACGGCGTGTTCCCCTCGGACCAAGACGTTGTTGACTTCTTCGACGTGCTTGCCGGCGGCGCCTGCCCGGCTTGCAGCGACGTCGACTTCAACAACAATGGCGTCTTCCCCGAAGATCAAGACGTGACTGACTTCTTCAACGTCCTTGCTGGCGGCTCGTGCCCATAAGGCAGCATCGCTACTGAGAGCCGTTGAATTCGCAATACAAACGCCGGGAAAGCTCACGCTTTCCCGGCGTTTTTTATTGAACGCAGATCATTTGATTGTTGGTGCCGGTAGCTGTGTGCTCACGGGCGGTTCTTGACGTTTACGAAGGCTCACGCCAGTTCGCGTCCGCGATCACGCGCGGCTTCAATCGCATCTGCAAAGTCTTGTAGCACCGTCTTGCTGTTCAGCACCTTCAGCGCTGCTTCAGTTGTGCCACCCTTGCTCGTCACGGCCGCTCGCAAGTCAGACGGCTCATCTGCGCTTTGCTCAAGCATCGCCGCCGATCCCGCAAGCGTTCCCCGAACAATCTTTAGCGCATCGGCGTGCGAGAAACCAACCCGCATCGCGCCTTGCACCATCGACTCAGCAAGATAGAACAAGTACGCAGGCCCCGAGCCAGCGACCGCGGTGAATGCGTCCATCATCGACTCTTCAAGGTCAACGACTGCCGGACCGATGCCTGCGAAAAGCTTGCGAGCAAACGCGGCGTCACCAGCCGATGCACCCACGCCCACGCAAAGCGCCGTGACACCCTTCCCGATTGCCGCGGGCAAGTTGGGCATCGCGCGAATCACGTGGATATCGCCGCCGAGGCATTCTCGCACGCGCGAACTCGACGCTCCAGCGAGAATCGAGATGACGATCCGGCCACTGATTGCTCCGCGCAGTTGCTTGATCTCTTCGGCACACGCAACCAGCGATTGTGGCTTGATGGCGAGCAGCACTTGTCCATCTTCGGGGCGCGAAGCGTTGCTGCCAAGCCATGTCACCGCATCCCACGCCGTCGCGACCACTTGCACACCCAACGCACCAAAGCGGGCCCGTTTCTCAGCAGCCGGGTCAGCCACGCACACGTGCTGGGGCGAGAGAATGCCAGCATTCACGCCGCCAACCACGATGGCTTTGCCCATGTTGCCGCCACCAATAACGACCAGATGCGGATGCTGCATGCGTGAAGTATCGGCAGGCACACCGACGCGAGAGTGACGAATCTCACACGTGCTGCGTAGAAACGAAAACCAGGGCCTCCCTGCGGAGAGGCCCTGGCGATCTAGGCAGATAGCCGTAGGTCATTGGGGCTGCTGCTCGCGTCACTTGCTTGTTACCAGTGAACTGGCACATGCAGGGACTGGACGCAGCCCGTCGGTTGCGTCAAGTGCAACGCAGCCCCAAAGTATTGTCAGCTTGAATCACTGGATCACCTCCTTTGGGATAGGCTCAACACATCCAGCCGCCAGCGGTGCTCACAGAACCGCTCGCCGGACACTTACCACCGAGCCGTCGCTCGGCACAAGGCGACCCGCACCGGAGGCCGGTATCGCGGAACAACCGCGAAGGGTCGGTCACTTGCAGTTGCGTGCGTGAAGCGAGCCAGAGCCTCGATGCACGTTGCAAGCGACGAATCAATATAGTTATTATTCGCGTTTCGTGCAAGTCAGGTTCACTGAAATGTGAGCAAGTTGATGCGAGTTGCAAAAACTAGGACGTTGCGTGCGCTGGCGGTCTGCACGACGCCCAGAGTCTGCCGTAACCGGGGGAAGTGCTTACGCCATGCGAACCCACCGCAGCAGCGTGCTGAAATTCGGCGGCTTGCCGTACATAAGTACGCCGACGCGGAAAATCTTGGCACTCGCCCAGACGAGTGCGACCACCGTCAGCACGCCAATGAAAATGCTCGCCGCGATCTGCCACCCAGGTATTTGCTCGGGCCCGCTGATGCGCAGAACCATGACAAACGGATTAATCAGCGGCACAAAGCTGCACACCTGTGCAAAGGTGCCGTTGGGATTCCGCATGATGGGAAGCCACAGCAGCATCGGAATCATGAGTACAAGATTGATCGGCGTCATGAGTGCCTGCGCTTCCGCTAGTTCCGTCACCGCCGCGCCGATGGCCGCCATCAAACTCGCGACAATGAAGTAGGCGATGACGAAATAGACGAGCAGGAAAACCACGTTCTGCCATGCGATCAGATCAAGCATGGTCGCCGCGATGAGCGCGAGAATGCCCGCACCCGCGTACAGCACCAGCACCAGCAGGCCCACCGCACCTTTGCCGATGATCTTCCCAACCATGAGTTCGAGCGGACTGGTCGCGCTCAGGAGCACTTCCATCACGCGACTGCTTTTTTCCTCAATCGTGCTCGTAAGCAAATACTGGCCAGCGACAAACACGCTCATCCACAGCAAGAACATGAACGCACCAGGCACCAACATCGCCGCTGCTTCATTCTGTTTGCGTTCGCCCGCCGCAGTCACAACTTGTTGGTCCGCGGTGGGTCGTTCGACGAGCGAACGAACCTTGTCAACATCCAACTGATTCGAAGCCAGCCGAGCGTCAATGATCGCACGATTCGCCTGATCGCGAATGTCAGCCGTCACTTCCGGATCAAGTCGCGGCGCGGTGAAGAGTTGGTAACCAGCGAAGTTGTCGGTCTCCTTCGCGTCAGCCGCACGAACAACGGTTTCCCGTGGAATCACCAGCAGCATCAGCTTCTGCTCGCGCAGCGTCGCGATCTTCGTTTCATCAGGCGT
>VYLN01000011.1_pt1 | contig 65202 bp, 49 predicted proteins | sample 5109471 | NCBI WGS metagenome assembly VYLN01 (sample SAMN12291806, study PRJNA351875) | freshwater metagenome | isolation source: freshwater lake | place: USA: Michigan, Lee Lake | collected 2013-08-06 | reverse complement strand
CATGGAGGTGGGGGATTGTTTGCCGGTGGATGCGGGGCGTTCTTAGCGGGGGGCAGCCCCCAAAACGCCAACGCCCCGCGAAGGGTGCGGGGCGTTGGCAAATCGTGTGTACGAGAATGGGATGTGCCTCATGGGTTACTTGGGAGCGACCTTTTCGGCTTCCTTCTTGACTTCTTTTTCGACTTGCTTCTTGAGCTCTTCCTTCTTCTCAGGCACCAGCGTGCTGGGCTTTTGGTCCCAGTTCTGGCCAGGGTTGCCAGCGGGCTGAGCTGCGGGCTGGCTGGCAGCGCGCGTGAAGCCGAAGTAGCGGACGCGCATTTGCTTGTCGGAACCTTCGTTGTCGGTGGTGACCAGCATTTCGCCGCGGATGGGGCCTTGCTGCGCGGGGGCGGTGCCGGTGATGACGATGTTCCACGCGCTGGGGGTTTGCGTGGTGTCTTCCTTGATTTCAAACTTCATGAACGAAGGGATGGCGCCTTGCTGGCCAACAGCTTGGGGGATGTCTTCGACACTGAGGACCTTGAAGGCCTTGCCGTTGCGGGGAACGAGGCGAAGCTGCGAGTTGATCGCTTGGCTGGGCGAGAGGCCCGGGAACTGGAGCTGGCTGGGCATGACTTGGATGTCGCCGATGATTTCGCCCATGACAATCGCGTTGAGGGTGCGGTTGGGATCGCTGGTGCGGATCGAAACGTTGGCGTTCATCGGGCCTGGGACAGCGCTGGAAGTCAGGCCGACTTCAATGGTGGTTTGCTCAACATTTTGGCCGTCAACTTGCACGGTCTTGGTTTCGAGAATCTTGGCTTCAACGGCGGGGTTGTTTGGAGTCACGCCAGTGATCGTGAGGCCAGGCACGCGGCTGGTGACGGTGACGGTGCCCTTGGCACCTTGATCGCGAGCGACTTGGCCCATGTTGAGGGCCATGGGCTCAACGCGAAGTTGCGGCACCACATTGCTCTTGATCTGCACCTGCTTGGTGGGGGCGGTGGGGTCGTTGGTGGCGATGGTCACAGTCGTGTGCTGCGCGCCGCTGCGGTTGGCTGGGTTGTACGTGACTGTTACGAAGCCGCTCTCGCCAGGCTGATAAGTCGTTTTATCGAGCTTGGGGACGGTGCAGCCGCAGGAGCCGGTTGTGCTGCGAATTTCGAGGGGGCCTGTGCCGTTATTGGTGAACTTGATTTGTTTGGTGACGGACGTTGTGTCGGGAATGTTGCCCAGCTCGACTGCGTCGCCGCTATCGATGGTGATGCGGCCGCCCGTGTCGACGATGGGGTCGGTGTTGGGCGTGGGCTTGGATTCGATCTGTTCTTTCTTCAAGTCGGCGGGCGAAATCTGCTTGATTTCAGCAGGCTTGATCTCGACGGGCTTCACTTCAACGGGCTTGACGTCAACCGGCTTGGTTTCAGCGGGTTTCGCGGGAGCCGTCGGCGCGGTGCTTTGGGCGAAGGCGGTGCCTGCGAGAATGGCAAGGCTGGCAGCGGTGAGAGCGAAAGCACGTTGACGAAGCATGTGGAATCCCTTTCGAATGACTGATGCGTCGGCCTCGGGCGAGGCCAGAACTTATTTGTATATGAACCGAATGAAACCCTTGTGTCGGATTGTTTGCCCCATGGGCGGAGGTGTTCAGGGGCGCAACTGAAGAAATCTCGACCATTTCATTCGCCAACGGGCCGCGAGCGGGCACTTGGCGTTGCCCTCAAGCCTTTTGGGCGGTAGGCTTTGCGCATGTCCGCACCGATTTGGCAATCTGGCAGTTTGGCAAAGCCCCTGCGTATAGGGTCGGTGCAACTTGAGACCAACTTGCTGCTGGCGCCGATTGCGGGATATTGCGATTTGGCGTTTCGCACGGTGTGTCGCGAGTGGGGCGGGGTGGGGCTGGCTTGCACCGATTTGCTGAGTCCGCAAGGATTGCTTCGTGGGTCGGCGTCGAGCCTTGATCTTGCGAAGACCAACGATTTTGACAAGCCAGTGGGCATGCAGTTGTACGGCAGCGATCCGGAAATCATGGCGGCTGGGGCGCGGTGGGCGGTGGAGCATGGCGCGACGGTGATTGATATCAACATGGGTTGCCCGGTTGACAAGGTGACGAAGAAAGACGGCGGCAGTGCGCTGCTGACGAACTTGGATCGCGCCGTGGGCATCGCAAAGCGCGTGCGGGAAGAGTTGGATCGCATGCCGCTGAGTGCGGAGGAGTGGCGGCGGCGGATGGGTGTGGGAGCGAAGGAGCGAGGAAGCGGGGGAGCGAGAGAGGGGCAAAAAGAAATTGGAAATGCGGGTCTTCCCCCTCCTTCGCTTCCTCGCTCCCTCGCTCCTTCGCTAACGACTGGCCCGGTGCCTCTCACATGCAAGATGCGCATCTGTTGGCACAATGCGGACTTTGAAGCCGGCACGCAGTGCTCGCCTCACTTGGCGCGGATGTTGGCGGATGTGGGTGTGGCGGCGGTGACGGTACACGGGCGCACGACGGAGATGAAGTTTTCTGGCGTGGTGCAACTTGCGGGCATCAAGCGCGTGGTTGATGAAGTCAACGGCGTGATTCCGGTAATTGGCAACGGCGATGTGAAGACGCCGCAAGATGCGGAGCGCATGCTGCGCGAGACGGGCTGCGATGGCGTGATGATCGGGCGGGCTGCCCTCACGGAGCCTTGGCTGTTTCGCAGCGTGTGGCACTACTTGCAGACGGGCGAGGAGATCACGCAGCCCTCGCTTGAAGAGAAGATCGCAACGATTCGCCGGTACTTCCGCTTGATGCAGGAACATCGCGACGATCGCTACGCGATTTGGCAAATTCAGCGGCGGATTAGCTGGTTTGCAAAGAAGATGGCGGTCAAGCTGCCTGATGGCCGGATGGAAAGCGTGAAGCCATTCAAGGAAGCGATGCGCACGACCAAGACTCCTGCGGAAGTGGAAGCTTGTCTGGATGTGTTCGTGAGCGGCGGGCTGCGAGGCGGAGCGGAGGCGGAGGAAGAGGTGGGGAGCGAGGCGTAGGCGAGACCGCCGCTTGGAAGCTGTCGCGATAGAGTTGCCGATGCAAATGATAAAAACATCGGCGGCGGCTCTTGCGATACTGCTTGCATGCATCGCGAGCGGCGGCGAAGTTGACGACGAGGATGACGCGAGGTTGGGGAGTGTGGGTGTGTACTTCAGTGTGCCCGCAGTGCAGCCGCGAGAGGTGCCGGTGTTTGCCGAGGTGAAGGCGCAGCTACCGACAATTGTGTTTGATGATCGGCGTGATTTGGTGCGGCTGTATGACCGTGCGTGGGAGCTCGCGTTTGCGAATATTGAGAAACCAGTGATTGACGAGAAGCATGGGCATGTGCTCGCGCGCACATACGTCGACGCAGCGTTCAGCGATAATATTTTTCAGTGGGATACGTGCTTCATGATGGGGTTTGCGAAGTACGGGCACGAGGCGTTCGCTTTTATTGAGAGCTTGGACAATTTCTATGCGTTGCAACGCGACGATGGGTTTATTTGCCGAGAGTTTCGCAAGGCGGATGCAGCGCCAGTGATGTTTCCGACAGAGCGTGACAGCGTGAACCCGCCGATTTTCGCGTGGGCGGAAGTGGAATACGCGCGAAGCAGCGGCGACGTAGCGCGGTTTGCAGTGGTGTTGCCTGTGCTGGATAAATATGCAAGTTGGCTTGAAGCGAATCGCAGTGCAGAGGTGAAGGTGGGCGAAGGGGCGAGTGCTCGCACGGTGAAGTTGTATTGGAACACGCCCTTTGGCAGCGGGATGGACAACACGCCCGAACGCGGCGATGCGTGGGTGAGCATGTCGGCCCAGATGGCGGAGATGTATGAATCGCTCGCGGTGATGGCGACCCATGCGAAGCTGCCCGAGCGAGCGGCGGCGTATAGCGAGCGGCGCGCGGTGATTGCTGACGCGATAAACGCGGCGATGTGGGATGATGAAGCTGGGATGTACTTCAACGTGATGAGCGATGGCTCGCGGGTGCGCGAGCGGACTATCGGGTGCTTCTGGCCGATTTGGGCGGATGTTGCGAGCGAGGAGCGGGCGAAGCGTGTGAGTCGTGTGTTGCTGGATGAAAGTGAGTTTTACACGCAGGTTCCGTTTGCGACGATTTCAAAGACGCATGAGAAGTTTGATGAATGGGGCGGATATTGGCTCGGCGCGAGTTGGGCACCCACGACGCGCATGGCTCTTGATGGGCTCAAGCGCAATGGTGCGAAACTTGCAGCGTATCGAGCGGCGTATCAGTATGTGGATGCGATAAACAGCGTGCATGAAGCGACGGGGACGATTTGGGAGAACTACGCGCCGATGTATTTGTCGTTCGGCGGTAATGCGCCCAGCCCGCAGCCCGGACAGCCTAGCAAGCGTGATTTTGTGGGCTGGTCAGGGCTTGGGCCTATCGCGATTTTGATCGAAGACATCATCGGCATCGAGCCCGATGCGCTGAGCAACAGCGTGACTTGGACATTGCAGCGGACGGATCGCGTGGGTGTGCAGGGGTTGCAACTGGGCAAGACGCGTTTGTCGCTGGTTGCACAGCCGCGTGAGGTGCTGAGTGATGAAGTGGTGATTGATGTTGAAAGTGGCGGCGCGTTCACGCTACGTGTGCGCGTAGAGGAGCGTGAAGTGACGGCGGAGATTCAAGCGGGGCGGACGCAGGTGCGCGTGCCGTAGAGCAGGTCGCGGAGGGGCGGAGTGGGGCGGAGGGACGCCGAGCGTGAAGGGTTAGATTCGGACCGCGCGGATCGCAAGAAACATCGGGATTTCGCGGCGGGCGCGGTTTTCTTCGGTCGCGCGCGGACCGGGTTGGCTTTGGCGCAGACTGGGCCATTCTTCGAGGGCGTCGATAAGCAAGCCAGCTTCGGCGAGGGTGCGGACGTAGGTTTGGATCGGACGGTGGTAGGTCGTCGTCGTGACTGGTTGCTTGCCCGTTGCGACTTCGCCGGGGTTCATCACGATTTCGCGCTGGCCCGCGGAGAGATAGCCATCGACGCGGCGGTATTGCAGCGCGCGGGTCCAGTCTTGCTTGGGTTTGTCATCGAAGCGATTGTCGCCGCGCTTGCTCGAGCTCTTCGCGCTCGCTTTGTCTTCGCGGCTGCGGTAGCCCTTGCGTTTGGCGTTGCTTTGCAGAGCACCCGCGCTGGGGCGAGCGTTCATGTCCCAGCCCCACGCGGTTTGGCCTGGACTGCGAAACGCGGGATGCAGCATGACGGCGACGAACGTACCGCGAGGCTTGAGCAGCGCTCGGACGCCTTGCAACACCGGGAGCATGGGCTCGATGTTCATGAGCGCGAGGACGCAACTTGCCGCGTCGAAAATCGGCTGTAAACCCAGCGAATTCAGTTCGCGCGCATCGCCCGCGTGATAGCTGCCGCGAGGGTCGGCTTTCTTCGCAGCGGCGATCAGTCGCGGAGCAGCATCAACCCCTGTGGGTTGCACGCCCGCACGCGCGAGCAGTCGGCAGAGCTGGCCCTGGCCGCAAGCGATGTCGAGCATGTGTTGATTGGAGCGCGGGTCAAGCAGTCGCATGACGCCCGGCAGCACGAGTTGCTCGTGGTGATCGCTGCCGCGTTCGTCGAGGAGATTGTCATACCAATCGGCGACGTGATTCCACGAAGAATTGACGGAGCTTTGAGAAGGAGTGGGGGAAGTGACGGAGTGACGCGGTGACGAAGTGGAGGACGGTTGTGCGGGCGAGACTTCAGCGAGCTTCGTGCTTTGTGCCTTGGCATCTCCTGCCTTTGCTTCGTCAATCCGTAACTCCGTCACTTCGTCACTCTTCTTCTTCATCACCTCTTCGATGCTTGTATTCGCGAGGCTGGCGAACTTGCCGGGCAGTTCGCTGATGAAGTTGGTCATCTTGCCGGTTGCCGGGTGGCGGAATCCCAGTTCCATCGCGTGGAGGCAGACGCGGCCGATGGGATCGGTGGTTGCACCGAATCGGCGGTCGCCCACGATGGGCTTGCTGAGGCTTGCCATGTGAACGCGAATTTGATTCTTGCGGCCTGTATCAAGCCGAAGCAGCAGCAACGAGCGATTGCCCGCTTGAGCCGCGACGCGATAGTGCGTGACGGCGAGCTTGGCGGGTTCATCTTCGTCATCGCGCGACGCGCGCGTGCCGGGCGGAACATTCGCGAGCGTGGGCGCGCTCTTCATGTAGCCATCGACACCTTCGTAGAGATAGCTTTGCACCAGGCCCGTGAGTTCGCTACTGCCGAATGCACCCTCGACGACTGCGGCGTACGTGCGCTGCACGCGTTTGGCGCGGAAGTCTTCCTTGAGCCATGCAAACGCTTGCTCGCTCTTGGCAAAGACGAGCAAGCCCGAGGCTTCGCGATCAAGGCGATGAATGATCCACGCGCGGGCGTTGCGGCCGCCTTTGCGGTTGCGCACGTGCGATTTCACGAGGCTGAACACGTTTTCAACTTCTTGCGTGGGCGGCGGCACAGTGGGAATGCCCGTGGGTTTGTCGACAACCAGCACGTGCTCGTCCTCATACACGAGCTTGACCGCACCGCCGATGGTGCGATAACGATCACGCGGGGGTTGCGAGGAGGCGGGACGATCAGAACGAGAAGGTTTGGGCACGGGGAATCAAAGGGGGGCTGAGGGGGAAAGTCTTGAGGCGATTGGTTGCTGTTTGCGGACAGGTTGGCAAGCGAAAAACGCCGCGATGAAGCGGCGTTTGCGTGTTTGATTACGAAAGTTGTGAGCGATTGATGGGCTCTGCCGGTTACGAACGCTCGATGGGAGCGCCGATGAGATTGCCGTATTCGGTCCAGCTACCGTCGTAGTTTTTGCAGTCTTGCACGCCCAAAAGGTACTTGAGGACGAACCAGGTGTGGCTGCTGCGCTCACCAATTCGGCAGTACGCGATGGTCGGTTTGCCTTCGATAAGGCCTGCGGTTTTGTACAGCGCGCGAAGATCGTCGACGCTTTTGAAGGTGCCGTCTTGGTTGACGGTTTGGGCCCAGGGAACACTCTTTGCACCCGGGACGTGGCCAGCTCGCTGCGCGGTTTCGGTCATGCCGGGCGGCGCGATGATTTTGCCCGTGAATTCGTCGGTGCTGCGCACGTCGATGAGGTTGCTGTTGCGCGTGGCGATGGCTTCAAGCACTTGCGGCACTTTGGCGCGCAGATCGGCGTTGATGGCCGTGATTTTGTAATCGCTCTTCGCGAACGCAACGACATCGGCGGTCAGCGGTTTGTCGTCTTCTGCAAGCCACTTGCTGCGCCCGCCGTTCATCAGGCGAACATCAGCGTGGCCGTAATACTTGAAAAGCCAGAAGCCGTAAGCGGCAAACCAGTTGTTGTTGTCGCCGTAGAGAACGATGGTGTCGGTGGGCTTGATGCCCGCGGAGCTGAGCAGTTTTTCGAAGTCATCTTTGCTGATGATGTCGCGATTGATTTGATCTTGGAGCTGCGTATTCCAGTTGAAAGCAACCGCGCCGGGAACGTGGCCCGCGCCATATTGCTTGGTGTCAACGTCGACTTCAACGATGCGAACTGCGGGGCTTTTGAGGTTTTCTTTGACCCAGTTGGTGGATACGAGTGCGTCGGGAAAGGCGTAGGACATGGGCGGGTTCCTAGGGGGAGGGGAGGGGAACGGAGAACGGGGAACGGAGAACAGGGAGCGGATGGCGGAGAACGTCGCAGAGTTGCAGATCGATTCCTTGCGAGAGCAGCTTCTGACTGCTCTCCGTTCTCCGTTCCCCGCCTCTACGGCTCACCTGCCAACGCCGGCAGGTGCTTGGTCATGCTGCTGATGTACTTGAAGACATTGTCGCAGAAGATCGCAACGCCCAGGCCTTGCGCGGGTTTGTCGCGCTGCAAAACCATGCGTGCGCCTTCGAAGATCAGGCCGCTGCTGGGGCCGGCGAAGAGTCCTTCGCGTTGACACAAACCCAGTGCGCTGGTGTAGGCTTTTTCGAAGGGCACTTCGATGATTTCATCAATCAGCGAAGCATCGAAGAGTTTGGTGACGTGCAGTTCATCCTTGTTGCGAATGCCCGGGACGTCGTGGCCCGCACTTGGTTGTACGGCGATGATCTTGATGTTCTTGTTCTTGGCTTTGAGAAACGTCGCAACCCCCGTGACGGTGCCGCAAGTGCCCAGGCTCGTGAAGAAATGCGTGATTTTTCCGCCAGTTTGCCGCCAGATTTCAGGGCCAGTGGTGTCGATGTGTGCCTGCACGTTGGCGTGATTCTCGTATTGGTTGGGCATTACATAACGATCGCCTTGAGCTTTCGCGTAGCTGCGAGCCATGCCCAGAGCACCTTCGCCCATGCCCGGGCTTGGACACATCGCGTCAGTCAGCACATCAACATCAGCACCAGCGATGCGCAGCATGACCTTCTTTTCTTCCGGCACTTTCTCCGGCACGATTGCGCGCATGTGTACGCCCTTCACGCTCGCCATCGCAGCCAGCGAAATGCCGGTGTTGCCGCTGGTGGGTTCGACGATGCCGCGACCTTTCTTGTCCGCCTTATCGGGCCAGATTGCGCCTTTGGCTTCCAACTCGCGAATGAGATAGCTTGCGGCGCGATCTTTCACGCTGCCGAATGGGTTCATCCATTCAAGCTTGGCGAAGAGTTCGAACGTGCTTGTGCCACCAGCGATTTCTGCCGCGAGCGGATGCAGCGTGTTGATGCGTACCAACGGGCTGGGGTTGGCCTCGTTGGGCAACATCTCAAAGACACTGTCGAAAACTCGGGTCGAAAGATTGGCGGACATGCAAGCTCCGATGCACCGCGAAGGTGCGAACTGTGACTTTGATGTCACGAGTCGGCGAGGAGTGCGAGATTATCGCTTATTGGTGCGAACGTTCCGTTACGGACGATTCGCAGAGGATTCAATGAACGGCGATGCGTTCAGCGTTGGCTGGTGTGACGTGTGCGTCTCAACAACAGCAACAACAACATGCCACCTTCTGCGTACAACACAGCCCGGCGTGCGAATCACGCTTGCCGGATCGAAGTTGTTGTGCGACGCGTGCCATCGGAGAAGTATACCTGTATGGATGCCCCAGCCCAAGAAAAGTTGCAGCAAGCCCAGACAGGAGCGAGCGTCAATACGCGCGAGTCGGACGGGCATGCTCGCGGGAAAACGGTGCTTTTACGGGCAATTATCGATGTTCAAGCCGAACTTGTTCGGGCATTACTCGCCAGACAGCCCGTCCGAGAAAGGATGCTCGCCGCATCTCGCGAGGGGCACGCGAGCCGCGAAGGGTTTGACGATTGGGACAGCGTGTACGTGCGGGACGTTGGGGCCCAGCAAGCCGAGGTCGCGGTTCGTGTGGCCAAGACATCGCAGGCATCAGCTTTGCAAGCCGCGATGCGAGCTCTCGCAAGATTGAAGTGGGACGCGAAGGATGCGGCGGATGTGTGCTCGTTGATGCAGACCAGCGGGCAGGTGCCGCGTGTGGTGGTGTCGGGCGCGTCGGGAGCGATTGGCACTGAACTGGTGTCGCTGCTGACCGCTCTTGGCGTGCGGGTTGACAGGCTGGTGCGAAAGGGCTCGCCGCAGCGCACGCCCAATATCGCCGGGCGCGACTGGTGGTGGGAGCCGCGTGAGGGTGGCAACGTGGAAAGCGGTGCACTCGACGGTGCGCACGCCGTTGTTCATTTGGCAGCGGAGCCGGTCGTGGGTCGATGGACCGATGGCAAGAAGCGTGCGATTCGCGAGAGCCGGGTCGAGGGCACGCGCGTGCTGGCGCGGGCAGCGGCGCAGGCGCAGGTGCCGCCGCGTGTGTTCATCGCAGCCAGCGGCGGGCACGCGTATGGCGATCGCGGCGATGACACCATGACGGAAGACGCGGGCATTGGCTCGGGTTTTCTCGCTGAGATCGTGCGAGATTGGGAAGCGGCGACTGCTTCCGCGCGCGAGGCGGGTGTGCGCGTAGCAAACCTGCGCATCGGCATCGTGCTGCACGCCAGCAGCGGCGCGGTGCGGCAGATGCTGCTGCCGTTTCGCATGGGGCTGGGTGTTATCGTGGGTCCGGGCACGCAGCACTGGCCTTGGGTCAGCATGGCGGATGCTGTCGGCGTAATCATGCACGTGATGGCGAGCAACGTGAGCGGGCCCGTGAATGTTGTGGGCACGCAGGAAGCAACATCGGCATCATTCGCGCGGGCGCTGGCCCGCGCACTCGACAAGCCGTTGTTTGGACTTGTGCCCGCGGCACTGCTTCGCGCCGGGCTGGGCGAGCAGGCCCAAGGACTCATCATGAGTACGCGCGTGGTGCCTGATGTTTTGCGGCGCAGCGGCTACAGCTTTGCGCTGCCCACGGTAGAAGGCGCGCTGCGATGGGAAGTCGGCAGCGTTCGCGACGTTGATGTGGCAATCGATGGTGCATTCTGAACCGCGCTCATGCGTCGCATGCGTTGCTTAGACTCACGCATGGCTGATCCGCACGCAAATCGCTCCGCTGGGCACGTTCCGAACGCCCCAAACGGCACACCGCATCCAGCTCCAAGTGCTTCGCACTTGCCCCGCCCCGCTTTGCCCGCGCAACTCACCGACGCCACGCTCGCCAACACTGAGCAGTTCGTCTGGCAGACCCTCGCCACAGCTTGCAAGGACCGCCATCACGGCATGCACACGCCCGGAATTGTGACAATCGCCAGCGATGGCCACCCCGCCCCGCGCACCGTGGTGTTGCGGCGGATTGATGCCGCTTCGCGCATGATTGTGTGCCATACTGATGCCCGCAGCGAGAAAGTTCACGAGATTGAACGCGAGCCGCGCATCGCTTGGCTCTTTTACGATCCGCAAACCCGCATCCAGTTTCGCATCGCCGCCATGGCCCGCATCGAGCGCGACACTCCGCTGGCCAGCGAGCAGTGGCAACGCAGCAGTTTGAGCAGCCGGCGGTGCTATCTCGCCGGCATCACGCCCGGCACTTTGAGTGATGTCATGCTCACCAACGTTCCCATCGGCATGGAAGGCCGCAGCCCCAGCCTTGCCGAGAGCGAAGCAGGCCGCCGCAACTTCGCCATCGTGGTGGCCACCGCGCTGCGGGTGGATGTGCTGGAACTCGCGACCGAAGGACACCGGCGCGTGGTCTTCGCGTGCGGACAATCGCCCACGTGGGCCGCGGTGTGAATGTGCCTTACGCCATACTGGCCAGCCGCCCACGACTACTTCGCGTCTGCCGCATGTAACTCTGCAAGTTATTGCCCGGACATTCCGTTGGCTTAAGTTCCTGGTGCGTCACCACGCGCCCCATCGGCACGCGGTACCGCCGCATCAGGTCCGCAACCATCGAATCCAAGCTGTAAAGCTGGGCCTGCGTGGGCCGGTCGCGCTCAAAATTGCCCATGCACATCACGCCCACGTTGTGATCGTTGGTCGCCGCCACGTGGGCTCCTTCGATATCAATGGGCCGACCTTCCCACACGCGTCCGTCAGGATCAATGATGTAGTGATAGCCGATATCAACCCATTGGCTGCCGCGTTGCAGGTGCGAGCGGCGGATTTTATTGAGCCGACTCGCGGCCCACGCCTGCCCGCGCCCATCAATCAAGAGCGCATCATGGTGCACCGTGATGCGATCCACGCCATTCATCTTCTTACTGAACTTCCACTTGGGCTGCTCGCGCGTCCACGAGGCCCGGCCAATCACCGTGATGCCTGAAGCCTGCTGCTGTGGCTGCGGCACCGGCTGCGCATAGACCTGCGGCTGACGGTTGGGCACCGTGTACGTCATCTTCGCGGGCTGCGGCAGCGGCTCCTGGTCGGGCCACACGGGCTCTGGAAAGTTGGTCGCCAAACGCGTGCCCCCGCACCCTTGCAAGAAGGCCATGCCGCCCAGCAACGCGGCACCTTTCATCAGCGTGCGGCGCGTCAGCGGCGACAGCGGCGCGAGCGGCAGCGGCGAAAGCTCATTGTGATCGGTAGGCGTGGGCGGGTTCAGTTCATCCATGGGCAGTAACTCCACGCGGTCTATCGGCTCGCGTCCATGCGAGAGAGCAATAGTAGGGGGAGGGGGAGCAGCGAACGAGCGAACGAGGGGAAAGGCGGAACGCAGAGGAAGAGGGAGGGCGAACGGAGGAGGGAGTGGGGATTGGGGTGGGTGTGTAGGGGTTTGCGGGGGAGTTGTGGGGTTGTGCGGCGGTTTTGCAGGCTTTGATGGGGAAATCGCGGGTGTGTGCGGCGCGCGCGGGCTCGCTTGCGCTGCGCGAAGCCTCGATTGCGGAACGCAAAGCCTCGACTGCGCGGCGCGCAGGCTCGATATTGCCGCGCGCACGCTCCCGCACGCCACACCAACCCGCGCAAAACCAGCCCCCACCCACACCCCTACCTCCCACCTCCGCGCTTCTCCGCTCCCACTCCGCCTCCCTCCGCGACCTTCCCCCCGCCCTCGTTCGCTCGTTCGCTCGTTCGCTCGTTCGCTGCGACTTTCCCCATCCACCGGCACCAAATCGCAAACACCAGCAGCAAATACAGCCGCTGCGCATGGTCGCGCTTGCTCGCCATGTGTTCGTCGGTCAGTTGCTGCACGTAGGTGCGATTGATTTCGAGGTCCAGCAGCGACGCGGGGAATGGATCGCGTGCGGCGATGACCATGTCGTGATAGAGATCACGCAATTGGCCGTGGTTGGTGCGCAGCCAGTCGCCGATTGGGACGGCAAAGCCCTGCTTGGGCCGGTCGATGATCGCCGGCGGGATGAACTTGCGGGCGACCGCTCGCAGCAAACCCTTACGCTGCCCGCCCGGCAGCAGCACGCTGGCGGGCGTGTGCCACGCGGCAGCGGACAGCTCGCGCGAGAGGAAGGGGCAGCGGACTTCGAGGGCGACGGCCATGGAGGCGGTGTCGGTTTTGCGGAGGAGGTCGTGCGGAAGGTAGTTGATCGTGTCGTGTACCCACGGCTTGAACTCGCTTGAAAGAAATCGGGCTTCTCTTCTGTCAGCTTCTGACTCCGAATGAGAGGTCAACTCGTTGAATACTGATGATGGGAAAATGGCGAGCAGATCGGCGTAGCCATGGCCATGGGCTGCGTTGACGAGACGCGCGAATTTTCCGAGTCGACTCCTCGGATTGCGGGGCGGAAATCCGATGGGCGGAAAGTCGCGCAGCATGTCGCCGTACTTCTCGAGCAGCTTCGCGGCTTTGTGCCGCTCGTATCCTGCAAACAGCTCATCGCCACCGTCTCCAGCCAGGGCGACCTTCACATGTGCTTTTGCTGCTTTGCAGAGCCAATAAGTGGGGAGCAATGAACTGTCGCCGAATGGCAGGCCGAGTTGCTCGATGAGCTTCACAAGATCGCCTGCGACATCGGTGGAGCATGTTAGTTCGTGGTGCTCGGTATCCAAGAGCTTTGCGACTTCTGTGGCAAAGGGTGATTCGTCATAAGTCCCCGTCATTCGCATGGTGAACGTCTTCAGACGCTGACCGAGTTGACGCAGATGCGATTGGGCAATGCTCGCGATAAGTGACGAATCGACGCCGCCGGAAAGAAAACAACCAAGCGGCACATCGGTTGTCAGTTGCTCGATGACCGATTTGCGAAGGAGTAGCTCCAATCGAAGTTCATCAAGGGGTGTCCCGTGAGACAAATAGTCATCGGGAACGCCACTAACATGGCCATTGTCTCGCCGCGCATTGACGTACCAATCGATCAGCATCTTTACCGTTTCCGGTTCCGAGTATTCTCGAGCGTGCTTAAAGATCAACTCGGCCTCATCGTGTGTTCTTCCGCGCGGGCGATACTCGAACGCCCCGGGTTGCTTCTCGTCAGCGACCGGATTCCAAACCCTGGCAGCTCCGTTTCGCAAAAAAGTCATACTTCCAAGGCAAATTGGCAACTGTGCGTCGAGAACGCCACTTCTCTGCAACTGCATCGCGAGGGCGACACAGGCCGTAAAGCTGGAGGCGAAATAGCGGATGTGCCTAAAATCCTTGCCGTAAAGCGGCTTTTCGCCGTGCTTGTCACGAGCGAGGAACACGTCCGCATGTTCGCGGTCCCAAATTGCACACGCGTACATGCCATCGATCCGTTGAAAGACGAACGACTCTGCGCGCAACCAGCCTTGTACAAGAACCTCGGTGTCGCTGTGGTCGGTGACAAACGTGTACCCCTCGTGCTCCAACTCGCTTCGTAACTGCGCATGGTTATAAATGCACCCATTGAACACCACCGCCACCCGGCCGTCTTGGCTCACCATTGGCTGGTGGCCGTGGGCGGGGTCGATGATCGCAAGCCTGCGGTGAATCAGCGCGACATCGACGGTTGATCCATCGCTGCGGGTTGCACGGTCGCGAAAGAGGCCGTGGCCGTCGGGGCCGCGGTGTTTGATGTTGTCATCAAGCGTGTCGATCCACGATTGCGGAATCGAAACCTCGGGCGCGGGGGCTACGGAGCCCGGTGGATAAACGCGGAGGATGCCAGCGATGCCGCACATAGGAATAGGCACTGGGGACTAGGCACTGGGGACTAGGCACTGGGGACTAGGGACTGGGCATTAGGGGAAGGCACTTCGTCACTTCGTTACTTCTTCCTTCGGCGTCTTCGCGGGCTCGCCGTTCAGGCTTGTTGTTCCGCCCACGGCGGTTGCGAGCTTTCTGGCGTTGGCGCGTTCTTCGCGGATCATGAAAATCGTGTGCAGGATTCGCGTTGTGAGGATGCCAGCACCAAAACCCATCGCGGTTGCCATGCCCACGGGCACGTGGGCGTGCAGCAGAGCGTGCTGGCCGCCCAGAGCAATCACGTAAAGAATCGGGCCCAGAATCATGCGCTCAACCTGCACTTTGGTTGCATCACGCACGAACGCGCGCGTCACGTCTTCGCGCTTCTTGCCTTGTGCCGCGGCTTTCAATCGCTGCGGAGAAATCGGCGAGGCTGCTATCGATTCTTTGGTAAACGTGGGCTTGGCAAAGTCAGGATCGACAAGATCAGGCACTTTCTCGACATGGGCCATCTTCTCAAGGCGACTGGGAGCGTGATTGGCGTACCAGTGCAGCACGTAATACACCACCAGGTCCGCGACCAGATCAACAAAGAACGTCGTCGCCGTGATGATGATCTTTGGATTGAATCCCGTCCAGCCGCTGAGCACTTCGTGCCAGTTCCACGACACAAAGTAGTGCATGAAGACCGCCGTCACAATCAGCGCGAGCACGCCCGCAGCGATGATGTTGACATTCACGTTGACAATGCGCTTGCCATACAGGCGCGCGAGCAGTTCCATGCGAACCCACTGTACGTCAAGCGGGCGTTGCGACACACGGCCAAAAACAAACGAAGACGAAGCAGCATCCGTGCTCCTTCGTCTTCGCTTGCTACGCACTTGGTTGTTTGCGGACAAACCTAGTTGCTTGCCCGGTTTCTGCTCGGCTTACGCCGCTTCCTGCTTGCCCGCCGCGTTTTCGCCGCTGCTAGTGGCACTTTCAATCACCATCTGGCGACCAGTGCCGCTGCGACCAAAGCGAATCAGGAAAATTTCGCTCAAGGGGCTCGAAAGCCCGCCACGCTGGGCCTGCACCGTGTATTCCACGTTGTCGGGTCCAGCGATAAACGTGCTATCGACAAACTTGCGTTCGCCCGTCACGCCCACGAAGCTGAACACTGTCTCAGTGGGCAAGCGCCGCCGCACGATGTACGCCGTTCCCGTGGTTCCCGGCGGATTGCTGCTCTTCCAGCTCAGTTCCAGTTCGCCGCTGGCAGCGATGATGGCAACTGACACATCGCGTGGCTGCCCCGGAGCCGGAACCGCCGAAGGATCCTGCCGCGCTGGAATCTGCGCCAGGTTGTAGACCTCCTGCGGATCAGCCGCATCACTCGCAAAGTCGCGAATGTCACTGACCGCGCGCGACAGACTGCGCCGCATGGCGTTGTAGGCAGCGGTCGCGTTCTCAGTGGCCGTCGCTGCCGCCACGCGTGCAGCTTCAGCATCTGCCGCCGCTTGCACGTAGCCGGTTGTCAGCGTGGCAAACTCGGTGGCCTGCGCAGTGGTCAAACCAATAGCTAGTGCGTTGCCAGTAAACGGAACGATGTGAGCCGTGCAATACGCTTGCACAGCAGCCCGAGGCGAAGTGGGAATGCTTCCCATATTGCACGTCCTTTCAGACGATTCTGCTGCCAGGCCCACCCATCACGCCGCACGTTGCAAGCATGACTGCATGTGCTGGTCGTAGCGGTTGTGAGATCGGCAGGGCCAGCGCGCGACTTTGGTGATTGGAGAATTTGTTTTGATGAAGTGCGCGGAGGCAGGGGGAACGGAGAGCGGAGAACAGAGAACGGGGGGAGGGGACGGGGAACGGAGAGCAGAGAGCGGAGAACGGAGAGCAGAGAGCGGAGAACGGAGAGCAGAGAGCGGAGAACGGGTGAGAGAGTTGCTGCGAAGCGGTGGGGCCGGTCACAATGCGAACGTTTGGGGTGGAACTTGCGCGAAATGGCGTGATAACGGGCTCAAAAGGTGTGATTTGGTGGTGCGTGCTGGCGCGCGCGCGGTGGATTGTGGCGACAAGCAGCGCGGTTGTGACAACTTTTGGCGCGAATGTGGCAAGCGCCAGCGCGAAGATGGCAAGCGTTAGCGCGAATATGACAACAGGCGGCGCGAAGGTGGCGACGTGCCGCGTGGGCGTGACAACATCCAGTGCGCGAGTGAGAACATTCAGCACGAACGTGACGACGTGCAGCGCGGGTGTGACAGCGACCTGCGTGGCTGCCGCGAAGCGGGCGCGGGCCGGAGCAAGTTTGCCCCTCACGCCGGGAAGGGCTGCTGCCCTTCCCCGGCACCCCAACCCGCTGAAGGCATCGCGTTGCACATTGTCGCGGGTTTCATATGCTTCGTCGCTGCTTGCTGGCGGCGAGTGCGGCGAAAGGGGATGGCATGCGGGTTGTCAAGTTGATCGCTGCGTCTTGGCTGTGGCGATACGCGCGCCGGGCGGTGTATTGCGGGTTGTGGCTGTACTTGGGAATACTGCTTGGATTTGTGCTGGTGGTTGGGCGATCGGAAGTTGCCTCCAAGCTAGGGGTAACGCGCCTCGAGCGACTGGTCCTGCAGCGGGACACGTCGACGCGATATTGGTACCAAAGCTATCAATACAGCAACTGGACGGGATTGCGATTTGCGGAAATGGAGTGGTGGGGATATCCAATCGTTGAAGACGGGCCGATGTCGTGGCTTGAACGCCCGCTAGTGCAGTGGGGCACGCCACAAGGCTGGCAACCGATGTTGGTTTGGGTTGCAGGCTGGTCGGTTGCGGGCATCTTGGTGCTCATTTTGCTACCGATGCCACTGGCGCGACGCAACTTTGGGCAATTGCAAGGCAATCAGCGTGCGCGGATGGTTTCTTGGCTGCGTGCGACGATTACTGCACAGCGTGTCTGGAACGTGCGGCATATCGCTCTGCTGCTGGTCGCGGGGCTGAGTGTTGCGATTGCATCGGAGATCATTTCGATTCGACGCGCGGCATTTTCTTGGTGGGCGTTTTCGGGGGGCAAGGGAAGATTGCAGGTGCATGAGCCAACCAACTGGATCGGACTCCTCACACCCATCGATGCGACCATCGTGGCACTTTTGGCGATGCTCCTGCCCACATTGCTCGTGCTTCCCGCGTTGCGGCGTGCGGCACGCCAACGCGCGGCCCAAGAAGACGGCTGGTGCCTGCGCTGCGGCTACACGCTGGCAAGCAAGAGCGCGGCGACGATGAAATGCTCCGAATGCGGCACCGATCGCGACCAACCAGAGCGCCCGCGCTGGCATCGCAAGTACTTCTGGCCACTTTGGGTCGCATGGTTGCTACTCACACTCAGCGCGTTCTTCTTCATGCCACTACTCGAATAGAACCGCTGCCACTCGTGCAACACCGCCGTGACACACCCAACTTCCACCCCACCCCCTCACCCTCTCACCCCCACACCCAAGCATTCCCCTCCGCTCCTCCGCGTTTCCCTCCGCCCCTCCGCGACCCGCCTCCTTCCACCGACTTCCCACGCGCACCTCGCTATGCTTGCCTCCCGGCGCTGGCTGTCCACCAGAAGGTCGGTAGGAGATTTGGCAATGTTGATTCGTTCGCATACGTGCGGCCAACTGCGTGATGCGCAGGTGGGGCAGACTGTTCGATTGAATGGGTGGGTCAATAGCTATCGTGACCATGGCGAGCTGATCTTTATTGATCTGCGCGATCGCTACGGCATTACGCAGCTGGTGTTTGAGCCGGAGTCGGGCGTGGCTCGTGATGTGATTGAAGCGGCTGACAAGCTGCGCAATGAGGACGTGGTTGCGGTGGAGGGAACCGTTCGCGTGCGCATTGGTGGGGAAAACCCCAAGCTGGCGACGGGGAAGATTGAGATTGTGGTGACCAAGCTGGAGGTTCTGGCGAAGACGGATAATCCGCCCTTTCTTCCGGATGACATGGTCAAGCTGCCCAACGAAGAACTGCGGCTGACGCACCGGTATATTGACCTGCGCCGGCCCAGCATGCAGAAGGTGCTCGCGACGCGGCACAAGATTTACCAGACAACGCGCAAGTACTTCGATGAGAACAGCTTTCTCGAGATCGAGACGCCCATCCTTTATAAGAGCACGCCAGAAGGGGCGCGGGAGTTTCTGGTTCCCACGCGGCAGGTGCCGGGGTCGTTCTATGCGTTGCCGCAGTCGCCCCAGTTGTTCAAGCAGATTCTGATGGTGTCGGGCTGCGACCGCTACATGCAGATCTGTCGCTGTTTCCGTGATGAAGATCCGCGGGCGGATCGGCAAGCCGAGTTCACGCAGATCGACCTTGAGATGAGTTTCGTGCGGCGCGATCAGATCATGGAGATGATGGAAGGGTTTGTGCGCCGGCTGTGGAAAGAGTTGACGGGCTTTGATGTGCCGCCGATTCAGCGGATGGATTACCGCACGGCGATGGAGGAGTACGGCATCGACCGGCCCGACACGCGGTATGACCTGCGGACCAAGGACATCAGCGAGTTTGCGGGCAAGCTTGACTTTGGAGTCTTCAAGACTGTGCTGGAAAAGGGCAAGGATCGGCCCAAGTACTACAGCAAGAAGGGCGTGGTGAAGGCTCTGCGCGTGCCTGGCGGCGCGGAGAAGCTGACGCGCAAGCTGACTGATGGCTACACCGAGTTTGTCAAGGGCTTTGGGGCCGGTGGCGTGGCGGTTGTCAAGATCATCAAGGGCGAAGATGGCGGGCCCAAGTTGGACACGGGCATCGCGAAGTTCCTTGAGCCGATGAAGGCGGAGTTTTTGGCATTGCTCAACTGCGAAATCGGCGACACCGTGCTGTTTGTCGCGGATACGTACAGCGTGGCGACGAAGGCTATTGGCGAGCTCCGACAGAAGGTGGCGCGCGATATGGGAATCGTGCCCAAGCCCGGTGCTGAAGGCGGGCCTTGGAACTTCCTGTGGGTTGTTGACTTCCCGATGTTCGAGAAGAACAAGGACACGGGCAAATGGGTCGCGATGCACCATCCATTTACCAGCCCGCGCGATGACCAGATGCAGGCGTTCCTGAATGCTGACGTGGATGACGAAGTCACCATCGAAGGTATCGTGAGCGCTGGCTATGACATTGTGCTCAATGGCCAGGAAATCGCCGGCGGCAGCGTGCGTATTCATGATCGTGACGTACAGAGCAAGGTCTTCAAACTGCTGGGCATGACGCCTGAGCAAGCGAAAGAGAAATTCAGCTTCTTGCTCGAGGCCCTCAGCTTTGGTGCGCCGCCGCATGCTGGTGTTGCGTTTGGACTTGACCGCTTGGTGATGAACTTCGTGGGTACGGACAACATCCGCGATGTGATTGCCTTCCCCAAGACGCAGATTGGCGCGGATTTGATGACGCGTGCGCCGAGCTTTGTGCCGGACACGCAGCTCAAGGATGTGCATATCAAGAGCCTAGAACAGCCCAAGGCGTGATTTGCAAATGTTGAGGTCTTGTCATAAGCCACGCATCCGCGTGGCTTATTTCATTTCAAACATCGCGGCGCGCGTGCAGTTTGACATCGCTGTCATCGTAATCCTTGAAATTTTGCACTCAGAAAGTATATGAAATACATACATCCGGGGAGGGGAGAAGGCACTTTCTGCCAAGTTCTGGGTGGATGTGCCGCGTTGACTGATAACCCGACTATTGGGGATTTCAATGTTCTGCTGGTCACTTTTACAGGACATTGCTGCGCAATCCGATATCTACACAACCACAGCGCGTTCGCGATTGGTGGCATGAGCCGGGAGTCGGACCCTCTGCTCACGCTTCTGGACCATATTCCGGCGGAGCCTTGCCAGCGATGCGCACTATTGCGATCATCAATCAAAAGGGCGGATGCGGAAAGACCACTTCGGCCATCAATCTCAGTGCAGTTCTCGCTCGCGCGGGCAAACGCACTCTTTTGATTGACATGGACCCACAAGGGCATTGCGCAGCAGGACTTGGAATTCCTGAACAGCGTATCGAACTGGACATAGGCGACGCCATGCTCGGCCTAGGCAGCAAACCCATCGATGCTTCCAAGCTGCTCTGGCGAGCGGTTCGCAACCTTGATCTCGCGCCCGCTCGCATGCGGCTGGCCGGGCTTGAAGCTGCTCGCGGCGGACTGGCTGACCTGCCCGACAAGGACCGGCGGCTCTCAGCGGTGCTCGAGAAGTTCGCCAGCGAGTATGACGTAGCCGTCATCGACTGTCCGCCCAGCATTGGCTTGCTGACGTACAACGCCCTTGCCGCTGCTGACATGGTCATCATTCCGGTGGAGACTGGGTTCTTCAGCCTGCAAGGTGCGACTCGCCAGGTCAACACCGTGAAGACGTTGAGCAAGCGGCTTGGACTTGAACCACACGTGTGGCTGTTGCCCACGTTGCATGACACCAAGAACACGGTTTCGACCGACTTGTTTGAAGAGATGTCGCGTCGTTTCAAGGACCGCGTGGTGCCGGTGGTCATTCGCCACGATTCTCGCCTTCGCGAAGCAGCCAGCTTTGGCCAGTCGATCGTCGATTACGCCCCTGGATCGACGGGTTCTGAGGATTACGGCCGGCTGGGCGTGTGGGCGATTGAGAATTTGAAACCTCGCACCCAGTTGCCGGCGGATCAGATTCCCATCATCAACGTGGCGACACCACCCGTGCCGATGGTCAACACGACAATTACCACGGCCGCCGGCATCGCCCGTGCCGTGACGACCAAGAGCGACAAACCGCAACCATCTTTCGCGAACGCTGGCGAAAATGGCGAGGTCAAGTCCGTCAGTCGCGCGGAAGATGTTGCTCGCCGGGCGCAGGAGTTCCTCCGCCGTATCGCCTTGGGTCGCAATGCGGCTGAAGCCCCGGCCGCCAACGGCAACGGTTCGCATGAATCGACGGCAGTGCTCACGCCGCCCGCGCATACACAAACGATCACACCCGTGAGCGTTGCGATGCCTCGGCAGGTGCTGACCGTGATTGATCAGCCCAAGCAGCAGCCAGCAGCGATGACTGCCGGGACGCAGAGCTTGCTGGGCGTGCGTGAAACGTCGCAAGGTGTGCTGTTTGTGCAGCCGATTGAATCGGGCCAGACGATTGCCGTTGCGGGTACCTTCAACGGCTGGAGCCCGACGACGCATGTGATGCAACGCCTCGATGCGCAGGGCGTGCATCAGTTGTGCATCAAACTGCCCGCCGGCAAACATGCATACAGGCTCGTTGTTGACGGGCAATGGCGCACGGATGGACACAATTCCAACCACGAGCCTAACCCGTTTGGTGAAGTCAACAGCGTGGCGTACGTTTCGTAACTCGCTGGTCGCAGTTCTTTTTGATAAGTCGTTGCTGCCGCGCGGCTTGGACGCGTGAGCTATCAAATTGTGTGCGCATTCACCTCGTCCCACCGATCTAAGTGGAACCCAGAGGGGAGTTGTTCTGTGGCTGATCAGTTTTCGCGAAGTGAGTATGACGCTCTGGCCGACCTTTTCTTGGCGGCGGATGCACCGCGCGAACCCAAGCCAGTGACATACCCCGCTCGTGCCACGCACGGCGGCCCTGCTTTGCGACTGGCTGATCAAGTCGATGCGTTCGCGAGCGATGCTGCACCGACACAACAAGCACAACCCGCCCGGCGTGAGCCGCTGAGTGTCGAAGCTTTGGTGCTGGGCCACTTGCCTGTGCTGGGTGCGGCTTGGGTGACGCAGTATGCCAAGCATGTTGCCGAGGAGGGGCGGACACCGGTTGCGTTGCTGCGATTGCATGAAGGCCAGGTCTGGATTGATATTCTGACGCCGCGTTCGGTTGCGGCTCGCCCGCAGTCGCGGGTTGGTAGCAATAGCGACGAGCCAGCATCGCTCGAAGCGGCGTTGCGCCGTGCGGCGAGCGAGTGCAGCCACTGGCTCGTGCGCGTGGATGAGATCGCTGAGCCTGATCTTGTCGCCTTGCCGCACTTGGCTCGCGTCACGCTGCTGACTGGTGCTGATGATGCTGCGGTTGTCGCCAGCTATCGCACGATCAAGAACCTTTCGCGTTCACTTGATGCTGCTCGCAGCGATGTCGGCTCGGGGCCTTCGCTGAAGCTGGCGATCATGGGAGCCGACGAGGCGAAGGCGACGGAGGCTGAAAACAAGTTGCGCAAAGCAGCGGCGACGTTCTTGCAAAACGAACTGGAGCCAGCGGCGAAAGTCGCGAAGATTGGCGGAAGTTCGACCATCGCGCTCTTCCGCGGGCAGGCGACGATGGACGTTGCGGCGATGCTTGCGACGGCGCATGTTGGAAAAGTCAGCAGCGCGACGATGCCAGGTGCGGAATCTGCGGCGAAGCACGCCGTGACTGAAACCGCGAGCGAGTCGAGCGCGGCGAGCGTTGCGCATCAGGGAGATGCCGTACATCACGTCGAGCAGATCGAGCATGCAAGCTCGACGCCGCCCGTCGTTTCGCAGCCTGCAACGGGCGACGCCCGTGTGGCTGCGCCAATCGCCGCGAAAGCAACGAACGCGTTGCCCATCGCAGGCTTGCAGGCATTGGGCATCACATGCCCAGTTGCTCGCGATGTCACGCTGGCTGTTGCCAGTGACAACACGTTGCACATGATCGCGCAAGCGAAGCCTGAGGCAGCACAATCGCTGCTTGCGTCGGCGGCGTGGGCTCTTGATCATGCTCAGCTCTTGGCGATGGCCAAGCCCGGGCTGCTGTGCGAGCAGCCGCAACTGCATGTGCTGGCGAATGAAATGCACGAAGCTCGCGGGTTGCTCGAAACGGCGATTGCTGTGCACATCGTCATGCAAGTGGGGGATGTGGTTGTGAGCAAGAGGGTTAACTGATCACGTTGACAACTCCAAGGCGCAAGACTTCGGAAATGCTAGCAATAAAAAACGCCGGAGCGAGATGCTCCGGCGTTTATGCTTGTATCGAGATTACGCCAGCTTTCGAGGGCTTGCGCCCTCGTGTTCTTGTTGTGCTTACGCACTTTCCTTGCGGCGGCCCTTCATCTGCACCAGCGGCGTCTTTTCCAGAATCGCGCGCTCGTCCAGCACGTACTCCACGCCCTCATTTTCGAGTTCGGGCAGTTCGTACATCAGCGGCAGCATGATTTCTTCCATCACCGCACGCAACGCACGAGCACCGGTTTCGCGCTTCACCGCTCGCTCAGCGATGACGCGCAGTGCGCCTTCGGTGTACGTCAGCTTTGCGCCTTCGATGGCGAAAAGGTGAACATACTGCTTCGTGATGGCGTTCTTAGGTTCAGTCAACACGTGCATCAGGCTTTCGGCGCTCATCGGGCTGAGCGGCGCGAGCACAGGCAAACGACCGACGAACTCAGGAATCATGCCGAATTCGATGAGGTCGTCGGCCGTGGCTTGCTGCAGAACCTTCGCAGCTTGCTTGGCGACATCGTCCATCGAATCGTTGCGATTCGTCAGGTTGAAGCCGATCTTGGTTTTGCCCAAGCGGCGGCGGATGATTTCTTCAAGACCCACGAACGAGCCGCCGCAGATGAACAGGATGTTGGTCGTGTCCACCTGGATGTACTGCTGCTCGGGATGCTTGCGGCCACCTTGCGGGGGCACGTTGCTGACGGTGCCTTCGAGCATCTTGAGGAGGCTCTGCTGCACGCCTTCGCCGCTCACGTCGCGCGTGATGCTGACGTTGTTGCTGGTCTTGCCGACCTTGTCGATTTCGTCGATGTAGATGATGCCGCGTTGAGCCGCTTCGAGGTCGAAGTCAGCACTTTGCAGCAGCTTCAAGATCAAGTTCTCGACGTCTTCACCCACGTAGCCAGCTTCGGTCAGCGTGGTGGCGTCGCCGATGGCGAAGGGGACCTTCAGCATCTTGGCGAGCGTCTTTGCAAGCAGCGTCTTGCCGGTGCCGGTTGGGCCAATCAGCAGCACGTTGCTCTTATCGATTTCGATGTTCTTTGCGTCGTCGCTTTCAAGGTGCAGCAGGCGCTTGTAGTGGTTGTGCACCGCCACGGACAGCGCGACCTTGGCGTAATCCTGACCGATGATGTACTGGTCAAGAAACTCGCGCATGGCGCGGGGGCTGGGCACTTCGCGCAGGCGGCTGCTCGCGTTGCTCACGCGGCGGCGTTCCTGCTTGAAAATGTTCTGGCACAGATCTGTGCAGTGATTGCAGATGTAGACGCTACCCGGGCCTTCGACCATCGCACCAACTTCCCGGCTCGTCTTGCCGCAGAAGGAGCACGTGGTGACCTTGCGGCCCTTGAAGCCCTCGTCCTTGCCCGGAGTTTGCGGTGGAGTTGGGGGCATATCGGTGCCGTCCTGCTTGCCTTTGGCCATTGGCGTCCTCTAATTTCTGTCGCCTGTGAAGAAGCGATTGCGAGCGGAATAACAGCGTCCCAGTCGCAGTCGCGCCTCCCTTCCACAGAGTGTATCGGTCAGTGGAGGCGACGTCTGAACAGGGCCTTCACTATCCGCAGCAGGTTGCGAGTTGGCAAGATAATTGACGGGATTTCGCTGTGCGATTTCACGAATCAAGCAGGATAATGCGTTTATGCCTTGCCGCCAGGCGCGTTCGGTTTGCGGTTGTGCGAACGAGTTTTCGCAGCATCGAGCGTTGCGGCGGACTTGTCGCTGGTTTTCATGCGTTCGGCGGCTTTGCCGATCATTTGCTTGCGAGCTTGCTGGTATTCCTCGTCGCTGAGTTTGCCCTCGTCGCGCATGCGCCGCATGCTCTCGAGCAGCCCCTCGTCGCCCGGCGAGATGTCGCCGCGGAGCATCCATTTGCGAACCAGCAGTGCCCCGCCGAAGAGGACGAGGACCGCGATAACCAGCGCGATGACCCACGGCACAACGTTGTTGGCCTGCTTGGTGGATTGGGCGAGGAGGAAGATCAAGGTGGCAAAAGATAGACACCGACGAGGCGTGCAAAAACGAATCGGCACGGGCGGGTGCCCGTGCCGTGGAAAACTATCTGCGGGTTATATCGCCCAAACTTACCGCCCCGAACCGATCGCCTCATGAATCGGCACAAGAAGGTTTGGCACGATGCGGTGTTCGATCAGGTCTTCACCCATTTTCGTGAGGCGGGTAAAGGCCGTGCCCAGCTCTTTCATGTCGGCGATAGGACCGAGCTTGCGCATCGTGAGGTACACGCTGATGGGCTCGCCCAGTTCGGGGTCGCGCGTTCGCATGCCGGCGGGGCGGGTTTTGACTTCGACGTAGACCTCAAACTCTTTGCTGCGCCCGAGTGAGACGCCCAGCGTGGGTTGGAAGTCGCTGATGGAGGCGTGTGGAATATCCATCATGCCAGCGAGCGGGCTGCCAGCAAGGAGTGCGTCGAACACGATGGCGTCGTGATTGCCTTGGGCGATCATGTCAAAGCCGTAAAGGACTTCAAGATGATCAAAGTCCAAGGGCGACACCGTGAGATACGTCGGTGCTGCTTCTATAACCAACTGATGCAAGGCGTACGCATCCGTCAGCGAGTCCGCATTCACGCAGCCGCTGCGGACCGTGGTGCCTTTGACGGCGAGCCAGCGGTGGGGCATGTCTTGCGGATTGCTTTCGAGGGCAAGTTCATCGCGAATCTTGCGAAAGCCCATCATGTGCGGGTGTGACTTGCGAACACGTTCGTAAAAGTCCAGAATCGTCTCGCGGGTGCGAGGCAACTCCATCTTCACTTGCAACTTTTGGTTGACGTAGAAGTCCGTGCAAAGTGCTCGAAAACTGTCGGGCATACGACCAGACTCCCGGTGCGGGCACTAAGACCCATGAGCTTAACGCCGAACCGGCAAGCCACGGCGACTTGATTTCATAATAGCCGGAAACGCTGCTGAATCGAAACGTTTTCTTTCGATGTTCATCACTTGACAGGATTCTCAGACGCGCCACTCGGTATGGCACGCTGCGTAGGCATGAATATCGGAATCAGTCGGCAATTTCAGCCTATTTTGGGGATGCTCGCGACGTCGCGTTGCATCGGCTGCAAGTGCCAGTATGTCAGCGATCGCCACAGCCACTCTGCGGGACCCATGCGAAAGGCGCGAAGCCAAAGCGGGCTGTACGCCAGTTGCAACAGCAGCACAATCGGCACCATGATGAAGACAAGTTGCCACCGCTCCCACGCGGCGAAGTAACCCAAGCCGTAGCCGTAAAAAATGGTGGTGCAGATGAGTGTCTGCATGAGGTAGTTGGTGAAGGCCATACGACCCATTGCCGCAAAACTGTGCCCTAGCACGCCGGTTTCGCACAGAACTTTTGTCCGGTAGAGCAACATCGCTATACCCAAATAGGCCATGGCCATTCCGAGGCTGCCGATGTAACTGAGATTGAAACTGATCGCGAGCGTGCGTGCGTACGTGAAACCGTCTTGGTACGAGTCCCACATGGCGAGGATCGTCAGGGGAACGCCCGCCGCGAGCCCAAGCACGACGCACATGCCATAAAACCTATTGGTTCGAGCGGCCGAAAACACGCCCATCTTCATGAACGCCATTCCGACAAGCATGAGTCCGCCGCAGCGCCACAGTGCCCACAAAGGCAACATGAATAGCTGCATGAACACGTTGTGCCCCGCACGTTCCTTCAAAGCATCGAGCCACGTTCCGGTGTACGCGGCCTTTTCCCCAGCCAGTATCGCTGTACTTGGTGCCCAAGCTTCCGTGCTTTGATTCCACTGCGAAATCGTTGAGAGTTGGCTGGGGCTGAGAACGTCGCCGCGAGTCTGTGCCTCGAGTGCTTCGCGCACGCCTCCGGACTCGTACCACATGATCATCAATCCGCCTAGGCCGCCGAAAATGAAAATCGGGACCGTCACAACGGCAGCACCCACGATCAGGAGCACACGCGGCGATAGATTGCGCATGGGATAGATGATCAGTCCGCAGATTGCATACGCGAACAAGATGTCGCCATACCAAAATAGCCAGGCATGAAGCAAACCGAAAAGCAAGAGCCAGAGCACGCGCCGGTAGTAAATGCCCGCGAAGCCAGTTGCACCTGTTTTGGTCGTGATGCGATCACCCAGTAGCACCAGCCCCGCGCCAAACAGCATCGAAAAGATGCTGATGAACTTCATGTCGGCAAAGAGCGACGTAAACACCCACGCGGCAAAGTTCGCACCTTCGACCGGTCCCGCCGCTGCCGGGTTCATGTACTCGGCGGTGTAACGTCCGAACGCGACGATGTTCATGAACAAAATGCCGCACAGCGCGATGCCGCGGAGGATGTCAACTGATGCGGTTCTCTCGGTCGGTGCGACCGAAGCGAGCGCAACTGGTTCCTGACTCATAAGACCTCCGTCGGAAAATGCGGGCACAATCGAATACGTCTACGCGCAGATCACCAGACTGTGACTCGCATCGAGTTGCTGCGATCCATTTCGCCAAGCTTCGCGCAGCAATTACGCAATCACGAAGCTAGTTTCCCCAGTTGTTGCATTGACGCTACCTCGATCAGCATGCTCAATCTGCCGTCGCATCCGTTCGTGGATTGCCGTCAGCAGACCTTCAACCGCCGTCGCATCGCCCTGCGCCTCCATCAGTACGCTGCCGTCGGTTTCGTTGCGAACCCAGCCCGTCACCGCCCGGCCCCGCGCCAGCTCCCGGCACGTTGCACGAAATCCCACGCCTTGCACCCGTCCGACAAACCGCACGCGAACACGAATCATCACCGCTCCTTTCTTTGAGTCGGACAATTCTGCAAACCGCACACCCGGCCCAGTCCCCGCCAAGATGGTCTGAGAACCTTGCAATCTCTGCGAACCGCTGGCAACTCGCCAATCCGGTGGTAGGTTGCATCATTGGCGGGCCATGGTTGGCCCCGCCGACGCGCCCGCGCCCCGCACCATAGCATTTAGGCGGAGGCGGGCATTTTCGGTGGTGGTTCAAAATGCTGTCGGTCACTGGCGCATGATGCGCAAAGGTGGTCTGATTCGTGCCTGCAGAGCGGTGGACAAATCCTTCTTCAAACGCTGGCTCGCCAGCCGGTGGCAAGCGTGCCATCGGTGATCGCTCGGACATTGACCGCGTGCGTGACGCCAGCGACATCGTGCGCATCATCGGCGAGCATATTTCGTTGCGACCCAAAGGCCGGGAGTATGTGGGCCTCTGTCCGTTCCACGATGATCGCACCCCCAGCATGACGGTGGTTCCGCACAAGCAGTTCTATAAGTGCTTCAGCTGCGGCGCATCGGGTGACGTTTTCACGTTCGTGCAAAAGTTTCTGCGCATGGAGTTTCGCGAGAGCTTGGAGTTTCTGGCCGAGCGTGCGGGCGTGCAACTCACGCCGCTTCGTCAGCAGTCGCTGGCTGAGCGAGGCGATGGACCGGCAATTACGAAAAAGGACTTGCTCGCAGCAAACAACGCAGCAGCGGCTTTCTTCGCAGGCGTGATGAAGCACGAAACGCATGGCGCAACAGGCCGGCAAGTGCTGGTGTCGCGCGGCGTGAGCGAAGAGATGATCAAAGAGTTCCGGCTGGGCATCGCGCCTGATCGCTGGGATGGGCTCGTCATGACGCTGGGCAGCAAGTTTGGCAAAGATGTGCTGGCGCAAGCGGGTTTGCTGAAGCAGCGCGAACAAGGCGGCTATTACGATGCGTTTCGCAATCGCGTGATGTTTCCGATTACAGATCGCACAGGCCGGGTCATTGCCTTTGGTGCACGCAAGATCAATCCCGACGATGAGCCAAAGTATCTCAACAGCCCCGAGACGCCCGTCTTTTACAAGAGCAAGACGCTTTACGGCCTTGATCTTGCTTTGCGGACCATTCAGCAAGAAAAGACCGCCCTGATTTGCGAAGGCTACATGGACGTGATCGCGTGCCACCAGGCTGGTTTCCGCAATGCAATTGCGACGCTGGGCACCGCCCTGACGCCCGAACACGCGAAGGAGCTGCGGCTGGCGTGTGATCGCATTTTGCTGCTTTTTGATGGCGATGAAGCGGGCCAACGCGCTGCCGATAGAGCGGCGGAAGTGTTCTTCAGTCAGCCGGTTGATGTCGCAATCGTCTCGCTCAACAAGTTCACTGACGCGAAAGACCCAGACGAACTGCTCAAACGCGATGGCGGGCCGGAAGTTTTCCGCAAGGCACTTGCGGGAGCGATCGATCTGCTCGACTTCCGCTTCCAACGCGTTGCCGAGCGACTTGAGGGCGCAGGCTTGGCTGCGCGCAGCAAGGCCATGGTGGCGGAAATCGAGCGGCTGGTTGAACTGGGACTCGCCAACGTTGAGCCGATCCGCAAAGCGCTGATTGAAAAGCGTCTGGCGCAAATCGCGGGCGTGCCGGAAGCAATCGTGCGTGCGAGCGTGCCGGCTGGCAGAGCAGCGCGGCCCAATTCGTACAACAACGATGCACCAACGCCCGTTGTGATCGGCGCGAACCAGCAACTGACGCTTGAAGAGCACCTGCTCGGCTGTTTGCTGTGCGATGGCGCACTGTGGACGACACTGAGCGAACGCGACAAAGACATCATCGCGCCCGTCTCGTTCGAGAGTGACATCATCAAGCGCGTGGCCCAAAGCATTCATGATCTTGGCGAAGACGGCGAACTGCCCCACATGCAAAGCGTGCTCTCGCAGCTTGAAGCTGACGATGACGCGCGATCCGCGGCGATTGCGCTTATGTCGCGCGTTGACGAACAATCAGGCCATGATCAAAATCGCGTGCATGCGTTGTGGCGTGCGTGCATGTCGCGGGCTCGGGGTGATGCGATGCTGCGTTCATCGCAAGCGGGATTGCCTGAGCCAAAATCGGCGGGTGATGCGTCCGCCGCCGCGGTGGAACGACTCAAACTACTTAATAGCGTGCAACAAACGCTGGGTCCGGATCGCCGGAAGGTACCGCGACCTAGTTAGCAGATGGTTGGTAGTCGATGGGTTGGAAGTTAGCGATTACTCGGCGAGATGAGCGACACGCAGCGGCACGAATCTTCAAACGCAGTCAACATCGAGTCACTAGACTTTCGCCCGTTTCGTCAGTTCTGTCCGTGTGGAATGTGTCTCTGCCTCGCGTTTTTTCTTTGTCAGTTCGGGATCAGTGGGACATCGAAAGAGAGGCCTTGCTTGAACGGTGATCTGCATCCTGCCGTGGAGCAACTTTTGCTGGTTGCTCGTCGTCGCGGCTGGCTGAGCTACGAAGAGATGAACAACATCCTTCCCGATGAAATGGTGGATGCTGCGCGCGTTGATGAGCTTCTCGTCGTCGTTGATCGTCTTGATATCGAGATGATCGATGAGCTTGAGCTGCGCGCCCGCTTGCATCGCATGAGCATGGACCAGGGCGGCCCGGGCATGACCGCGCCGGTCTTGCCCGCTCTCTTCCGCGCCATGAGCGTTTCCGGTGGCGAACGCAGCGGCGAGATGGCCAACCTGCGCAAGGCGATCCACGATGGCGAGCATCCGCCTGTGGAACTTGATCCCGAGCAAGCGCAGATTCACAAAGACATCGCCGATGTGGTTGCCGAAACCAGCGCGAAGGGTGTGGATGATCCCATCCGCATGTATCTGGCGCAGATGGGCTCGATTCCGCTGCTCAATCGCGATGAAGAAGTGCGTCTCGCGAAGAAGATCGAAACCTGCCGGATGATTTTCCGTCGGCGTTGCCTTGAGAACGATTACGTGGTGCAGCAAGCAGTCGAGTTGCTGCGCAGCGTGAGCAAAGGCGAAGTGCCGTTTGATCGCACCATGCGCATCAGCACGGCTGATGCACACGCGAAGGAAAAGCTGCTCAAGCGCATTCCTGTCAACCTTCCGACCATCGAGCGACTGCTGGAACTCAATCGCGCCGACTGGGTTTCGCTCCGGCAAGCCCGCAAAGAGAAGAACGTCGAGACGTATCGCGCCATCAAGCTTCGCATGGCCGCACGGCGGGCGCGCATGGCGAGATTGGTTGAAGAATGCAGCCTGCGCACGGGCCGGTTGATTCCGCTTTTCCGCAAGCTCCGCGCTATTTGCAAGAAGATGATCGAGCTTGATCACGATCTGAAACTCGCGAAGACACCCGAGGACAAAGTCGAGAAGCTCTCGGCGAAGCTGCGCCATCGCAAGCAAAAGAAGCAGTTTGAGCCTGAAGATATCGAAGTGATGAAGGACGAACTCGACGGCCTCCGCAGCCTTGTGCTTGAAGAGCCGGGCGAACTGCAGCGCCGGATACGTGAACTCGCGACGGTCTTCTGGGAGTACGAGCAAGCCAAGCGCGATCTCTCAGGCGGCAACCTGCGGTTGGTGGTCAGCATCGCGAAGAAGTACCGCAATCGCGGGCTCGGCTTCCTCGATGTCATTCAAGAAGGCAACACGGGTCTGATGCGTGCCGTCGACAAGTATGAGTACAAGCGAGGCTTCAAGTTCAGCACGTACGCAACGTGGTGGATTCGCCAAGCAATCACGCGAGCAATCGCCGATCATGCGCGCACCATTCGCATTCCCGTCCACATGATCGAAACGATGGGCAAGATTCGCAACATTCAGAAGCTGATGCAGCAAGAGACCGGCGTGGAACCAACGGTCGAAGAAATCGCCGAGCGAGCAACGCTCACGCCCGCCGAAGTGCGCCGCGTGATGAAGATAAGCCGGCACCCCGTCAGCCTCGACAAACCTGTGGGCGAGAGCGAAGATAGTTACTTCGGCGACTTCCTCGAAGATGACTCCGCCGGCGCGCCCGGAGACCTGGCCGCTCAGGAAATGCTCAAGCATCGCATCGAAGGCGTTCTCAAGACGCTGACGTACCGCGAGCGCGAGATCATCAAACTCCGTTACGGCATTGGTGACGGCTACACGTACACGCTCGAAGAAGTGGGTCGCATCTTCAAAGTGACGCGCGAGCGCGTGCGGCAGGTGGAAGCCAAGGCCATTCGCAAGTTGCAGCACCCGGTGCGGGCTCGCAAGTTGCAAGGCTTTGTTGACGGCACCATGGCCCGCGAACGTGAGGCCCGCCACGAGCGTGCGGAAGCGCAGAAAGCTCAGGCAATGCGGTCGCGAGGTAGTAACGCAGCCGGTTCGCCCGCGAACGCCGCGAACCCGCCGCTGATGGACGCAGCGCTGGAGAGCGCGATGGACGCCGCGATGCAGCACGATGAGGCGGATGACCTGATGGCTGAGATTGAACTGACCGACAACGGCGACGACGCCTGAATTAGGTGTGAACAACTTGCAGTCTGACGAATAACTGCGGATATTCGCAGGTGTTTTTCTTCTGGCCGTTTGGACGGGTGAACACGTCGTTGCGTCGACCGCAGTGCGGGACTAGCTATTCAAGACATCGGTGTCCGTCGTCTTTTCTTTTCCATCTGCTTGCTTCCACTGGTCGAAGATGTAGTATCACGTTCCTGCTGATTGAGCAGCCCTCCGTCGCGACCTTCTTCACCTCACCGCGACGTGGCGCTCGCCGACGTTGTTCGGCTTTCTACGACGGGTACGACTCTGGCAGGTCGAGTAAGCGGCTGGCTTCGGCTGGCGGCTTTGTGCGTTGGTTGGAGTCGTTCCCGATCTGGTAGGAATTTATCATGACTGAGTTTTTCATGCTCGCGCAGGCCGCGGCGGATGTTGCGCCAGCAACTGATCCGGCGTCGCTTCGCGTTTGGGCGTACGTCATTTTCATCGGCATCGTCCTCGCGTTCCTCGCGCTGGACCTTGGCGTCTTCCACCGTGACGCTCACGAAGTCACGATCAAAGAAGCCACGATCTGGAGCATCATCTGGCTCTCGTGCGGCGTTGCTTTCTCCGGGCTCGTGTACTTCGCGTACAACGCCCACTGGCTGGGGCTGGGCGTCGACACGCCCATGTATACCGACAAAGGCATCGAGCCTGGACTGGTTGACGGCGCAACCGCTGCGAAGCAGTACCTCACGGGCTACATCGTCGAGAAGTCCCTCGCGATGGACAACATCTTTGTCATCGCCATCATCTTTACGTACTTCGCCATTCCCAACAAGTACCAGCATCGCGTGCTGTTCTGGGGCATCATCGGTGCGCTGCTCATGCGCGGCGGCATGATCGCTGTCGCCGGCGCACTCGTCGCCAACTACATGTGGGTGCTCATCATCTTCGGCTTGTTTCTGCTCGTTACCGCCGCAAAAATGGCCTTGGTTGAAGGCGATAACGATCCGGGCAAGAACCCTGTCGTCAAGATCGTCCGCAAGTTTTTCCCCGTCACCACGTTCTTCGACGGCCAGCGCTTCATCACCAAGCGCACGCTCGCTCCGACGTACAGCATCGACCCCAAGACCGGCAAGGAAGTGCAAGACCCGCCGCCGCCCGGCACGCTCAGCCTCAAGTGGGCTATCACGCCGCTCTTCCTCGCGCTCATCATGGTCGAGATCACCGATCTGGTCTTCGCCGTCGACAGCATCCCCGCGATCTTCGCGATTACGCCTGATCCGTTCATCGTCTTCACCAGCAATATCTTCGCGATTCTGGGCCTGCGAAGTCTGTACTTCTGCCTCGCGGCTCTCATCGCCAAGTTCCGCTTCTTGAAGCCAGCCCTCATCCTGATTCTCGCGTTTGTAGGCGTCAAGTTGCTGCTGCTCAGCGTGCCGCCTTACCTCGATGTGCTTGGTGGATGGATCGGCCAAACCTGGGAAGCCAAAAAGTCCATAAAGATCGATACGACTTGGTCGCTGGGCACTGTGTTGGTCACACTCACGCTCGCGGTGGTTATGAGCATCCTAATTCCGGCGAAGGCCAAGCTCCAAGACGACACCGCGAAGAAGCCAGCGTAACCACTTGTGTTTGCACCAAGAGCGTTCTCACCAACCCCGCGATCTCGCGGGGTTTTTCATGTGCGACCTTCAAGCGCACTAAGCTCCCGCGATTCTCATCCGAATCTCCGGAGTTCACTGCTTGGACATGTCTCACACCATTCTTTGGGTCCTCTTTGTCGCGCTCGTGCTGGGCATGCTTTTTCTCGATCTCTTCGTCCTCAACCGCAAGGCCCACGAGGTTTCACTCAAGCAGGCTCTTGTCCAGACCGGCTGCTTTGTTGCTATCGGAGCTCTGTTTGCCGGCGCGATCTACGCGATTTATCTCCATGATCTGGGTGACCGCGGCACGATGTTCGCCCACAAGTTCAGCACGCACGCGATGGACGCTGCGCGAGAGGCCAAGATCGCGGGCGTTGAACTGCCGCCCATCGAATCGCGCCCACCCATCACCGACTTTCATGCGTTCGCTCGCGATGCCTCGTTGCAGTACTTGTCGGGTTGGATCACCGAGTACGCCCTCAGCGTTGACAACATCTTCGTGATCGCGTTGATTTTCACGTACTTTCGCATTCCAAACAAGTATCAGCATCGCGTACTTTTCTGGGGCATCATGGGCGCGCTCATCTTGCGCGGGCTCATGATCGGCGTTGGTGCTGCCGCCGTCGAGCGCTTCCAGTGGATTCTCTACATCTTCGGAGCATTCCTGATTTTCACGGCGATCAAGATGGTGCTTGCGAAGGAAGACGAAGAACCAAACCCCGAAGAGATGTTCGTCTACAAGGCCGTGACGCGGTTCATCCGGGTCACGCCACAGTTGGACGGCGAGAAGTTCATCACCCGCGTGCCACAGACAGAAGGCAGCAGCACGCTCGTCAAAGCCGCGACGCCGCTGTTTCTGGTATTGGTTCTCGTCGAGTTCACCGACGTCATCTTCGCCGTTGACAGCATCCCCGCCATCTTCGGCATCACGCGCGATCCGTTCATTGTTTTCACCAGCAACGTCTTCGCGATCTTGGGCCTGCGCAGCTTGTACTTCGCCTTGGCTGGAGCCATGGGATTGTTCAAGTATCTCAAGCCCGCCCTCGCGTTCGTTCTCGCGTTCATCGGCGTCACCATGCTCTTGCACATGTGGCATATTGACCTGCCAACCTGGGTCAAACTCACCACCATCGCCAGTGCACTCACCATCGGCGTCGGCGCATCACTTCTGCATGCCAACAAGCAGCGCAAACTCGCTGCTGCCAACCCACCCGCCAACGACAACCCCGCCAAAGCCGACTAGCCTTGCGCGTTCCCGTTCCTAGCAGCACACATGGCTCTTCTCTGGCTTAGTTTCATCGCCGTTCTGATTGGTCTTGTCGCCCTCGACCTGTTCGTGCTGCGCGCGCTCAAAAAGTCAACCAAACTTGACGCTCCAGAGCCTGCCCGAACGCACGTGGCCTTCGCCACGTGCTGGCTGGTCTTGGGAATGCTTTTCACGTTTGCGGTGTTCTTCCTCTACCAGTTCAAATTCATGGGCGCGGGCGTCAAAGACGGCGGGTACACCGAAGCTCTTACCGGCACCGACGCCACGCTCCAGTACCTCTCCGCTTTCATTCTCGAACTTGTTCTCTCCATCGACAGCGTCTTCGTCATCGCGGCGGTTTTCGCTGCTTTCGGCGTGCGCACCGCGTATCAGCATCGCATTCTCTTCTGGGGCATGTTGCTCGCGTTGGGCATCCGCGCGTTGGTCATCTTGGGTGTGGGAGAACTGGTACACGCGTTTGATTGGGTCCGCTTCATTCTCGCCGCAGCACTCGGCATCGCCGCTCTTCGCATGATGCTGGTGCGAAAAGAGAATATCGACCCGCAAAAGAATCTCGCGTATCGCCTCATCAACAAAGTTTTCCCGTCAACGCGCTGCGATGACACTCAGCTCTTGTCCATCCAAGGCGGCAAGCCCGCCATCACGCCGCTGCTTATTCCACTCATTCTCATCGAGACGGCCGACGTCTTCCTCGCCATCGATTCGATTCCGGCCAGTTTCGCTTTCAGCCGCGAACCATTTCTGATTTTCACCGGCTCGTGTTTCGCGATGCTGGTGGTTCGCAGTCTGATTCCGGTGCTCACCAATCTGATTGATCGCCTTCGCTATTTCAAACTGGGCCTCGCCGCCATTCTGGTTTACAGCGCAGTGGTCATCGCCATGCCCGCCAGCGCCACGCTTGCTGGCTACGCGACCGCCGGCTGGAAACTCTCGGCCCCGCAAAAGCTCGCGTTTCTGGGTTTTGCCATTCTCTTCGGCTTGCTGGTCGCATGGGTTGTTGATCCGCGCCAAACACGCAGCGAGATCTCGCCCTTGGGTGAAGATGCCGACCGCGTCGTTCGCAGCACGCTCGTGACCGTTCGCAAGGTCATCGTGTTCACCGTCGGCGTGATCGGACTCATCGGCGGTGCCCTCATGGCCATCGGCCCAGGCCCTGGCATTCCGGTACTGTTCATCGCCGCGTTGCTGCTTGCCAGCGAGTTTGTGTGGGCTCGCCGCATCGTGAATAAGTATCGCCAACCCGCAGAAAAAGCGACGATGGCCGCCGCTGCCGAAGCCCGTAAACGCGGCCCGTGGCTGCTGGTGGCACTGGTTGCAAGCACCTTCGTCATCTCCGCGCTGGTCGCCATTTTTACACCAATTCCCGTGGGTCTCGTCATCGCCGGTGCTGTGCCAATGCTGGCTGGCCAAGCGTTCCTGGGCTATCTCGCGTTCTTCTACAAGCCGCAAACCACGACGACGCAAATGACGGATGAGCCCCTCGAAGGCAAGAACGCAGAGGACAAAAAAGCCTGAGCTTCCGCCCCATGACTCCCCGCTTCGCCCAACTCCCCAGCGCACTCTCTCAACGCACTCGCACCACGCGATTCGGCGACATTCCCGTACTGCTCGCCCATCCCGATTGGTCAACGCCTGCGCCGGTATTGGTCTGGTTGCACGGCCGCACTGTGAACAAGGAACTTGACCCAGGTCGATACCTGCGACTGATCCGTGCGGGCATCGCCGTCTGCGCTATCGACTTGCCAGGCCATGGCGAGCGCGCAATCGAAGGCTGGGATCAACCCGCCAAAACCCTCGACGTCCTCGATCAAGCCGCGAGCGAAATCGACATCGTGACCGATGCCCTCGCTGATGCAAACTTCAAAAGCGTTTTTGATCTCGAACGCACCGCACTAGGCGGCATGAGCCTTGGCGGCATGACCGCGCTGCGCCGACTGTGCGATGCTCATGACTTCGTCAGCGCCGCAGTTGAAAGCACCACCGGCTGGCTCGAAGGCCTGTACTTTCCCGCCAGTTGGAATGCTCCAGCCAACGTGCCGCATTGGCCCGTGCAACATGATGCACGCCGCGTGGAAAAAAGCGATCCCGCCCAGCACTTGCTGGGCTTTCGGCCACTGCCGCTGCTCGTTCTGCATAGCGAGGCAGATCAAGTTGTTGCTTGGGAAGTGCAACGCCGGTTTCTCGACATGCTTCGCCATCACTACACCATCAACGGCGCCGACGCGGCGATGATCAACGTCAAGACGTGGCCCACCACCGGCGCCCCCCAAGAACACAGCGGCTTCGGCACCATCGCGAATGAAGCGAAGACATTGCAAGTTGAGTTTCTGAGCCGCCGCTTGCGAGCCAAGCCGCCCGCTGAGGCGTTCTGAGGCGGGGAGCGGAGAACAGAGAACGGAGAGAAGAGAACAGAGAGACGAGAACCGAGAACACAAGAAGTCGCGGAAAACTCACCCCTTTCTCCTTTCTCCGTTCTCCCTCCCCCTCATCCCTCCAAAAACGCCAAATGCAACTCCGCATGCTTGCGATGCAGCAACAGCCACTCATCCCGGCTCATCTTCCCAAACACCGGATGCTTGGCCGGCAGCGGCTGATTCTGCAGCCTCGCATACGCCTTGCGAAGCCGATCGAGGCCGGCTTCAAGTTCCACCGATTCATCGCCGTACGTTCCCGACGGAGCACCCGGCAATCGAAACCCGCGCTGCGTCGGGCCGTTGAGCAATCGGCCTTTAATGAACGGCCCGAGCAACCGGATAAACAAAGGCGGCGTTGGCCCATCACCGCGATCAATCACTTCGATCCACCACGCGAGGTGCCCAAACACCGTGCCAGGCGTCCAGTTGCCAAGCTGTTTGCAAGTGCCCGCCCGCGCCGCCTCCGCAAGACGCTCGGCTTCTCGCAACGCATCATCCAGCGACGCAAACTTCACTACTCGAATCGCAACGTTCTTCGTATCAATCACAGCGCACCACTTCCCTTATCCCCACATGCTTCTCTGCCTTCCTCTGCGGTCTCCGCGCCCTCAGCGGTAGAAACGTCTTTTGTCTTTCTTTGCGCCCATCGCGTCTTTGCGGTGAACTTCTTCTTACCGCAAATCATCATCCAACATGCCATGCAATTGCTTGAGTTCCTCGGCCTTGCTCGCGTGCATCACCAGCGTTGCCTCGGGCGTGTGAACCACGATGATGTCTTGCACACCCAGCAGCGCAATCGTGTGGCCTTCGCTCGCGACGCTCAGCGTGTTTCGTGAGCCCAGTTGCACTGTCTTGCCGCTGCCAGCCGCGCGGTTGCCTTGCTTGTCTGCCGAAACAGTCTCCGCAAAGCTGGGCCAACTGCCAACGTCGAGCCATTGCAAGTCCATCTGCACCGTGCACACGCTGAACCGCGCTTCGTTCTTGCCGGCTTTCTCGGCCTTCTGCGCTTCACGCGTCACCGGCTCCATCACGGCGTAATCCACGCTGATTTTTGGCAGCTTCGGATAGACCTCTTCCAGCACGCCCTTGAATTTCTTCGTGCCCCACGCCTTCTGAATGTCCATCAACCCTTCATAGCTTTCAGGCTTGAACTGCTTGAGCGCATCAAGGAACGTCTGCGCCTTCCAAACAAACATCCCGCTGTTCCACGCGTAATCGCCGCTCTCGACATATACCTCGGCTCGCGCGCGATCTGGCTTCTCAACAAATCGCGCAACGTGATACGCCTCTTCCTTCACGCCATCGATGGCCGCTCGCTTGCCTTGCTTGGCATCACGAACCGGCGTGCCGCGCTCGACATATCCAAAGCCGGTGGCGGGATACGTGGGCTTGATGCTGAAAGTCACAAACCGCCGCGGATCGTTCTCGACAAGTCGAAAGCCCAGGTCCATGCGCTCGCGAAACGTGTCCATGGGTTCGATCACGTGGTCTGCCGTCAGCACAGCAAAGACCGCGTCTTCGTCTTCTTTCGCGAGAATCGCCGCAGCGAAGCCAACGGCGTTCACCGTGTCGCGCGCCGCCGGCTCACCCAGAATCTGATCCTTCGCATACTCGGGCAGCAACTTGCTCACCGCATCGCGATACGCCTCGGCTGTACAGATGTAGCGATGCTCGGGCTTGATGAGACCATCAAGGCGCGCGTCAGCAAGTTCCAGCAGCGCACGCGGCTTCTTGTCACCCGGTCGCGAAATGAACCGAAGCAATTGCTTGGGCTCGCCCTTGCGACTCATAGGCCACAACCGCGTACCAGCTCCGCCCGCCATGATCATCGCATAACGCATGGTGGCAAAGGTAGCAGCAAGGGCGGGGAGAAAGCCGGGGTCGCGGAGGAGAGCGGAGGAACGCGGAGGATGTGGGCGATCATTTGGGATGATGACACCGACGAGCAAACAATTCTCACCCGCTCGTGATGAGCACACACGATTCCCTCCACGACTCTCCGCCCTCCTCCGCTCCTCCGCGACCTGATTTGAACGACCAAACAATTTCCGCAAATAGTACCAAACATTGCCTTGACAAACCTTGCCGCTTCGTGTTCAATATCCGTCAGGTATGCAAAACGTTCCACTCCCCCAATTCCGTCCGCTCGCCGATATCGGCCCGGCCTCGCAACTTCCCCTTCGCGGGCGCGGTAGTGGCGTCAATCCCCCCAACCGTTTCGAGAAGCTCGGCTTCACCGTTGACGGTGAGTTCATCGACGGGCAAACGCAAGAGGATCCCGACTTTCTCAAGCCGCGTTCGGTTGCGACTGCGATTCTTGAAGATACGTCGCGCACGATTCTCAACCATGTCGACTCGCCCGACCTGGGCTTTGCGTGGACGGTCAACCCCTACCGCGGCTGCGAGCACGGATGCATTTATTGCTACGCCCGACCGGGCCACGAGTACCTGGGCATGTCCAGCGGCATCGACTTTGAAACCAAAATCATGGCCAAGCACGACGCGCCGGAGCTGCTGGCGAAAGCACTCGCCAAGAGCAGTTGGCAAGGCGAGCCCATCGTCTTTGCTGGCGTCACCGATGTCTACCAACCCATCGAAGCAGAACTAGGCATCACGCGCAAGTGCCTCGAAGTGTGCCTGGCGTTCCGCCAGCCCATTTCGATTATCACCAAAAACAAGCTGATTTTGCGAGATATTGACATCATTGGCGAGATGGCCAAGCTCAATCTCGTGCACGCCGCGGTGAGTTTGACGACGCTGAGCAACAAGCTCGCGAGTGTGATGGAGCCGCGCGCCAGCAGCCCGCGCTCGCGACTCGACACCATTCGCGCGCTCGCCAAACTCGGCGTGCCCACAACCGTCATGACCGCGCCGATCATCCCCGGACTCAACGATCATGAAATCCCCGCACTGCTCCGCGAAGCCTCGCACGCGGGTGCAACGTGCGCTGGGTACGTCTTGCTGCGGATGCCGCATCAGATCAAAGCGATTTTTCTTGATTGGCTGCAGCGGAACTTCCCACAGCGAGCGGCGAAAGTCGAAGCACTGATCCGCGATACGCGCGAAGGCGAGCTGTACCGAGCGGCTTTCCACGAACGAGGCCGAGGCACTGGCCCCATCGCCGATCAGATCGGCGCGACCTTCCGCATGTTTGCCCGCAAGTACAAACTCGCGAACCGTTTGCCGCCGCATGAACGAGGGCTGTTTCGCGTGCCGAGCGAGCTTGCAGACCGGGGCCAGCTTTCGCTGTTTGGCCAGTGAACGTCGATCCAAGCGTCTATTTTGTAAATACTTACGGTGGCCCGTAGACGATATACATGTTTTTTTGGTTGCGTAGAATGCGAACCACCAAGGACTAATGAAATATTCAGAGAAAATACTTCCTAGACATGGGCAGGTTCGCCAGTTTCATGGTATATTCGCCCAGCCCCGTTTAGCGGGCGGGATAAAGGAAGTGACATGGCTGGCTTACTCCAGCGAGAGCTGAACAAAAAGTTGACCTTCGATATACCTGAGCATGAGGTGTTTCTCAACCTCCTGCGCACGACCAGTCTGTTTGAAAACACCGCAGAGCGTTTCTTTCGGGAGTATGGCTTGTCGATTGCGACGTACAACGTGCTGCGCATTTTGCGTGGTGCCGGGAAGGACGGCAAGACGTGCTCTCAGATTGGTGAGGACATGGTCGCCCGAGTTCCCGACGTCACTCGGCTTGTTGATCGGCTTGAGGAATCAGCCATGGTCAAGCGAACTCGCGAGCGAGACGACCGCCGGGTCGTGCGTGTAACGTTGACACCGAATGGTCTTGAGCTTCTGACCAAACTCGACGAGCCTGTGATCGAACTGCATCGCCAGCAGCTCAATCACCTCACGAAGGAAGAACTCGCAGACCTCACACGTTTGCTTGAGCGTGCCCGCGATCCGATGAACGCAGACTCGTCCAAGTAATTTTTCTGACAGTCACACTTACAACTTACGCACGCAATAATGCGACCGCAGGTATCCACGCTAACGGTCGCTGTTCTTTTTCATTCCGGTTACGGTCATACCAAAGTCGTCGCCGAATCGCTCTTCGCGGGCGTCTCCAGCGTTGCTGGCATCACCGCACATCTCATAAGCGTTGATGAACTGCCCGCGCCAGGCGCTGATCGCTCGCTGGGCGGCAAGTGGCAGCTACTGCAAGCTGCCGATTGCATCGTCTTCGGCACGCCCACGTATATGGGCGGCGTCTCAGCGAAATTCAAAGAATTCGCCGACCGCTCCAGCAGCATCTGGTTCAAGCAAGGCTGGAAGGACAAACTCGCCGCCGGGTTCTCAAACAGCGGCAACCTCAGCGGCGACAAACTCAGCTCACTGCAGTACCTCAGCCTCTTCGCCTCACAACACGGCATGGTGTGGATCAGCCTGGGCATGCTTCCCGGCAACCCGCACGACGCCAACACGCCCAACCGCGTGGGCAGTAGCTTGGGCCTCATGACACACAGCGATCAAGCATCGCCCGAGGTCACGCCGGGCAAGGGCGATCGCGAAGCCGCACGCTTGTTCGGCGTACGTATCGCACAGACGACGTTGCGATGGACCAAGTAGTTCCAGTTGCGTGAACGGTGACAGGTGATTCAGTTTCGCAGTTTGTCCCCGGCGTTGGTCGGGGATTTTTTACGTCTGCTCGCTGACTCAGAGCGCGGCGTGCAAGTCATGAGCCTCGTGTCATGCGTGCGCGACCCGGTTACTTTTTCTTATCGCCAACTGCCTTGCCGCCGATGGTCAGGGAAGTCTTGGTGCCAGGCTTTTTCTTGCCCCACATGCCCGCCGGCAAGACGCGGCGCAGCAGAAACACGAGCGCTCCCAGAGCGATCGCGGAAACAACCCAAAATTGCCAGTCGTGCACGGGCATGAAGCAGCGTAGCGATGTGCGAACAGCACCGCAAACCTCGTGAGGGCCTTGCAAGTGGCTTCGACAGGATTCGAACCTGCACCACAGCGCTCATGAGACGCCTGCCCTGCCAATTGGGCGACGAAGCCAAATGACGCCAGTAGATGCGGGCACGTGCTGGAATGACCTGCGTGGGACTCGAACCCACACCACGCCGAGTCTGAGTCGGCGGCCTCTTCCGTTGGGCTACCAGGCCAAGCAATGACGTCCGCGGGATTCGAACCCGCAACATCCGGCATCTCGAGCCGGCGCCTCTACCAAGTTGGGCCAGAACGTCAAACGTGCCGGACGGATCGCGATTCCGCCGCGGCGTCAAGCTTTCAAACAGACGACCAAAGAGACGACCAAACAGGCAACCAAACGATCTCGACGGGAGTCGAACCCGCATTGCCGGAACGAAAATCCGGCGTCCTGCCAATTAGACGACGAGACCAACAACGCATGCACAGGCACGTTTCCTTCTGCGGGAGACAGAATTTCCACTCCCGCAGCGACGAGCCAAACGATCTCGACGGGACTTGAACCCGCATCGCCGGATCGACAATCCGGCGTCTTGCCACTTAGACGACGAGATCAGCAGCACATGTGCATGTAATAACTGCATGCTATATAGCATTCAATAAACGATACAAATAACAGCCTTGCCCGCCTGCTGCAGGAAGCGAACCGCGCTGATGACATTCATCAAGCGGCCGCTTGGAAAGCAGCAAGCAGACAGTGGTGGGGTTTACGCGGAGGGGAAGGGCAACAACAGGCCGGCGACGGCGCGAGGGGCGTGCTTCAAACAGTTGCTGCGAGTGATCTCAGGGCAAAGCCCGGTCATGCAGCAGGCAACAGACTGTTTGAGAGGAAAGGCTCCCGGTGAACCCGGGGCCCCACGCCGCGCGACTTACATTCGCACGGCCCAGGTATCCGAGAACTCCGAATCCGATGCTAGCTCAACAGGCATGAAACTAGCACGCATCTCGCCGTTTTTACGCGTCTCGCTTGCAAGCACGCTCAGGGACCGTCCGATAGACATGCCCGATAGGTTCTCGCGAAGCTCAGCCGACGCCGGCCATGTTGGTGTAGTGACTTTCGAGCCAGGACGCATGCCGCGATATAAATTCTCGCGATACGCCCTAGTCGAAAACCACCGTTGCAGACGCTCGCGCGATGCACTACCTCGGCGTGCGTCCGCCAGATCGCAGCGAGCAGTATGAATACTGCCATTGCGAGATGGAGCGGACGATGCGGGGTTGTGAATGACGCGGGATTGCATGGGAATTCTCTTGACGCTACTAGTATCGGCCACAAACGCCGTCTTGTCAAGTCAATTCTCACAAAATTGTTTTGCTATAAAACAATCATTACATATGTATCCGAACGCGACGCCCGCTGGGCATGCGATTGCCAATCAAGAATCGCCGGTTTCGACTATCCGCCCATCCGCCCGTTGCTCCGCCACTGCTCGCACATCACGCAACTGGACCCAACACCGTCCGACTCACCCGTGTACCCTCGGCCATGCTTTCACGCCTTGTCGCTGTCTCGGCTGCGTTTGCTCTTTCGCTTGCCGCTTTCGCCCAGCAGACTCCTATAGCGTTCACCAACGCCCGCATTCTCACCGTCGCTGGCGAGCAAGGCCTTGGGGAAGTTGCAACCGGCACCCTCATCGTCCACAACGGCAAGATTGTTGGCGTCGGCGCGAATCTTCCTGTGCCCGCGAATGCAACGGTGGTTGATGCCAAGGGCAAGACCATCATCCCTGGACTTGTCGATACGCACAGCCACATCGGTGGCGTGGGCGGCGCTGATCAATCGGCGACTATTCAGCCCGATGTCCGTGTCTTCGACTCGCTCAATCCGCTTGATTCTGGTTTCCGCCGAGCCGTCGCGGGTGGTCAGACGACGCTGAATGTGATGCCTGGTTCGGGCCACCTTTTAAGCGGCCAGACGATTTACGTGAAGCTTCGCGGCGGGAAGACCATCGACGGTCTTTTCATTCATCCGCCCGCCGGTTCCAACTTGCCTGATCCGATGGGTGGCATCAAGATGGCCAATGGCACCAACAGCATTGGTGCCCCACCCTTTAGTGGCACGCGCGGCAAGAGTGCGGCGATGGTGCGTGAACGCTATATCAAAGCGCAGGAATACCGCCAGAAAATCATCGATGCTGCAGGTGATGCAAAGAAAATGCCCGAGCGCGACCTTGCACTTGAGGCACTCGTCGAAGTGCTTGAAGGTCGCCGCATTGTTCATCACCACACGCATCGCAGCGATGACATCATGACCGTGTTGCGGTTGCAAAAGGAGTTTGGCTTTCGCGTCGTGCTGCATCACGTGAGCGAGGCGTGGAAGCTGCCTGACGAACTCGCCGCGGCGCAGCGAGAGACCGCCGGCAAACTCATGGGCTGCTCGATCATTCTCGTTGATTCGCCGGGCGGCAAACTTGAAGCACTCGAACTCGACATGAAAACCGGCGGCATCCTCGAAAAGGCCGGCGTACGGACCTGCATTCACAGCGATGACTGGATCAACGACGCTCGTCACTTCCTTCGCAGCGGCGCACTAGCGATGCGTTTTGGCATGACCAAAGCAGGCTCGCTGCGAGCACTGACGATTGAAGGCGCACGCATGCTTGATCTCGCCGACCGCGTTGGTAGTCTCGAAGCGGGCAAAGACGCTGACTTCGTGATTCTCTCGGGCGATCCGTTTAGCACCTATACCAAGGTCGAGCAGACCTGGGTTGAGGGCAGCAAAGTCTTTGATATCAGCAAGCCTGAAGACGCTTTGTTTGCAACCGGCGGTTACGGCGCTGGGCGGGACCAAGAGCCTTATTTGTGCTGTGCGCCCAACGGAGGTTTCTACTTCGGCGGCAAGCAGTGGCAGTGAAGCGATCGTGATTCGAGAACGAGCTGGCAACGCAATCGGCAATCTGTCTCGCACTCGCGAACTCACATGACGCGATACGAGTCAATCACCGCGCGAACTTTGTCAGGCCGCGGCACGTGGTCCATGTGCACTTCCGGCACTTCGTCGCTGCTGGTGTAAATGCTCAGCGTGCCAGCATTGGTGATGCGCTCGAGCAGCGACTGCTCGACGCGCACGTTGCGAATATCGCGATGTAGAATCTCGCTGGTTGTTTTGCGAAAGAAGCCGTCGCTGTCGATGATGCGTTTGCTGGTGATGCGCACCCACGAGTGCATGGTGCGAACCTTCCACACGCCCAGCGAAATCGCTCCTGCCGTCGCGACGACCACGCCCGGCAGCCACAAGTACGAACCGCCCCACTTGAAAATCGCGAGACCCGCGAACCCGATGCCCCCAAGCACCGCCAGCCACAGCCCGGCGTACGCAAGCGGACTGCTGCGAAACAGCGCAGGCCGCAATGTCATGATCTCTTGCTCAGGGCCGTTTTTGTCGGGCAGTGCGGGCGTGCTTGGTTTCTGAGTTTGTGGTTGCGGCGTCTTCGCTGGCCGCTCATCGCGCTCATCGCGCGCGTCAGTTGCATCGCTCGCTCGCCCCCGGTACCGCACGGCGAATTCGTCCTCACAATGCGGACACGCAAACGTCTCCCCCTCGGCAGGCTGCGCATCCACCGCAATGCGTTTGCCGCACGTGGGACAAGGCATGATGACGTGTTGTGGCGAAAGCGTGGGCATAAGCCGCGCATCGACAGGTTGACACTTGAACGATCAATTTTGGCGCTTCATCGCTAGCACAGGCGTTCTTTCACGCCTCATCTTCCGTCGCATCCAGCATCCACCCTAAGTTCTCCACCGTCTGCTCCACAGTTTGCCCATCGATCGCGACAGTGCAACTCGCGATGCTCATGTACAGCGGATCGCGCTTCATAAACAGCATCGGCACTTCCGCAATCGGGTCCGCTCCGGTCAGTCCGGGCCGATCTGCGACGCCCGCATCGCGCAGTCGTTGTTGCAGCGTTTCGATGCTGCCACGCAGGTACACAATCGCCGCTTTGCCCGTTTCTTCTGCCGCCGTCAGCATCGCCGTCGCACCCGGAGCAGTGGGGGTTCCGCCGCCGCACGCGATGACATAGTTGGTCTTGTTCAATGCATCTCGCAACGCAACCGCCTCGGCGGCACGAAAGCCATTTTCGCCGTGGTGCTTCCAAGCATCAACGACCGACGTCTCACCAAGCACGGCTAGCGTTGCTGCGTCTAAGTCGAGCCACTGGTATCCCAACTTGCCCGCCAAGATGGGTGCGAGTGTGGTTTTGCCGCTGCCGCGAAGTCCGATGAGCACGAGAAGCATGACGGAGTATCGGAAAACTACGGACCACCAAAGCAGCAACTGTGCAGGCATTTCGCCTACGCATTTGCTGCTTTGCTGATTTTCGCCCTGTCGCCCCTGTTGCCCAGTCTGGCAGTCTGGTTTGTCAGTCGCTTTACGCCCGGCTCTGGTAGCTGCCATCCGCCGTCGCAACCCGCAGGTTTTCACCCACTTTGATGAACGCCGGCACGCGGACCATGAGGCCCGTTTCCATCTCGGCGTCCTTGGTCTGATTCGTGACCGTGCCGCCCTTGACTTCGGGTGGGCAATCCTTCACTTGCAGTTCGACGCTCGCGGGCAGTTCGATCAAAATCGGGTTGCCGTCATACAGCAGCACGTTGGTCTTGCTGTTGGGCCGCAGGAATTTGAGAGTATTGCCCAGCACATCAACGGGCATGGTGTACTGCTCGTAGCTTTCGCCATCCATGAATGTCGCGCCGGTGGAGTCGCTGTACAGGTACTCCATCTCGCGACGATCAAGGTCGATGATCTCGATGTCATCGGTGGGCTTGTAACGCTTTTCGAGCGTCTGCGCCTTCAGCACGTCCTTGATGGTCAGTTGCACGAACGCGCGCAGGTTGCCGGGCGTGCGGTGTTCGATGCCCGTGACCACGAAGAGCTTGCCGTCGATCTTGACACCCATGCCGGGGCTGAGGTTGCTGGCTTGCATGAATCAGATACTCCCAAAAGCCCGCGACACAGGACCGCAGGAACCAAAAACATACCGAACGCGCATTGCGTCGGTGAAGGGGCCGATCATAGGACGCACGCATGAAAAAAGCACGCAGCCTGTGCTGCGTGCTTTGGTTATAGATCGGTGCTCGAACATGTCTGACGCAATTTCAGAGTCGTTTAGCCGCCGAAGATGCTCGCGCCCTTGTCCGCCGCTGCTTTGCCGATGGGCTCGCCTTCGGCATCGACGATCGTGGGTGCCGGCAGCTTCAGGTCAGCCAGAGTCGCATCTTGCAACGCCGCGAGAATCGTCGCTTTGTCACCAACCAGCACGAGGACCGCTTTGTTGACATCCACGACTTTGGGCGCGAGGGCGTTGAGCATCGACGCGTCCACGGCTTGCAACGCTTTCACATCAGCCGCGATGTCGCTCCACGTTCCACCAACGGTGATGATCTCCGCAGCAGTCGCCGCCGTGCCTTCGAGCGTGCCGAAGTTCGAGACCACGTCGTTCAGTACGGTTTCGCGCGCCTTGGCGGCTTCATCTGCCGAGATATCGCCTGAGCGAATGCGATTGAGCTCGAAGTAAAACTCCTTGAGCGCGGGAGCCGTGACGGCTGATTGCACGCTCGTGCGTGCCACAAACTGCCCGACAAACGGCCCCGCCGACACGCGCGAGCCCGCGCCATACGTGAAGCCGTTGCGCTCGCGCAGATTCTGATTCAATCGGCTGGTGAAACTACCGCCCAGGATTGTGTTGAGCATGTCCGTCGCGACGCGGTTCTTGTCGCTGTACGTCGCGCCGGGCGAGCGCAAGTGAATCACCGTCTGCACCGCGTCAGGCCGATCGACCACAAAGATGCGCATTCCGCTGGCTTGCGTCGCATCAAACTTTGCATCGGCGGCGGCACTCGCTTGCGTCGAACTCGCTTTCCACGCGCCCAGCGAATTCGTCACCAGCTTCTTCGCATCGGCAACCGAAACATCACCCGACACAATCAGCGTTGCGTGCTTGGGCTGCAACAAGGTGCCATGTGCCGCAACGATGTCCGCCAGCTTCAAAGGCTCGACCGTTGCCTGCGTGCCCGAAACCGGCACCGCATACGGGTTGCCCGCCGTCCACACCATGCGCGACGCAATCTTGCTGGCAATCGCGTTGGGATCGTCGTTGGCTTGTTCGAGATTCTGCAACTGCAGCGTCTTCACGCGATCAAAGTCCGCCTGATCCATCCTCGGCGTCAGCACGGCCTGCGACATCAAATCCAGACCCTTCTCGAGCCCCGTTCGCAAAACCGTCATCGACGCCGAGAACGCAAGTTGCGAAGCGCCTACGCCAAAGCTCGCGCCAATGGCCTGCAACTCGCTCGCAAACTGCTCACCCGTGAGTGACTTGGTACCTTCGCTGAGCATGTCCGCCATCAGCGTTGCTCGGCCCATCGTCGCCGCGGTGTCCGTCGTCGTCTGCGGCTTGGCAACCAACTCAACATGCACCAGCGGCAGGCCGGGCTTGCTGAAAACTTGCACATTCAGGCCGTTTTCAAGTACAAACGATTCTGCTGTCGGTGGCGTAAATGCTGCCTTCGCAAAATCCTTGGGCCGCTCATCGCGCGGATTGCTCGTGCGTTCCACTTCTTCAGGCAGCACATATTGCACCAATCGCGCGTTGGGCGTCAGCACCTTCGCGGCCCACGCTTTGATTGACTCACTGGTCACGCCGCGGTATCGCGCCAAGTCCTTCTGCAATCCATCAGGCGTGCCCAGATAAAAGTCGTACTCATTCAGCCGATCAGCACGCTCTTGCAGCGATTGCAAACTGGAAACCTTCGCCAACTCCACCGCGCTCTTGCGGCTTGCCAAATCCTTTGCGTCCGGACCATCCTTGGTCAGCTTCGCAATTTCCTCATCCACAATCTTCTCAATCTGCTCCAGTCGCGCGTCGGTCTTGGCAATCACCGTCACGCGGAAAATCGACGACAATCCCGCCGATTCCTGATACGCCGCGACGTCAGTCGCCAACTCTTCCTGCACCACCAGTCGCTGATACAACCGGCTGTTGTTGCCGCTGCTCAGCATCGCCGCGATCAGATCACACTCGGCATCACCCTCCGCGTAAATCGCCGGACTGTGATACGACAGGAACACGCCAGGCTGCGCGACCTTGTCCAAACTCGTCTGCCGCACAACGCAATCGAGCTTGATCTCAGGCACATCGCGTGCCGTCGCAACGTTGCCCACCGGCAGCGTGCCATACATCTGCTCGATCATCGGCTTGACCACCGCCGGATCAAAATCTCCAGCGACGACCAGCGACGCGTTGTTGGGCACGTAAAAGCTCGCGAAAAAGTCCTTCACATCCTGCACCGTCGCACTCTCAATGGTCGCGTGCGGCCCCATCACGCCGTTGTAATACGGGTGATTGTCCGGATACAACAGCCGCGTCGAGTCATCGCTCGCTTTCTGATACGGCGCGTTCTCGATCACCTGCCGGCGCTCATTGCGCACGACGGCAATCTGCTTGTCAACCTTCTCTTTCGTCATAAAAAGACCCATGTCCTCGAGTCGATCCGCATCGAGCCAAAGCAACGTGGGCAGGAGCGACGAAGGCCCGCTCGAAAAATAGTTCGTGCGATCCAAACTCGTGCTTGCGTTGTTCGCGCCGCCACCAGTTTCCATGATCACATCAAAATCACTTCCCGGCACGCGATTGGTCCCCATGAACATCAAGTGCTCGAACAAGTGCGCAAACCCGCTGCGGCCCACCGGCTCGTTACGCGCTCCGACGTGATACCAAATGTTCACCGTCACCTGCGGCACGCTGCGATCCTGATGCAAGATCACCGTCATGCCGTTGGCGAGTTTGTACTTCTCGTTGGCGAGTTGCTGAGCCTGCGCCAGTGAAGGCACGACAAAGGTCGAGACGATTGCGATGACCGTGGGAAGCGAATGCCGCGTGAACATGCGTGAACCTTTCGAGAATGCCGCTCGCGATGGAGCAGATCAAGAAAGCGTATCGCGATATCCGTAAAGCGTTACATGCCAATTGCGACAATCACGCTGCGACAAGTCAGCCTTGAGCACGCTCGGCGACTCAAATCAACCCCTTCTCGCGCGCCATGAACTCCAGCGCATGCCCAAACCGCTCGCACATCGCCTTCGCGTCACCGATGGGCGAAGCCATCATGCGATCACGCAACGTGGCCCGTGTGCGAGCGAGTGTCGCACGGTCCGCCGCCAACGACTTCGCAATCGCGACATATCTATCTTCACTGGTTGCACACCACTCGCCACACCCCGCCGCGTGCAACACGCTCAGGCCGACTCGGCACACATGCGAATCTCCCGCGAGCGAAACCACCGGCACGCCCATGTACAAGCTCTCACAGGTCGTGGTCGTGCCGTGATACGGATACGTATCCAGCGCGATATCTACGCGCGAGTAAAGTTCCAAGTGCTCACGCGTCGATTTCGTAAATCTGAAAAGCTCGACGCGATCTTTCGCGATACCCGCGTCCGCCAGTCGCGCGAAAAAGTCCGCTCGCAGCGAATCACTCTTGAGCGACGAGTTTTTCAGTACCAGCCGCGAATCAGGCACTGCTGCGAGCACGCGCGACCACAATCGCATCGTGTGATGCGTCGTCTTCTTCATCGCGTTGAATGATCCGAAGACAATCGGCCCGCTTGCTTCGCGCTGCGCAACCGGCGGTGCAAGTGGCGAAGGCGAGTAACACAAAAAGCTCGGATCAAGCCGCACCAAGCGTTCGTTCGCCAAGGCCTGCGCGTCATAAGGCGATCCCGCAGGATCGGTTTGGCTGTCAACCAATCGGTAGTCCATCGTCGGCAAGCCCGTCGTACCCGGATAGCCCAAGTACGTCGCGTGCACCCGCGCGGGCTTGCGCGCAAATGCAAGCATGTTGCCGCCCGCCGTGTGCCCCGCCAGATCAATCAGAATGTCGATGTCATCGTCGCGCACGCGATTCGCCACTGCGTCATACGTGCCCAAACTCACATCACGCCACAAGTCGCAAGCCTTGCTGATGCGCACCGACACCACATCTTGCTGCGGGCATGACATGTAACACACGACATGAAACTTCGCCCGATCCAATCCCGCGATGATCGGCTCAATGAAATATGCAACAGAATGCTCGCGAAAGTCCGGCGAAACAAATCCAACCCGCAGTGGCCCTGCTTTGCGCGGCGCGGGCACCGCCATCGGCGGCAAGTTGGGCAGTTCTCGCTCCCAATACGTCTGCGCATCTTTTAGAGCTTGCGCCGGAGGCATCGTGCCCGCATAATGCTGAATCGTACTTCGCAGCAAAAACGCAGGCGTGTACTTGGGCGCGTTGGTTGCCAAATCATCAACCAGCACCGCGGCTTCTTCCGCACGACCCAAGTTCAGCGTCGCAACGACGCCATTGAATCGCAAGTCTGGACTCGTGGGCACATGTGCAATACCCGCCCGCGCCGCCGCTGCCGCCTCGGTGTGTTCATCCATCGCCAGCAAGTTCTCCGTGAGCCCAATGTGATACTCCTTCTCCGTCGGATCAAGTGCCACACACTTGCGGAAGACGCGCGTGACGCGTTCATTGGGGCCAAGCTGACGAAGTTGCCGGGCGAGCGAATACAGAAAGTGCGCATCGTTCTTGGGCGCGTGTTGCTCAGCGAGCAATCCATAATGCTCCGCCGCCGCGTACTTGCGCTGCAAGAAGAGAGCATTCGAAATCACTCGCAACGCATGTGGATAGTGGGGGGCCTTCGCCAAGACACGCCGACAGATCGCCTCTGCATCCGCTGCCCTCTCGGCATCAATCATGTCCAAGGCGTGGAGCACCATCGCCTCAAGCGGATCAGTCATCGGTTGATTGTGCCTGGGCTGGTATGGCTGGCGCGATTGCATGAGCGAACATTGTTGGCATCGCGAGCACGAACACGCGTGAGCGCAATGGCGATTCATCACGCGCCTCAATCACCGCTCGCGAACTCCTCGCACTACCAGCAATGCTGCTGCCACCATCGCGACGATGAGCCCGCTTCCCACCACCACAATCGCTCCCGCCGCCATCTCTTCTTGCCGTGCAAAATGCAGCTGCGCCAAAAGCGTCTGCGCCAAACTTTGCGTGCCTGGCTGCTGCAACACAATGCTGGCATCAATCTCGTGCAAACTCAGACACGCGAATGCGAGCATCAACCCAAGCAACGCCCCGCCCTTGCCGCGCACACTCGTCACTACCCACGCCCACACACTTGCGCCAGCGTCCAGTTCACGCTGCGCCCGCACATTCTCGCTCTCGCTGCGCGCAAAGAAAACACCCGCCAGCACCGCCAAGCCCATAAACCGCGTCACATGCGCCAATATGCTTGGCACAGGCGTATCAATAAACCAGTAAGGCACCATCGGCTCATTCACCGCCAGCGCCCACGCCTGCCCAACCAGCGTGCCAGGCGTCAGCAGGCCCACAATCGCGAAAAAAGCCGCAAAACCCACACATCGCCGACTCCACACACTGCGCTGCGAAGCGACATACCACACTCCCACCGTGAACGCTGCCAGTGCTGCCGCTACTCCTATTGCAATCAATCCGCTGCGCACCACCGCATCGCCACTCACGCGCACAAACACACCCAGTGACTTCCAACTCCGCAGTGCGATGGCGTAAAGCACCAGAGGCAGCAACGTCGCGCTGCACGCTAAACAACCGAGCACCACAACTGTCCAATCAACGCCGCCAATCTTCCTCGCCGCGTTCCCCGTTTCATCCATAATCGCATTCACGCGCGAAAGTCGCCTCGCAAACACCACGCTCATCACCACCGCCACCAGCAACACCAGCCAACTACTCAGCCACACCTTCACGTTCGTCGGATCAATATTCACCGACAACCACGCCTGAATCGCAATCGTCGGCACCTGCGCCAAATGCAGCGGAACGCTACTCCCCAGCATCACCAGCACCACCAATGCCGCCGACCACAACATGCTGCCGCGCACCACCCGCATCATCTCTATATGTCGTCGCACGCGCGAGGCCCCATCAACGCGCAAGCTCTCGATGACCGTCGGCGAGACTCCGGCCAGTGCCCACGTCATCACCACTGCCGCAATGGGCCACATCCACAAAGCTAATCCAGCAAACGCCAACACGCGCCCCGCGAGTACCGGCGCATCCGGAAATGCTCCGTGCGACAACCTCTCAAGCCAATCGCCCAGCAACGTCTGCGGCGCGCGCGACAACCCCAGCGCGTGATAAATCAAATAGCTCGGCAGCAGCATCGGCACCATCACCATCACGGCCAGCACCGCGTTGCCACCGCGAGCAAATGCACCTCGCCGGGCGAGCGCAACCGCTGGCAACCACGCGAGCACTACCGCCGCGATTGCAACACCGACCGCCCAAGCAACTGTCGACGCCAGCAAGCGCGGGGCGATAGCCAAGTCATGCCACCCCACACTACGCACGTCTTGCGCGTTCCACGCGTCAACCACGCGAATCATCACGCCAATTGTGGGGAGCACAATCAACGCCGCCACAGTCACCACGACCATCGCAGCGATCAACTTCGGCAAAATTGGCTTGTTTCGCGGGGTCATCGTGAGCTTGCAACTGACCAATGCTTGGGAATCGTAAACAACTCGCCACGCAATTGCTCGCGCATCGCCACGTACTTCGCACTTTCCGGTAGACTCTTTCCATGCAAGGACGCAACGACCGCCTCGACGCCATCAGCGTCATGGTGCTCGGCATCTGGGCCGGCAGCCTCATCATGACGGCAGCGTCAGCCGCCATCATTTTTCCACAGACAAAAGACCTCGCGCCCACGCTCGCCGACAACATTCTGCCGCAAGCCGAGCATTGGAAGTACCTCGCGGGCAAAGTGCAGAACCGCATTTTCATCGTGAGCGATTGGATACAAGTCTTCTCCGCGCTCATCACGCTCGCTCTCTTCGCCATCGTTGCTACGCGCAGCCGCGCGGCGCAGACACCAAAGCTGCTCTGGCGCATCCGCGTCGCGCTCACATCAATCACGCTCGCGCTGCTCGCGGCGTACGCCCTCTGGCTCGCGCCACGCATGCGAGCAAAACTCGCGGCCTTCTGGACCACCCTCGACGCCCGCGACCTCGATCGCGCACGCATCGCTCAAGCCGCGTTTGAATCTTCGCACCCCGTTGCTACTCCCATGCTCGGCGCGCTACTGCTGTGCGTCGTCGCGACTGCTATCGCCACCGCCTTCAGCATCAATCGCGCGGCGAAGCCAATCACCACGACCAACTAAACCCCGGGCCGCGCAGCTCGCGTCCTCTGCTCGCGAGCGTCGGCATTACGCTTGGCCATGCCCGCCAAGCCCGTCGCCAACTCCGCAAGCCAGCCCCTGATCAACATCAAACTCCCGCGCATCACCCCCAAGCGTCGCGCCCGCGCCGAAAAACTTCTCGCCGCCCTGCACGCGCATTACCCAAACGCCATCTGCGAACTCAATTACACCACGCCGCACGAGTTGCTCATCGCCACCATTCTCTCGGCACAAACCACCGACGTCGCCGTCAACAAAGTCACGCCCGCGCTTTTCAAAGCCTTCTCCACGCCCGCCGCTTTCGCCGCTGCGACGCCTGACCAAATCGAACCCTACATCAGATCCATCGGCCTTTTTCGCAACAAAGCCAAGGCCGTCCACGCCGCCATGACCACGCTCATGCAAGACTTCAAAGGCCAGGTGCCGCAAACCATGGACGAGCTTCTCACCCTCCGCGGCGTTGCGCGAAAAACCGCCAACGTCGTCCTCGGCAACGCCTTCAACATCAACGCCGGCTTCGTCGTCGACACCCACATCGACCGCCTCAGCAAACGCCTCGCCCTCGCCCCCAAAGACGCAACCATCGCCGCCGTCGAGCAATGGCTGATGGCCCAGTTCCCGCAAGACCAGTGGTGCCAAGTCAGCCACATGCTCATCTGGCACGGCCGCCGAGCATGCAAAGCGAGAATGGCGTGCTGCTGCGAGCACGAGATATGTCGGGAGTTTGGAGCGGCGTGTGAGTTGGGGAAGAAGTGACGGAGTTAAGAAGTGGGTGTCCGCATCAGGCTTGCAGCCCCAAGCCTGATGGCACGCTTTGGAGGTGATGCCACCCGCCACAATAATCTTGGATTCCTTGGCGAAATTGGTCCGATGATTTTCACCATGAATCCTCTCCAACTTCCTGCCTCGCTGTCTGCTCTTGGTCCCGAAGAGCTTTCCAACCGCTTCCGGGCCCATCTCGAGCGATCCGTCTATCAGGATCGCTACTCAACACCGGCGCAGAGAGCGCTCGCCGACGCTCTCACCGTTGATGAACGGCGGGCGATGGAGACGCTGATCAACGAAACGTGCGCCATCTGCAACCAAATAGGGAGCATTCCCAAGGGGGAGACCTTTCTTCAGGAGCGGGCTGCTTGGCTATCGAGAGATGATCGGTTCGATTGCTGCTCGCCGCAGGGTATCTGAACCGATGAGGGCCGAATGCCGGCTTCCAAATGTCAACAAAAGGCAATAGCACCGGTACGTCATAGCGTCGTCGGCGTTCGTGCTTCAATCGGGGTTAAAGGGTTTGAACTGAATCGGCGTGCTTCGGCCCCTCGAACGAGGTCAGCAGGCCGTCATAGCAGGACGAGTACAACCAATTCTTCAGACGGCAAGTGGCAACACGTCTTCGTGCCATCAGGCTGGCTTTGCAGCCTGATGCCGTGCGTTGTTTGGTGTCCGCATCAGGCTTGCGGAGCCAAGCCTGATGGCACGCGCCGGAAGTAATGCCACCCCCGCCTATTGATCTCGACATATTGATCGATGCAGCCTGAACTACTCGTCCGTTCGTCGAGCCAGCTCGCAGCGAATGCATTCGCACAGTTGAGCCAAATCCGATTCAAAGGCGTGTTTCCAATCCGGCTTATCAAAGTTATACGCTACATACAATCCAGATTTCGTTTGTGATGCGAGCTCCTCCATAGCACGAAGAAACTCTGCAAGACCGGACTCGTTCGCATCGCACAGACGTATACTGCCGCTAACGTTAAGGACTCCTTCGAGTTCTTCAAAAACATCGTTCCAAGACTCATCGCGCAGCCCGCGAGACAACGCAAACTCAATGAAGCTCTTTCCAAACTTTGTTTGGAGAAGTTGCGTGGGCTGATCATCCGGGTGACGAATCCAAAAGCCATAAACCATACGATTACTCTGGAAGAACAATGAGTCGGTTGGGAAAGTCAATCGGAAACAGAGGCAGTTCGCATCAACTTTGACATCCGTCGGGCAGGTGGCAACACGGCTTCGTGCAGTCGGGATGGCTTTGCGGCGTGATGCCGGGTGTTGATTGGTGTTCGCATCAGGGTTGCAGAGGCAGGCGTGATGACACGCTTCGGCGGTGATGCCACCCCGCACTTCGGTACTCCGGTACTCCGGTACTCCGGTACTCCGGTACTTCTTCACCCAACGTGCTCGGCGGGAGTCGAACCTGCAACCTTCGGCTTCGGAGGCCGACGCTCTATCCAATTGAGCTACGAGCACAGCACGGGGGCATAATAGTCGCGATTGGTGGGCGGCAAAGTCGTCGGGGCGATCATCTTGATACGCTCGGGGGCGTTTGGGCTGCTTTTTCAGTTTTCCCAGGTAGTATTCCCCGTGCCCCTTCTTGTCTGTACAAATATCGAACACCGCTACAACGACACCATTATTCTGGACGGGATTTCGCTTTCCGTCGAGCCGGGGGAGCGCATTGGACTGGTTGGTCGCAACGGCACCGGCAAGAGCACGCTGCTGAAGGTGCTTGCGGGGATGATCAAGCAGGAGAAGGGGCAAGTGGCGTTGCAACGCGGCTGCCGAGCAGGGTACTTGCGGCAGGACCCCGAGCTTGATCCGGAAGACACGTTGCACGATGCGGCGGAGCGGGCGTTTGAGCATGTGCACATGTTGCATGAGCAGATCAACAACGTGTATGACGAGATGGCGACGGCGCAGGGCGATGCGCTTGATAAGTTGATGAAGCGGCAGATCGAGCTGGAAAGCCAGATGGAAGCGGCGGGCGGGTTTGCTGCGGAACACAAGATTGGCGAAGTGCTGCACGGGCTGGGGTTTGTTGATGCGCAGTTTACGTTGAAGGTCAAGCAGTTGTCGGGTGGGCAGCGCGGCCGGCTTGCGCTGGCGAAGTTGTTGCTGGAAAGTCCGGATGTGCTGCTGCTGGACGAACCGACGAACCACTTGGACATCGAAGGCCGAATCTGGCTGGAGCGGTTTTTGGTGGATGAGTACAAGGGCGCGGTGCTGATGGTCAGTCACGATCGCTATTTGCTTGACAACGTGGTGCATCGCATCATTGAGACTGAGCAGGCGCGGTTGATTGATTATCCGGGTAACTACGAGAAGTTCCTTGAGCTGCGTGCGCAGCGGCGTGAAGTGATGCTGCGGGCCTTTGAGTCGCAGCAAAGCCAGTGGAAGAAGCAAGAGGAATACATTCGGCGATTCAAGGCGGGGCAGCGTGCTCGGCAGGCGAAGGGGCGCGAGACGCGGTTGGAACGCGATAAGTTGCAGAACACGCTTGAGCGTCCGATGGAGCTTGATACGTTCGCGTTCAAGCTGCCGCCTGCGCCGCGCACGGGTGATGTTGTTATTGCGCTGCGCGAAGCCAGCAAGCGATATCAGCGCGAGGATGGCTCAGACAAGATTTTGTTTCACGATCTGTCGCTGAGCATTCAACGCGGCGAACGTTGGGGCATCATTGGACCCAACGGCGCGGGTAAGTCCACACTCGTGCGATGCATTCTGGGAGAAACCACGCTCGACTCGGGCAAGATTCAACTGGGCAGCAACTTGGTCGTGGGTTACTACCGCCAAACGCACGAGAATCTCAACCTCGATCAAACTGTTGTGCGTTACCTGCAGGGCGTCATTCTGAAAGAAGCTCCGCAGGCGGCACTCAGCGAACAGCAGGCTCGCAATCTCGCTGGCGCGTTTTTGTTTAGTGGGGAGGATCAAGAGAAGGAACTCAATGTGATGTCGGGCGGTGAGCGCAGCCGGGCTGTGCTTGCGGGTTTGCTCGCGAGTGCGAAGAACGTGATCGTTCTTGACGAACCGACCAACCACCTTGATATTCCGAGTGCTGAACGTCTTGAAGACGCGATGTGCATGGACGGCGGCTTTGATGGGACGATGATTCTCATCAGCCACGATCGTGCGCTCATCGACGCCACGTGCGATCACCTCATCGTTTTGGACGGCAACGGCAACGCTGAAGTCTTCATGGGTAACTACACCGAGTGGGCCACGAAGCACGCGGCTGAGCAGAAACGCATCGCTGCCGAACTGGCAAATGAGAAGGCCCGCAAAGAAGACGCGCAGCGCAAGCAGCGGCAAGCCGAGGAACGCAAGAAGGCAGAGCAAGCCGCGGCGCAGCAAGCGGCGAAGAAGTTTGTGCCCAATCGCAGCAGCACGGGTTCGGCGCTTGAGCGAATGAGCCAGGACAAACTCGAAGCTCAGATCACTAAGCTCGAAACGCGAATGAAAGCTATCGATGCGGAGATGGCGACTGACATCGTGTGGCGCGATCCGAACCGCGCGAATCAACTCGGCGACGAACGCGCGAAACTTGCGAACGAGCTGCAGCCCCTTGAATTTGAGTGGGCACGTCGGGCTGAGTAATGAATAGATGTAAATTTACACGCGAAGGATGCCTTCGCGAAGTGCAGGAATTCTAGATTCTCAGGAAATCATGTAGAGCCCCTTGCATCAAGAGCCGAATTTTGGTAATCTACCAAAGTCCGCGTAACTGGGGCGAACTCGCTTAGTCCCCCCCCCCGGTTACTCGTCATCTTTCCTCTTGGTGCGGGACTAGGTGGGAGTATTGAAATGCCCACTTTGCGTCGATTCGGTATGGCGGTTCTTGGCTTTGCAGCTTCTGTGAGTTGTATCGCTGGTGCGTCGCCAGTGCCTCAGCAGACCACGATGCACAATAAAGACGTCGGTCACGCGAAACTTTCCAAGCCGTTTGTGATTCAGAATGTGGATGATGGCCGCGAGTTTGCAGGCACGGTGTCGGTCGAAGGAAGTAACTGGCAGATGCACGCGTCGATGCCTTCGCGAATTGATCCGACGCTGCTCATGGATGTCACGCTGGCTGGCACCCACTCTTCAACCATGGTTTACAGCGATGAGGAGATGTTCATCGTTGACGCCGGAGAACTTGTCGTCGGATTTGTTGAACCGGCCAAGCCTTTGGGCCCTGATACGCAGTCGGTGCGAATGTTCGCAGGTGGTCATGAGTATCAGTTCAGCGTGGGCGACTCTGCTGTGCTCGTTGATGGAATCATCGAAGGCGTGATCGCGGCTGTGACAACTGTCGCGTGTACACCTTCGCTTTCAGATTGCGAAGCTTCTGCGGTGCGCATGTGCGGCTCGGGGCGAATTCAAACTTTCAAGTACGGTTGTAATTCAACGACCGGTGCAGCCGATTGTTCTTACGAATGCATGAAGCCGGCAGCTCCTTGAAGGCTTCTTCGTCTCGTACACAAAGAACTCCACCATTCGGTGGAGTTCTTTGCTTTCAGGCATTACTCAATCCAGGCGGAAACGTCACTGCGGACATTACTCGAGTTTGCCCGCTAGACACCTCACCCCATCACCGCCACGCGCACGCCACCCTTCCCCTCGCCCATCTTCACCTCAAGCCCCGGCATCCGTCGTGGCGTGCCTTCCAGCCGCGTCGCATCCATCGCCTGCGCGAGCAATCGGCACAGCGTGTCAATTTGCTCGCTCGTGTGTGCTGCATTCACCACCACGCGGAAGTATCGCTCCGCTGGCCCGCCGGGATAGCTAATCAGCGGGGCAAAGACGCCTTGTTCCATCAGCATCTCATGCACGCGCTGCATGCGTTCTTCGGGACTGATTGCGAACGTGAAAATCGGCACACCCTCTGGCGGCAATTGCAAACCCAGCAAAAACAAGCTCTGCCGCATGAGCCCGATGTTCCGCCGCAAGTTGTCCACCAGTGTCGTGTCTTCGCGAAGAATGCGAATGGCTTCGCGCACTGCTTCGGCCATGGGCGGCGGCACTGGCGTTGCGCTGCGATACACCCACGCGTTGTCTTGCACATGCTGGATGAACTTGCGCGTGCCAAGCACCGCGCCGCCATAGCAGCCCATGCCCTTTGCGAGCGTTGTCGTAACCACAATCCGCGGATCGTTCAAACCGAAGTGACTCACACTGCCGCGCCCGCATTGGCCAAGCACGCACAGCCCGTGGCAGTCATCTACCAGCAATACCCCGCGATTGGCCGGCAAGCAATCCAGCAGTTGCGGCAACGGCGCGATGGCGCCATCCGCCGCGAACACGCTGTCGGTCATGATGACCACGCCCTGATCCGCGTACTGCTTACACAACCAAGCCGCGCTCTCGATGTTCAAGTGCTCATATTCAAACACCTGCATGCCCGCAGCAATCGCCGCATGACGAATGCTTCTATGAGCCTGCGCATCAATGATCGCAATGCGATGCGTAAATGCCAGTGCTTGCAACGCCATGAAGTTTGCGGTGTATCCCTCAGCTGAAAGAATCGCCGCTTCCTGCCCCATGAAGTGTGCCAGCTCTGCCTCCAGAGCTTCATGCACCAACGTATTGCCAGTCGTCTCACGACTCGCGGTCGTCGAAATCCCCATGCGCATCGCCGCCGTGGCCAGCGCACGCACCACGCGAGGATGCGCACCCAATCCCAGATAATTGCAACCCGCAAATGCCGTGAGCGTCTGCCCGTTCATCGTGAGAGAAGTGGGGGACGCATTTTCAATCGGCAGTCGTGGCATAACACATCCCTCCGTGGCACGCGAACCGTCGCACACTTCGCGTTCCTTGCGAAGCCGGTAACTCATCAAACGAGCATTATCGACCAACTGGTATCGGACAAATCCAACGCTGCCGAGCAAACTCGACCTCGCTATCCTCAAGCATATCCACCCGTCTCGCTATGATGTATCACGCATGAGCGATGCTTCATCAATTTCATCATCCGCATCCTCGGCGACTTCTGCATCGTCCGCTCCCTGGATGCTTCCTGACGCCCTGCGCAGCAACAACATCGACGCCCTGCGCTTCTTCCTCGCCGCTCTCGTCATCTTCGCTCATTGCTACGCACTCCCGGTTGGCGGTGATCACACCGAGCCCCTCTTCATCTTCTCAGGCGGCCAGCGAACGATGGGCGGCATCGCCGTCGATCTCTTTTTCATTCTCAGCGGCTTCCTCATCACGCACAGTTGGCTCCGTTCGCGAGGATTCCTCGACTTCATGTGGCGCCGCGCCCTGCGCATCTACCCCGCCTTCATCGCCGCGTCGATCTTCGGTGTTTTCATCATCGCGCCACTCTTCAACGGACTAGGCACAGAGTTCATCAAGTCCGTCTCGCCTGGCGGATTCCTCTTCGGCCTTGTCACCCTCCGCGGCGGCGGCTACGTCGGCGGTTTTCCTAACAACCCCATCCAATCCATTAACGGCTCCCTGTGGAGCATCCCTTACGAATTCTGGTGCTACTTCGGCGTCGCAGCGTTGGGCCTGCTCACCATCCTCGCCAAGCGTCCCTCGCTCATGCTGCCCATCCTCGTCCTCGCGGTCGCTGGTTCGTTCTACTACGAGTTCAAAGGGCTCAAACTCGGCGGCAGCTACCTCGGCGCGCTCGTTGGCTCCATCACCCTCTGGGCGCGCTTGCTCCCGTGTTTCCTCGCGGGCTCAGTCTTCTATCTGTTTCGCCACCGCATCCCGTGGCACCCGGGTTTGTTGGTCCTTGCCGTTCTGGCCCTCATCGCATCGTGCAAAATCCCCCACGCCATGTCCGTCGTCTCACCCCTTGCAGGCACCTACATCCTTTTTTCCGTTGCCTTCCTACCCGCCCTCAAACTCCAACGCTTCGGCAAATACGGCGATTTTTCCTACGGCCTTTACGTCTACGCCTTCCCCATCCAGCAAGCCCTTGTCGCTGTCATGGGCAATGACGTGGGCGTCTTGAAACTCTTCATTCCTTCGTTCCTTCTCACGCTGCTCGCGGGCATCATCAGTTGGTACGCCATCGAAGCTCCCTTCATGAAGCTTAAAAAGCTGGGCCAGCCCAAACCACCGGCCCAACCCCACGCCGCGTAGGCAATCGCGACAAACTTCAAGATTCTCCGCAAAAACAACACGACCCCCGTCAGATGACGAGGGTCGCAAACGCGGGTGTAAGGAGTCGAACCTTAAACCTCCTGATCCGTAGTCAGGTGCTCTATCCAATTGAGCTACACCCGCTCGCTGCAAATACAGGCCGCAAAGCCCATATCTGTTCGCAGTGGAGAGGACGATAGGTAAACTCGTACGCAATTGCAAGTCGCCAGTTCGGTCGCTGGCCGCTCGGCTGCCGCCGCCGGCTGGTCGGTATCTGTCCTGTTTATTGTCCGCACCTCGCGCCTTGATTCTCAGCTTCACCATGCAATCATTCAGGCCCGGCCCAGCGAATTGTCGCCGCCGACTCACACGAGGAACAGGTATCCAATGGCTCACTCCCGTACCGCGAAGAAGGCTGTCCGTCAGAACGAAACTCGTCGTGCTCTCAATCGCTGGCGCCTCAAGGCCATGCGCGACGCGATGAAGGAATTCAACGACGCCATCCTCCACGGCACCGCTGCCAAGGCCAAGGAAGAATACCTCAAGTGCCAGAAGGTCATCGACCGCACTGCCTCACGCGGCATCATCCACAAGAACCAAGCCGCTCGCCGCAAGAGCCGCATGGTCGTCAAGCTCAAGCTCAAGCAAGCTGCCCCCGCAGCACCCGCGAAGAAGGAAAGCGCGAAGAAGTAAACCCTTCTCGCCTTCCCACTCGATATCTCATATCTCCTCCAACAACCCTGCGCCCCGCGTAGGGTTGTTTGCTTTCCCCACCCGCCCCCCGACGCCGGACCTGAGGCTCTGCGAAGGTCCGGATCGCCGCCCGCACTACGCCTCGCCATGCCCAAGATCACCCGCCCCAACTCCCGCACCTCAAAGAAGTCCGCGTCTCCCGCGTCCAGTTCCTCCGCACAACAAAAAAACGACAAGCCCACGCCCCTGGCCATCTACCTCGATCTCTCCCAGCGTCCGCTCCAAGTCCTCATCTTCCTGCTGCCGCTGCTCATCCTCTACGAACTGGGCACGCTCCTCTTCCTCAGCTCCCAAGGCATGCGAGAAATCGTTCTCGCGCGCCTCATGCTCACGCAGCTCCTCGATGCCTTCGGCGCAGCGGGCTTCCACCTGCCGCCCGTCCTTCTTTGCGTCGTCCTTCTCTGCTGGCACGCGGTCTACAAGCCCAAGCCGCAAATGCCCAAAGGCTCTTTCTCCGGCAACGTCATGCTGGGCATGAGCATCGAGAGCTTCCTGTGGGCCATTCCGCTGGTTATTCTCGGCAGCATCCTCTCGCAGGGCCTCTCGGGCTCGGGCGGCAACCTGCTGCCCTTCGTGCAATCCGCCCAGTCCGGCTCGTCGCCTAGTGAACTCGGCATCATGGCCCGCCTCACCCTCTCCATCGGCGCGGGCCTCTATGAAGAACTCGTCTTCCGCTGGGTCTTGATCGCTCTCATCCACTTCATCTGCGCCGACCTGCTCAAAACCGGCGAGCACTGGGCCTACGCCATCGCCATCGTCCTCTCGTCTATCGCCTTCGCCTTCTACCACAACCTCCGCATCGGCCCCGGAGCCGACCTGAGCATCCCTCTCTTCATCACCTACACCCTGGGCGGAGCCTACTTCGCTCTGCTCTTTGTCCTCCGCGGCTTCGGCATCGTCGTCGCGACTCACGCCACGTACGACATCATCGCCCTCGCGCTGCTCACCCGCTAAGAACACCATCGCCGCACCCCACGCCCCAGCACAACCCGCGCAAAGCTGGCATTGGGCATTCGTGATTTCGCATGCGTGCTGGTGCGGTGTGTCGAAGTGGCCAAGTGGCGGGTCCAAGGGCCAAAGTGGCACGGTGGCAGCGTGGCAAAGTGCGTGCAGAAGGCATTGGGCATTGGGGATTGGGCATTGGTGAAAGTCAAAAGACACCCGCCGCGCGAATGCCTTCCCCCTAGTGCCTAGTCCCCAGTCCCTAGTGCCTTCTGCTCCCCCTACGCCGCCACCGTCGCCAAGACCACCGGCCCCCACGGCCCCGGCACGCCCTTGGCCCCAATCCACCGCAACACATACGCCGCGGTTTTGCCCGCGTGTTCGCTCGTGAATTTGGTCGTCGCGGTGCCATCAGTCGCGATGGTCACGTACTGCATCGCCAGCGGGTTGCCATCGGGACTCTCGCCCGGCGCGAGCAGTTGCAGCCGCACTTCGGCGCCGATTGTCCCCTTGGGCCGGCGCATCCGCGTGGGCGTGGCTTCATCGCTCACGCGCAGCGTGTGCGTCAATCGCTCGGCGGCGTTCACAAGCACCAGCGGCGCGGTCGCCGGCGCGGGGCTGCGGCCCCCGCCCGCTCTGCGAACCGTCACGCCCAGCACCTCGCGCTGCGCGTTGGTCATCGCCGGATCAGTCTGCAACATCGCCGCCAGCGGCCGCACACACGCTTCGAGCGCAGCG
>VYLN01000010.1_pt1 | contig 65778 bp, 52 predicted proteins | sample 5109471 | NCBI WGS metagenome assembly VYLN01 (sample SAMN12291806, study PRJNA351875) | freshwater metagenome | isolation source: freshwater lake | place: USA: Michigan, Lee Lake | collected 2013-08-06 | reverse complement strand
GCAAGCGGCGTCTTGATTGGGATAGTTGCGACTGCCTGCGATGCCCAGCATGTTCTTGGCATTCTCAGGATTGCGCACGGTCTGTTCGTTGCTGACGCTGAAGACAACCGTCTGGTCTTCGTGATCGCGCACGAAGCGGTCGATGGCACGCGTGGTTGTGTCGTATGCCGTGGTCGAGTCGTTGCCCCAACTGTTGTTGTGAACAAACGCACCTTGCGAGCGATTGAGTTCGAACGTGTCGTAGACAAATTGCTCGCCAAATGGAGGAATAGAGCCAAAAATCATCTTAGCGCCTGGTGCCATGCCTCGGCGATCCGTCGCGTCGCCACTGTCACCCAGTGCGGTCACGGCAACGTGCATGCCGTGTGCGTTGACTAAATTCAGCGGCCCGTTGTACGCCAGGATTTTGCGGTGCGTGGGACCGATGGGGTTGGTGTCGGCAAGCGAGCAGTGGGTGATGTCAACCGGATCATCAACGATGCCGATGACTTGGCCCGTGCCGGTGATGCCGCGAGCGAAGATTGATTCAGAACCGACGACGTTGCTCTGCAGCACCCACCGCGTGAGTGCTCGGCGAACTGCAAGCCGGGCAAGGTGCGAAGCGATTCAATCTGAGCAACCGGCACAACTGCGTCGAGCACGCGCTGCTCACCCAGCACGCTGGTGTTGCGATGCTGCACGTCTGGCAGCTTCTGCATCGCATCAATCGCGGCTTGCGCGCTGGCGCCGGGCATGAGAACCAGCGTCACCCACACATTGCCTGCTTTGGCATCTTGCATGCGATGGGCTGATTTCCATGGCGTTGCTGTCGGATCGGCGAGTAGCTGCGGCGCAAGTTTCCAAGCACCATCGAATGTGTACACGCTGGTCAGCATGCCAGCCGCGTTCGCTTGCGCGACGGTCCACCTAGGTAATGATGCCAAGTACGCATCAGTCGGCAAGTAGCCGTGCAGCGTGATGCCCATCGCCGCCAGGTCTGCTCGCGTGAAGCGCGACATTGCTCGATTAAGGGTGATGACGACGGGCTCTTGCGGCAGAAGCCCCGCAGCATCGCCATCGAGCAGATTGGGCAGCATCGCCATCGCCACATCGCCCGTACGAAGGTGCATTACGCCCGCTCGCGGAGCATTCGCCGGCGCGACGGCGACATCTGCTCGCGAAACCTGCGCGCTCAACAGCGTGCCCGCCGCAAGCGCGAGGGCAAACGCGGCTCGCGCTGCGACCGATGAACGAACTGGCTCGATGAGAGAGCGTGTGTGACGCATGGATAGCGATTCCTGAATCGGCGAATGCGAACGAGAGCCTGCCAAGACTATCGACCCGTCGCGAACACGACTGGCCGAGAATCCGCCTACCCGGAAATCTATACGAATCCCGCAGCCACTAGTTCCGCCAGCGACGCCCCAGAATACCCCAGGTATTCCGATATCTCGGGCTAGTCGTGACGCCGCGTGTTTCGCCGCGCGTCATCTCGATTTGGACGAATATCCCAATCCATCGTTGAAGTTCGCCGACGCGCCGCGTGCAATCGTGATGACTTTCCACTGCTCGCTGCCAACGACTGTGCGCGCGCACCACATCAACTGCCCCGTGTGATAGCCAGCGTGCGCGAGCGAACGGCTGAGGGCACGCACCACTGTGTGCGGCTGGCCGCGAATCGTGACGACGCGCGTGAGGTCGGCGTCCGTCAGTGGCGAGATGGCACCGAGCACGCATTCCCAGCCTGCTTGCCAGGTTGCGAGAATCCGTTCGCGGCCTGCTTCATCCTGCGGGAAGTCATCGACGAACTCTTGGTCGCGATTGCGCCATGGCTTCTCGCCGTCGGTTGTCAGGAAGTCAGTAAATCGCGAGCGAAAGTTGCCTGCCATGTGCTTGACGATGATCGCTGCAGAGTTGGTCTCGCGATCGAGGCACGTGTGCAGTTGCTGCGAGTTCATTTGTGCGAGGGCTTTGTCGCCCAGTGCCCGCACGGCCACAAACTCACCTTCGATACCAGCCACAATGTCGCGAGTGGATGCCATGTGCATTGGTAGTCGCGTTGCGGGTTGCAGACTACGGGGTTCGCAAAATTCTGTTTGCTTGCGGAATCAGACTTAGCGGGTTGCCGTTCGCTTCTCCGCAAGTTTCTGTTCTTCCTTTGCGATGCGAGCAAAGACGGGACTGGTGGCTGGCACCGTCGCCGCGTAGATCGCTTTGCCTTCGCCGATCAGTTTCTCCGCGTCATCAAACTTGCTGAGGTCCGTCAGGCAGTAACCGGCATTGCACAAGATGGCCGCCCGCGTGCTGCTTTGTGCGGGCACATTGCCGGTTTCCGGAGCCGAGAGCGCGAGGGCACGCTCGAAATAGCTCCAAGCTTCGCTGGGCTTGCCAGCGGCGTGCAGAATCCGGCCCATCGCATTGATGCTGATGATCGTGTCGACTTGCTTCTCACCCAGAGTGTTCGTGCGAAGTTCCAGTGCTTTGCGACTCATCTCTAGCGCGCGGTCGTGCTGGCCATCTGCCGACAGGGCCATCGCGTAGTTGTTGATCGTGATGAGCGTGTCGCGATTCGTTTCGCCCAGCAGTCGCACCCGCCGCTCGAAGACACTTGCAAAGATCGGCAGCGACTCTTTCACTTTGCCGCTGTCTTGCAACGCCTTTGCGTAATTGCCCGTAAACAGAATGGTGTTGGGATGTTCAGGCCCCAGATTCGCCTCGCATGCATCGACGATCTTCTTGAGTTCGGCGGCGGCCGCTTCGTTGTTGCCGACGGCGATGAGCAGCACCGCGATGTTGTTAGCGGTAATGATCGCATCACCACTCGCGACACCATCGCGTGCGACAAAGTCGTTGTACGCAGCGCGGTAATTCATGAGCGCGCTGTCGTACTCGCCTAACTCGTGCTGCGCGCTGGCGATGTTGTTGGTGGTTTTGGCGAATATGTAGCGTTCTTCTTTCGTCACGGGCTTGAAGCCAGCCAACGCTTGCTGGTAGAGCACGATTGCTTCTTTGGGCTTGCCTTGCTTGCAAATGAGCAATCCCAGACGACTGATGATTGCCACGCCGTCAGCGGGCTTGACACCCGGTACGCGGTCGAGCAGGGCAACGCTCTGCAACGCAAGTGGCATCGCAGCTTCGAGGTTGTTCAGTCGCATCAAAGCATCGGTGTAGTTCGCCAAGGCGTTCAAATACTCGAGCGAGTTTTCGCCATGCACCTCGCACGTGCGTTCCATGGCAGTCTTGAACGCCTCGGCGCCCTTATCCGTCTTGCCCAATGACGTATAGGCTGCACCAAAGTGCGAGTAGATCTGTCCTGCCGTTGCTTTATCGTTGGCGAATCGTTTGTCGATTTCAGCAATCGACAGATCGAGCATGGTCTCAGCGCGAAGGTCCGCTCCGCCCTTGGGGTTGTCGGGTGTGGTGACGCCGAACAAGCTTGTCAAGAACTGACTCGCCGACTCTGCTCGTTGCTTCTGTTGTTCGGCGATGGTCGTCTGCGCCTTCGCTGCATCGCGCTCGCGCTTTGCAATGTCTGATGCACGGACAGTGACAACCAGCAGTCCCGCGACCAGCGCGGCTGCGATGCCTGTCGTCCACGCAATAGCGCGGTATCGCTTGGCTTGCCGGCCTAGCGTGCGCCAAGCACTCTCGCGCACGGCTTTGATCGGTTCGCCCGCCAACACATGTCGCAAGTCCGCCGCCAAGTCGCCGGATGATTGATACCGATGCTGCGGCTCTTTGGCGAGGCACGTGGCGACAACGATCTCGAGGTCTTGGGGCGCGTTGGCCGCGTTGCGGCGCAGCGGCAGGGGCGTCTGCGTGTTGATGCGCTCAATAACTTCGCGCAGCGAGCCGTCGACGTTGTATGGAAACTTGCCCGTGAGCAAGTTGTACAACATCACACCCAAGCTGTAGACGTCGCTGCGTGTGTCGATTTTGTCGTTCTCGCCACTGGCTTGCTCGGGGCTTGCGAAGGGCATGCTGCCCATGAACTGGCCGTTTTGCGTGACTTGTGTTTCGTCTGCCGTGAGTTCAACAGGCCGCGCGAGTCCAAAGTCCAGCACCTTGGCGGTGCCGTCAGCATCGACGCGCACGTTGCTGGGTTTGATGTCGCGATGAATGACGCCGCGTTGGTGGGCGTGTTGAATCGCTTCGCAAATCGCCGCAAAGACCGGCACAATTCGTCGCCAATCGCGATCAACCTTGGCCCATTCATCCAGGCGCTGGCCATCGACCAGTTCCATAGCGAGATACCGCCGACCATCGCGTGTGCTGCCACTGTCGTACACGCGCACAATGCCCGGATGCCGCAAGCTTGCCGCGAGCTCAACTTCGCGATCAAACCGCAAGCGACTGCGGCCCGAAAACGGAGCCTCCGAAAGTACCTTGAGCGCGACAGGCCGCTTCGTGCTTTGTTGTTGAGCGGTGTAAACGACGCCTTGGCCGCCGCGGGCCAGCTCGCGCAGCTCCATGTACCCGGCGATGTCAGGCGCACTGCCAAGTCCCAATCGCGACCGGCGTAGCTCGGCAATGAGGCTCGTTTCGTCCTTGAACCAACTCGAATTGCTCGCGGTGTTGGTGGACATGTGCGATCCTTGAAGGCGGCTCAAAAACTTTGGAGTTCAATCGAGCGGATTCTGGCGTACCTGCGTGCCACGCGTCACCCCCACGCGTCAACCCTCTTCGGCCACGGCTTGCTCAATCAGTATCGCCAATCGACGCGTGATCCGGCTCTTGGCCTGATACACATGATCGGAAGACATGCCCAGGTCCGTCGCGACACGCTTGGCATCATCGCCCGCCAGCGCATACCGCTCGAAGGCGAGAATCTCCTTCTCGGCAAACTCGCCTCGAATGACATGCATCGCGTGCGAAAGGTGATACTGCCGCCACTCGTACTCCCACTGCTCCTCAGCGGCCGCATCATCAGAAGCGGGCAGAATCGCCGAAGCCATATCTCCTAGGGAGGCTTGGGGCGTGGGCTGACGAAATTTTCGCGCAATTGCGTGAACTACCACAGTTTTCAGATAACTGCGGAACTTGCCCTTGGTGGGATCATACCGAAAATTGGGCATCGCTCGATTGAGGTCAACGAGGACATCTTGCAGCACATCGTCGGCGTCGCTCGTCTGTAAACCCCGCAGGACACAGAATCTACGAATGAGCGAGCCATACCGATCAACAAATTCCGACCACGCCGCAGAGTCTTGACCTGCGGACATGCGGGCGAGCAGAGTTGTGTGCGTGGCTGTGTGTGTGTACATCCCCGAAAACCTCGTGTCCATAGGATATCCGAAACCGCAAGAGGCGTATAACCCTTTCAACCAACGAACAGAAAAGGGTAAACAAAAAAATCTTCAAATTGATGGGTGCAAGTGGCTGCGGATTTCGCTATACGATGAGACAGCAACTCGTCGAACCGTCGGCCAGCAAGCATGTCATACACCGTCACACCCGCCCGAGGGGGCGAAACCCGCAGTGGAGGGATTTGCTATGAACCGTTTTGCTCTGACCGCTCTTGTCGTTCTCGCGGGCGCCGCCAGCCAGTCGCTCGCCCAGTTCTCCATCTCCTGGTTCACCATCGACGGCGGTGGCGGCACCAGCACGGGTGGCAACTTCACCCTGTCGGGCACCATCGGCCAGCCTGACGCAGGCGCCCCCATGACCGGCGGCAATTTCAGCCTCACCGGCGGCTTCTGGGCCGGCATTACGCCTTCCGGCTGCGACGACATCGACTTCAACAACAACAGCGTCTTCCCTGAAGATGCTGACGTGATCGACTTCTTTAACGTGCTTGCCGGTGCAGATTGTCCTGCCTGCAACGACATCGACTTCAACAACAACAGCGTCTTTCCTGAAGACCAAGACGTGATTGACTTCTTCAACGTGCTGGCTGGCGGCGAATGCCCGGCCTAGGTAACACTGTTTGCGTGAATCACGAGACCTCGACCCCACTGGTCGGGGTTTTTTCGTCTCTCGGTTCGGCTCGCATCGCAAGATAGCGGACGTGGAATTCCATACTTCTTCGTGCAACTTGAGGCCGCAGCCCTCGAACAATCATGTCGCAAGGGCACGTTTCCGGTTTTCAACGGGCTTGGCGGCTTTATTTGCCCAACCTGTCTCAAGGAGTTTGCACGTGAGTTCACGTTTGCTGTCGTTGTCGTTCGGAATGAATCGTGGGTTGCAGGGCGCGCTGGTCCTGGCGATGGCCGCCGGTGCCGCGCATGCCGTTGTTGTGCCTGCTATCAAGATTGCCGAACAAGGCGGCAGCGTGGAAGGCATTGCGGGTAGCGTCATCGACAGCTTGACTGAGCCATCAACCGATGCGGCGGGTCGGGTGGGTTATGGTGCAACACTGACGGGCAGCAGCGAGGTGGTGATCGCGGTGCGCGGTCGTGGGCCGATCTTTCGCTCTTCAGCGGTCATGACGCACACTTTTAGCGGCATCGAAGATTCCATCGCGATTGCGGCCAACGGTGATGCGTTTGTCTTCAGCTCGTCGATCGGCATTGGTGCTGGCGCGCGGACGGACGGGATATGGACAAGCTCTGGTTTCTTGTGCAACCAGACGCTGCCGGCATTTTCGATTGCCAACCGCTGGCTCAAAGCCAGCAGCGGCCCGATCATGGGCGAGAACACCAACTTCGCTTGGATCAGTTCGCTGTCGAGCACTTTGGGCGGCGTCACGCTGCCTGAGCGTGCGTTGTTCACTTCGCCCAATCCGTCGAGCACGCCCGCGCCGCAGTTGTTCACGGGCCAGAGCGTGCTGGCCCGTAACGGCATCACGCAGTTGCCGCTCTCGAACAACCCTGGCCCTGACATTTCGTTCGATCATGACATTTCGCAAGACGGCAACTCGCGTGCGAACACGCTTCGCGTCCTCAAGCCCGGGCAAGCAGCGAGCACGCAGATCGTCACGATTGCAGGCATTGAAGTCGCGAGCGTGGGTGATCTGTTCACCACCGGACCTTTCGCTGGTTCTGCGATTCAGTCGTTTACGGGCGTTAGCATCAACAACGCGGTGGGCGAAACGTCGCCCGATTTGCTGACGATGGGCGGGCTTGCCACGGGCATCGGTTTTGTTGCTGTGAACGGCGAGACGGTGATGGTCGCAAGCCAGACCTACGCGGGCATTCTGCTCACTACGCCCGCAACGGTGCGGCTTGCGGGCCTTGACAACAGCGGCCGATTCGGCGCGGTGTGGAACTATCTCGATGCGGAATCTGGCACGAGCAAGCAAACGGCGTTCGTTGGACCCATCGATGGCTCGTCACCCATTTTCGCTGTGATCACCTCGGGCGATCAACTCGACTTCACGGGTGATGGCGTTGCTGACGCGAACGTTGTGAGCATCCCCGGACCCATTGCTCGCTCATGGGACCTTGCCGATGATGGCTTCATCTATCTGACACTGCAGATCACCGACATCGGCTCGACCATTACGCGAGACGCCATCGTCGGCTTCTTGATCGGCGTGGGGGTTGCTAGCTGCGATGACATCGACTTCAACAGCAATGAAGTCTTCCCCGAAGATCAAGATGTGATTGATTTCTTCAACGTGCTGGCGGGTGCGGAGTGCCCGGCGTGCAACGACATCGACTTCAACAACAACGGCGTCTTTCCGGAAGATCAAGACGTGATCGACTTCTTCAATGTTCTGGCGGGCGGCAACTGCCCGTGAGTGAGAGATTCGTGACTGACAATTGGTGAGTTCTCGAGTCCCCGCCAGAAATGGCGGATATTTTCATTTGCTGACCGCCTGTGCTGCCTGGCACGAGCGTGTGATTTGTTTCACCAGATTGTTGGCACTTCTCGCACCATGAGGTATGTTATTCCGTCGGGCGGTTTGCTCGTGAGGAGTCTCCCATGCGATTGTGGAACAGCGCTGTGTGTGTGGTGGCGGTGGCCACGATTGCTGGCGAGACGACCAAGGCGGCGGTGTTGTCGCTGATTCCCGTGGCCGATAACACCGTGCTTTTTGATGTGGACAACGAACGCAGCAACGGCGCGGACACCGGGATTTTCGTCGGGCTGACATCACTTGAACGCCAGCGGCGCGGCGTGATGCGGTTTGACTTCTCGGCGATTCCTGCGGGCTCGGTCATCAGCAGCGTGTCGCTGACGATGCGGGTGACGCGGACGAGTGCGGGGCCTGAGCAGGTGAATATTCATCGGGCGACCAGCGCATGGGGCGAGGGCAATAGCGATGGCGGCGGCCAAGGCGGTCAGGGTGCGGCACCGACGACGGGCGACTGCACATGGACATATGCCTTCTGGCAGACGACACCTTGGAATACGCCGGGCGGCGATTTTGTTTCGACGATTAGTGCGACGCAGCAAGTGGTTGGACAGGGTTCGTACACGTGGAACCAGTCGGGGCTCAAGAGTGATGTGCAGGGGTGGGTGAATGGCACGTTCGCGAACAACGGGTGGTTTTTGCTGGGCAATGAGAGCGCGCCGATTACGGTGAAGCGTTTTGCGGCGCGAAACCATCCGACGGCGAGCTTTCGGCCGACGCTGGTGGTGGATTATGTGCCGGTGCCAGGGCCAGGGATGATGAGCGGCGTGGTGGTGGGGGGAATGATGGTTGTGCGGCGGCGGCAGGGCGCATGACGAAGTGCTTTTGAGTTGCATGTGCTGCGGGCTCGATCCTGCTGACGCGTGTAACCTCTCTCGTGCGGTTTCATGGCTTGCTTATCGCGCGTGACGAGGGTGACATCATCGGGCAGACGCTTGCGCATCTGCTGACGTGGTGTGATGTCATTCATGTGTTTGATTCGGGTTCGTGTGATGACACGTATGACATTGTGCAGAGTTTCGCGACACGCGAGCGCGGGCGGGTGGTGCCGTTTGGGAAGGCGCGGACGATTTTTTCGCCCACGCATCGGGCCAAGATGTTTGAGGAACTACGGCACACATTTGAGCATGGTGATTGGATTGCGCGGCTGGACGCGGATGAGTTTTTTCATATCGCGCCGCCTGTTTTCATTCGCGAGCGAGTGCGTTGGCCAGCGGCGAGGATTTTCGCGCGGCATTATGAGTTTGTCATGACGCGCGGGATGTTTGCGAGGCTTGATGGCGACAGTGCAGCCGCTCGCGAGTTTGCGGCCAGTGTGCAAGAGCATTCGCAGGTATATGTGCCTGATCGCTCGATGTGGTATGAGACGCGGCTGGTGAAGTTTCGGCGCGGGATGCGATGGGGGAAGGGGCAGCCCGTGCCGTTTGATGCGGGCTTGCCGGCGTTTGAGCGGATTCCGATTCGGCATTATCGCTGGCGATCGCCAGAGCAGATGCGAGCGCGGCTGAGGCTGCGGCTGGTGCAGGCAAAGCTGGATGTGCACGGCGACCACTGGATGCGGGATCAACTTGATCAGTGGTTGTACGATGATGAAGATTCGCGACTTGCACTTTGGGATGGTGTGAGCGATTTGCCGCATTTTCATGATCTGCGGCATCTTGAGAACCCACGCAAGCGATTGCTGCGCAATGTTTATTACCGGCTTGGTTTGCCATCTTTGCGGGATTTGGCGCGTGCTGGTTGGCCGGTTGGAGAAGCCTTTCCGGCGGATCCGACGCCTGAGCCAGCCTTGTCGCAATAACTGGCGATGGGCGGCTGCCGAATGCGTTGATGGCGAAACAGATCGCTTGATGGTGCGAATCATGACGACATGACGCGCGCCGTGTGCATGCTGGTTGCTGGGTTGTCGCTGCTGAGTTGCGGCGCGAGGGTTGTGATTGCGCAGGGAGCGGCTGCGAATGGTGTGGAGGTGAGTCAGGTTGATCCGGGGGATTTGCCGCGACGCGTGTGGCTTGGGACGGTGTTTGGCTCGGCAATATCGAAGGGGCAAGAGAATGCAAGTCCGCCGCTGCTGATTTCGAAAGTTATTGAAGGCGGTACGGCTCACGCGGCTGGTGTGCTGGCCGGTGATGTGTTGCTTGCGGTGAACGACAAGCCTGTGGCAGATTGGATCGAAGTGTCAGCGCAGCTTCGCACGGTTCGCGCGGGTGAAGCGGGTTTTGTGACCGTTGAACGTGATGGCAAGCCGACGCGACTTGCGACGACTTGGGTGACGACGCCGCTCGAGACTTTGCCGGGCACAACCGTGCGATACTCAAGCGTAACGGCGCCGCGCGGATATGTGTTGCGGACGATCATTACGGCGCCGAATCGCACTGCATCCGACACGCGGCGGCTGCCTGCGTTTTTGTATTTGCAGGGGCTGGGGTGCGTGAGCATTGATCGGCCGACGATGACGGGATTGCCTGATGGTGATGTGCCGCGTGAACTTACGAAGAGCGGGTTTGTCACGATGCGCGTGGATAAGCCGGGCATTGGTGATAGCTTGGGGCCTGCATGCAGCGAGATAGATTTTGGCGAAGAACTCGCGTGTTATCGCAGTGCGTTTGATTCGCTGAGCGCGATGCCGGAAGTTGATCCAGACAAGGTGTACATATTTGGATACTCGTTTGGCGGCGTGTTTGCGCCGTTTGTCGCTCAAGACAAGAAGGTTGCGGGCATCGCGGTGTATGGCACGCACGCACGCACGTGGCTTGAGTATGAGCTCGAGAACACGCGTCGGCAGATGACCGTGCTGAATGAGAAGCCGGGTGATGTGAACGAACGATTGCAGCATCTTGCGGAGTTTCAGAGCATGTTGCTGCTGCGCAAGATGACGCCCGGCGAAATCTTCGCGGCAAAGCCTGAACTGAAGTTTGAGGCTCTGCTGATGGACGACACGCATCAATACGGCAGGCACGCGAAGTTTTTTCATGAGTTGCAGGAACGCAACATCGCGAAGGCTTGGCAAGATTGCACGGACCTGAATGTGCTGGCGATGCATGGCGAGTATGACTGGGTGAGCAGTCCGGAGGACGCCGAGCTGATTGCGCGCATTGCGTCAAACAGCCCGAAGGGACGCGGTGAAATGCAAATGCTCGACGGCCTTGATCACGGCATGACGCGGCATGAGTCACTGGCTGACAGCGTGACAAAGTTTGCACAAGGCGACTGGACCGGCGCGGTGACGGCGACGGTGGTGGAGTGGGTTGGGCGCACGCAGAAGCAGCCAGCGAGGAAGCCGCTGCCGCCTGAGACTGGGCGGTAGGTAGTGATGGATTTTTCGGGTGAATCCATGCGTGTAGCGGGCGCCGATGTTGTTGTCATTTCATGTTGAGTTGGGTGTGCAAGTAATCTTCATCCGGACCTTCGCAGAGCCTCAGGTCCGGCGTCGGGAGAAGAATGCACTTAACTTGTAGAGGCATCAATGCCCGAACAAGTTCCGCTCGCCGAAGTAGCCGTTTTGTTCGAAGTATGTGAGTGCTTCGTGTGTACTTGAGAAGATTCGGGTGGCGGTCTCAGTGATGAACGGGCTTGGTGCCTTCTTTGGTTTCCACACGACGAAGACTTCTTTGGTGTGTTCAAAGGCGTGGTGCAGTTCGCGTTCGACGCCGCTGCTGAGGCCGGGGATGCCGCCTGGTAGTTCGGGGATGTAGCTGACGATCATGTCGCTCTGGTCGACGAGTTTGAAGTCCCGCATGTAGATTTGACCATCGACGTCGCCTGCGATGTCGAGGACTTCGCGCACGCGCACGCGGATGGGGGCGCCGCTGGTGTTTTTGCTGCCGCCGTAGCTGTGGGGCGTGACTTCGAGATAGTCCTTGCCTTCCTTCGCGGCGAGGATCGCGCGGTCGAGCAGGAGTTTTTCGTCAACGTCGCCCGGGTCAAAGGTGATGAAGTGTTCGGCAAGGCTCGCGCGGAAGGCGTCGATCTCGGCGAGCACGTCGGGCATGTCGACGACGTGGCTCATGGGGAAGGAGGGGTAAACCTTCTTCATGTTGGGCCGGCAGACCAGGCGGAACATGGTGCGCGTGGTGGAGACGTGCCGGCCGCGGGCCATGATGTAAAACTGGCTGCCGGGGATGGCTTTGCTCATGAGTTCGGTTGCGAGAATTTCTTCTTCGCGCCAGACCATGCAGTCTTTGAGGGTTGCGTCGATGTCGTGTTCTTTGTGGAGGCGATCGCTGACGACTTCGATGTTGTCGACGAGTGCGATGAAGACATCGGGCTTGAGGGCGGCGATTTGGTCGTAGTCAAACGCGCTGAAGAGGCCGTGGCGCCAGCGGAAAGTAGCGTGCGTGTTCACGATCATGTTGGCAGCATCGCGGCTTTCGCTGATGACATCTTTGAACGCGGCGCGGCGCAGCGAGTTGAGTCGCGAGAGGGGCAGGTCGAGAATCTTGCCGGGACGCACGTCGGGGCCTTCGCGATACATCAGATCGCCGACGTGGAACATGCTGATAGTTTCGCCTTGTTCGCCCGCAAAACGGGCGACAGCGTCGAGGTAAGGCTTCTTGTCCATGCCGATTTGGCCGGTGATGATGGCTCGCATGGGGCAGGATAGGGAGGGAGGGGGGAAGAGAGGGAGTGGGGAAGTGACGGAGTGACGAAGTGCGGAAGTTATGAAGTTGGAGTCGGGGTTGTCGTTGCCGGGAGTGGCGCAAGAAAAAGGCACAAGCGAAGTGCTTGTGCCTGTGAGAGCGATATGAGATTGTCGCAAACCTCTTCAGTGATGATGCCCGTCGTGCTTGCCTGACTTGTACTCGTCGATCAGCGTCATGATTTGCTGGGGCGAGAGGCGTTCGTGCAGGTTTTCGTTGATGAGCGCAACGGGTGCTGTGTCGCAGCTTCCAAGGCACTCGAGCTCGATGAGCGTGAAGAGGCCGTCGTCGGTGGTTTCGCCCGGCTCGATGCCAAGCTTTTCTCGCACGGCGCTCGTGATTTGCTCATGGCCGCAGAATTCGCAGGCGATGGAGCGACAAATCTGGATGAGGTACTTGCCCTTGGGCTTGAGCCAGTATTCCTCGTAGAAGGTCGCCGTGTCGATGACGTCGGCGGGCTTGATGCTCAGGAACGCAGCGATTTCCATCATCGCTTGGTGCGGAATCCAGCCGTATTCGTGCTGAACGGCGTGCAGGCAGGGCATGAGCGCGCCCATTTTGTTCTCGTACCGCGGCAGGATGTCGCGCGAGAGCTTGTCTTTCATGGCAGGCGACAGATAAGGCTCGCTGCGCCGCTCGATCTGCATGCCGCCGGAGTTTTTGGTGATCCAAGCCATAAGGCGGCATGGTAGGTGGGGGCATGGGTGTACGCCAAGCAGGTAGTTTCCTCCAAGAGTGATAAAGTACAACACGAGTGGGCAGGCTCTTACAGAGTCTGAAGGAGCGTTGCATGCGTTGGTTTGGTCTTTTTCTCGTGGTTGTCGGTGGTTTGCTGTCGTTCTTCATGGCATCGAAGATGTGGATGCAACATGCGATGATCTCGACAGCTGTGCCCGTTGACGCGATGGTGAATGAGAGCCGGGTTGAGGAGTTTCGCGGCAGCAAGGGACGCAAGCGGTATCGGCCTCTGGTTGCGTTTACGTATGTGATGGATGGACAGACCTACGAGAGCAGGCGGATCACGGCTTTAGATATGAGCCGTGGCGGGCGGAGAAACGCGAACGAGATAGTCGGGAAGTTTCCTGCTGGTGTGCCGGCGAAGGTGATGGTTTCGCGTGATTTTCCGAGTAAGGGATTTCTCGATGCGACGTATCTCGACACGCCTTACACGTTATTGATGGTGGGCGTGAGCGTGTTGGCAATCGGCGTGGGCGTGTTCATGCTGAGTGAGCGAAAGCACGACCCGGCGCCTGTTGATGGCGCGACTCCTGCGTTGTGGCTGCTGCCGATTGGGGTTTCGCTCACGACGCGATGGATGACGATGCTGGTGGGCGGCGTGGTGTGGCTGGTAGCGTTGCTGGCGGTCGGCGGGCATTATGTTGCGATGGTCGGTTTCAGCAATGCGCAGGTCGCGTTCGACATCTTCGCAGCATTATGCATCACGCTTGCGGTTGCGGCCATCGCTCGCGGCGTATGGGTGTTGTTTATCAGTCGAATCTTTGATGAGCCGCGTGTGATGATTGATGCGGTAAGGCCGATTCGCGGGCAGAAATTGCTGGTTGTGGTTGAGCAACCCGCGAAGCGGCACGCGGCAATTGATGCGATGGATGTGACGCTTGTGTGCACGGAATCAATCACCACGGGCAGTGGCAAGAGCAAGCGAGTGAAGACGCGCGAAGCGTGGAGCGAGTTGCACAGCGTGCTGGAGAACGCCCAGCAAGATGCCAGCGGCGATCGCACGGTGGTGCGCGGAGCGGTGTGGTTTGAGCCGCCGACGAGCACGATGCCGACGAGTGCGCCGGGTGAGTGGGAGATGCGATACGACTGGAAGCTGCGACTGCGCTCGCACGCGAAGGGGCCGGATTATCAGGCGGTGTGGACGGTCGTGGTGGAGTGAGGCGGGAACGCGCAACGCAGGCGAGGAGTGTGCATGCAGTTGTTGATGAGATTGATGACGTTCGTGATTGTGATTGTTGCGGGCGTGGGAGCTGCGTGGTTCGGCAGAGGCATCTGGGATCAATGGCGCCTGAACGACACGACAACGCAGGTGCAGGGCATCGTGACGCGCAGTAAGGCGTGGTCGCCCTATGGCCGCTCGTCTGGTCGCGTGGATATCACCTTTACCTATGAGTACAACGGCGCGCGGTACGAAAGCGAACGAGTGTTTGCGGCGGACACGAGGATGTGGCTGCGAGGTCCGCGATATCAGGAGATCTCGGCGACATTCCCAGCAGGGTCAAGCTCGCCGGTGTGGGTGCGTGATGACGCGCCGGGGAAGGGGTTCTTGATTAAGGAGTATCGCGGCGAGCCGTACGTGTTCTTTTTGTGGGCGATGACGCTGTTGGCGCTATCAAACGCCACAGTGTTGGATCGACGACAGAAGGCGATGCGATTGGTGCGAGGGGCGACGCCTGCGCTGTGGGAACTGCGAAGCGCGGTGAGCGTTGACACGCGTTGGAGAATAAATGTCGTGACGGGCGGCTTTCTGCTGATGACAGTCGTGATCGCAGGCGTGCATGGCATGGTGACGGTGCAGTGGGACAACATGCTCTGGATGTTTGGACTGTCCGCGATCGTCAGCATGTACGTCGCTGGTGACTTGCTCGTGAGCGGCGCGCGGCAGTGGTACTCACGTGATGCGGCACGGATGCGTGTGATGGTGGACCGTGAGCGGGCGCCGCGAGGCGAGCCGCTGCGAGTGGTGGTTGAGAGACAGGTGCGAGAGTCGCACAGTGTGCAAAGCGTGGATGTGACGTTGATGTGCACGCGGGGAGCGGGCAAGAAGTATGTGCCGATTTGGAGCGAGACGTCTGAGGTGATGGACGCGGAGAAGATCAAGCAGGCTCAGCGCGATGTGCTTCGCGCGAAAGCAACGTTTCTGGTGCCGCCGCATATGCCGGCGACGGGCGTAGATGAGCAGTTTGGGGACGTGGCGTGGTTTGTGCAGGTGCACACGCGTGCGAAGGGGCCTGACCCGAATGAATCGTGGGAGATTGTGGTGGATTAGGGGCTTGACGCGTCAAGGAGTGAGGCGTTTGAGCAGTTCTTCGCGAACGGCTTTTGCGTCGCCTTTGCCGGGTGCGAGCTTCATGACTTCGCCCACGAGTCGGCCGACCGCTTGAACCTTGCCTGCTCGCACGTCTTCAGCGACCTTGGGATTCGCAGCGATAGTTTGCTCGATAGCGGTGTTGATGGCCGCGTCGTCGCGCACGATGAGGAGGCCCCATTCGCGAGCGAATTGTTCGACTCGCGCAAACGCGGTGTGCAGTTGGTCTTTGATTTGTGTAATGGGTGGTTGTGATGAGCTCGGCACCGATCCCGCAGAGCCGGGATCGGTGGCACGGGGTTGGACGATGTTGGCGGTGCAGAACAAATCGAACAGTTCGTCTACGGCTTTGTTGCCAAGCTTGCCTTGCTCACGCAAGATGCCGATGGCGGCGGCTTCGTGGGCGGTGATGCCGATTTCGCTGGCGAGGACATTTTGCTCGTTGGCGCGTTTGAAGGCTTGCTGCAGCACGAGATTGGCGGCAACCTTGCTGGCACGCGGCCGCTCAATGCCTTGCATGACCATTCCATCGATGATGGCTTCGTAGAAGTAGCAGACGTCGCGCTCTTCGACAAGGGCGAAGGCCTCCTTGACGCCCAAGCTCGCATCGCGCACGTAGCGTTCGAAGCGTTGCGTGGGCAGTTCGGGCACGGCAGTACGCACGCGGTTCTTCCATGCTTCGTCGATGCGCAGCGTAAGAATGTCAGGATCGGGGAAGTAGCGGTAGTCCTGCGCGTCCTCTTTTTCGCGCTGCACATATGTGCGATTCGCGTGATCATCCCAGCCACGAGTGACCTTTGTACCCGGGCCAAACTCGCGGCCGTCGGCAACCCAGCGTGCGGGCTGCTCGCGAAGTTCGAACTCGATTGCACCCTTCACGCTCTTGAAGCTGTTGAGATTTTTCACTTCGACGATGGGCGTCTTGACGGTGTGGCCGTCGCGGAGCGTGAGGACGCAGTTGATATTGGGCTCAAAACGCATGTGGCCTTTTTGCATCACGCCTTCTGAAACGCCTAAAAACCGGCAAACGTTGCGGAGCAGTTTGGCGAAGAGCACCACATCATCGGCGTTGTCGAAGTCAGGCTGCGTGACGATTTCCAGCAGCGGCGTACCCGCGCGGTTGTAGTCGGCGATGGAGTAATCAATCGCAAAGCCGCCCGGAGCTTCGTGCAGCAGTTTGCCTGCGTCTTCCTCGAGGTGGGCGCGGATGATGCCGATTTGCTTGCTGGGTTTGGTGAGGTCGGGAAAGCCTTTATCGTCGACGGCGGGCAGATCAACGCTGCCATCGAAGCACACAGGCAGGTCGTACTGGCTGATCTGGTAGGCCTTGGGCAAGTCGGGATAGAAGTAACTTTTGCGATCCCACTTGGTGAGGTCTGCGATGGTGCAATTGAGCGCGAAGCCGACCATCATGGACATTTCGACGGCTTCTTTGTTGAGCACTGGCAGCGCACCGGGCAAAGCAAGCACAACGGGATCGATCAGCGTGTTGGGGGCGATATCGCCAACGCTCGCGTGCGCGGGGTTGGTAACGCGTGAGAAAACTTTGGTGCGAGTGGCGAGTTCGACGTGGATTTCGAGGCCCACGATGAGGCGCACCGAGGCGATCATGTCGAATGAGCGGGACATGTTTGCTTGCGTAGCACAGAGACTCTGCTGTGTCCTGTCGTGAACACGCAACGAGCGACTTACAACACCTCAACCGATGAATACTGGTCGAGGTTCACATAGACGATCTCGCCGTCGTCCTTCTTGAGCTGTAAACGGTCGAGCCACAGCTTCTTGTCCTTGCTGTGGGCGTACCAACTGCCGGTTTTCATTTGTTCAAAACCAACCACCGTGCCTTCGATGGTGATGTGGAACGTGGGCCGGCCGCTGCCCAAGTGGGGCACTTGCTGGGTGACGCGGACGCGCTGTCCGGCGGTGTAAGTAGAGGTGGTCATGCAGGCGATTCTATAGCGGCAGCAGGCCTCACGGGCAGGGGCCGCCTGCCAGAACGCTGAAGAAGTTGGTCACGTCGCGATCATCGGGGAAAATGCCGTCGTTATCGAAATCGATGGAGTTGCAAGCAGGGCACGAGGAGCCGGCGAGTACGGCGAAGAAATCAACCACGTCGCGATCATCGGGGAAGATGCCGTCGTTATTGAAGTCAATCGAATCGCACTCGGCTTGGCCGATGCTGCCTTCTTCACCGTTGCCGGTGACGGTGGTTGCGCGATAGCCGGTGCCGCCTTGTTGGTTTACCTGGATGAAGTAGAAGTACGTGACACCAGGCTGGGCGGTGGTATCGTCGAAGCTGTTGCTGGTGGTGGTAGTGAGCAGTTGGGCGCCGCCAGCGGTGTTGGTGGTGTTGCGAACCAGGCGGTAGTCAACGGCATCGGGAATTGCTGGCCATGTCACGCGGACTTTGTCGGTGAATGTCGCGTCGGTTGCGGTTGGTTTGAGGTCTGTGCTGAGCACTTGCACGCTGAGGGTGTACAACTGCACTGGTCCCAGCGCCGAGTCAGATGAGATTCGCAGATAGCTTTGGCCATTGGTGTACATGGCACCAGCCATCGTTTCGATTTCGCCAACGGGAGTTCTATCTGCAACGGTGATAGGCGTCGCACCATCGACTGTGAGCGCTGTCACAATGAGATTCGCCGCGACAAGCGAGTTCTGCGGCGTGCCGGCGTCGCAGCCGCCACCTTCGCCGCCGCCTTGTTGTGCTTGGTTGTATGTGCTGCCGATAGGGGTAGCGACAACGCGCACGAGCCGCGGTTCATTGAGCCGAAGCTTGAAGATATCGCGATCGCCGGAACTTGTCAGGCTCAGGACGGAACTGTTGGCGACGGCGGGGGCCGGTAGCGTGCCGAGATTGACAACGCTTCCTGCGACGAGCGTGCCCAAGTCATAGGCGTTAGCAACTGTGCCATTGGGCTCGAACGCATCGCCATAATTCGCGTGAGCGGCGCGCAGATCATCTTGCTGCGGACCATCGAAGGCGGTTGAAAGGAACGGCTCCATGAGCTTGGATTGGCTGATGGGGCAATTGTGGAGGAATCCAAGGCCATGTCCGAGTTCATGGGCGAATGTGTTGCGGAGGAAACGAAAGCTGTTGCTGGAATTGCCCCAGTTTTCTGCCGAGTCCAGCACCATGTCGCTAACGGTAGGGAAAAAGTTGTATGCCAGAACGCGGCTGCTGCCGTCGATGGGTTTGCTGCTGACGCGTACATCGCCGCGCGTGGTGCCGTTGCCTGCGGTGCCCCAGGCTGCGCCGTCGTCCCACGGTTGACCTGATGCGGAAACGCGAACGTAGTTGATGCCTGAAATTGCGGACCAGCGTGCGAAAACGCTTTCGAGCTGCGCGATCCACGTGTTGCGGCCGCCCTGGGTTGAGAACCTGCTATCCATCGTCGCAAAGAGCGTGCTGTTGGCGGCTGGTTCGCCGTTGCCGCTGGGAATTGATAGCCCGTCGGGAACGAAACTCCAAGTGATGGTGACAGGCGAACCCGGCGCTGGCGACCAACTGCCGTTGAGAAAATAACGAGGATTGAGCGTGTTATGCAGAGCCTGCATCGCGGCAAGTTCCGCTGTGCTCGGTGCTGGGCCGCTTGGGTCCCAGCAGGCCTGCACAACGCCCATGTTTTCAGGGTCGGCAAGGTGCATGGTTGTGGGCAGGCCTTGCGCGTTGAGGTGCACGGCACACGCGATCTCTCGCTGAATGGATGTATTCGTCGACCCGTCAGCGTAACCAGCGTCGAACGCCGGATCGATCAGATCAAGTTGCGGTGGCTGCGTAGCAAGTGCAGTCGACGTCAGCGACAGGGCGACCACACAAGCAGTGAAAACGCGAACGTGCATGACGAATCATCTCCGCGAAGCGGCAAAAAGCCGCATTTTAAAGAAAGGGGCACTCGTGTCCGAGCGCCCCTTCAAAGGTACTTCATCTTCGCGAGCGAGGTCGCACGCGGATGCGGGGTTATGGGCAAGTTATGGGCAGGTGCCGCCAGCGAGGACGTTGAAGAAGTCGACAACGTCTTGATCTTCAGGGAAGACGCCGTTGTTGTTGAAGTCGATGTCGTTGCAGGTGCCGGTGGGGCAGGTGCCGCCAGCGAGGATATCGAAGAAGTCAATCACGTCTTGATCTTCAGGGAAGACGCCGTTGCCGTTGAAGTCAACGCTGTCGCAACCTTCGGGTGCGGGCGGGTTGACGGTGATGACAACAGTGTCAACGCCGCTGATGCCGTTGTTGTCGACGACGGTCAGTTCAATCGTGTTGGTACCGACAGGCAGGCTGACGGAGCCGGACGCAGCGCTCAGGATGACGCTGCCGTTCCGACGCCACGTGAAACTGCTGATAGTGCCGTCGGTATCGACACCTGAACCAGAGAGTGTGACTGATTCGCTGCCGCTGTTGTCTGCGTCAGTCACGGTCTGGTCGCTACCGGCATTCGCTGTCGGCGCGGCGTTGCGGCGACCGCTGTCGGCAGCGCCACTGACTTGAGCGTTGCGGAACGCGCCGTTGCCGAACTGCTCGACTTGCAGGTAGTAGAAGTAGGTTGTGCCAGCGACTGCAGTCGTGTCGTCAAAGTTATTTGCGGGAGCTGTGATAGTGGCGATAGCGATGGTGCCGGACAGCGAGTTGCTGGTGTTGCGCAGAATGCGGTAGCGAGTTGTGTTGGCGATGGTGGGCCAGGTCACTTGCACTTTGTCAGCGAAAGACCCGTCGCTTGCGGTGCAAGCAAGCACGGAGCCCTGCACTTGAATCTGTGCGGTGTACAACTGCGTTTCGGAGTTTGCAGTACTGCCGCTGGTAATGCGGAGGAAGTTGTCGCCCGCATTCACGAGCACGCTCGCCTGCGTTTCATTCAGGCCTGCAGCGTTTGCGTCAAGGGTCACGTAAGCCGAACCTGTGGACGGCAGGAGTGTCAGCACAAGATCATGTTGTGCGAGCGCGTTCAAGTTTGTGCCACCGCTGCACGAGCCATTGGCGTTTTGCACGCCGTTGAGGTAGGTGGTTCCAATTGGCGTAACCGTCACGTTGACAAGTCGCGGGGCGTCGACGGTGAAGCGATAGTTGTCCACTTCGTTGCTGGAAAGTCCCGCGAGTGAGGCGTTGGGAACGCCCGAGCCCGTGCCGATGTTGGTGACGCTGCTGGGGGCAAGTGTGCCGAGCACAAATGCGTTCGCTGTGGTTCCGTTGGGTTCGTAAATGTCGCCATATGAACGCATCACACCGCGAACGTCGTCTTGCTGCGGACCATCGTAACGGTTGTCATAGAAGGGTTCCATCAGCTTGCCTTGTGCGGGCGAAGATGTGATGGGGCACACGTGTGCTTGGCCCAGGCCGTGGCCGTGTTCGTGGGCAACGACGTTGCGCAGGAAGATATAGGTGCCGCCTGACTGGCCCCAGTTTTCGTTCTGGTCCAGCACCATGTCGCCGTTGGTGGGGCTGGCGTTGTACGCCAGAATGCCATTGGCAGCGTCGATGGGTTTCATGCCGATGCGGATATCGCCACGCGTGGTGCCGTTGCCAGCGGTGCCCCATGCGGAACCGTCGTCCCAATCAACACCAGCGGCCGTTACGCGCGTGTAGTTCACACCCGTGAGAGCCTGCCAGCGATTGAAAACGTTTTGAAACTGCGTGATCCACAGGGCGCGGTTGCCGCCAAAGCGATCGTCCATGGTGTTGGTGCCGGGCTCAAACAAAGCGCTGTTGGCTGCGGCTTCGCCCACGCCACTGGGAATGTTGACGGTGTTGGGAATAAAGCTCCAAGTGAGATTGACGGGTGCTGCGTTGCCGCCGCCCCAGAAGTTATTCGTGTTGAACTGGTACCGGCCTTGGAAACTGTCCAAGATGAACTGGTTCACGGTTGCAATCACGCTGGGATCGGGAATCGTGCCGTCGGGATTCTTGCCAAAGCACGCGTGAATCGTCTCATCGGGACTTTGCGGGTCGCCGACGGTCATGATGAAGCTGGGATCAACGATGACTTGAGCAATAGCTTGCTGAATACTCTCGTTCGTGCGTGCGTCAGGAAAACCGACGTCAAACGCGGGGTCCATGATTTGCGGGACGTACGAAGGTTCGGCGTTGGTCGCGACCGGCGCGACATGGCCCGTCATGCGAGCGAGCAAGCCACTGGATGTTTCGCCTGCCTGCGCCGCTGCGACAAGCGTGGAAGCAACAGCAAACGCTGCGGCCTGTGTGACAAGCCGTGATGCCGATGTACGAGAGCGAGAAATGATCATGAACTTATCTCCGCGATACAGGACGAGCAAACCAACGTGCTGGCGGCACTGCAAGCAGCAACGCGAGCGCGAAACCGGACGAATGTCCGGCGACGATTGAGACCGGGCGATTCGCAACGCGAACCACTCAGCCTTCCCCTATCCCGATTGCCCCCCAGAGAACGCCTGCCGCCTCGCACAGTTTGCCCGAAGCCGGGCGAGATGCAAGCAAAGCTGGCCGGATTTTGTCATGAAAGACAAATCACAGCCGGTTATGTGGCGGTTCGCATACCAGCGGAAACAACACGAGCGTCAGAAGCGTCCGAGAACGTTGAATTCGGCGAGCCGCACATAATCCAAGCCACTTGGCGGAAAGCGGCTTGGTCTGTCCTTATTCCGCTTGCGGATGGGCCAAGGTTGCGGCGAAGTTCAAAAGCGTGCGAAGACTGCGCTTATGAGTCGCCGCACCGCCCGCCAGCGAGGACGGTGAAGAAATCGATGATGTCGCGGTCGTCGGGGAAAATCAAGTCGTCGTTGAAGTCAGAACTGTCGCAGGCTTCGCACTGTGCGCCCGCGAGAATATCGAAGAACGCAACAACATCGCGATCGTCGGGAACGACTTGGTCGTTGTTGATGTCTAGATCCGAACATGGGCCTGGATGGAGCATGAGCCGTAAGTCGTCGGCGTAAGCATCGTTGGCGGGACCGGTGACGCGTGTCATAAGCAAGATAACACGAGCTGAGCGCGTACCGGCGGGCAAGATGCCTTCGTTATGGCGATTGACCAGCAACGTCTGGTTGCTGCGTTCAAAGATGTTGGGGCCCAAAAGCGTGTCGGTTCGCAGGCTTTGACCAGCCGCGTCGAGCCAGACAACGATCATACGGGCACCGTCTTCTTGGTCGACAATTCCGCCAAAAGCACCGAAAATCTCGAAGCGGGCGCCGCCGCGGCTGATCTGCCCCGCATACGGCGCCAAATCGACAAACTGGAATGCTTGCGTGACGCTGGACCAAGGGCCACCGACGAAGAACTGCGAGCCTGGAGCGATGCCAGCCGCGCTTGTCGTCGGAAGCGCGGGTGTCGCTCCGTACGTTGTGACGGTCATTGATCCAGTGAGGGTCCAACCAGGGATCGCAACAACGGTTTGGCCAGTGGGGGACGCCGGGCCCAGTTCAGCATCGCCGTTGACAATCAGGTTTTCGCCCCACAGTTGGTCACTGAAGGCCAGTTGCGGCGTGCTGCACGCAAGTACCGCTGCGATCGAAACTTGTCGCGCAGTCAATCGATAGGTTGCGTGGGCCATTGAATCTCTCCGCCGATCGATTAGAAGTACGGATCGATTGTACTTTCAATCGCGAATTTGCCAATCGAAATCGGGTGAATTACTGAGGAATTCATGTGTTCTTGCGGTAGTCCTACAACAATGGCCCATAGATCCGCTAGTTTCAATTGAGAGCAGAACTTCGGAATTCGTTCTTGCGGTTGTCATTTGTTTCCAGTAGTCTAATGACGTGCAACCGGCGGCCTGTTGCCGGACGTATGGGTCTGGTCCTCCGTTGTCACGCGCACTCGTTCGTGGCGGAGTTCCATCGGGATAGGGGGTGGTTTCTGCCGGACGCGTTCGCGTCCGGCGGCGGTGTTTCGCCCCCGTTCGCGGAAGGAGCTTGGATGAATCGTTGTATTGCTGCCTCATCGTTGGCCTTGAGCCTTTTCCTGCTCGCTGGACACGCGCACGCTGCTGGCAACCAAGCCGGGCGTGATGTCGTGGTGGATTTTCCCGGCGTGCAAACCTCGATGTACAACGAAAGGCCGTCGATGTTCTACGGCGTGCCGATGACCAGCGGCGCGACGGCAGATCAAGCAGCGGACGCGTGGCTTGCCACCTATGGCCAGCAGTATCAAGTCGGTGATCTTGATCTGCGACTGCGCCGCACCAACAGCGTGGCAATGGGCCGGTTCACAGTGTTTGCTTACGACCAGTACCTCGACAACCTGCCGGTTGAGTTGAGCCAGGGCCGGGTCTTGGTCAAGAACATGCAGATTGATGGCGCGATGACCCATGAAGTCGTTCTGAGCAGTGCTCGGCTGGCGAAGACGCCGGTTGGCGGCTTTGCTCCGGTAACTGTGACGGGTGACGAAGCACTTGCGACGGCTCGCAAGATCGCTCGCTTTGCGACGATGGATGAATGGTCGCAGCCTGAACTTGTCGTCTTCTTCGGCGAGGGCGACTTCGATCAGTGGATTGAGCCCGTCAAGGCGTGGAAGTTTGTTGGGGCAGCGTCGGACAAAGCGGCGATGCAGCGATTCACGTTCTTTGTGGACGCAAGCACCGGCGAATTGATTCATGCACGCAGCGAAATTCTGCACGCTGACATCATCGGTCAGGTTCGTGGCAACGCCAGCCCCAACAACACGGCGGACATTCCCAGCAACCCGCCGGTGTTGACAAACATTCCTGAAATTCGCGTGACGGTCGAGAACACGACGACCACGGTCACAACTGATCGCAACGGCAACTTTACGATTCCCTGGAGCGGGACGACGCCGGTGAACCTTGTCGTCACCACGACCAACGGCCAGCGGGCTGCGATTTTGGACAGCGTCAACAATACCGAGATTTTCGTCACGCAGTCAGTGACGCCCGGTGTTTCGGCTCTCATTAACATCAACGCTGCGCCAGTCGAGAACACCACGGCGCAGGTCAATGCGTTCATTCACACGACACTTACTCGCAACTTCTTTGCGGATCGCGCGCCGAGCTTTGCTGCGACGCTCGATACGTTGGGTGGCAGCACGACGCCCGCGCGCATGCCAGTGAACGTGATGATCAATGACTTCTGCAACGCCTTCTATGACGGGAACAGCACGAATTTCTTCAGGGCTGGCACTCCCGCTGGCAGCACGACGCAGTGCAACAACAGCGCAATCGCGAGCGTCGTGGCGCACGAGTACGGACACCACATCGTCAATCGCTTGGGCTTGGCTCAAGGTGCGTTCGGCGAAGGCTTCTCTGACAGCATCGCGTTGCTTGTTTACAACGACGCCATCATGGGCCGCGGCTTTACAGCGACAAACGGGCTTGTGCGTGACCCAGACACGGCAAACCGGCAGTATCCCTGCACGTCTACTGCGATTCACACCTGCGGCCTCATCCTCGGCGGCGTGACGTGGGATATCCGCACGGGCTTCATCAACACGTATGGTTCGACTCAAGGCCTCGAACTCGCGCGGCAGACGCACGTTGACTGGGCAGTCGTGACCAACGGGGGTCAAGGTCTCAACTCGATGCACCCCGATTCTGCTATCGAGTATCTGACTATCGACGATGACGACGGCCGGATCTGTAACGGCACGCCCAACTACAGCATCATTCGCCAAGGCTTCATCAATCACGGTATTACGGTGCCGCCGTTTGATACGCGATTGAACGCGACGCTGATTTCAGCCAATCCAAGCAGCGTGCCGAGCGGCCAGCCTCTCACCGTGGTTGTTGAGGCTCTGCCCGGTACTTCAAGCGTGACGGCCGGCTCGGCGCAGCTGCTGTATCGCAATGGCGCGAGCAACCAGTTCTTCGCGGTGACGATGGAAGCGCTGAGCGGCAACCGCTACCAAGGCACGATTCCAGCAGGCCTGTGCGGGCAGTCGCTTGAGTATCGATTCAGCTTTGGCACCGCCGCAGGCACCTTCACGTTCCCCTTCGGCTGCCTGAACGGCACGAGTTTCTCGGTGCCCGTCAACGACGGCACGATCGAGCAAGTGGTTGGGTTGCAAGACAACGATGGCGGCTGGCTTCGTACCGATCCGGCAGTGGGCGCAGCAACGGCAGGAAACTGGACATGGGGCGACCCGCTCGCAACCGCGGCCCAGCCATCAACAGGCTTTGACGGCAACAACTGCTGGTTTACCGGTCAGGGAACAAACGGGAGTAACACCGGCGAAGCCGACATTGACAATGGTCGAACCATCCTCACAACCGCCAACTACAGCGTCGTGGGGTACGACACGCCTGTTGTCAGCTATCAACGCTGGTTCATCAACAACGCCAGCGCGTCAAACCCCAATGAAGACGTGATGACAATCGAATACAGCACCAACAATGGTGGCACTTGGCAAGTCGGTGAAATCGTCGGACCCACGGGCACCGGCACGGGCTGGCGCCTAGGCGGCTTCACGCCGAACATGAACGGCTCGACCACGCTGCGCGTGAGGTTTACGGCCGCTGACGAAGGTGTAGGTGGTTCGCTGGTTGAAGGCGCCATCGACAACTTCCGTATCAGCAGCGTGCAATGCAACCCCGGTTGTGCGGACATTGACTACAACAACAACGGCGTCTTCCCCGAAGATCAAGATGTGATTGACTTCTTCACGGTGCTCGCTGGCGGCACGTGTGTGACGGCGAACTGCGACCCCATCGACTTCAACCGCAACGGCGTCTTCCCCGAAGATCAAGACGTTGTCGCGTTCTTCAACGTTCTCGCAGGCGGTAACTGCCAGTAAACAAACACCAGTACATTCGATATTGGTGAGGCAAGATGGCGACCGGTGGATGTGAGTCCGCCGGTTTGCCTTTTTTGGTGCGGTGCTATTTGGACGGTCTCGGCGGGATCGATCCGGACCTTCGCTGGGCATCAGGTCCGGCGTCGGGGTTCGCGCTGCATGCGAATGAGCATCACTTGCTTTTTGTGCACGCGTCCGCGAATTTTTCGAAGCGCGAGAAGGTGGGGGTCAGCCAGGCGAGTATCCATGCGCATCCGGCAGGCACAAGCAGAAGTGATTTTTCGCCGGTGACCATGGTGGCGACCGTCGCGAGCAGTGCTGGCACCACCAGCAAAATCGCACGGGCCCAGTGGGTGGAAATGTACGCGGGGTAGAGGATGTCGACGGCGCGTTGCAGGTTCATGCCGCCAACGCGCTGGCAGGACTGGTGCACGAAGACGCGACCAAGAACCAGTCCGACCGCACCGGTGGTTGCAAAGACCAGCGCAACCAGCGGGATGAGGATGCGCTTTTGCGAAAGCGTGCTGCGAGGAGACTCGAGCGTGACAAGCAGCCAGCCCATGACACCCGCTGCGAGGATGATCGCCAGCATGACCATGAATGCGTATGTCAGCGTGCGCAGCTTGCCTTCCACCTTGCCGCGGCGTGGACCGTTGGCGAGGCGCTCTTGAGCATGGGTATGAGCCGAGCTAACCATGAATTCCTAGTACATGCGGTTGGTTACCGAGGCACGCAAACTGGCCGACCAGCCAGAGATTGGGAGCCGCCGCAGGACATCTACCCCCATCCTAGGGGCGTGAGTCCGGCTTGCAAAGCCGCGTTTGGGACCAAGATTCAGAGGCCCTTGCCGGTGGATTCTGTGGCGAGACGGACAAAAGTCTGCAATTTTTGCCGAGTCGGGAAAAGGACGGAAAGTGTCAGGATACTTGCGGCGATGGCGATGTGGGCCAGCGGCGTGCCATGCAAGAACAAGATAACGGCTGCAAAGAGTCCGACGCTCTCGGCGAGGGCTCCCACCAAGATAGTGCGGGTGCCGAAGAGGCGCAGCATACTGGCGGCGCCGGACTCGTCATCGAGTCGCTGGTTCCAGTTCTTGCCGGCGGTGTTGGCGAAGTTGAACCAGAAGAAAATGCCGATGCCTAGAGCGGCGAGCGAGTGTGCGAGCAGTGCGAGGAGCAAGACGTTGACTTGCGAAGTGCTTGGCGCGACGTTGGTCTTGACGGGCGCGAGGCCCAACACGAGCGTGACAGTGACGAACATCATGATGCCGGTTACGAAGGCGATGTAGATGATTTGGAACGGTTTGATGCCTGCGGGTGTGTTGGCACTGGTTGGAAACATAGGCCATTGTTGGTCGCAGGCTACGTCTTGGCGGGGTAATCGGTGTAGCCGTGTGGGCCGCTGGTGTAGTAGGTTGTGCGATCAGGCGGCGTGAGAGCGACGCCTTGTGCAATGCGTGCGGGAAGGTCGGGGTTACTGATGAACAACTCGCCGAACGCGACGGCGTCGGCATCGCCGCGCGCGACCCATTGCTCGGCTTCGTCAAGCGTGAATTTGCCGTTGGCGACCAGCGTGCCGCGGTAGATGTTGCGGAAAACTCGGAGCGGAATCTCGCGTGACTTTGTCGCCGGGTCATCGCCCCAATAGCGCAGCAGGTGCAGATAGGCGAGGTTGTACGCATTGAGTCGTTCGACGACGTAGGTAAATGTCTCGCGCGGATTGGCGTCGCGGTGCGTGTGCGTTTCGCCGCTGGGGCTGAGGCGCAGCCCGGTGCGAGCCGGGCCTATGGCTGCACACACGGCGTCGAGCGCTTCAAAGAGCAGGCGTGAGCGATTTTCGACGCTGCCGCCGTAGCGATCGGTGCGAATGTTGCTCCCGGTGCGGAGGAACTGATCGAGCAGATACGTGTTTGCGCCGTGGATCTCAACGCCATCAAAGCCTGCGGCAATGGCAGACTTCGCGGCATGCACGTAGTCGGCGATTACTCGCGGCATCTCGCTGAGTTCAAGTGCTCGCGGGGTCACACGCTGCTTGCGACCACCGTCAGGCGTGCGAGACTCGCCGCCCACGTTGAGCGCACTGGGCGCGACGGGCAAGGCTCCATCGTGATAGTCCGGGTGGCTCACGCGGCCCACGTGCCACAACTGGCAAACGATGATGCCGCCAGCTTTGTGTACGGCATCAGTCACGAGCTTCCAGCCGTCGATGTGCGCCTGCGTGTAGATGCTGCCGGTGTCGGGATAGCCGGTGGCTTCCTGGCTGATGTTGGTGGCTTCGCTGACGATGACGCCTGCACTGGCGCGCTGCGAGTAATACGTCGCGTTGAGCTGCGTCGGCACGCCGCCCGGTGCGCGGCAGCGGGTGAGTGGAGCCATCCACACGCGATTACGGGCGCGAAGTGAGCCGGCGGTGAGCGGTGCAAGCAGGTGCGGTGCAAATAGGTTTGGCGACGATTGCATGCGGCTGAGATGCCGATGTCACAGTTTGGCGACAGCCGGCACTTGCTGCGTGAGGCAGTGAATCGCGCCCAAACCCCAGATCAGTTCGGTGCAGTCAATGCCGATAACTTTGTGGTTGGGCAGGAAGTTCTGCAGAATCTCGAGCGCGAGTTTGTCGTGCTTCTTGTGGCGGAAGGTCGGTACCAAACACGCACCGTTGACGAACAGAAAATTCAGATACGTCGCGGGCAGTCGCTGGCCGTCGAAGGAAACGTTGCCGGGCATGGGAATCGCGATGATGCGGAAGGGATCGCCTTTCTCGTCCTTGAGTTCCATGCATCGGCGGACGTTTTCTTCGAGGAGTTCGTAGTTGGCGTCTTTGGTGTCAGCTTCGCGGGCGACGACGATGGTTTGCGGATCAAGGAACCGTGCGAGGTCATCGATGTGGCCATCCGTGTCATCGCCCATGATGCCTTCGCCCAGCCAGCAGACGTTGGTCTGGCCGTAATAATCCTTGAGGAGTTGCTCGATCTGCTTCTTGGTCAAGCCCGGGTTACGGTTCTTGTTGAGCAGGCAGCTCTCTGTGGTCAGCACAGTGCCCTTGCCGTTGAACTCCACGCCGCCACCTTCCATGACGACGCGGCGAAGTTTGCCGACTTGCTCGCCAGCGGCCTTCGCATGCAGCGGCTCGAAAACACCTGTAAATCGCTTGTTTTGTCCATATAAGTCAGCAATACGTTGCGGCACTGCGTCGTCACTGTCAAACGGCGGATACTTGCCGCCCCACGCGTTGAAGCCCCAATCGACGATGGCGAATTTGGACTTGCTGCCCGAGCCACTCACGACAAACGCAGGCCCGTGATCGCGGCACCAGCTTTCGTTGGTTGCGATGAAGTGAAACTTGATGAACTTCTTGATGAGTTCCGCCGGCACTTTCGCATCTTTCAAGTGCCCCCGTACGATGCGTTCATAGTTTTCGTTGGGCACATTGATGTGAACAGTCTGCTTGCCGTGCTGCATGATGGCATGCATGATTTTGCAGATGTTCTCCGGCACCGTGTGGTACTTGCCCGGAAACGAAATGCCCTCGGGGCGTGGCCAACTGAACCACGTGCCGCTTTGGGGTTCCCACTCGGCGGGAAAACGAAGGCCGTGCTTGAGGGGCGTGCCGGTGAGGGATTTGGACTTGGGCGTGTTGAGACTTGTCACCTTGGTGGGCATGGGGCCAGCGTAGGTAGTGGAGTACGTCACTGGCCTGAGCGTACCGCCAAGCGATACGGCGTTTCGTCCTCGGGCTTGGCATCCGCCGGCAGATTGCGAACATACACGCGCAGCGGCGTGCTGCTGGGGACGTTTGTGCCCACGTCATGCTTGGTCACGACCTGCGGATAGAAATACAGCGGGCTGGGTTCACGCAGCGTGATGTACACCTCTTGGGCCCGCCAGCTTTGGCGGGTTTGGTCAAGCGTCGGCTGCCAGCCCGGGCTTGGGGCTTCGATGGCGACGCGATGGGTCGTGTCGCTCGACACCAGCGTGACGCCCGGGCCAGTCCAGTTTTCTGCCGCAATGGAAGGTGGAGCTTTTGGAGCCGCGCAGCCGATAAATAAGATCGCGGAGGTCGCAAGGCCCAGGGTGATTGCGCGCACACAGATGGAAGCTTGTCGGAGGTCAGTCATGAGTAGAGCGTACAGCGGCTGGACGATGAAGGCGAAGTCGCGTTTGGCGGCGGTGGTGGTCGGCGTGATGGGCGCGGTTGGCCTCGTCAGCGGGCTGACGGGCTGCCAATCCGTGCAAGATATCAAGTTGCCCGCGCTCTCGACCCGTACGACCATCGGGCCAACGGTCGCGGGAACGTACAAGCAAGAGCCAGACATCCGCGTGCGCGTGAGCAAGGGCGTCAGCAGCACGACAATCGCGGGTCCGTCGCGCGTCATCATTCGCAAAGCCGGCGTGGGCTCGGGAACGCCTGAGTACGTGGCGACGCCCATCACAATCACCAGCGGCAGCAAAGGCGTGCGCGTGGTTGATGGTGAGAAACGCACGCGTGAGTGGGGCTTTGGCACCGACATTGAAGTTGTCGTCGGCGATGGCACGGCTGATGGATTGCCGAGAACGCCCGAGCAGTCGCTGCGCGTTGACAAGACGCCCTATCCGGGCTTTGTCACCATTCGGCCCAGTTGGAGCGGTAACGCCGGTTCGTTTGATGTCATCATCGCCATGGGCGTTGAGAGTTACATCCCGGGCGTGCTGACGCATGAATTGTTCAATGATTGGCCGCGCCAGGCGTATGAAGCTCAGGCGGTTGCGGCTCGCACGTATGCGCTGCATGAACGCTGGCGGGCGCGAAACGAAAACCGTGCGTTTGACGTGGAAGATACCGAAGCCGATCAGGTCTTTGGTGGTATGACAACCGCAAATAAAGCCCTCGAAGCCACGCGCGTGACGCGAGGCCAGGTGATTACCGAGCGCGGGCAACTTGTGCGCTCGTATTACAGCAGCACGTGCGGTGGCCGGCCTGCGAGTGCGGTTGGTGCGTGGGCCGAGGATGATGCCAAGCCGTTCAACAAGGCGGAGGCGTTGCAAGGCAAGCCGCGTGAGCATGGTTGCCAGAATGCCACGTTCTATCGCTGGTCGCAGACACGCAGCGATGATGATGTGTCACGCCGGATGCGCGCGTGGGGACGCATCAACAAGCATGAAATCGCGGAAGTCGGCCGAGTGCGGCAGATTGAAACTGGCGAACTGAACGATGCCGATCGCGCGAACACATATCGCGTGACCGACGAAACCGGCAAGCGGTACACGCTGACGGCTGAAGAACTGCGCATGAGCGTGAACCAGCCGATTCCTGATGCTGCACCGATCACGCGTGATAATCGCGTGCACAGCGGCGATGTGAAAGTCGATATCTTCGCGAATCAAATCGCCTTCACGGGCCGCGGCTGGGGCCACGGCATCGGCATGTGCCAGTGGTGCTCGAAGGGATTTGCGGATTTGGGTTGGGATTGGCGGAAGATGATCCGGACGTTCTATCCGGAGGCGATTGTGGAGAAGGCGTATTGAGGGGGAAGCGCCGGAGTGCCGAAGTGCGGAGTTCAACACTGCTTCGGCACAGTGGCTCAGGCAAATAGCTCGCGCAGCCACTTCACTTCTGCTTCATTCATCGGCTCATGCTTAGCTGCCGCGACGTTGCACGTTGCTTGGCGCGGGTTACGGAAGCCCGGGATGACGCTGGCGATATTGGCATGTGCCAAGAGCCATCGCTGGGTGATGCTCGAGAGTCGCTCGATGTCCTGAGCAGTTCCCGGCGTGGTTGTGGGCTGGCCAGCGAAGCCAAAGCCACCAGCGTTCGCGCGATCGCGCACCGTTGCGAGTTTGCCGCGAACTTCATGCAGCGTTGAAGCGGCGAAGTCTTTGCGACTGGTGCGGTACTCGCCTTCGCCAAACTGCGGCGGGTTGCTGGGATCAAACTTATCGAGCAGGATGCCTTGATCCAGCGGTCCAAACGCGACGAATGTGCAGTTGTGCTGCGTCATGAGTTGTTGCAGTTTGCAGCCGGGCTTGATGAAGTCTTGAAATCGCAGGTTCGCTTTGTTCTGCAGCGCATGCGGCTTGAGAATCGGTATCGCGCGCTCGAAATCTTCGTTTGTGTAGGCACTCTGACCAATCGCTCGCACCTTGCCCTCCTTCACGAGCGCGTGCATCGTCGCGGCTGCTTCGTGTAGGTAGTCGTGCTGCTGGCCGTTCACATCTTCGCCCACGTATGAGCCGTGATGGAAGTAGTACAGATCAATGGCATCAACCTGCAAGTTGCGCAGGCTCTGCTCGCACTGATTGCGAATGTGCGCCGGGTGATACGCGTGCGGAGCGGTGCCGCGAAAGTGGCCGACTTTGGTCGCGACAACCTGCGAGCCGGGCTTGATGCCGAGCTTCTTGAGACAGCGCCCCAAGATGCGTTCGGCCCGGCCATTGCCATATACATCGGCGTTATCCCAGTGGTTCACGCCCGCATCCAGCCCGAGTTTGATCGCAGCGAGAATCTCATCTTCATTCACGTCTGCCCAGCCAATTGCCTGGCCATTTTGCGGCGACCAGTTCGGCCCGCCCATCGTCCAACAGCCAAAGCCGATCGTGGAGACGTTGATGCCTGAGGAGCCAAGTGCGCGGTATTCCATGCAGCATTGAATGCCTTCCGCGAGACGACGTGACGGGTTGTGCGCAGCGAAATGTGATTCCAATTGGCTCGACTCGTCGCGATCACGCATCGGGCGACATCGGCACAGGCTCAAGCGTTGGCGCAACCGGCGTCGTCTCTGTCGCAGTGGGCAACGTGGCAACTGGCTTTGCCCGCACCTTGGGTTCAAACGCCGCATGCTCTTTGCCGCACTCGGGGCAGCGCGGGTTCTCGTCTTCAAGCCCCTTCAGTTCATAACCGCATTTGCGGCAAGGCATGACGGCGTTTCGCCGTGGTAACAAGACGATAAACCCACCAACAACCGCCACCGCGCCAGCTTCCATCCAAAGTAGAAGCTGCAAACTCACGAGCGATCCAGGCGAGAAGCCCATCCACGTGCGGATGTGCGAGTCAAGCACTGCAAACGTCACGATGCTGACAACGCCGGCGGCCCACGCCGCAATTCCCCGCCAACGCCGCCTGTGCTTGAAGCACAGGAAACAGACAAACAGGGCATAGAGCGGGAAGAGCATCATCGCGGGGCGGGAGAGTACACGAGGATTCGTGCAAGCGGGCCGGAGTGATGCAGGGGAGAACGCGGGTGAACTCATTTCGTCGCACGTGGCCTATCGCCGCCCGTGCAACGCCTCGCCTCACCGCCCAGCTTTGAAAAATGTCCGGAGACTCTCCAGAACATCGTCCTTACTCGCAACTTTGCTCAACACAATCTTGGGTCCGCGTTCGTCGGCGTCGCCCGTCGGAAATGCCTCGTGCAGCACGCTGTGGAACGAGCCTGAGCCGTATGCACTCGCGACTTGGCAATAGCCAAACTGGTTGCATCGCGGCAGAAGTTCTTCCTTGAGCATCTTGACGCACAAGCGGTTGTCGCTGTCGCTGCTGTTGTCGCCATCGCTGAAGTGGAAAAGATAAATGTTCCACTCATGCGGGTCGTAGTGTGCTTCGAGCAGTTCTTTGCAGGTTTGCAACGCGCTGCTGATGCGCGTGCCGCCATCTTCGCGAATGTTGAAGAACGTCTGCTTGTCAACTTCCGCTGCTTTCACATCGTGCACGATGTACCGGCTTTCAATGCCTTCGTAATTGCGGCGCAGCCATGTGTCAATCCAAAAGGCTTCGAGACGCACCAGTTCTTTTTGCTCGTCACCCATGCTGCCGCTCACGTCCATCATGTAAACGATCGCGGCGTTGCTCTGCGGCTTTTTGACTTCATTCCAGCTACGAAATCGCAGATCGCTCTTGATCGGAATGATGATCGGATTGTCAGGGTCGTACAAACCCATCGCCAGTTGCCGCTTGAGTGCTTCGCGATACGTCCGCTTGAAACTGCGCAAACTCGCAGGCCCAACGGGACGCACGCCCGTGTACTTGTCGCGCAGCGTCGTGATCTTGCTGGCACCCTTGGGGTCGATGCGAGGCAACTTGAGTTCCTCGCCCAAGATATCGGCGAGTTCATCCATCGTCACATCAACTTCCATCACGTGCTGGCCATCTTGCTCGCCCCCTTGGCCCTTGCCCACGCCCTTGCCTTCCTGCCCCTCGCCCATGCCAATACCCGAGTTGTCGCCGTAACGAAAGTGGGGGAGGTCAATGTCGTGCACGGGCACGCTGACAACGCGTTTACCTTCGCGCGCGATGAAATCGTTCTTCGCGATAAAACGCCGCAGATCGCGGCGAATCTTGCCACGAACGATCTGGCGGAAGCGTTGATGGTCTTGTTCGATTTTGTTGACCATGGTTCTACGTGCTCGCGTCTGTTTCGCGTGCGTGCCTCCGTGCGAATCTGGTTCTGCCACACGCTCGCGACCGGCGTGTTTCCTTCCTCTCTATTCGTCGTCGGCTCGCTATCGACTGCAATTGACGCAAATCTCCCGAACTTGAGCGATTATGAGTCCGTATGGATAGATGTCGGGGGTGCGGGCGAGTTATTCGCTTTTTTTCGCATTGCCCGTGTTTTCTGTGCGGCTCGATTTGCGAATATTCCGGTTGACCACGTACGAGCCGATGAGCCCCGCCGGTATCGCGGCGATGATGTCAGCCGCCCGGTGCAGCAAGTCTCCAGCAAGGCTCAATTCAGAGGTAAGCGAACTGCCGCTGCGCATCCACGCTGGCAGAATCGGCCCAAGCAAACCAACTGCCCATTCGCGCAGTCCAAGTCCATTGCTTACCAGAGGCACGAGCATCGCGGCTTGACTCACCGCCGTCAACGCAACGGCCTCACTCAATGCAAGTGGCCGCCCGAGTGCCGTGAACGCACACACGTATCGCCCCAGCCAGGTCAATACATCGATGTATCGCACGCAGCACGCAAACAAGTATCGTCGCACCAATTCGCGACGACGTAGTCGTACGCCCGCGATGCCCAGCAGCACCGCAGGCAGCGGTAGCATGATCGCAACCACAATCGTCGCGCCTTGCAACGCGTGCGCAATCAGCGCGACCACAATCAGCAGCAACACGCCCACGCCCGCGCAGCTGATGGCGACAATCGACATGCTCACACTGTGTCGCAGCGGCATGCCGTTGACGATTTTGTGATACGCGAGCCGACCAAACATGCCCGGTCGCGCGGGCAAGTAGTTCATGAGCCAAGTACACGCAATGACCGCCAGCCCCTCGGTATATCGCACGCGCGGAAGCGACGGATCATCGCGATTCAGCAACTGGTAATACATCGCGGCCGCCAGCGTGCAACTTGTCCACGGAAGCAGAATCAGCGCGGGAAGCGTCCACCAGCTCGCATGCGTCGCGCTGCGAACTGCGACGGCGATGTCGTGCCAATTTCCAGCAACAACCCACACCGCTGAAGCAAAAAGTGCCAAACCCACCAGCGACCCGGCGATGCGCAAAGCGCGCGAACCACGCCACGACGCGAGCGGACTCGCGGTGCCATCGGTTGCTTGCTCAGGAATGCTTGGAATCACGCATGATCACTTCTTGCTGCTTGCGTTTTACTTCTTCGCCGGTTCTGCCGCACTAATCACGCCCAGCGCCCCGCGCACCGCGTACGTCTTGGTCTGCTTCGTCAATCGATCACGTGTGATTGTCGCCAAGCGAGCCAGCGCCGGATCACCCGATTGCTCACACGTGGTGATGAACGGATCTTCAGGCGAGCCCACACGCGTGAGCAGCACCCACGGAGCAATTGCCGGATCAATCTCTTTCTTCGTGAGTTCACCCCATGTTGCCAACGCTGGAATTTCTCCCGGCGCAGGCAGTTCAAGCACCGCGAGCAATCGCATTTGCGGCGACCACGTGGCGTACTTGGTCTCAAGCGCTGCCAATAGCGGCGCGATGTTGGGGCCGTTCTCACCCTGTGCCAGCGCATTGATGAGCATCGCCCGTGCGCCAATCAGCAGCGAAGGCAACACTTCGTCATTCGCAACGCCGATCCGCTGCGCGAGTTGTTCCGCAGTCAAGCGCGATTCAGCATTCGCCTGCCGATTCAGCGTGCCCGTGCCCACATCAAGGCAACCAGGCCCAGCCGTGCGTTTGCCTTCGTCGTCAGTCACGAATCCCTGCAAAAGCCGATATCGCACGCCAGTTGGTGATTGCGAAATCGTTTCATTCAGCCAGCCGATCATCGTGTCAGCGGGATCAAAAACCACCCGCATTTCTTCACCCGGCCGCAGCCGCAGTTGCCTCGCAAAATCGAGCACTTCAGGCTGTGCAAAGCTCTGGAACGAACTAGGCGTGAGTCGCAAATCCGCAGCGAGCAACATGCGTGAGTCAATAGACCGCGCCGCCCCCAGACCCATGGGCACCGGTGCAAGATTCTTGAGCCGAATGATGACAGGCACCGGGTCCGTCGCGTTCGCGCTCAGGCGTTCTTGGTCTGCACTCAGCCGCTGCACCGTCGCAGGTGCTGTGATGATCGTGTCAACCCACGCCGGAATCGTGCGAGCATAACCGTTGAGCTGCTTGCCAAGTTGGTTATCGAGTTTGTCGTCAAGTGCACTGATCTGCGCCGTCGCCCATGTGCCAAGCCCCGTGAGCGGCTCAGCAAACTCGATCGCCTTGAGCTGCGCGATCGCTTCGGTTTTCTTCCCTTGCGAAGTGAGCGCAACAGCATGTGCCGCACCAAGCCATGCGCTGGGTTCGCTGCCTTGCTGAATCGCCAGCGCGCCAGCGACATCATCGCTTCGCAACGCCAACCAAGCCTTCAGTTCCGGCACGCGCGGATCAACATCAGCCAGTTGTTCAACTAGGCGCGTGGCACGAGGTTTGGCTTCATCAAGTTTGCTGTTCGCCAGGAATTGCCACAGCGTCCAGTTGGCTTCGATATCACTCGCCGCGAGCATCGCGTCCGCTTCGTTCATCCCGTCGCCACGGCGAATGGGGTCTTTCAGCGTCGCAACGGCCTCTTCCGCACTCGCCTGCATGTCAATCAGCGACAGGTCGACTGCGTCAGGCCGCTTGGAAGACACCGCGCTTGCAACCCGCAGTTCCTCAAGCACCGCCGAAAGTCTAATTTCTTCAGGCCGGCGGATGTTGAACGCTTCCTGATCCTTCTTATCCGTCGAGTTGAAAATGCGTTCCTGCCGAGCGCGAGCAGCAGAAAGATCGCGGTTGAGTTCATCCAGCGCGCTCGTGGCGCCATCGCGCCGGAACAGAATCGCCAGTTCACTCAGTCGATCTTCGGGCGTGAGCGCGTCGTCGTTGCCCACGCCGCCCGCGCCCAGCATGCGCCGCACATTGCCATCAAAGCGAGCCGCACCCTCCCACGCGCCGTTGCGTGCCATCACGTCGCGCATCTGCGCATGCACGCCCACATCCGCCGGGTCAGCCATCAACAAGTTGTTCAGTGCCTCAGCTCGCTCAAAATCCGACTTTGCTCGTTGACTCACGAACGTAAATAGCAGCACCGCCGCGTCCTTGTTCGTGCTGTCAAGCTGCGTTGATTGCTTGAGCCGCTCAAGAAACTGCTTCTCATCGCCAATCTCTCGCGCAAGCAAAGCAGCGTCCAGCGCCAGCCGACTCCGTACGCTTTCGTCAAGCTTGCTGGAGGTCAAAAGCTGTGCATACTTAGCCAACCGATCTTGCGCGGTATTGGCATTGCGAAGCTGCGAGCTGATCACCCGCAGCAGCGCGACGGCGTCCGTCGGATCGGCTTTCACAAGGGCACGCGAGGCTTCGAGCACAGCCGCGTCATCGTTAGCGGCAAACGCCGCTTCAACCCATCGGCGGATTGTTTGCGTATTGCTCGGGTTCATCGCCGAAGCTCGCCTAAACAATGCGGTGGTGAGTGCCAAGTCGTCAGCCGTCGGATCGGCGATGCCGCGAAGATCAAGTAGCGCCGTTCGGCTCATCGCGACGCCTAACCGGGCGCGAATATTCGCCGGGACGGTTGCGACATCAAGCGGCGGTCCCACCGGTGTGACGGCTTGTGGCGCCGGAGCGGGCGATGCAGTCTGTACGGCAGGTTCCGCACCCCGCGGAGCGGTCTGCGCAAATGCACTCGCGCCAAGAGCAAGCCCCGCAAGAAGAACGCAAAGACGAACGGGCGTAAGTGCGGGCATGGATGTGGATACGTTGGTATTCATGGCAGTAATCACGGAAGTACGTCGGCCGACGCGAGCAGTTTGCCGCCGATGTGCAGGAACGCAAAGACTAGTCCGCCGACAAGGATCGCAAACAGACCGATAGCCGCCACCCGCCGCAGCGCGGGTGATACGTCCGGTATCCATCGGTTCGCGCACACGCAAAGAAACACGAATTGACCCCCCGCAACCCCGGCCAGCCCCAGCCCCCGCCACAATCCGCGCGAACACACCCCAGGCGGGTCCACAAGCAACGCCCAACCCAGCATCGCGACGCCCAAGGCCCAAACAAGCCCCACGGTTGCGACGACATGCTTACTTCGCGCTCGCACCGGAGATTGTTGCATCCTTCGCGACCGGCGCCGGAGCCTTGCGAATGAAGTAGCACGCCGCCGTAATGATCGCAATGCACGCCAAATTCAGAATGAACCCAGCCTTCACCATCTCACGCACGCGCAGGTGCCCGCTGGTAAAAACCAACGCATTAGGCGGCGTGCCGCTAGGCATCATGAAAGCCAGACTCACGCCCAGCGCAACCGCAAAGCACAGTGGCATGACATCGACGCCGAGAATCGGCGCAACCGTCGCAACAATTGGCAGAAGTACGGTCGCCACAGCGGTGTTGCTACCGATTTCACTGATGAAAACCGCGCTGGCCGCAATGATCGCGATGACTGCGATCATGGGTAAACCTTGCATGCCGGCAAAGAGGCTGCCCAGAAAATCATCCACGCCATTTGCCGTAATCGCCGCCGCGAGCGACAACCCGCCGCCAAACAACAGCAGAATGCCCCAGGGAATTTTTCCGGCAGTCTTCCAATCCAGCACGAACTCGCCGCGTTTCCAATTCACCGGAATCAAGAACAACGTCATCGCCGCCAGAATCGCGATGCCCGCGTCCGTCAGCAATCGCTCGGTTCGTCCATTGCGTTCACGCGTCAGGTGCAACGCATCCGCCAGTGGCAAGCGGAAAATCCAAGCAAGTGCCGCAGCACAAAACACGACCAGCACACACAACTCGCCGCGCGACAATGGCCCAAGCTCGCGCAGCCGCAGCCGAAACATCTCCCTCGCGCCGCTCACGCGCAGGCCCTTGGTGTTGTGCAACGAAATCAGCAGCAGCCACGTCACCGGCAGCGTCACCAGCATCACCGGCAAGCCAATCTTCATCCAATCGCCAAACGTAATTGTCTGCTGCAGCGTCTTATCCGCAAACGCCACCATCACGCCATTGGGAGGCGACCCGATGATCGTCGCGACGCCACCAATCGAAGCTCCATACGCAATCGCCAGCAAACTCGCAACCGCAAAGTTGCGCGCCGATTTATCGTCTCGGCTGTTGCCACACTCCTCGTGCTGCGTGTGCGCCAGCGCAATCACGCCCGTCGCAATCGGCAGCATCATGATCGCCGCCGCCGTGTTACTCACCCACATGCTGATAATCGCCGTCGAACAAAGCAGCCCGGCAATCAGCCGCGGCGGACTCGCGCCTAGCGTTAGCATCACATGCAGCGCCAACCGCTGATGCAAGTTCCAACGCTCCATCGCGCTGCCCAGCAACATACCGCCCAGAAACAGAAACACGACTTCATCCGCATACGGAGCCGCCGCGTCTTTCATGCTGGCGACACCCGCGAGCGGAAAAATCGCCAATGGCAGCATCGCCGCCGCCTCAATCGGAATCGCCTCCGTCACCCACCACACCGCAAGCCACGCCCCAACCGCCAACGTCATCCGCCCGCCCGGTGTAAGCCCGCCAATAAGCGCACCAGCCGCATCGCGCTGCTCAGCAGGCAGCAACAAATACAGCACAACCGCCAGCAGCGGCCCAAGCACCAATCCAACAACACGAGCAAGCGGCATAGCCCAAGGTATGGGCGCGTAGGTCCTTCGCGAACTGATCAGTCAGCAACGCAGGTCGCACTCAAGGTGCATCTATGACGCGGCGACTCCACGCTGCGGCATCCCCAAAAGTCCCGCAAAGCGGTCAACACATCCCTCCACCAAATGACGTTCCACCGTCGCCACGTCAATTCGAACGAGAGCGTCCGCTACGCGGCCCAAGTCGCGTTCGGTCTCTGTCAAAGCCCGCTCAAACCATCCTTCCGATCCATTTGTTCTCCACCCAAACCCGATCTATACTACCATCGCTTGCCCGCCTCGCCGCGGCGCAATCACAACCTGTTTTCGCCTGGAGAGGTGGCCGAGCGGCTGAAGGCGATAGTTTGCTAAACTGTTGTACGGATTAAAGTCTGTACCGGGGGTTCGAATCCCCCCCTCTCCGCTTCAAGCAGCCCTTGCGAATGCAAGGGCTGTTTTCATAGGGACTTGCGCAAGGGGCGTGGTCCGGTGGGCGAGCACTGCCCCGGGAAACTACCCCGGGTGCAAGGGCTTGCAACGGCTCCATACGATGTGCCCTGCATTACGCCTAAGGGAACGTCAGCCGCACGGAGGTATCAGTGATCGTGTCGCGGACGGAGCTTCAGCCCACAGCCTGCCGCGCTGTAGTCCGCACGAGCCGAGCTGGCATAGGGTGCAGCAGCTTCCACACAACGCTGATTGGACGACTGCCCTCGTGCGAGACATAGTCCGCGGAACCCAGGAACGAATACGGAGCGGCTAGACCGGTCGGCAGGTACTTATGCTCGCGCACAAACAAAAGTGGTGTGTAGCCTTGTTCGCGATGCCGGATGTATCGCTGCCCCGTAGGCGAGTCCGCGGATGTCGTGCTCTGGGATTGCCAGTGGAAGAGTCGATCACTTATCGCGTAGTCCTCGTACATCGTTGTCGGGGAGTAGGCATCTTCGGTCTTATTGAGCGTGACGAAGAAGGCATCGACTTTCGATTTGGCCAGATGCAGGACGCCTTCGCGGAACTCTGGCCGATCCGAGATCGTCCAGTGCCCGAGACCGACGAGAACCTCGTCACGCGTGTAGGTCGCATGGAGCCCGAGCGGGCCGGAGAGATGAGGCGCGGCGTCGTGCGGCCGAACCCTTGAATGGGCAAGCCGATACTCCAAGATCGCTCGCAGGTCGCGGCACACCGATGGATTTCCACGAAGCTTCGCTTCAGCGGCCTCAAGCTCCCAGCCGTCGCCATCTAATCCCCACAGTGACATGTGCAACATCGAGAGTCGACAGCGGTCAAGAGCATGAAGTGATTCCACAGCCTGCGGCAGCTCCAAGTGAGAAAGCAGGAATCGAATCGTGTGCGGCTCATCGATGTGGCAGAGCCGGCGAAGGCCCTTCGTCAGGCGTTCCTCGTCCGGATCATCCACCGTCGATCCGTGACCTGATTCAGAGAGCAACCGAGACCACAGGCCCCGCCGCAGCAGTTCATCGATGTTCGTGTCGAGATGGTCGAGGGCTTCCGAGAGCGTCGGCGCTCGTCCCAAGGCTCCCGCCAGTTGGCGGAGGTCGTCGATCACCCTTGCTCGCCGCAAAGAGATCGACTCTCTGACATTCCTGAGCACTCGTTCCTGCGCAACCCGTTCGAGTTGCACGGAGCAACCCGGCGGCAGGTGCGGGAATCCTGCCTCAATCTCCCTGTCGACTCTAGCAGCTGGTTCGCCGCTGATCGCACGGAAGCGAGGTGCGTATCTGAATTCTCGCCGCTGCGCCCCGATGAAATCCAAGACCGTCAGACAGTCCTTGTCGCGATGGAGACGAAGACCACGTCCGAGTTGCTGCAAGAACACCGTCAGACTCTCGGTCGGGCGAAGGAAGAGCACCGTGTCGACCTCGGGGATGTCGACGCCCTCGTTGTACAGGTCGACGACAAATAGGACATTTATCTCGTGTCGACGCAGTCGATCTTGAGCGGTACGACGTTCCTGATCGGTGCTCTCGGCAGAAAGGGCCAGGGCGTTGAGCCCGTGCTCCGTGCAGAAACGTGCCATGAACTGAGCATGAGCGACACTGACGCAGAAGCCAATCGCCCGCATTCTCCCCGGCGCCAGCACGTACTCATTCACTTTGTTCAGTACTAGCCCGGCGCGAGCGTCGTTGCCCGTGTAGACCCGATCAAGATCATCGACCCGGTAACCGCCGCGGTGCCAGCGAAGGGTGTCGAGGTCGACGCTATCCGCGATCCCGAAGTACTGAAACGGCGAGAGCAGTCGCCGATTGATGGCATCCGGAAGTCTGATTTCGGCGCTGGCCTCTCCTCCGAACCACTGGAAGATGTCGAGACCATCTGACCTTTCAGGAGTTGCGGTAAGCCCCAGAAGCACCTGTGGACGGACGTGATCAAGCAATCGCCGATAGCTCGGTGCCGCGGCGTGGTGGAACTCGTCGACCACCACGTATCGGAAACTGTCTGCGGACAGCCTCCACAGTTCGCGGCTGTTGTAGGTCTGGATGGAGCAGAACAGGTGCTCGCTCTGCCCTGGCAGTGAGCCTCCAACCAGAAGGTCTCCGAAATTCTGATCGCGCAGCACTGTGCGATAGGTGCCGAGGGCCTGGCGCAGGATTTCTTCACGGTGTGCCACGAAGAGCAGGGACGGCCGCGGAGATTGGAGCTCGCTCCAGCGCCTGTAGTCAAACGCCGCGATAATTGTCTTGCCGGTGCCTGTCGCGGCCACGACGAGATGGTTCATCTTCTTGCGGACTTCACGCTCTGCCGCAAGGACGTCGAGGATCTCCTCTTGAAAGGGGAACGGCCGCAGGTCGAACGTCGGCAGTGCGGCGCTCTCACCGCTGCCGCTGCGTTCTCGCTCGATCGCTTGTCGCAGTCGGGACGCGCTCGTTGCCGTGAACGGCTCGAACTCGTCATCATTCCAGTAGGTATCAAACGTTGCCAATATCCGCTGCCACAAATGCGGCAACTCGTATTGGCTGATCTTACTGGTCCACTCCAATCCCTCGGAAAGGGCCGCATGCGAGAGATTCGCCGACCCGACATACGCGCTCCCGAAACCTGTGGCCCGGTGAATCAGGTACGCCTTCGCGTGGAGGCGTGTGCGAGAGGTGTCATACGACACGCGAACCTCAGTATTCGGCAGTTCGCGGAGTGCCTCAACCGCTCGGGGATCGGTCGCTCCCATGTAACTGGTCGTGATGATGCGGAGGCGAGGGCCGTCCGGGTGGGGAGTGCAAGCGAGCTGCTGAAGGTCTGGAAGAATGAGTCGGAGGCCGCTCCACTTGATGAACGAGCAGAGCACGTCGACGCGATCAGCCGATGCGATCTCTTTTTGAAGCTGCAACGCCAGACTCGGATCGAGCCGAGTTCCTGTCAGCAACGCCGAACGTGCCAGGGGCGTATCGGGACGGACGGACGGTTCGGTTTGGGGCTGCCGATGGATTGCGAGCAATCTGCGCAGCGGATCTGCCAAACTCACTGCCTCGCCCCACTCGGTGCCCATCTCCTCCGTCAATGTGGCGATGACTCGATTGACAAGCTTTCGCTGCTTTTCATTCGCTTCTTCACCCCTGAACTTTGCGAGTGCACTAAACAGGAGCGTTTCCAAGTACTGAGCGGCTGCAGCGTGCGCGTCCCCCGTGTCGACATTCGCAAACTCGACCAATCGCTGGTCGTGCATTGGACCAAGCGCGCGAGCCAACTGTCCCGACAGCAATTGCTCGTAGAGGCCGTCATACAATGGATGCGAATCACTCTGTGGAACCACCACCCTATAAGAGTATCCGATCGAGAAGCAGTTTGATTGGCTTGGGGCCCACGCTGCATAAGCCTAATGTTCCCGTTGCAGTGGTCATGCCGCGCGGTCCACGGTGTCCCACATGAGGTGATTCTCCGGCCACAGCCGTTAACCCAACTCTTCGTGGATCAACGCACAACCTCAGGTTCCTCCAAAATGTGCGACTTTACGGATCGATCTCTGTTCCTCGACTTACGCCGCCCCTTTGACTCCCGCTCTCGGCTTCAAAGGGAGACTCGATCTTGATCGGGTCTGCCGTTCTCGTTTTGCTGCGATGGAGTTCGAGATTCTCCGCAGTGTCCGCGAGCGATCGGTGGGCCGATTTTTGCAGCGCGGCCTTCACTCGCTCTTGGTACGTTCGCGGCAGCGTTGATCGGCGCGATTCGCCGGGGGTATCGAGCGGCTGGGAACTCATCCGGAACTTACCCGAAACACAGCCCTCAAAATCAGCAACCCCCATCTACAAACGCCTCATCAGAGGAGTCTGCACACGGGGGTTGAAGCGAAGCGGAGAGGAAGGGATTCGAACCCCCGATGACCCGAAGGCCATACTAGTTTTCGAGACTAGCCCATTCAACCGCTCTGGCACCTCTCCGAATGGGGCCGATTATAGCGTGTGAGTGGCTGGTGGCTGCTGAGTAGTGCAGCGATAGCCCTTAAGGCGAGTGCCGGACCTTGCACGCGAAACCACGCGAGCGGGACTGTCGTCCGGCGCGGTGGCCCTTCCATCTCATCCTTCGTGATTGACCGCTCGTTGTCGGAATCGATAGCTCGCGCGAGTTGGTCCTCGCTTCGTGGTCGTCACGCAATCTGCCGCGTGATTCGTCACATGTGGAAACGGACTCACGCAACGTCCGGTTGTGCTTCTTCTCAAGTTTTTTTCATTCCCTGCGGACACTCTGGCGACACGCGACGAAAGAACGCTGCATCTCATGCGATGCATCGCCGGCGTGCGTGCGGGCCCGCATGCTGACGAATCACGATCCCGCGTCTTGGTGTGAGTTGTCTTGGTGTGAGTTGTCTTGATGTAAGTTGCCTTGGTGCAGATTGACGTAGATTGGTGTAAAAATCACCTTTGAGATCGCTGCATCGCAAGTTCGCAACCGTCCTTATAGTTTCACCGTTCCCTATGGCATCAGTCGTTCAACATCCCGGACTCCTGGCACGCGTTGCAGCGGGCGATAAGGCTGCTGCACGCGAGATGGTCGAGCAGTTTGGGCCGCTCGTGTGGTCGTTGTCGCGAACGTTTGCGAATTCACAGGCTGATGCGGAGGATGCGTCGCAGGACGTTTTCATTCACTTGTGGAAAAAAGCCCACATGTACGATTCGCGGTTTGGCGATGAAGAGCAATTCGTCGCTGTCGTCGCCAGGCGTCGGCTGATTGATCGCTATCGCAGCGAGCAGTCACGGCGCAGCATGTTGGTTGCTGATGCTGACATTCATGCGAGTTTGCGTGCGGATGGGAACGTGGAACGCTCGCACGATGCGAAGGTGGCACGCGAGCATTTCGCGACGCTGATTGATGAGGAACGAACGGTGCTGATATTGTCGGTGGTGCGCGGACTGACGCACGATCAAATTTCCAAACACTTGTCGATGCCGCTCGGAACGGTGAAAAGCCACATTTATCGGGGCCTCGCCACGTTGCGAGATCGGCTGACTCGCAGCGAGCGAAATGCGAAGGGGAGTGTCGTATGAGCGATCAATCCCCTCGCAATCCCGGCGTTCATATGGGCAACCCTCTGGCAGACGCCGCGACCGGTGCGGGCAAACCCGTTGACGTGTGGCCACCCTTGCAAGAAGAAATTGCGGCTGCGTCATTGCACCGCGCAGCAGCACCCATGGAACGCATGCCAGCGTCGCTCGCGAGCAGCATTGCGAGCAAGCTCGATATGGCGATGGATGAGCAAACACTCGCCGAGCGTGATGCGACGACTGCGCCGTTGCCGTTTGCTGCGACCGTTGCCAAGAAGTTCTCGCTTGTGCCTTGGGCTATCGCTGCTGCAGCGTTGCTTGCGGGCGCGGTGACGATTGGTGTCATCAGCGGCCGCCTCTCGGCGCGACAGAGCGAACTTGTCGCAGCCAAGGAACAGGTCAAGATTCTCGAAGCCCGCATCAGTGACAATACAACGGTGCTCGCAAAAGCGAGTGCACATATCGAGAGCTTGGCGCGCGATCTGACGACTCGTACGGACGACTTGCGCGACAAGGAAGCTCAGGTGATCGCGGCCGCGCAGCGCAACACTTTGCTCGCGCAGCAACTTGCCGATGCGACGACAACTGCTGCGCAGCGAGTTCGTGAACTGGATGACGCAAAGCTGGTCATCGCTCGGCTGGAAGCTCCGGCTGACCCGCAGATTGCTTTGCAGAACCGTACCAAGTTGCTCGAAGTGCCCGACACCATCCGCGTGGCGTGGGCTCCGTTCAATCTTGATGGTGCACCCGCTGCCGAGCAGCCCAACATCACTGGTGATGTTGTTTGGAATGATCGCCTTGAAACTGGCTACCTGCGATTTGTGGGCCTCAAGCCCAACGATCCGACCAAGGAGCAGTATCAGGTCTGGGTCATCGACGAACGCGGCATGGAACAGAAAGTTTCAGGCGGCATCTTCAACGCGACAGCAGACGGCGAAGTGATCGTGCCCATCACCCCAGGCATCGCAGTGGGGCGGGTTGCACTGTTTGCTATTACCGTCGAGAAGCCAGGCGGCACTTGGGTGCCTGACCTGAAGCGACGCGTGGTGGTTGCGCCGCGCGGGAGTTGAGGAAGGCGGAAGTGCGGTGTGCTACGTGCGGCGTGATTTGTTGCCGCGTGGTTTGCCCAGTGCCCAGTGCCCAGTGCCCAGTGCCCAGTGCCTAGTGCCTAGTGCCCAGTGCCTAGTACCCGGTGCCTACCAGCACCTTCGCCACCGCTTCCAGCAGCACTTCCGGCTCACTCATCCGCCCAGTTCCCACAGTGCGGCAAGCCTGCCAGCCTTCGCCTGGGCCGACGATCTGGAACTTGTCTTCGATCAACATCGCAAGGTTGCGCTGCGTGCTGGGCTGGTTCCACATCGCATCGTTCATGCTTGGTGCTAGCAGCACGGGGGTCTGCGTGCGGTCAATGGCGCTGAGCACAAGCGTGACGACATCATCGGTGCGACCAGTTGCGAGTTTGGCCATGCAGTCCATCGTGCATGGCGCGATGAGCGCGACGGCCGCATCTCGCGCGAGGGAGATGTGCTGGGGGTCTTTGCTTTCAACGTGTTCCCAAGCGCTGGTGTAAACCGGGTTGCCACTCAGGGCCTGGAACGTCAGCGGCGTCACGAACTTGGTCGCGTTTTCCGTCATCAACACCGTGACGTGCGCGCCAGCTTGCGCAAGGCGGCTCACGACCATGCACGTCTTGTACGCGGCGATGCCACCGCTGACGCCGATGATGATTCGGCGGCCTTGGGCGCGAGCGGCGAGGGAAGAAAGATCAGGCGGCATGGGAAGTCGTCGGAGAACGGGGAACAGAGAGCGGAGAACAGTTCAAAGCACTGCTCCGGCATTACCGTTCAGTCATCAAACGAAATTCAGAGCAGCGAGCCGCCGCCGGTGGTGGGGGCTTTCTGGTCCAGCTTTGAGGGGTCCCACTCAAGGGTGATCTTGTCTTGCATGATCTCGTCGATGACGACTTCGAGGTCGCTGCGACCTTCGCGAGCAACCAACGGGCGGGCTCCATCGATCAGTTGTTCCAAGCGGCGCTGCACAAGTGCGCACAGCTTGAATCGGCCACCCATCTTATTGACAATTTCATCGCTCTTGAGTGCTTCGATCATGGCGTCTTCATACCTCAGGCCTTGGCCGTTTGCGGGCGGCGCGCAAGCCGGTCGGAAACAAGCCTTCCCGCGTTGAATCACGGGGGCTATGCTTGCGGTGCAAGGCCTCCATGATAGGCATCGCTTCCGCAGGTTTCCGGTTTGTCGGGTCCTGGCTGCTGTCGGTGCTTTGGTTGGGTTCGGCATGTTCCGGACGGTCTTTGGTTGCCTTGCCCTATGCAGTCACGCACATTCGCGAAGGGTGAGAGCGTTATCCATACTGGAAAGCCCGAATGGGGGCCCGGTGATATCGTGTCTGCCGAAGGGCAGTTGCACGAGGGCAAGCCCTGCCAGCGGCTCACGATTCGCTTTGCACGCGCCGGACTCAAAACAATTTCTACAGCCTTCGCCGACCTCAAGCCAGCGGAAGACAGCATGAGCCGGCAGATCATCAAGGCCAGCGAGGAATCCACCGATCCGCTGGACAAAACCATGCGGCGCCGAGCGGCTGAAGAGAGCCTGCAAAAAGTGCCCGAAGACGCGATAGATCCCTTTCGCACGCCCATCCAGCGGCTGCAAAGCATGCTGAAGATATACAAGTGGATGGACAGCCCGGCGGGGGTGCTGGAATGGGCCACGACGCAGACAGGTCTGGGCGACCCGATGTCCATGTTCAATCGCCACGAGCTTGAACAGCAACTCGACAAGTTCCGCATCGGGGTTGATAACCACTTGAAGAAGCTGCTGCCGGTTGCGCGGAAGGCGGATGCTGGCGGCGTGCAGAAGGCTCTGTTGACGGCAGGCCCCAGCGCGAAGGCTGCGTTGCGCCGTGTCGACACGATGCGTTGATTTTTTGCAACAGACGGCACGGTGAGTGATCCGGCTGATCGCGGGGTGCGGCGCCATGCGCGCTGACCGCTTGTCACTTGATTTCACGCACGTTTTTATCAGCAACTGACTTTGGCACCGCGCCGTGCCAAATCGTGGCAATGTCGTTGCATCTCTTCCCTTCACGAACGCAATGCACCGCAGCGAGCGGCCAGCGAGGCGAACGACAAATGAAGATGCTGAAAGGGAAGCCATGAACGAGCAAGAGTTCCAAACCAAGTTGGGTGACCTCATCGAACAAATCGCCGCCATTCCAGAAGACCAGCGGGCTCCGCTTGTCGCGTTGGCGGAAGAGACCAAGACGCGCCATGAACGCATGAAGAAAACCGTCGCCGATCTGCAAGAGAGCCTGGACTATCTGCGACTGTCGATTAAGTACCTCGTTTTCGATCTTGAAGCGACCCGCCGGGAAAATGACTACCTCCGCAAGTTGATTTCGCAGCAGCAAGGCGGCGAGCACAACGAAGAGTAAAGGAACCAACACCCGCTTGACAGTTCGCCAACCTCACCAACACATCATGAACATGTGACGACAGCGCGATTGACCGAATTGCAGGGCCTACTCCTTCCCCGTTTGGAAAATCACCAGTAAGTCGCCCGAGCGAAGGGACTTTCCCTCCCCGCCGCTCCGTGAGCATGATGCCGAGAGTACGAACTGTCAAGCGGCATGATCATTCCCGAAAGGGAAACCAAACCCCCACTTTCCCCGCATACCCGGAGACCGAAAGGTCTCCGGGTGTGATTTTTGAGGCATGTAGGTTGGGTAATCCGACGCGTTAACTTCGCAACGTGTGCAAGGTTTTCACTCGCAGCGTCTGGTCATGCTTGAAACCATCGACGAACCGCCAAGGCCACTATCCTGCCAGCGATGGCGCAGACTTCCGCGTACGTTTCATCGCCTGCATTACTTCCGCCTGCAAGTCCGCTCGCTTGGTGGGGCCGACTGCTGCACGCTGGCAGGTTGGCAATTGCACCAAGTCGCGTACTCACGGCATTTTTTCTGCTCGTCGTGCTCGGTGCTCTCATCCGCGTGCCTGACTTATTCGCGGCGTACGGCAGCGATGGCATCGCGAACACGCCAGTTCCTAGTGATCTTGCCGCCGCGTGCGCTGAAGTTATGAGCGAGCAACTCGCGGGTCATCGTTTCATCGACGCTGCGCAAACGATGATCGTGACTCCGGTCGCGCTCGTGCGTGCGCATCCGCAGTGGATGCTCGCGCTGCTGCTGCCCACGTGTATCTTGTGGGGATTGCTGGGTGGTGCGATTTCTCGCGGCGCAACGGTGGAGTTTGCCACAGGTGCCAAGCCGACGTGGTCGCAAACGATGGGTCATGCGATGTCACGCTGGCACAGCGTGGCGTTGGCGACGCTGGGGCCGCTGCTGATCGTCGGCATGCTGCTCGCGTTGCTGCCCGTGCTGGGCAATTTGCTCGATGTAAAGTTTGTGCAGTACGCAGCAGGCGTGCTGTACGTTGTGCCCATGCTGCTGAGCTTTATCGCGACTGCTCTCGTGATTGTGTTCATTATCAGCCTGCCGATGCTTGTCGCAGGCGTGATGAGCGAAGGCGGCGAAGCGATCGAAGCATGCCAGCGTGCGTTCGCGTATGTGCTTGCGCAGCCGCTGCGGTTTGGCGGAGCGATGTTGGTTTTGGCGGGCGTGGGTGTTGGGTTGCTCGCCGTTTTTGCAGTGTTCACACAGTTGGCGTTGTACACAAGCTCGCAGCTTTCCACGCTGTGGGTGAGTGATTCGGCTCGCGACTTGCTGCAATCACAAATGACCACCGGTCAAGCACCAGCACTCGCAAATCCAACAACTGGCCTTGCAATAACCGGCATGCTCGTTGGCTTCTGGACCAAGCTCGCGCTGATGATTGCACCAAGTGTCTTTCTGAGCTTCGTGTTCTGCGCGGGCAGCGTGCTCTATCTCAGCATGCGCCAAGTCGTCGATGGTCAGCATCCGCGCGACATCTGGGATCCAACGCGCGGCTCACGCGCGCTCGTGCCTGCAACCACCGACGCAGACGCAAGCGACGAGGATGAGTCATGAGCGGCTTCTGGGGCGAAATCAGCGGCGATTCAGTTCGCGAGCGAGCGATTCGGCTCGCGGGCGCGCTGGCCGAACTTTCGCAGCAGAAAATCCTGCTGTCGCAGAATGGCATTTCACAGCCAGTTCAAGCCCGAGTGACAGACTTGCCGGGAATGATCGAGCGAGAGGTTGCCGACTGCGGCACGGCGTTTCTCGAAGCCCCGCAACTCGGCGCGCGCTTCACGCTATCAACTGATGCCGCATTGTGGGAAGCTCCCACGCCGCAGATTGCCGACGTGCTTCGTCGCAAGTTTCACATGTGAAACTTACTCGGCACCCTTGCTATACGGATCTTCCGGCACCGGATAATTCGTTACGACAATTTCAACGCGCTGGTTATTCTTGTCGGCGTCTTGGTCAAACGTCCGATCAACAACGCGATCAGAATCGCCGCATGCAACCACGCGAATGCTGGGCCAGCCCATGCCGGTCTCGACGAGGGTCCTCGCCACCACCATCGCACGGTCGTAACTCAGTTGATACGCCTTACCCGGATCGCGCATGCTCTCAAACGGAGCGGCGTGTCCGCGCACTTCGATGATGAACCGTTGATCCTTCTGCTTTTGAGTCACTTCCGCAATCGTCACGCGAGCCGATGAGCTGAGGACCGCACTCTTCTGATCAAACACAATGAGTGCCGTGACGCGGTCGTAGTCGGAGGGACGCACGGCCTGCTGCTGGGAGTGCTTCCCGGTTGGGCCATCACTCTTGGTCAAGCCGCCGTTGCGTTCGCGAAGACGTTTGGCCGCTGCTTGCTCTTCTTTCTTGTTGCTGTTGGGATTAATTGGGTTGTTGAAGCCTTCGCGGATGCTGATGATGAAGTCGAGCATCTGATCTTGCTGAGCACTGTTTGCACCGCCGCTTCCTTCGCCTTCAGCCGTGCCGCCGCCTTTGGGGCCCATGTTCATGGCCAGCAGAATCACGAAGAATCCCATGAGCAGAGCGACGTTGTCTGCGAAACTGATGAGCCATTCGGGCGCACCTTCTTCACCGTGACCACCGCCACCGCCGTGTCCGCCGCCATGGCCTCCGCCATGACTGCCTCCACCGTGCGACTCGCCTTCTGGGTGTTCGCCGCCGCCGTGTTGTTCTTTGTGCTCTTCAGCCATGACGAATCACCTCATGAACACTTACACGGCTTGACGGAACTTGGCACGACCCGGTGAAGGAATGAACGCGAGCATCTTGTCGAGTGTGATGCGTGGGTTGTCGCCCGCTTGAATGGAGAGAATGCCCTGAATCATCATTTCTCGGCCCAGAATTTCTTCGCCGCTCTTGAGAGCCATCTTCTCACCCATCGGACCCGCAACTGCGTTCGCGATGAACGCGCCGTACAAGGTTGCACCCACGGCCAGCATGAGCGCCGCGCCCAGTTCGCCGATGTCGGCGGTTGCGAGCTTGCCGAACATACCAAGCTGACCGATGAGCGTTCCCACCAGTCCCCAGCCCGGGCCGTACACCTTCACAAGGTCAAAGAACTTCTTGCCGGCTTTGTGTCGCTCTTGCATCGCGAGCACTTCCATGCGCAACACACCTTCGATTGCACCTGGATCAACGCCGTCAATGGCCATTTTCATGCCCGCCGCGAGAAACGGATCCTTGATGCTTGCCGTTTCGCTTTCGAGAGCGAGGATGCCGTCGCGACGAGCCTTTTCAGCAAGCGTGTTCATCAGCTGAATAACTTCAGTGGCTTGCAAGCCGCTGTTGAACATGAACTTCTTGAGATAGCCCGGCAGCGACATAACTTTGTCGAGCGGCATCGACATGAAGATAACTGAGACCGAGCCGCCGAGCACCAGCAGCACGCCTTCAGACGAATAGAACATGCCCCAGTTGCCGTGGCAGGTGTGGTGACAGGCAATGCCCAGACACACAGCACCGATGATGAGGCCGATCAGACTTGCTTTATCCATGGCTGCACTCGCTCGTCTTGGTCGCTTTCCGTGTTTGGGCACCACGCTCGCGCGGTGATTCCCGAAGAGGCCATCGACTAAGAAGCAGAGTCAATGAAGCACACCGCGTGGTTATCGCGCGGATACGAAACTTCGATTGCGTCGCGTGCGCGTGAAGTAACGAATTCGCGCAGGAAACGCGCAAGTACCGCGCGGTAGAACTCAGCAGAACGAGAAGCGCGGCAAAGAATTCTCGCGTTGTGGCCGAATTCGGAGCTTTGACTCACGATTCGCCGGGCAGCGGCAGCAGGTCCGCCTGCGTCATGACGGCGGGCAGCGAGTCCATCGGCGCCGCATCGCGCACGTGCCAGCGGCCAACTTGCGTGCGACGCAGCGCGGTCAGCATGCCGCCGGTACTCATCGCGGTGCCGAGGTCGCGCGCGATGCTGCGGATGTACGTGCCCTTGCCACATGCAATGCGGACCGTCGCCAGAGGCCATTCGTAATGCAAGAGATCGATTGCATGAACCGTCACGGGCCTTGCTGCAAGTTGCACCGGCTTGCCTTCGCGCGCAAGGTCGTACGCACGCTCGCCGCCAATATGCAACGCGCTGAAGTTGGGCGGCACTTGCATGATCGTGCCGACGAAGTTTGCAAGCGCGAGGCTGACCATCGCTCGCGTGGGCGGCGACGCAACATCAACGAACGTGAGTTCGCCTTCTGCATCATCAGTCGTCGATCGCCGCGAGAGATCGATCGTGGCTTCGTATTCCTTCTCGCCTGCCATTACCGTTTCGCAGAGCTTCGTTGCTTTGCCAACCATCAGCACCAGTAAACCCGTCGCCATGGGGTCAAGCGTGCCGCCATGACCCACCTTGATTCGCTTGGGCGCGCCGCCCTGTCGCAGCCGCCAACGCACGCGGGCGCACACATCCATTGATGTTGGCCCGGTGGGTTTGTCAACCAGCAGTAAGCCGCTTGCGGTGGGTGCGTCTGTCATCGTGAAGTCTCCGCAAGCGGGCCAACTTCTGCGATGACCACTGTCACGCGCGAGCCGTTGCTGTAATTGATACCGGATTGCCGATCAAGCTCGCGCACCGAGCGATTGGTTGCAAGTTCTCGCAACTGCGCAAGCCGTCCGCGTTCTTCGCCATTGCGACGTTCAATCAGCAAGACAAGCACGGGCTGCGTCGAGTGGCTCGCCAGAAAATCTCGCAAGCCGCGTTTGCTTTCGCCATCTTCTTCAACGCGTACGGCCCTACCCCGCGTGCCAAAGATCAGGCTGTCTTCGTGAAACTCCCACGCGGCGATGGGCAAACTAGCCGAGGCATCAATCTGCGCGAGTGATTGCACCACGCGATTGCTGATCCACACCGCTTGCGCGTTAGGCAGCACACAACACAGCACACACGACAAACTCAGCAAGCACGCGCAGCTACTCAGCAGCATCGTCCGCACCGGCCTGCGAGCCAACGCAGCGACCGTCGCTCCAACGCAAAGCCCCGCAGCAATCGCGCCAAACACGATGCCCACCACCAGCGCCCATTGCGGCACCGCAACTTCAGGCACCGCCCGACGAACTGCTACCAGCAGCGCCCACGGCGCACCACCCAAAATCACTGTGCCAACCAGCCCCCAAATCACAAAACCCGCGCGGGTCATGCGATCAGCAATGCCGCTGAACCGACCTTCGCTCGCTCGCAGCACCAGCCGCGCCGTCAGCAGTGCAAGCGCCGGATAAATCGGCATCGGGTAGTGGGGGAGTTTGGTTGCGACAAGCTCGAAGACAATCCACGCCGGGATGATCCAGCCCAGCAGAAACAACTCGCGATCATGCGACGGCACCCGCGCGAGCAATCGCTGATGCCAAGGCCTGTCCCGCTGTGAACTCGCGTCACTGGTTGTTCGCAGCGCACGAATAACCGCAGCTCCCGTCAGCAGCGATCCCGGAAAGAACATCGCCACAAGCAACACCAAGTGATAACCCGGCGGCAAGAACCCGCGCTCCATCGATTGCACGCTTCGCCCCAGCGTCTCGCGGTGGATGATCGCGAAATACTCGCCCCAGCCCACCTGCTGCGCGACCATCACCACCCAAGGCAGCACGCACGCGACTGCGACCACCGTGCTCGTCGCAATAATCACCATCCCGCGACCAGTCGGCAGTTGCCGTTTTCCCAGCATCCATGCCGCCGCCGTCAACGCCGCGATCATCGGCGTGATCGGCCCCTTTGCTAGCACGCCGGCACCTACGCACAGCCCAACTAGCGCAGCCTTCGCGAACGTCGGCTCGCGCAAGCATCGCCACAACGCCCATTGCGACACCACAACCGTGAGTAGCAGCAACTGATCGCTGCGAGCCTGATGCGCATCAAAAACAACGAGCGGACAAATCGCAAGCAGCGCGCCCGCCAGCCACGCCGCTCGCGCGTCCATCATCTCGCGACCCAACTTCCACGTGGCCAGCACCGCGAGAATCGTGCAGATAACCCCGGGTACGCGATACATCCAGATCGCATCGCGAGAAACATCGCCGCCCGTCAACACCTGCACGCTTGCCGTTTGCAACCAATAGATAAGCGGCGGCTTATTGAGCCTGGGACGATCTTGCACGCGCGGCACCACGTAATCGCCGCTCGTCATCATTTGCCGTGATGCCTGTGCAAAGCGAGATTCATCGCGATCAATCGCGGGCAATTGCCACAAACCGGGCAATAACACGCACAAACACAGCACAACCAGCCCAAGTCCGCCGCGCCACAAACCGGCCCACGCCAGCGGCCCGCGCGCCGCACCCAGCAGCAGCGTTCGTGTGCTGTCGCCGCTTCCAGTTGCCGGATTGCGTGCCGCGAGCCATGACATGCGTCGCACGGTACGCGCGGCAATTCCCCGTGCTTGCCCGCGAAATCTGCAAAGGCGCACCATACCTTCGCTTATGCTCCCCCGTGTCGCAATCGTGGGCCGGCCCAACGCCGGCAAATCCAGTCTCATGAACATGATCGCCAAAGCGAAGGTGTCGATTGTCGACCCAACGCCAGGCGTCACGCGCGATCGCGTTTCCGCAATCGTCGAACTCGAGTGCCCCTCGCGCACCGAAGAAACCAAAACCATCGAGTTCATGGATACAGGCGGATTCGGCGTGTACGTCGCAGAAGGCGGACGTTTCGACGAAGTCGGGAACGATCTCGCGAAGCTCACCGAGAGCATCGAGTTTCAAATCGCCAAAGCCGTACAAGGCGCCGACTTGATTCTTTTCGCGATCGACGCACAAGCTGGCGTCACGCCCGCCGATGAGCAAATCGCGCGCATGCTCCGCGAAGGCGGCTTCCGCAAACGCATCAAGAACGAACCGCTGCCCCTCGGTGCAAACACCAAGACGCCGCCCATTCGCATCATCGCAACCAAAGTTGACGGCCCGCGCTGGGAAGCCCACGCCGCCGAGCTTTCTGCTCTGGGTTTCGGCCAGCCCATCATGGTCTCGTCGAAGAACAACTACATGCGGCGTGAGTTCCTCGACACGATTTACAACCTCGTTCCTCACGCAACCAAAGAAGACTCAGACCAGCGCCGGGCCGATCTCATGCTCGCCATCATCGGCAAGCGCAACGCCGGCAAAAGCACGCTGGTCAACACGCTCGCGGGTGAAGCACGCGTCATTGCAAGCGAAGTGCCCGGCACCACGCGCGATGCGATCGACGTGCGTTTCGACATGGATGGCAAGAGCGTTGTTGCGATTGATACCGCCGGTCTGCGCCGCAAACGCAGTTTCCAGAACATGATCGAAGAATTCGCATTTGACCGTGTCAAACGCAGCGTTGACCGCTGCGATGTGGTCATTGTGCTCATCGACGCAACCGAGAAAATCAGCCAGGTTGACGAGCAACTCGCGATGCTCGCGCAGAAAAGCTTCAAGCCCGCCGTCATCGTTGTCAACAAATGGGACATGGCCAAAGGCAAGCGCAACGACAAGGGCGAACTTGTTACGCCAGGTCACTTTGAAACGTATCTGCGCAACGAACTCCGCGGCTTGTGGTACGCCCCCATCAGCTTCATCAGCGGTGCAACAGGCCTCAACGTTCGCAAGACGATCGACCTTGCTTTCGAAATGGTCGAGCAGGCCCGCCAGCGTGTCACCACAGGCAAACTCAATCGCCTGGTGCGAGGCATTATCGACGAACGCGGCCCCAGCGACTTGCGCGGCCGATTCGCCAAGCTCTTTTACGTTGCCCAAACCGGCGTCGAGCCGCCGACCATCACCATGGTCGTGAATCACCCGGAAATGTTCACGCCCAACTATTTGCGATTCCTCAGCAATCGCTTTCGCGAGCAACTTCCATTTACCGAAGTGCCCATGCGCATCGTCGTGCGGGCCCGGCGTCAGCGCGAGGATGATCTGGTCGCAGCCGAAGAGGGTGGCGAGGGTGCGACGATCCGCGTTGCGCGCGGTCGCAAGGGCGTCAGTGAGCGTCTTGCAGGCAACTTGTCGCTGGGAGAAGAAGACGATCGTTGGCTCAGCGACGATTTCTCCGAGCCCGTGTCGGTTGATGACGCAGGCGCGGATTCCGCTGCTGACGACGCCAAGCCGACAGCAGCGGATCTTCGCAAGAAGCCCAAATCGCGCAAGGCCGATCATGAAGGCTTCGACGATGTTGATGACGTGAGTGATGTCAGCTTCGGTGGCACGCCGGGCGATGATGCCGATGATGCCGATGATGCCGATGATGCCGATGATGCCGGGTCGCTGATGTCCGAGTTCGACACGCCCGCACCGAAGGCAGCACCCAAGCCAGCGTTAAAGCCGCAAAGCAAGCCTGCTCAAGCAGCAGAGAAGCCTGCCGCGTCAGTCACTGCTCCTGCCGCGAAAGATGCTGTAAAGCCCGCGAAACCTGCCGCGAAGAAGTCCGCCGCAAAATCAGCAAGCAAGGCAGCGGCAAAGCCCGCAGCGTCCAAGGCAACCAAGAAAGTTGCGGCCAAGCCCGTCGCTGCGAAGTCCAAGCCGACAACCAAGAAAGCAACGTCAAAGAAAGCCGCAGCCAAGCCCTCGGCTTCCAGGAAAAAAGCTGCAAAGAAGAAGTAACCACTCACGCCGCGCAAGCGGGCGAAGTCGGCACAACCTTCGGCAGTTCCGGCAACCAAGGCGTCAGAATCTTGGGCGATCCGGCCCGAGCATTGCCGCTGCGTGCAAAGTACTTCGTGAGAATGTCGCCTGTCGCCAGCGAGCCAATCACCAGTGCCTGCGGCCTATCAGTTTCATGAACGATCGTTACGCCCAGTTCGCGCAGCGCACGCACAACGATCGCCGCGTCGGCACTCGCGTCGGTAATCGCCACGCGCGTAATTTCGCCGCTGGATAGCTGCCGCGACAACGCATCCCGCGCCGCCGCCAGTCCAGTCAACCGATCCCACAACACATTCGCAAGCGGATCGCGCTTCAGCGTGCCGCGATCCCGGCGATATCGCTTCGCACCCGCTGCCGCCAACCGCACACTTCCAACGTTCGCCGCCAGAGCCCGCGCACGAGCCCTCGCGATGCGCAAGCTTTCATGCAGTTCGGGCAGCGGCGCGAATTGATGCACAAACGCCAGCAACTCGCGCGTGTACCGCGTCACACGACGCCCATCGTTCGCGCTATGCGAGCGTTCACGCACCGCAAGCAGTCGCGGATCCATCACCGTTCGCAGCCCCGCACGCAGCACGCGCGCTGCGAGTGCAACTTCCGCAACTTCACTGCGAAATACATTTGCATACCCGCCGATTGCTTGCATATGCAATGGCCGCACCGCAACACAGCCCCGCGTGATTGCCTCAGGCGTACCACCTTGCAGCCGCTTGCTAGGTTCGCCTTCGCGCGAAATCGCAAACAAGTCCGCATTCACGCACGCAACATCTTCGCTCCACCCTGCCAACGCATCAAGCCATCCATCGCCCGCCGGACACGTCCGCTGATCGAGCAGCAACGCCCAATCGCAAGGCCTTTCCAGCTCTCGCAGTCCCACGTCCCACCCGCGGCGTCCAAGTCGCTCGTGCAGCGCAATCATCCGCACCGGCACATCCGCAACCGCCGCAGGTGGCACCAGCCGCGCCCGCGATGCATCATCAACCACCACGACCTCGCTACCCAACGTAATGGCGGGCGTTTGCGCAAGTCTGCGCAGCGTGCGCTGCAATTGCGCAGGCTTATTGCGCGACAAAATGACAAATGCAAGCTTCACGACGCCTCCCGGTTGATGCGCGACCAACTGCCCGGATCACGCAATCTCCGCGCCAAAGGTCCGCAAATATTCTCCGAATGGCGGGTCGGGTCTTGTCAGGAGCCGTAACTCACGCGATCTTCCCAGAATTAGACTCCCTCACTGGTTTCGACCGCCGCAACGTCCGATGACACCTTTGTCCGCATAAGCGGACCGCATATGAGTACGCCGATTGCTAATGCTCTGGTTTGGTTGCTTCCTGCGGGCTGCACGCTCGCGGGCTACCGCGCCACGGGCACGCTTCGCCGCGAATGGGCGCTGATGCACGCGATGCTTGAGCACTATCCACGCATCATCATCGCCAGCACGGGCGATGCAGAAGAACTCGAAGTTCTCCGCGAGATCGTTCCAGAGTCTTTGCAAGATCGCGTTGCCGTCGTTTTCGAAGCAGAAACCGAGCCCAACTCCATCACCGCATCCGTGCTCGCCGAGCGCGTCGCCGCTGCGCTGGGCGATGTCAAGACGATCGTCTGCCGCGTGTGCGAAGTCCGCGGCTCCTTCTACGGCATCGACCTCGTTTACGAACTCCGCAGCCGCGGCATCGTCACCGCGTTTGTCGCTCGTACCACCGAAGCCTGGACACGTTTCGTCGCCCACGAAACCGGTCCGCACGCCGAAGAAGCCGTTCTCAGCGGCACCGAAGAGGGCACAGTCTGCCAAATCAGCGACATGCTGATCGGCACCACGCCCGTCATGATCAGCGATCTCGCCTGGCGCTACACGCTTGACCCGACGAACACGGCTGTTGTGCCCAATTACGCCACGCCCGTTGTCGAGAGCGAGCTGCTTCAAGAACGCGTCAAGGGCCTGCTGCTGTACGCCGGCCCGCTCGTCGCTCGCACGCGCGTCGACACGCTCATTCAAGCCGTTGCGATGCTCAGCGAAGCTAATCCTCAGATCGTGCTTGAAGTCATGGGCGATGGCCCGCACCGCGAATCTCTCGAAGCTCTCGCAGCGGAACTCAAGGCTCCCATCAAGTTCATTCCCGAAGCAACTCACGAAGACAAGCTGGCGCGCATGACCACGTGCGACATCTTCGTTCACGCATCCGCGCTCGAAAGCCAACCCCTCGAACTCGTCGAAGCCATGTCGCGTGGCTGCCCGTGCGTCGTTGCTGATGCCCAAGGCCTTGGCGAAGTCGTTCACCACTGCGTCACCGGCCTGCGCTGCGCGGGCGACGCGCAAAGCTTCGCCCACATCATTCAAGAAGTCCTCGCCGACGACGAGTGGCGCAGCATGATGGGTTCGTCGGGCGTCCGCCTCGCCGAAGCCAGCTATGGCCTTGCGAAAGTTGTGGAAGCCGAAGCGCAGGCACATCGCAAAGCAATCGAATTCGCGCTCGAACGCACGCGCCGGGCTGCGTGATTGATGCTTCGCTGCATGAACATCGGTCGCAAAAGTTCGCCTACAACTCGGCATGACCCGCGATCCTCAAACCGCGCTGCCGCTTCACATGCTCGCCCGCCTGCGAGACATCGCCCTGCTTGTCTTCGACTTTGACGGCGTGTGGACCACCAATCAAGTCCTCGTCATGCAAGACGGCACTGAGGGCGTCCTCGCCAATCGCAGCGATGGCCTGGGCATCGGCATGCTTCGCGAAACCGGCCTTGACATGCTCGTGCTGAGCGCCGAAGTCAATCCAGTTGTGACCGCCCGCTGCAACAAAGTGAAAATTCCCTGTGTGCAAGGCGAGAAAGACAAAGCCGCCGCCCTACGCCGCATTCTCGCAGACAAGAGACTCGACGCCTCACGCGTTGCGTATGTGGGTAACGACGTCAACGACGTGCCCTGCATGAACATCGTGGGCCTCGCCATCGCCGTCGCCGATAGTTGGCCCAGCGTGCTGCCCCACGCCGCCCTCGTCACGCAACGCATCGGCGGCCACGGCGCAGTACGCGAAGTCTGCGAATGGTTCCTCGCCGCTCGCGGCCATACCACCACCGCCGCCGATGGTCGCTTGACGTAACCCTGTTGTGCATGCGTATGCAAATGCACCGACGCCGGGCCTGAGGCTCTGCGAAGGCCCGGATGAACCCAGTTGAATCGCCCGACGACGCGAGACCCATCTCGCACTGTCGCAACTCTCAACCAAATGAAAATCGGCGGACGCCGCTCTCGGAAGCAGACGTCCGCCGTGTGTGGCAAGCGAAAGGCGGACCTCACGCCTGTTTGTGTTCTTGTAAGCGAGCGCTCTCAGGTCGCTTCACCAACGTCGGCATTACTTCTCAGTCGCTGCCGCGTCGGGCCGCGAGGTGTATTCCATCCGCTTCTCATCGCCGAATCCAAACGCCTCGGGGTTGATGTACTTGCCGCGGTTCTGCTCAAGCTTCTCGCGTTCCACTTGCAGTGGATTCTTGAGTGCCCAAGCGTCCTTACGTTCACCCGTCAGTTGCCAGCTCACTTCAACATTGGGTGCGCTGGTCTTGATGGCAAACTGATTCTTCGCCACCTTCTGCACCACGCGAGCCATCACAAAATCGGTCTGCTGCTCGCCCTCATCCACCACCGTCAGTTGGTAGCGGAAGTTGGTATTCGTCGCTTCCATCCAAGCTGGCAGCGAAATCGTCGCATAGCCCGTCGCATCGGTGGTCACATTGCCCGAGTACACGTTGATCATCTGATCGCTCTCAATGCTCGCGTGCCACAGTTCCTTGTTCGCGGGGTCTTGCGGGTGGTCGATGCGGAAGGACTTGCTGGTGGCGCTAAAGGCGCCTTGCACGGTGACGTTGCCAAAGAAGCGGCCGGCCCAAGCTCCGGCGAGCGTGGTGGTAGCGCTGCCTTCGATGCCCGCACCAGTGAATCCAGCAGAGTCAAGGTTCCCGCGAACGCCAATGGCATTCGTAGCGCTCGCCCGACCTTCCACGCCCCAGCCAGTGCCGACAGTTGTCCAGCCACGAACACCATCGAGCGAATTGGAATCGGACAGCGCGTTCAGTTTCGCCGAGCCGGGAGGATTGCCGTTGGCGAAACTGACTTTGCCGTTGCTGCCGATGGTCATCTGCGCAACGCCGCCCGTGCGATCAATGATTTGGAGTGCAGCGTTGAGGTGCGTCGCGCCAGCAACGGTGCCGGTGGTGGATTGCAGGCTCCATGTGCGCCCGCCGGAGCTGGTGCTCTGCAGCGCAACCTGCGTGTCAGAATTGCTTGTAACGTGCAGATTGAAAAGCGGATTTACCCCGCCCACGCCCAGATTGCCATTTTCTTTAGCAATCACTTGGAACCGCCCGTTGTTGTAAAGCGAGAAGTCGCCGCTGCTGCCGTCATACTGCGTCCACGCAGCGCGGTTCAGCGTGCTGTAGCCATAGAAGGGCACGCCTCCTGCATCGCGATTGTCAACGTACATGCCGTTGTAGCCCGGGGCATTCGCCCCGATGCCAAACTGCTCCGAACCAACCGAGAAGTTCCGCCCAACACCCACAAACCCGCTGTTGAACGTCTGGTTGCCCGTAAAGGTGTTCCCACCCGTGCGCAACGCCACGTTAGCCGACAGCCTCGCATCAGCCAGCGTGCCGCCAGCGATGTTGCTCGCACTCAGCGCCGTCAACCCCGCACCGTTTCCCGTGAACGTGTTGCCCACGTTGTTGAACGTGTTCGCACCGGTAAACGTCTGCGTATTGCCCGTGCGAGCAACCGCCGCCGGCAACTGCGCATCAGGCACCGTGCCCGCATTCAAGTTGCTCGCGTTGCGATAGAACGCCCCCGATTGCCCATTCAAGTTCGACGCGTTCCCCGCCTGATTGCTCGCCTCCGCAATCGACGCAAACGACGCATTGGGCGTCGGGCTCAGCCGCACGCGCGGCGAAAGCGTCGTGAACGCTCCAACACCTGCTGGCCTGCGAACATCAATCTCGATGTACCTCGCCGCGTTGCCATACGCCGCTGATCCAAAGTCCAGTTCCACCGTGAATCGTCCATCGCTGCCGATGGAGGTGTTGTTGCTGGTAAGCGTGCCACCCTGTTGCGCTCCGCCGCTCGCTGCGTCATACACGCGGAAACGCAAGTCCGCCGTGCCGCCACTGGTGGCGATGCCATTGAAGTTGAGCTGCCCCTGATACGTGAACTGCGTGCCCACGGGCTGGCCCCAAGCAACACCCGCCGCAAGTGCCAGCGCAAGCGGACCAGCCAACGCAACGCTACGAACCAACGAAGTAATTGAACGACGCATGACCGATCTCCTTCTTGGCGTTCTCCGCCACGACAAACTACAACTCCAAATCGCGTCCAGTCGCGTCCAGTCGCATCATGGCGCGCCAAGCCGCGCCAAGCCGCGCCAAGCCGCGTCAACTGCAAACCCACGTTGCAGCCTTGAGACTCGCCCCATGACTTTGGACCCGACCTCTCGCTTTGCCAAGCGCGTTCGCACACGTCCCGGCGTCAGCGAAGCGACAACCAGCGCACACGTCGGACACGATTTATGAAATTCCTTGGATTTCTCACATACGACCAGTCGCCAAACGCCGCGTCCGGAACCTGCTCTACGCGAGCGACGTATCGTTCTCTCCTACGGCGTCCCTCAACCTGTCTACTGACGTGCCTACGCCCCGCCGAACGTGTATAGATCGGAACAGCAATCACTTGGAACCCGCCATGAGCCTCGACACCGACTCCACACCATCCGCAGCAGCAGACGCAGGCCACATCGCTATGGGCCGCAAAAAGAAATCTGACCCCCACGCCACGCGCTGGGGCAAGTTTCTCAAAGCCGCCATCTCCATCGGCGCCAGCGACCTCATCATGAAGTCCGACCAGGTGCCCAAGCTTCGCGTCCGCGGCGCACTCAAGCCCCTCGACTGCGAGCCCGTCTCTACCGAAGAGTTCTGGAGCATCGCCGAGAACATTCTCGACAAAGAACAAGTCGAAGACCTGCACCGCCTGGGCAGCGTCGACTTCGCGTACGACTACGACGACAACGCGCGCTTCCGCGTCAATCTCTTCCAAGCCCGCGGCAAGCTCAGCGTCGCCGCCCGCCTCATCACCAGCAACATCCGCCGGTTCGATCAGCTCTATCTGCCGCCCATCATGAGCGAAATCGCGATGCAGCCCCAAGGCATCGTCCTCCTCTGCGGCGTGACCGGCTCGGGTAAATCAACCACCATCGCCGCGATGCTTGACTACGTGAACGAGCGCAAGCCCGTCCACATCGTCACCATCGAAGACCCCATCGAGTACATCTTCCAAGACAAAAAAGCGACGATCAACCAGCGCGAAATCGGCATCGACTGCCTCGACTTCAAAATCGCCCTCCGCGCCCTGGTGCGAGAAAACCCCGACGTCGTGCTTGTCGGAGAAATGCGCGACCAAGAAACCTTCGAAGCTGCCTTGCACGCCGCCGAAACCGGACACTTGGTCTACGGCACCATCCACGCATCCAGCACGCTGCAAACCTTCAGCCGCATCTACGGCTTGTTCGAGCAGGAAGAAGTCGAACAAGTCCGCAAGATTCTCGCCTACCAGATGCGTTCGTTCGTCTACCAAAAACTGCTGCCCACCCTGCACCCCAACATCCCCCGCATCCCCGCCCTCGAAATCCTGATCAACACCGGCGTCGTCAAGAAGCACATCCTTGAAGGCCGCGAAGGCGAACTGCGCGAGTACCTCAAAACCGTCGAAGCCAAACAAACCGGCATGAAAGACTTCAACGAATGTCTGGTGGAACTGGTCGAACAGGAATACATCGCCCTGCGAGTCGCCGAAGAAAGTAGCCCCAACGTCGACGAATTCCGCATGATGCTCAAGAAGCTGGGCTAAAGGTGGGCCGCCCGTCCCGGGCGGCAGGCTGCCAACATCTAACGAGAACCCCCAACGCCCCGATCAAACAGGGCGTTTTTCATTGGTCCTACCATTCTCCATGATCTCCAAGTCAATCCGCGAACGTCTGGAACGTTCACCGTTTGAACCATTCGTCATTCGCAGCAGCAGCGGCGAGGCTTATGTGGTCGATCGTCCACACGCAGTCGCGCTGCTCAAGTCCGAAGTTTTCATCGCCATGGGAAAGAGCGACGAGTGGGTCCAGTTGCCCTACTTGCACATCGCAGCAATCGAAAGTCGCGGCTCCGCCCCCGGGCGGTCCGCGCAGGGTCGCACGCGAAAGCACTGATTGCAGAGGTAGGCCACCCGTCCCGGGCGGCAGGCTTTCGACAGCATGCAAGCACATCAACGCCCGAACCTCATGGTTGGGGTGTTTTCTCTTTTCGCTACAATTGCTCCATGCCGAAGTGTCCAATCTGGGACAACACACTGACTGATGCTGAGTTCGAGAAATTGGATTCCGCGTGCATGCGCGTGACTGAATTGGCCAGAAAGAGCGATTTCTCCGCCACGGCATGCGCATTTGTCCGTCGCGTACAGCGTCGCTACGACAAGTCAACGGAAGTCGCAACGCGTGTTGCCGAGTATCTTGAACAGCTCGCAGGCCAGCAATGGATGCGCGGCGCTCTCGCAGAACCACCACATAGCGGTGCTCTCGCAGTAGCGCGTCGAACCCAAGCAACTGTCATGCGTTTGTATCGCAAGGCGCTACGGATCGACCCGCGTAACGCGCGGGCGTGGGAAGGGCTCGCACACATGCACGATAAAGAGGAACGCTTTCCCCAAGCTCTTCTCGCCGCACGAAAAGCGATGAAATACGGCGACGACCCGTGCGCCACGGCGATCGCCGCGCGGGTGCTTGTGCAAATGGGACGCGTGAAGGAAGGGGAGAAACTGGCCCGTTCCCTGGTACGGACGCGGAATGAATTTGCGAGGAACATCCGGGACGACATTCTCAAATCGCGGATTTGGCATCCATTCGATTGACGGCTGCAAAAGGAATCCAACCAAACCCCTGCTCGCCGCGATCGCTCCCGCCCGGGACGGGCGGGCCACCCTGCGAGCGGGCCACC